>Ga0209370_1000132_pt1 | contig 162798 bp, 142 predicted proteins | sample AgamicAtPrz_FD_187164 | JGI IMG/M metagenome (GOLD analysis project Ga0209370, IMG submission 187164) | Agave microbial communities from Guanajuato, Mexico - At.P.rz (SPAdes) (version 2) | ecosystem: Host-associated > Plants > Phyllosphere > Phylloplane/Leaf | place: Guanajuato, Mexico...
CGGCACGTCGTGCAGCGCTTCTTCCATCGCCGGGTCGCTCAGCCCGAACCACTGTTGCATGTAGTGGATACGCAGCATCGCCTCGATCGCGAACGGCGGGCGGCCCGTCTTGCTCTTGGGCCAGTGCGGCTCGTTGATCTTCACGAGGACCTTCCACGGCACCACGCGCTCCATCTCTTCGAGGAACTCCCGCTTGCGCGTCTTCTTCGTCGAGAGGTTCAGACCCAAGCTGGCTTGCTTCATGGCCTCGATCCTCGGCCCTCGGGCCCGCTCATGCAACGCGTGTCAGCCCGGGGTTTTGCAGACCTTCCTTAGCCGTCCAGAAGTAGCAACGCCCGCGAAGCGGGCGCCCTACAAGGTGAGCCGCAACGGGCACAACTAGATCTGCTTCACAGCGTCTTCCCAAGGAATCGCGCTAGGCAGTTCGTGAACTACACCTTCTCTGGTAACGAGAATAGGACCGTTACCAGCAAGAGCAGAGAGGGGATTTCGTGTCTTCACGAAATCCATAGTGTTGAAGAAGAAGAGCCACCCCTGCTCGATCTCCCTCGTGGCGTCGGACAAGATCTCGAACTCATCCCCCGCGGCCTGAGCAAGCTGATCAATCCTCTTGCGCGCAAGCGAGATGGCCGTTTCACGTTTCAGACTGTGCATCAATTCGTCCTCAGCAACTGGAAGCTCTTGTAGCCCTCAAGTGACGCAGCTTGCCCGGTCTGACCATCCAGGAACCGCACTACGCCTTTCTGATTCACGGCGTTGAATACGTGGCCGACTTCGCCACTGCCACGTGATCCAAAAACAATTCCCCGTGCCCCCGGACCGGCGGCAGACAATGCTTCGGCGGCCTTGTCGATTGAGCCAGGTGGTCCGAAACGGCCACCAAACACCCTCTCCAATACATTGATGCGGAACGGCCCACCGCCGAGAGCCGATGCCGGTCGGCCCGCCAATGTCGCGTCGGTAGCGACCACGCAATTGACGCAGTTCATCTTGCCACCAACGACGTTCACATTGCTAATAGAACCTGCTTCGGCGAGAACCGGTGGCGCCGAGAGCTTGCCGACAACAAGCATCGCCGTCGCAACCGTTGCGCCTCCGTCCTTGTTCAGTAGCGCATCCACTGAATCTGCGGCCCACTGCGAATCGCCCGACACCCCAGCGCCCAGGAGGTTGAGGAAGTTCCATGTCGTGGTACCGGCAGCGGTGACGAGGTTTCTGGTCATGCCGATCCAGTTATCGCCGCTGTTCCACAAGTTCGACGCAACATCGCCAGCAGTCACGCCCTTTGCGGCGGCTTCTCTGGCCTTGCGCTCGATCTCGAGTTGCTTGGCCTTTTCCATCATCTCGGCATCGGAGAGCGGCTTGTCAGTCGGCGAGCTGGTGCTCGCCGTCGTCAGCTTCAGTCCGTTCGTTCCTCCGCTCCGGTCGAAGGCCGGACCGTCGGCCTTCGAGTTGTAGACGACCTGCCAATCGCCGCGTCCCATAGCCGTCAACCCGGCGAAGCCGCTGGGATCCACGAAAGTCAACGCGTTGTTTGAAACATAGGTGTAGCGGTTGAGGTGCTGGGTATCGGACGGATCGGGAACCGTCGGATCCGCGCTGATCATCCGCGAGGTGATGGGGTCGTAGATCCGACCGTTCAGGTGTACGAGCGCCAGATGGTCCAACTGTTCCTGCCCGGTATAGCCAGCATGGTTATGCAGGTTGGACAGGGTGCCGAGCGACGTGTCTATGTCGTCCGACCCATCCGTGTTCCGGCGCCTTCCCCAAGGGTCGTAGCTCATGCGCTGGAGTACCACGCGATTCTGATCCAGCACCGCAACGGCGCTGCCGAGGTGATCACCCAGCAGGTAGCGCAAACTACGCGGCCCGGAAGCCGCAGCGTCTACTGTCGTACCGGCAAACCGCTCTTCAAGGTAACCCAGTCCCTCGCCCAGCGGGATGCGGATCGTCGTGACATTCGCGGCAACGTCAACTTCCTTCTCGATCGATCCGGCATAGTGAATCACCCGGCCAGCCGCCTGCGGGCTTCCTCCGTTCATCGCATGCACGCTCTGCCTGACGCGCTGCTGCTCTGTGTCGAAGGTGAACGCTGTCCGCTGGATGGCCACTCCCCCCTGAAGGCGGTCGATCGTCGCGGCTTGGTTGAAACTGGTCCAGCCGTATCGCCGGTCCAGCCCCTCTTCCAAATTGCCGTTCGAGTCGTAGCTGAAAGCAGGGTTGCTCTTGCCTGCGACCAGTCTGGGACTCTCGATGCCACCCAGCGCATGAGGGCGAACGCTGCCGGCACCTGACACAGGGTAACTGTAGCGCGTTGTGGCATCGTCCTTCGTGCGGAGGTTACCGAGCGAGTCGTAGGTATGGCTCTTGAAGAGCTGTCCGGCGACTTGGCTGCTGGTGAGCCGATTCAGACTGTCATAGTCGAAGCTCTCGGACCAGGTGCCTCCTCCCGTCGTGACGAGCTGCGATCTGCCGATGAGATTTCCCAGGCTGTCGTAGACATAGCCGTCGTTCTGGATACTGGCATCCGAGGCGTTGACACCCGTCTGTATTCCCATAAGGCGGCCGGTCCAGGAGTTGTAGCTCTTGCGCCGAATCAGGCCGTTGCCGAGTTGCTCCTGGGTCACCCGGCCCAAAGCATCGACCTGCAAAGCGGTTCTGGCCATGGTGGTCACGCCGCTGCTATCGACCTGGACCCCGGCTGGGTAGCCCTGCGCGTTGTAGACGGTGCTGATCGTTGTGGGTCCCGACGCCGCTCCACCGCCTCTGGCGGTGTGCCAAAAGCGCCCTGCGTAGGGGCGTCCCACGCTGTCGTATAACGACTCTTGTACGTAGTCCCAGTCCAACCCAAAGGTGACCCGCGCGATCCGCCCCACCGCGTCGTAGGTATAGACGCGCCGGAAGTCCTTGGCGCCTCCCGCCCACGTGTACGCCTCGGCCAGTTGTCCCTTGCCCATGACCGCCGAGTCGTACTCCCACCGGCTATCCTGATCCGGCGCCAAGCGTCGCACCATCCGACCCATGGCGTCGAAACTGAAGATCGTGGTCTGTCCCTTGGCATCCGTCTGGCTGTAGGTCTGCCCCAGCGGGTTCACCAGGTAGTCCCAGGCCCCCAGATCCGGATCGATCATCCGAGTTTTTCGTCCCAGGTTGTCGTAGAAGACCTGGATCTGATTGCCCTTCGGATCGGTGGTTCGCACGAGACCGCCATACCCGTCATAGGCAAAGCTGGTGCTGAAGTTCAGGTCGTCCGTTACCCGCTTGAGCTTGCCCAGACCATTGGTCACCTCTACGCGCCTTTGCCCCTTGACATTGGTGTGGGTCTGCACCGGCCCGTCATATTGCAACAGGCTGGTCTCCTCCTGTCCTGTGGCGTTGGGTGCACGGACCTCCGTGACGCGCCCGAGATCGTCATGCCTCAGCCAAATCCAGATCGGTGAGTCTGATTGGAAGTACGGCTGGGCGACGTGGTCCAGGCGACCTGCAGCGTCAAACACTCGCTGGGTCTGGATGGGCCGCCCGTCATACCCCCAGCTGAGCGTCGCGACCTTGCGCCCCAAGGCATCGGAGAGCGTCTCGGTCGGCACCTTGACCTGCCGCGTGCCGAACCAGTGCTGCTCGACCACCACACTCGTCGCCTGGTTCAAGCATCCCTCGACGCACTGTCGATAGGCCCAGGTCGTGGACGAGCCGTCGGGACGACTCTCCCTGGTCCGCCGTCCCCATCCGTCATAGGACCACGTCGTGGTCAGCTGGTTGGAGTCTGTCAAGCTGAGCGCGTTGCCGGTCGTCTCGTCAAAGATGCGCGTTTGGCTCAGTTGGCTGGCATTGGTGACCACCAGCGGGAAACGGCGACGCGGGTCGTAACTGCTCGTCTCCACATCCCTCAGGACGTCAGCACCGGTTTGCGGGTCACGAAACTCCAGTTGTTTCAGCGTCACGACTCCGGAGGCCGGATCACGCGAGTAGATCATCGTCAGACGCGTAACACCGACCGCGCCCTCAGGTTCCGTGGTTTCCTTCGTCAACTGGCCGAAGCTGTCGTACTCGAAGCTTGTCTTGCGCGTCACCGATTGCGCGCCGGCGACACACGGCATCACCACGGCAAGCGCCAATAGCATAGTTCTCATAATTCCTCCCGTTCCCGCGAATGGATGCGCAAGCTCAGCGTCATGGGCAGGGCTTTCCAAGCGGCGGACTGGTGGACTTCACCGTTACCAGAACGTCTTGCGCCGCCGTGCGTCCGATGGCATCGGTGACCGTCACGCGATACACGGCTTGCGTGTTCGTGCACGCCGTGTTGGCTCGGGTCGTCAGCGTGGCGGTCGCCGAGGATGGATTCCCGATCGAAGGCGATGCGCCATTCATCGTGACTACGGTCCAGGCGTACGTGAAGGGAGCAGTGCCGTTGGCGACGTTCGCCGTGACGTCGACGGTATAGGAGCCCAGACCGGAGACGGACCGGAACAGCGGCGGCGGCGGCGTGGTCGTCACGACCGGTGGCGGCGCATGAACCGTGAGGCTGACCCCAACCGAGCTGCCGATCCCGCTCGAGGGCGTGGCCGTCAGGGTGCCAGCGTAGACGCCGGGGCCGCCGCCGGTGCTGACACTCACAGCACCGCAGGCGGATCCCGCTGCGCAACTAGTGGGTCCCGAAACAACGGCTCCCGCAATCGACGAGTACTGGATAGAAGCGGCCGCGGTTTGACCGGTGTTGCTCAGTTGACAGGTCATCGATGCCGCGCTTGGCGACACGGTCGGCGAACTCTGCGAACACCCATTGAGGAGCAGCGTTGGCGGCGTGAGGACGCTCAGACTCACGGTGGTGCTCGCCGCACCTCCTCCGGAGGCGGGCGCGGCGGTGAACGTGCCGGCATAGTTGCTCGCGCTAGTACCGGTACTGACGGTGACAGCGCCGCAGTCGGAGGTTTCGGCCGCGCAGCTGGCGGGGCCTCCGCTAACGCTCAGGCCGCCCGAGGCCGTATAGGTAATGCCGTTTGCCGCTACCTGACCGCCATTGCCGACACGGTAGGTTGCCGTGGCCACGGTCGGAGAGACGGTCGTGCCGGAGCTGCCGATGAGGCTCAGCACGAGGTTGGCGGGAGCCAGCACGCGCAGCTTGACCGCGATCGGACCCGGCACCGAGCCGCCCGCGCTCGACGTCACCGTCAATTGGCCGTTGTAGCTGCCTGGCGATGCCGGCGACGTGACCGTCAATGATGGCGAACAGGCCGCGTTTGCGGGACAGCTGATCGATGTCGTCGACGGCGTGGCACCGCCGCTGACCGAGACCGTCAATGACGTGGCGGTCTGCCCGTTGTTCGTGAAGGTCACGACGCCCGTGGCCGCTGTCGGAGCCACGCTGAGGGCGTCGATGGTGCCACTGGCGACGATGGCGGCAGGCGTCGCCTGGACCGTGAGGCTGATCGGTAGCGACGCGCCGCCGCCGCTGCCCGCCGAGGCGGAGACCGTACCCGCGTACACCCCCGGCGAGGTGCCGCTCAGAATCTGCACCGAGCCGCAGTCTGGGGTTTCAGCCGCGCAGCTGGTGGGACCTCCGCTGACGCTCAGGCCGCCCGAGGCCGCATAGGTGATGCCGCTTGCCGTTGCCTGACCGCTATTGCCGACACGGTAGGTTGCCGTGGCCGCGGTCGGAGAGACGGTCGTGCCCGAGCCGCCGATGAGGCTCAGCACGAGGTTGGCGGGAGCCAGCACGCGCAGCTTGACCGCGATCGGAGCCGGCACCGAGCCGCCCGCGCTCGACGTCACCGTCAATTGGCCGCTATAGCTGCCAGGTGATGCCGGCGAGGTGACCGTCAATGATGGCGAGCAGGCCGCGCTTGCGGGACAACTGATCGATGTCGTCGACAGCGAGGCACCGCCGGTGATCGAGACCGTCAACGACGTGGCGGTCTGCCCATCGTTGGTGAAGGTCACGACGCCCGTGGCCGCTGCCGGAGCCACGCTGAGGGCGTCGATGGTGCCACTGGCGACGATGGCGGCAGGCGTCGGCAGAACCGTAAGGCTGATCGGTAGGGACGCGCCGCCACCGCTGCCCGCCGAGGCCGAGACCGTGCCCGTGTACATCCCGGGCGAGGTGCCGCTCAGGACCAGCACCGAGCCGCAATCGTCGGTGCCAGCCGGGCATGCGGCGGGACCGCTTACGGACACGCCGGCCGGAGCGCCGTAGGTGACCGACGTCGTTCCAGTCTGACCCGTGTTGCCCAAGATGCAGCTCAACGCGGCCCGTGTCGGTGACTGTGTGCTCGCCCCTCCGACACAGCGCCTCAGCGTCAGCATCGGTGGCGTCAAGCCCGTGCCGCTTGTCGCGACGCCCTTGGTCACCGTGCGCGACGTGAGCAGTCCAAGCAACCAATCGTTCACGCGGTTCTCGTAGACGTTGGCGGTCGAGGACGTATAGACATCACCCTCCGGCTCGGTGATGGTTTCCGTACTGGCGGTGATGTTGCCGAAGGCATCGATGCCGTTCGATTCGCTCACCACGCTCGTGGTGGTGGAGATAGGAGCCCCCGACAGATCGCGCGTGGCCACGCTACTCGCCTTGACATACGGGTAGGTCGCGCCGCCCGAGGTGGACAGGGACCCCAGCGAATTCGTCACCGCCGTGAGAACCACGCCGTTACGATGCACCGACCTCGACTCGAGCGTCATGCCCACGTATGGATGCTGCTGCGCGAGGGTCACCGTCGTCGAGATGCCGCTCACCTGGTCGATGCTCGTGAACTTGCCGAAGCCGAGCGATCCCCGCCCCTGCGCGTCGGTCTTCAGGCCTTCGTAGCGATAGTCCGTCGTCAGCCATCCGCCGAGGCCGTTTGACTGCCTGAACTGGGAGACCAGAGGAATGCCACGCGTGACCAGACGCGCGGGGAACGGCGGGCGAGCGCCGAGCTGATGGACGGTTCGGTCTTCCGCGCCCACATGGGAAAACTGCACGACATGCCCCACACCATCCGTCACTTGGGTCAGCAGGTTCTGAATCGCGCCCGTGCCCGTTAGGCGCACGGTCCATTGCCCTGTCGACTGCAGGTAGTACGCATGGTCGAGAAGACCGTCACCGTTGAAGTCGCCCAGCAGCACGCCAGTCGCGGGGGGCGGCTCAGCCGATGCCAGGGTCGTACACGGTCCCGCCTGCGTGTCGGTGAGCTGGCAGATCGACCCACCGCTCAAGAAATCGATCTTTCCGTCCCGGTCGAAATCGCCGAACGATTCGACGTAGCGCGCCGGGTCGTTCGGCCGGGTGCTGCAAAGCAGCGAGACTCCTGTCGACTGACAGACTTCGAACACGGCCGTGTTCAGACCAGTGCCAATCGCCGCGGCGACGTCGCCATAACCGTTGGCGGGGTCCGCGTTGTAGTCGATGGCGATCGTCGCTCCCGGCGTCGGTGTTGCGATGGCGATGCCCGCGGATACCGACTGCGGACCCAGGACGAAACCGGTGTCCGTTGCCAGATAGGTTTCCCAGCGTCCTGAGGCGGGCGTGCCGGTTCTCATCACATACTTGACGAAGTCAATGCGCCCGTCGCCGTTCAGGTCCGTCGCGCGCCGGGCGGTACGAACTCTGATTTCCGGATCGTTGCCGGTGCTCAATGCGCCGGCCACATTGGCGTACGGAACGCAGGCGTCGAAACCCGAGCCGTTGGAGCGGCAGAGAAAGCTGGCGTTCGTCTGGTCGTACATCAACAGGTCGTCCCGGCCGTCGCCGTCCATGTCGGACAGCTGATACCGCTGGGGACTCTTTCCCGCCGTCCGTCCCGACCACGCGCTGCAGGAGAAGCCACTGCCCGTGGAGAGGCAGACGTTCCAGTTGGCGGTGCCGGAAAGCGCGGCCGGCGGAATGGCGATATCCGTCAGCCCGTCGCCATTGAGGTCGCCGGAGATGGTCTCTTCCGACCGGGCGACGACCGCGGTCCAAGCTTGGCAATTGAATGCCGACCCGGAGGACAGACAGATGCGCCACTGGTTGCTGGTGCCATCCGAATAGAACAGGTCCGAGAGACCGTCTCCGTTGAAATCGCCGACGACCGCCTTGGACTGGACCTGCTGCGAAGGAATACCGACGAGTGGATTACCTACCGCCTCGTCGATCGTGATGGCGGGGCCGCCCCAATTGCCGCTGCCGGGAGCGTTGAGCGAGTTGGACTCGCCTGCGCGTGTCGACCAGCTGAAGGTCGTCGGGGTGAGGCAGTCGCCGTCCCCGGTGCAGTCGATGATCAGCTTGAGGAAGAGGCGCCCAGTGACGGGGTGGACGTCTAAATTCAGATGGAATTCGCGCACCACCGTGCCACCCGAGCCGTCAGCGGCCGTGTTGACCAGGGTCTTGATCATGTACAGGGCCGCCCTTCGCTGCACCAGGGACCCCATCACATAACCCCGCCAGGGATCGGGCCGCCCTGAAAGGAAGAACTCGATGGCGTTATAGGTCGGCGCACCGGTGCGCGTATTGCCGGTATAGCGGATGCGTTTGAGGTAATGCTCCCCCTCTGCGTTGTTCTCTTCGTAGTCGTAGTCGTAATAGTTGCCGCGCCGATCCTCGACGCGCGCGAGCGCCCAGGACAACACCACCGACTTTCCCTGCGCCTCGACACGCGAATCCGCGCGCGACCCATAGGTGTAGATCAGGCCGTTCTTCGCCCGGACGATCCAACGATCGACACCGGAGGCGTCCCCAACGCTCAAGACCTGCCCGAAGTTGTCGACCTCGACGCGGTACTCCGCTGATCCACCGTGGACGCCCGAAACAAGCTTCAAACGTCTGCCGTCCAGGCAAAACTGATCGTCACTAGTGAGCGTCACGCCAGTGCGCACGCCGTCCTGCGCGTAGGTCTTCCCACACCGTGTGACGGAGGACAAGCCGGCGATGGACCAACCGGGGCCTAGCAAGCCGTCGCCGGTCTGACTTGAATAGTTCAGGGCCAAGGTCGGTTGCAAACCCGCCGTCCCAGGCGGAATCGGCAGCGGCAGGCTGTAGATGGCGGCCCCGGTCTGCGTCACGCCGGCTTGGCCGGCAAGCGCGCCCGCCGGTTCGTTGCCGAGGTTAGGTGGAGTTATGTTGACGTCCTGGGCCGAGGCTGCCAGGGGCCCGAAAGCGCACACTGCAATCAACGCGACGGGAACGCTTCGGATCAGAAGTTTCGCAGCACGCAACACCGCATGGACATTGACCGGAGTCCGCCAGCGATGCGCGCTGAACTCGTTCGATTGTTCTCCCCGAATGCGCGAAAACGCCGCACCGAGGCCGCCACGGCCTAGTTGCATGATCCCTCCCTGCATACCTCGTTTTCGCCCAATTAGACGTGATGCAGTCTGCTGAGGGGAGCACGCAAAACCCGTAATGGAAAGATCCGTTGCCGCGGCCGATTGGAGGATGCACTCGCGGGCGCGTTCGCGAGCACGCGCACTTACTACTGACCGGCGTCTTATGCATAACGTCCCCCTTAAGGGGTGATCTTCGTGACAGCGATAACGCCTCTTCTGGCAGCCGCCTTCATGCAAATGGCCGCGCCGACGCAGGCCGCGCTGCTTGCCGAGCATGGATGGGTTCATTCGGTGCATGCATTTGTGGCGAAATGCATCGCTTGCGTGACGTCTTCGTTAGAACTTGGGCCGAGAGGCCTCATTCCGTACGCGTTGCACCGTTGTTGTTCTGCAGCACACGGGATTTCACCAACCCCCTGAATACGGACGGATCGACGCCTTCGCAGGCCGACCGGTTAGAGTTTCTGCTTGGCCGCAAACAAAAGCAGAGGCCATGCGGCGCATCCGGTGCTGCAGATCACGGGAGGGTTTCATGAAGTTGTATGTCGAACGCGCGCTAAGCGCGCAGGGGCGCATTGCGCGAAAGGCGACCTCGCGTCGCCAGTCCATTCCATCCTTCGCGCGCTGATCGCCTTTCGCTCATGCCTTCGGCAGCAGTTCCCGCCGGATCTCCGCGTCCCGCCTCCCGTCCGTTCCAGCGATGCGCCTGACCTCCATCGATTGGCGTGCGCTGGCGGACCTTCCCACGCTGCAGCGGCGCCTTGTCCAGGCGCCGACTTTCGTCTGGGCCATCGCTGTCCTCGTGCCTCCGCTCGTCGCTGGCGGCTTCCTCGCGGCCACGCGGCACGCCGAGCGCCTCGCCCTCTCACGCGACCAAGCCGCCCGCGCCGAACTCGCCCAGTTGCGCGCCAGAGTCGCCGCCGCGCCTCCCGCCGACTCATCGCCCTTTACCCTTCGCCTGCCGCTGATGCAGCCCTCCGCCCGCGCCGTCGCCCATCTGCGCGAAGCCGCCGAGGCGCAGTCGGTCCTGGTCACCGCGATCTCCACCGCGCATCAAGCGCCAACCGGCACCACCCTCGGCCGCATGAGCCTCGATGTCCAGCTCCGCGGCAGCTACGTCGCCATCAAGACCGTGCTGGCCGACGTCCTCACCCGGGACGCCCAGCAGGCCGTCTTGCAGCAGCTCTCGCTGCGCCGCGCCAACCCAGCATCGCCTGCAGGCATGGCCCCGATGGGCGCTATGAACACGATGAGCGCCGCACGGCCGATGACCGGCATGACGACGCCTTCGGGCGGCGATCTGGAAGCGCGCGTCGTTGCGACCTGGCTGAGCCGCCCGCTCGCTGAGCCCGCCTCGACCTCCGCGCCGCAGCCACTGCCGGCGGCGAAGCCCGCCACGCAGGCCGCGTCCGGCGCGTCGGGTCCGCCCACTGCCGCTCCGGCATCGGCGCCCGCGCTCGCGCCGTCGGCCGCCTCTGCGGCTTATGCGGCCTCTGCGGCCCGCCGCTGAAAGCGCCCCGATGTTCAAGCGCGCTTCGACTCCGCCCGCCACCTCGGCCGCCCCTGCGCCCGGTCTTCGTCCCGGCTTGCGCTGGGCGCTCGGCCTGAGCGCCGCGGCCAGCGCCTGGGCGCTGCTGTCGCCCGCTGACCCGCCCGTTGTCGCAGCCACCACGCCCCCGCCGTCCGGACAAAGCGGCCCCAGCACCCCCGCACCGCGCCCGCCCACCTCCGTCTCGACGACGTCCGCTCGTCCCGGCCTGGCGGCGCAGCCCCTGGCCGCGCTCCCCGCCCGCCTGCCCGAGCACCCGCTCGAGGCCGCCGATCGCGACCCGTTCTCCATTCCCCAGCCGCCGGCGCCTCCACCGCCTCCGCCCCCACCGCCCCCGCCCCCGCCGTCACCTCCGCAGGCGCCGCCGCTGAACTATCGCTACCTCGGCCAGCTCATCGACCCGCAGGGCCAGCGCAAGGTCTACCTCGCTCGAGCCGACAAGGACCTGCTCGTCGAAGCCGGCACTCGCCTGGACGAGGGCTACCGCGTCGAGGCGATCACCGACGACGAAGTCCGCCTCATCTACGACTCCCTGCAGCAGCGCGCCGTGATCCGCATTCCGCCGGCCGCGCCGTCGCCCTGATCCGCCTGTTCCGATGCTCTTCCGCACCCGACTCTTCCCTTCCCCTGCGCGCCCGGCCAGCGGCACTGCCGTCGCCATCGCGGCGCTGCTGCTCGTCGCCGGTTGCGCCGAGAACCGCATCCGCGAGGAGTCGCGCAAGGCGATGGCCGGCGGTCAGTACCAGCAGGCGATGTCGACGCTCGAGAACGGGCTCAGGGACTACCCAGAGAGCACGTCCCTGCGAACCTCGCTGCTGCAGGCTCGCGCCGACGCGCAGATGCGGCTGATCTCGCAGGCCCTGTCCCAGCGCGCCGCCGGCCAGTACGACGAGGCCACCGCCACGCTGCGCCAGGCGTTGGAACTCGACCCATCGAACGCCCGCGTCCAGGCGCTGCTGTCGGACATGGAGCTCGAGCGCAAGGGCGCCGCCGACCTTGCCGTCGCGCAGAAGTGGGTGGAGGCCAGACAACCCGACCGCGCGCTGCGCACGCTCGAGCAGGCGCTGAAGGACAACCCCCGCCACGGCGGCCTGCTGGACCTGCAGCGCCGATTGCTCAGCGAGCAGCGCGCCGCCCAGGTCCAGGCGCTCAACGGCGTGCTGACCGAGTCCCGTCCGATCTCGCTCGACTTCCGCGACGCGAGCCTGCGCACCGTGCTCGACGTCGTCACCCGACATAGCGGCATCAACTTCGTGCTCGACCGCGACGTGCGCGCCGACGTCCGCGTCACCGTGCTGCTGCGCCAGGCCAAGGTCGAGGACGCGCTGGACCTGATCACCTCCAGCAACCAGCTGGCCAAGAAGGTCATCGACTCCCGCACCATCGTCATCTACCCCAACACCGCAGAGAAGCACCGCGAGTACCAGGAGCAACTGGTGCGCGTGTTCAACCTCTCCAACAGCGATCCCAAGGGGGCCGCCGCCTTCCTCAAGGCGATGCTCAAGATCCGCGAGCCCTTCGTGGACGAGCGCAGCAACCTGCTCGCGCTGCGCGACTCGCCCGAGAACATCCAGCTCGCCGAACGGCTGCTCGCGGTCTTCGACAGCGCTGAGCCCGAGGTGCTGCTCGAGGTCGAGGTGCTCGAGGTCGCGGCCTCGCGCCTCAATGAACTCGGCGTCAAGTTCCCGAGCTCGTTCTCGCTCACGCCGCTACCGCCGGTGGGCAGCGACTCGCTGACGCTCGGCAACCTCGATGGCATCGGCCGCGACCGCATCGGCGTCGGCTTCAATCCCAACAACCTGCTGGTCAACCTCCGCCGCGAGGTCGGGGACACGTCCACGCTGGCCAATCCCAAGCTGCGCGTGCGCAACAAGGAGAAAGCCAAGATCCTGATCGGCGACAAGATCCCCATCGTGTCGACCACCACCGGCACCGGCGGCTTCGTCTCGGAGAACATCAGCTACCTCGACGTCGGCCTGAAGCTCGATGTCGAGCCCACCGTCTTCGCCGACGACGAGGTCGCCATCAAGATCGGCCTGGAGGTCAGCTCGCTCGGCACCGCGACCAAGACGTCCGCCGGGTCGATCGCGTACCAGATCGGGACGCGCAACGCCAACACGCTGCTGCGCCTGCGCGATGGCGAGACGCAGTTGCTCGCCGGCCTGATCAGCCGCGATGAACGCTCCACCTCCAGCCGCGTGCCGGGCCTGGGGGACCTGCCGGTGCTCGGCCGGCTGTTCTCCAGCCAGCTCGACGATGGCAAGCGCTCCGAATTGCTGCTCGCCATCACGCCGCGCGTGCTGCGCAACGTCAAGCGCCTCAACGCGAGCGAAGCCGAGATGTGGGTCGGCACGGAGGCCTCGCCGAAGCTGCGCCAGGTCGGCGGCCTGCAATTCAACACGCCACAGCCGGAGAGCAAGCCGGGCGCCGCGGGCGCTGCGGGCTCGCCGGCGGCACCAGGCGTCGCGTCGCCGCCGGGGGCCGGCCAGCCGTCAGCGCTCCCGGCACCGGTCGCGCCGAATCTGCCCCCGCACCAGGCGGCGGCCCTGTCGCTCGCGGCGCCGGGGCAGGCCAAGGTCGGCGACACCGTCGAAGTCCGCCTGGACCTTCGCGATGCCCGTCTGCGGGGGCTCATGACCGAGCTGCAGTTCAGCGCCGACAAGCTCACCCTGGTCGATGCCGACGAAGACGACTACTTCCGCAAGGGCGGCGCGGTGACCAGCTTCAGCAAGCGGGTGGACGGGGGCCGGGTCAACCTCAGCGTGCTGCGCAACCAGGCCACCGCCGCCGAGGGCGCTGGGGGCGTCTTCAAGCTGCGCTTCAAGGCGACGGCGCCCGGCCGCGCCGAGGTGCGGGTCGGCACCGCGCAGCCGGTGTCGCTGGAACCGAATGCCGACCGCCCGGCGCTGCCTGCGCCCGCCGTCATCGAGGTGAAGTGAGATGACACCGCGCCGCTTGATCGCAGCCGCCGACCGCCGCCTACGCGGCCGGGTCGGCGCGCGTTCGCGCGGTGCGATCGAGCGCGGCTTCACGCTGATCGAGTTGCTGGTGTGCTTGGCCATGCTGGGCTTCCTGGCGTCGCTGGCGCTGCCGATGGCCGAGATGACCGTGCAGCGCGAAAAGGAGCGCGAACTCAAGCGGGCGCTCTGGGAGATCCGGGACGCGCTCGACGCGTACCGCGCGGCCCGGGAAGCCGGGGCGGTCTTGGGCCCCGGCGACCGGCCGCCGTATCCGGCCACGCTGCAGGACCTGACGCAGGAAGTCGTGGACGCGCGCGCGGATCGGCAAGGGCAGACGATGCGCTTCCTGCGCCGGGTGCCGCGCGATCCGTTCGCGGAGCCGGGCCTGCCCGCCGAGCAGACCTGGGGCCTGCGCGGCTATCAGTCCGATGCGGACAACCCGCAGCCCGGCCCCGAGGTCTACGACGTCTATTCGAAATCCACCGCGGTCGGCCTGAACGGCGTCCCGCTGAAGCAATGGTGAGGACCGGGATGTCGAGGCCGCTCCACCGCCGCACCCGCTCACGTGGCTTCACCGTCATCGAGTTGCTGGTGGTGCTGGCCGCGCTGGCGCTGTTGCTGAGCGTGGCCGCGCCACGCTATGTGCAGCACGTGGACCGCGCGCGCGACACGGCGCTGCGCCACAACCTGCACGCGATGCGCGATGCGATCGACAAGTTCTACAGCGACCAGGGGCGCTATCCGAAGGAGCTGGCGGAGCTCGTCGAGCGTCGTTATCTGCGATCCATTCCCCTGGATCCGGTGACGCAGCGGGCCGATACCTGGGTCGCCGTACCGCCCCGGGCGGGCAACGTCGATGGGGAGGGCGTGTCCGACGTCCGCAGCGGCGCGCGCGACGTGGCGGCCGATGGGAGCAGCTATGCGTCGTGGTGAGCGCTCTGGCCCGCTCGGGCGAAGCGGCGGCTACGGTCTGGTGGCCGTGCTGGTACTGGTGGCGCTGACCTCGATGGCGCTCTCCGTGGCGGCGCAGTCGTGGGCCGACGCCGCGCGGCGCGACAAGGAGCAGCAACTGCTGCGCATCGGCCTGCTCTACGTGCAGGCGCTGGAGCGCTACCGGCGCAGCTCGCCCGGCACCGACAAACGACTGCCCCAGGAGCTCGACGAGCTGCTGACGGATCAACGCTTCGTCGGCACCGTGCGGCACCTGCGGCGGCTCTATCCCGACCCGGTCGGCGCCACCGGCCAGTGGGGCCTGGTGCGCGGCGATGACGGGCGCATCCGCGGCGTCTACAGCCTCAGCGAGGATCAGCCCTTGATCGCCGGTGCCGTGCGCCGGCCCGGGCTGCGACTGGAGCCGGCGCGCCGCTACGCTGATTGGAAATTCGTCGTGGACACCGACGTCTGAGCGTCCACAGACCCGAGCATCCGAAGACCAAGATCCCAAGACATGAAGCACATCGAATCCATGGACTCCCGCGTCGGCCGGCGCTCGCGCGGCTTCACGCTGCTGGAACTGCTGGTGGTCATCCTGATCATCGGTCTGCTGACTGGCATCGTCGGCCCTCGTTTCCTGAGCCAGATCTCGCGCTCCGAGGTCACGACCGCGAAGGCGCAGCTCGATGCGATCGACAAGGCCCTTCAGGGCTATCGCATCGACCTCGGCCGTTATCCCGACACCGGCGAGGGCCTGGCCGCGCTGGTGCGCAACGACGCCAACGATCCGCGGTGGCGCGGCCCCTATCTCAAGGGCGAGCTGCCCAACGATCCGTGGGGCATGCCCTACCAGTACCGCATTCCGTCGCAGCAGCCGGGCAAGGACTACGAGCTGTTCAGCTTCGGCCACGACCGCGTGGCCGGTGGCAGTGGCGACGATGCCGACATCCAGCTCTGACCAGGACCGCTGAGGCGCCTTCTGCCTTCTCTTTCCCATTGACGATCTCCTCACCGGCATGAAGCTCCGCGTCCGCTTGCTCGATCCCGTGCGCATGACCGTCAGCGAAGAGCTGATGGACGCGCCGTCGCGCGAGTCGCTCGGCCAGCGTCTGCCCGATGGCCGCAAGGTGCTGACCGCCGAGCCGGTCCGCGATCCGGTGGCCGTGCGCGCGGCCTCGCATGAAGGACCGACAGGCGCCCGGGCGCGGGCGCTGGACATCGCCTGGTGGTGCCAGGAGCTGCGCACGCTGCTGGTCGCCGGCATGACCGTCGTGGAGGCAATCGAGACGCTGCAGGCGCAGTCCGGCGGCGATGGCGCGCGTGCGGAACTGCAAGCGGCGTTGCTGGCGCAGTTGCACCAGGGCAAGTCCTTGTCCGTCGCGATGCAGGCGCTGGACCGCTTCCCGATGGTGCTGGTCGCCAGCGTGCGCGCCAGTGAGCGCAGCAGCTCGCTGGCCGAGGCGCTGTCCGAGTACCTGCGCTATCACGAGATGGTGGAAGCGCTGCGCAAGAAGGTCGTCAGCGCCGCCATCTATCCCAGTCTGGTGCTGGGCCTTGGCCTGCTGGTCAGCGGCTTCCTGATCGTGGTCGTGCTGCCGCGTTTCGCGTCGATGTATGCGGACCTGCGCGGCGAGATGAGCTGGTCGACCCACCTGCTGACGCTGTCGAGCGTGTTCGTGCGAGAGCATCGGCTCAGCCTTCTGGCGGGTGCGGCGGCGCTTGGCGCGCTGGCCGTCGTGGCTTGGCGACAAGGCGCGATCCAACGCGCCGCGATGCGCGCGGCGGGATGGATCCCGCCGGTGAAACGCGCGCTGCGAGAGTTCCGGCTTGCCAAGCTGTACCACTCGATGACGGTGATGTTCCGTGGCGGCTACACGCTCGACGAGACGCTGCTGCGCTGCGAGGGCTTGGCGCTCGGCGCGGAGATGGACGATGCGATGCGCGGCGCCCGGACCGCGTTGACGCGCGGAGTGCGGGTGTCCAGCGCGTTCTCCGACGCCGGCCTGACCGACACCGTGACCCAGCGGCTGCTGGCGGTTGGCGAGCGCTCCGGCAACTTCGAGCGCGTGCTGCAGACCATCGCCGAACGCCACGCCGGCAACTTCGCCGCCTTCATGGACCGCGCGACGCGGGTCGTCGAGCCGCTGATGCTGCTGCTGGTCTCGCTGCTCGTCGGCAGCATCGTCGTGCTGATGTACCTGCCGATCTTCGACATCGCGAGCAGCATCCGATGAACGCGCACTGCTTCCCACGACCTGTGACGAAAGAGCTCACCCCATGAGCGGAGACATGAGCGCCGATATGAGCGCTGACATCCGCGCGGGCTTCCGCGCCGCCCTGCAGGCCGCACGCCGACACACCGCGCAGGCGGGCGCCGAGACCGTGCTCGACCAGCTCCTGCGTGGCAGCTGGCGTGACGTGCTGCCCGCGCTGCTGCGCGAGACCGGCGGCATGGACATGGTGGGCGACGACAGCGGCCAGCGCGCTGTGCCCGACCCGACGTTGTTCGGGACGCCGGGGTTGGCGCTCGCGCGATCGCTGCGCGCCGTGCCGGTGCGGCTGGACGGCGATCCTGGCCGGCTTCGCCTGGCGATGGCCGATCCCTGGGACGACGCAACGCTGCGCCGTGCGGCGCAGGCGATGGGCCGCCGTGTGCCGCCGATCGCCGCGACCGCGGCGCAACTCGACGGCTGGCTGGGCTCGGCGCCCTCCGCCTCGTCGGACGCCAGCTCGTCCGTCAGCGCGGTCGGGAGTTCGACCGGCGGCGCCTTGCCGGAAGGACCGGTCGTTGCCTTCGTTGACCAGGCGCTGCGGCGAGCCTATGAGGTCGGCGCGAGCGACATCCACTTCGAATGCGACCGGCACGGCGTCACCGTGCGGCTGCGCCGCGATGGCGTGCTGACGCCCCACGAGCGGATGGAGGGCGCGCGTCAGGCGGAAGAAGCGATTTCCCGGATCAAGGTGCTGGCCCAGTTGGACATCACCGAGCGCCGCCTGCCGCAGGACGGTCGCTTCCGGATCGCGCTCGGTGGCGGGGAACTGGACCTGCGGGTGTCCATCATCCCCAGCGTGTTCGGCGAGGACGCGGTGCTGCGGCTGCTGGACAAGGCGCAGCTGCGCGATCCGGCGGATCAGGTGTCGCTCGACCTGCTGGGCTTCGACGCGTCGGGCGCCGCGATGATCCGCGAGTTGGCGGGGCTGCCGCACGGCATGCTGCTCGTGACGGGACCGACGGGCAGCGGCAAGACGACCACGGTGTATGCGGCGCTGTCCGAGGTCAACAACGGCATCGAGAAGATCATCACGATCGAGGATCCGGTCGAGTACGAGCTGGCCGGCGTGCTGCAGGTGCCGGTGAACGAGCGCAAGGGCCTGACCTTCGCGAAGGGCCTGCGGTCCATCCTTCGGCATGACCCGGATCGCATCCTCGTGGGCGAGATCCGCGATGCGGAGACCGCGGAGATCGCGGTGCAGTCGGCGCTCACCGGTCACCAGGTGCTGACGACGGTGCATGCGAACAGCGTTTTCGACGTGACCGGGCGCTTCAAGCACTTCGACCTCGACATGTTCGGGTTCATGGCCGCGCTCAACGGCGTGATCGTGCAGCGGCTGGTGCGTTGCCTGTGTCCGCACTGCGTGGCCGACCGGCCGGCAACGGCGCGCGAGCAGCAGTGGTTCGCCGAGATGGGACTGCCGCAGGCGGAGACGATGCCGCGGCCGGTCGGATGCGAGCACTGCGGCGGCACGGGCTACAAGGGTCGTCGAGTCATCGCGGAGGTGCACACGATCGATGACGGTTTCCGCGATCTCGTGACCACCGGGGCGCCGGTGTCGGCGTTGCGCGAGCACGTGTATCGCAAAGGCGTGAGGACCTTGTCGCAACTGGGCGCCGACATGGTGAGCCGGCGCGAGAGCAGCGCGGAGGAGATCAAGCGTGTGGTGGGCTGGTAAGCGGTCGGCGTCGCGGACGGCCGTCGCCTATGTGGGCGAAGCGGCAGTGCGTGTGGCTGCGGGCGGAACGGTGCTGGCGGCGGCGAAGGTCGAGGGACGCGATGCTGCCCTGGCAGCGCTCGCGGCCGCGGTGCGCGAGTTGCCGCGCGGCACGCGATTGCAGGTGACGGTGAGCGGCGCGGTTTGCCGGCCCTTCCTGCTGCCCGCCGTCGAAGGCGTCGCCAGCGAGGCGGAGTGGCAGGCGATCGCGGCATCGATGGTCGAGGAATCGACGGGCCTGCCGGCGGAGAGCGCGCTGTGGCTGGACGACGGGCAAGCGTCGCCCCGGCTGGCGGTGGCGATAGATCCGGCGTGGCGGCAAGGCATCGAGGCGATCGGGGGACGATCGCTGCGCAGCGTGCGGCCGTGGTGGGCCCTGGCGATCGAGTCGTTGGGTTCGACGCGCGCCGACGGCGGGAGCGCAGGGCTCGCCGTTGCGGACAGCGAGTCTCTGGTGCTGCTGATCGCCGAGGGCGACACCTATCGAGTCGCCCAGTCGTATGCGCTGGAGGGTGAGGCGCCTGCGGCGGTGCTCAATCGAGCGCTGGTCTCGCATGATGGGCCGGCAGACGGGGTTCCGCTCATCGAGTTCGATGGGGCCGCGTTGCCGGGGCAGCGGGTCGACGAGCGTCTCGCCTTCCGCAAGGGGGACGTGGCATGAGGCCGTTGAAGGTGGACTTCGCACCGGCGCGGCGGCCGATTGCGGCGTTGGCGGTCTGGGGCGCGCTCTGTGCGGTGGCGACGATCGGTCTGGGCGTGGGCGCGTGGCAGACCTGGGAGCGACGCATGGACCTGGCGGCGCGGGCCGCCGCCGATTCGGCGGAGATCGCGCGCCTGCGCGAGAGCCTGCGCGTGCGAGCCGACCGCGCCGCGGAAGCGGCCGTGCCACCGGCCTACGCCCGTGACGCGCTGGCGGTGGCGCGCACGGCCGCCTTTCCGCTCCAGCCGGTGCTGCGATCGCTCGAGACTGTGACCGTCGAGGGCGTCCGCGTTTCCGCGATCGAGCTCAACGCCACGCGTGGCGGTGCCGATGTGACGCTGGAATTCGATGACTACAAGGCGCTGCTGGCCTACCTGGAGCTGCTGAACGAAGGGGAGCCCGCACCTCGCTGGGCGCTGGTGCGGGCCGAGGCCGCCGCGGCGCGTCGGCAGGCGGTGATTCGATCGGCGTGGTTTTAGAGTGACCGAGAGTCGTTGAAGAAGACTGCTGGCCGCCGCCGTCGGTGCCGCTCGATGAACTATTCGGCGAAGACAAGCCCGCCAGTCGCGCCAAGCGCGGCCCGGTGCCTCAGTAGCAGCAACAGATCGAGGCCATCGCCAAGCTGAGCAAGGCCTGCCAGCGCTTCGTCACCGAGATGCTGCAGACCGTGCTCGCTCAGCGCTGAGCAAGCTTCAGATGCAACAAAGGGCCGCGGATGCTGCCCTTGGGGAGTTGTGTTTTCAGTGAGAGAGCTTTGACGCTCTGGATACCAGTAGATCCAGAGCAACGGCAATCTTGAGTCTTTGCATCTTCGAACACTTGCCTTCGTATTCCGCAACCTCTTCTCGATCCAGAAGAACTTGGCCTTCCCCGCGAGGCATTTCAACGGTCACAACTTCACCTGCGGAGACAAGGACGGTATAGATGTCCTCGCCCTGCTCGGGAATCCAGTGGAGGACATAGGCGCCAGCGACGTTCACATTCGCAGACTCAAGAGCCTTCGCTAAACGTCCATAGCTGCCGTCCTGCAGCGCGAGATTCGAGCGAACCAAGTCCTCGCGCATCTGCTGTTCCGTGCGACTTCCAATCAGCTTCATTTGAGCAATCCGGGGAACGTGGTTACAAGGTTACCGAAGCGGTCGGTCATGATCGTCATTACCGACGTGGCTTGATTGCCATTGAATAGATCGGTGCCGATAACTCGGCCAGCGTCGAACTCGCGTATGTACCGAATTCCATCTGCGCTCTCGACGCTCCGCACAACCGGCGACCCTGTCGCCGCACGACTCGAAAGCACTGACCGCATTTACGTGCATGGTCAATCCGTGTGCAGCCCCGGAAGGCGCTGCAAGATTCAATACTTTGACCCTGGCACGGGCTTTACGCGGCCAACCAAGCCTCGGCGTGGTGTAGTGCTCGGGGACCTAGAAGCGGAGCCATCCGCTTCCATAGGCCTTCACTTCGCACAGCCCGAGTCACTAAGGCCTCTATGAGGCCTGTTGCCACGGCCGTTACCAACCCTTGGTCACCACTCTCCATCGCGTCCTCGATCAACGAGAATATTTGACGGTTGATATCAACGCCAGCGCTATCAAAGTCCTCGGCAATTCGATCCCCGAGGGCGGCAAAGAGTGTGGTGACGGGAGGCTCCTCCGGCCGCCATTCATCAAGCACGTCCTGGTATGCGGCCCGCACACCGCTAGAAGCCGCAGCCAGCAAACCAGCAAACTCTTCACAGCGCGTCATCATCGTCCTCCCAAGGCGTTGCTCATATCTCTTATAACGTTTTCCGCCGCCGCTCGATCACCTGGCCGAGCGGTCGGATTGTTGGAAAGCCAGCGCTCAAGTGACCGGATACTGTCCGCCGCCTTTTGAGAATGGAAGGCCCCACCCACAGGCTGACCTGTCGCAAGCTCTTGTCGAATCGCGGCTGCAGTACTGCCACTCCCAACGTTAGCGTTTGGCCGATAAAGCGGATCGATGAGCTTTGCCAGCGAGGGGTCGGAGACTGCGGGTTTTCTCATCGCCGCACGCAGCCCATCCTTATAGGCTTCATGGGCAGCGACATTCGTTGCCCCCTTTGCGGCATCTATCCTTCCCCGCTGAGCAAAGGATGAGCGATCTGCCAGAAGTCAGCTCGAAAGACCGACTCCTTGTCTAGTTGCAAAGCGAGGGCCAGATCCAACAGTTCCTTCTTTGCTTCGTCCGACAGCCGGACCTGCTCCTCCAGCACGGACAGAACGAACGACTCGCAGGCCATCTCGACCTCGGTGGCCTCAATGAAGTGGCGGACGTTCTCCTGGCTCTCCTTCGAGAGCTGCGCCGTATAGCGGTCGAAGATGCTTCGAAAGCGAGCATCGATGGCTTGGTACTCGGTCTTGTCCATGATCAGGGATTGGGTGCGACGTTAATGGGGTACGCCGTAGAAATCTTCCCTGCGTACGTCGGGTGATTCGGCGGATAGAAGTCCACGCGGATGGTCACGCCATCTCGCGCACCAATAGCGTACGGTGAGTTCCACTTTCCAACACCCATTGTCGATCGTGGATCCGTAGCGACGTCAGACACGTGGTGAAGTATGTCATTGTCGCTCCAGCCTGCAGGGACTCGGTCTTTCCAGAAATGCCAGTCCCCGCGCGATGGCGATTCAATATGTGGGCCGCCCGGTGCTCCGTCAGATCGACCAAGCCTTTCGTCGTTGCCCTTGCGGCAGCGCCTACGCCCTTTGCGGCTAACCGTTTTAGAGGAATCGCTAGAACGAGGGAGGCCGCCTTGAACTCAAAGAATGCAGCTTCGATGATTTCCTTATCGAAGGATTCTAATGCTTGGCGTTTTTCGATGGCCTTGTAAACCCTTTCAACCGCTTGTGCACAGCCAGTTTCAATCAAACTGCAATTGCGAGCCAGGGCTGCCTTGTCCGCGATCCGTTGAAGTAGCAACTCGCCGGGGGTTAACGCATCGCTCTGGCTTGGCTCTCCTTTTGCGGAGTCGGCTGCAGTTGCCTGTCCTTTTGAAGCTGCAGCCTTTGTCCCACCGTTGAATGTCGAATCGCCTCCTTCAGGGTAGAACGAACGCCACCCGCCATTCCAACAGTCATTATCTTGGAGACATCTTTTCTTCTTGTCGTTATCTTTGCAGTCCTTCGTAGTGCAAGGATTTGGCGTTGCTACTGGCTCCTTTTCGCCCTCTGGCGTGAATCCACTAGGGTCGGTGTACGAGAGTGGATTATTAAAAACATAGCTAAAGCGATTCAAGCTCTGGCCATCTTCAATGACAGGGATCGTCGGATCCGCGCTCATGAACCGCGCCAGCAACGGGTCATAAACCCTGCCGCTCGACAACGTTCCCAGCTTCGTTTGTCACCGCCACCGTAGACCCCAAACGGTCTTTCGAGAAGTAGCGAATCTCACGTGTCGCGCCGGTCGAGGACGTCACGTCGGCCAGGGCCCCGGCGTACCGCTCCGTCAGGATCACGCCCTGCGCCAGGTAGGTCCGCACTTGGGTGACGTCGTCTGCGGTGCGCGTCTCCTTTTCGACTCCGCCACCGTACCAAATCGTTGTCACTCCGGCGTTTGCCCCGCGCTGATCGTCGCGGTCTGCTTGAGGCGCTGGAGTTCTGGCCCGTAGACAAAGTCATCCACTGCTGCCGACGTGGATGCCACGCCTGGCCCCGGCCCGGGTGCCTTACTGACCCGAGTCGGCAGATTGTTGGCATTCCAACTGACCGTCCGCCCCAGCCCGACCTGCAAGTTTTCCACTTGTAGTACGTCGGTTTGCTGATGCCGTGCTTGCGACACGTTTCGCCAACCTTGCCGCCAAACTCGACCTCCTTGAGGATCGCACCGATCTGGCTGCCAATGAATGCGGCGGGCTAGGGTTCATAGGTGGATCAGGTTTGAACGGAAATCAGTGCGGTCGGTGGGTCAGGATTCGGCGGCAATCAACAGTGTGTGCCTCGTCCGGTCCGCCCTACGAAATTAGGACGCCGCCTTTTGCCGGATCAACTCAGTTATCACCCTCAGGGTCGCCTCCGCCGCAGAACCTGGCTCCATCCTCACATGGTGCTCCGTACCGCTAACCTCAGTCAGCGTTAGGGTGCCGAATCCTTTCCCCGGTACAAAGCCGTCATCGCGGTTGACACGAAGGTCGATGCTCGCAGCCACCAACTCGTCGACGGCGAGACGTCGGACGGAACTACCTCGTTGTCGCCATAACAGCTCATTCAGTGCGACTAGCAACCAGTTGTCATCAGACTCGAAGAAGCAAACTATCGCCTTGTGATCAAGATCCGCACGACCTGTCATACGACCGATAGTTAGTCGCACAGAGTCGCTCCATTCCTGAAATGGTTTGGTGTACGTGGCGACTATCAGTACACGACGAAAAAGGCGAAGAAGACCGTCTCTATTGATCATTTGAGCACCTTGAACAGTTCGAAGCTTGTATCGCTGATTTTGTTGAACTGATACCCTAATTTCTCTGCCAAACCAGCATTTCGAAACCACGTCGCATTCTGAATTTCGTGCCCTACGATTCGAATGGAGCTAGCGCCAGCAGACAGGGCTTCTCGCTCCATAGCACCAAGAAGACCGCGAATATTTCCTCGCCCAGGCCCCGCATCGGTAGCAATGCGTAGGACATCTCGCTGGAACGTAGAGCCGACGATCTGCTTAGTTCCGTCTATCGAAAATCCTGCAAGACGCTCTGGTCCGACTTTAATGGCGAGATTGAGTACCTCTTCCGACGATAGAGCAAGTCTGTTCGCAGCGGCTCCGCGCGACAGTGTCGCTGCTACCGCCCCCCCCTCGCCAAGCGTCAGGATATTGGCTCCGCCATAAAGCATGGCCGCCACGAAATAGCCCGTGGCCGCGCCGTACTCGCCAGACTTCAGCGACCTCTCGAACATGGCCCCGTATCCGCCGGTAGCAAGTACGTCCGCCGTATCGAGCGTCATCGCCAGCCCACTAGCCTTAGCCTCCTTGGCCGCGCCCGGATGGAGTTCCGCCGACATGTCCTTCCATTGCAGGGTATCTCCCTCGGAGACTGCCTTGCTTTGGTTTGGTTCGCCTTTCGCGGAGTCTGACGAGCCCTCGTTCTTCTTTGACGGCGCTGCTGTCGCCGGGCTCTTGAAGGATTTTCCAGCGAAGTAGAAGGAATACCAACCACCATTCCAGCAGCTAATACCTTTGAGGCACCGCTCTTTTCTTTCCTCGTCTCTGCATTCTTTCCGTGTGCAGGGCTCGGACGGTTGATTTGCTTGCTTTTCCGCCTGTGGGGAGAATCCGCTCGGATCTGTGTAGGAGAGCGGGTTGTTAAAAACATAGCTAAAGCGATTCAAGCTCTGGCCATCTTCAATGACAGGGATCGTCGGATCCGCGCTCATGAACCGCGCCAGCAACGGGTCATAAACCCGCCCGTTCATGTGAATCAGGCCCACCGCATCGAGGTGTTCCTGCCCGGTATATCCAAAGCGGAAGTCCTTTGAACCCGCGGCCAAGTTGTCGCTGCCATCCCCGTTCCGACGCTGCCCCCACACGTCGTAGTACTGCCGCTCGACCACATTCCCAGCTTCGTTTGTGACCGCCACCGTAGACCCCAAACGGTCTTTCGAAAAGTAGCGAATCTCACGTGTCGCGCCGGTCGAGGACGTCACATCGGCCAGGGCCCCGGCGTACCGCTCCGTCAGGATCACGCCCTGCGCCAAGTAGGTCCGCACTTGGGTGACGTTGTCCGCGGTGCGCGTCTCCTTTTCGACTCCGCCACCGTACCAAATCGTCGTCACTCCCGCATTCGGTCCCGCGCTGATCGTCGCGGTCTGCTTGAGGCGCTGGAGTTCTGGCCCGTAGACAAAGTCATCCACTGCGGCCGACGTGGTTGCCACGCCTGGCCCCGGCCCCGCCGCTTTACTGACCCGGCTCGGCAGATTGTTGGCATTCCAACTGACCGTCCGCCCCAGCCCGACCTGCAAGTTGCCGTTGGCGTCGTACTGGAACGATGGATTCGCCTGCCCTGCCACCGTGCCCGTCACGGAAGTCAGCGCGTGCGGGCGGACACTGCCATTCCCACTGGTCGGGTAGTTCAGCGTCCCCACCCCGTCTTTGGTTCGCAAGTTGCCAATATCGTCGTAGCTGTAGGTGCGTAGCGGCTGCCCCACCACTTGACTGGACTTGATGCGGTTCAGCTCGTCGTAGGTGAACGACTCCTGCAGCAGGCTGCCTACGCCGTTCCACTGCGCGCGGTAGTCCAGGTTGCCAATCGCATCGAACAGGTAGGTGTCGTTCTGCACCGATCCGTCCGGATCGCCATTGCCATCGGGCTTGCCCGCCAGCAGGTACTGCAGCCGCGCATCGTCGGCGCGGTAGACCCACTTGGTCTTCACCCCGTTGCCATGGGTCTGCAGCAGCAGCCGGTCGAGCGCGTCCATTGCGTCCGCCGTCCACACCGCCTGGCCGTCCAAGCTCAACTGCGAGAGATAGCCCCGCTCGTTGTAGCTATGAGTCACCTGGATGCCGGTCCCGCTGCCCACCGCTCCACCCTTGGGCTGTCGCCGGTACTGCACGTGATCCACACGGCCCGTCTGCGCCGAGTACCCCGTCTGCACCACGTAGTCGACGTCCAGCCGCTCCGTCGTGCGCAGCGCGCGTCCCAGGCTGTCGTACTCGTGCAGCCGCTGGTAATCCTTCGTCTGAGGACTGCCCGTCAGCGTGTAGGCCTCCGCCAGCTTGCCGATGCCCTTGGCCGCTGTGTCGAAGACCCAGCGTGCGTCCTGGTCCGCGCTCAGGCGCTGGATCATCCGGCCCAGCGCGTCGTAGCGCAGGCGTTGGACCTGGCCCTTCGCGTCGGTCTGCTTGCGCAGTTGCCCCAGCGCATTGAGCTCATAACTCCATGTGCCCAGATCCGGGTCGCTCATCTGGACTTTGCGACCCAGCTTGTCGTAGGTGACCGAGATGACGTTGTTCAGGGGATCTCTGACCCGTCCTACGTTGCCGAACGGCTCGTAGGAGTACCAGGTCTGCTTGCCATAGTGGTCCTGCGACATCGCCAGCTTGCCCAGCGCGTTCTTCTCCTCGACACGCTGCTGGTTCTTTTCGTTGACGAGCGTCGTGCGCAGGCCGGCGTATGTCACGGACGACGTGCCGGTCGGTCCCACGGTCTGGGTAAGGCGCCCAAGGTCGTCGTAGCTGAAGGTGGTCCACACCGGCGCAGCGTTGCTCAGTCGCGTGCGCGCCTTGCGCGCGACCCGGCCCATCGTGTCGTATTCGCGCTCTCCCACTCGCGTGGCGCCGTCAAAGGTCAGGCTCCTCCAGCGGACAAGACGTCCCTGCGAGTCACCGAAGACCGTCACCGGCGACGAAAGCGCCACACCGTTGGAGGCGAAGGTCTGCAACGTCGATTGAGTGCGGGCCGTGCCGCACGACGTGGCGCACGCCGCCAGTTGCGTGGTCGTATAGGTGCCATCGGCATTGACCTGCCGCAGCGTCCGGCCGAAGCCGTCGTAGACATGTGCGACGCTGATCTGGTTGGCGTCGGTGGTGAGCACCGGTTGCCCGTGCCTGTCGTCGTAACTTTGCGAGATCGTCTGATTCAGCGAATTCGTCGTGCCGGTGACGAAGCGCCAACGGCTGTCGTATGCCAAGGCTTCAACGGTGCGTATCTGCGCCGCACCGTCCTCCGTCCAGGCCGCGACGCCCGCATTGAGTTCCTGCCATGCCAGCTGCGTGCCCGTGACGGCGCCCACGACGCCGCCGGTGCGCTGGCGCGTCGTGACCGACTTCAGCGCGCCGCTGGCATCGCCGGACTCGACGGTTTCCGTCTCGAGTTCGCCGTAGGACGTGTAAGTGAAGTCCTTGCGCCGCGTCACATCCGCGTAGCCCGGCGACGACCGGCTGACCGTCGTGGCGCTCGGCAGTCCGATCAACCAGTCCGCATCGTTGTTGACGATGACCGACGTCACGGCCTCCGAGAAGGTCTGGCTGTTCCCAGCCGTCACGGTCGTACGAGTCAGCTCGTTGCCGTAGCCGTCCAGGCTGACGCCCGACACCGTCGTCGTCGACACCACTGCTCCGCCGTTCATCTCGCGGCGGGTCTGCGTGCTGCCGCTGACATAAGGCCAGCGAACGCGCGGCTGCTCGCCGGTGGCATTGGCGGTGATGGTCTCCGCTGGTGTGTTGACGATGCGGCTCAGCTCCACGCCCGTCGGCACATGCGTCTCGGTGACTAGCAGAGGCCGGCCGATGAACGGGAAAGTCTGCGACACCTCCGTCCGGGTGCGCACATGGGACTGCTCATCCAGCGTTTCGCTCCAGCGGAACCCGAGATACCCGCGCCCGGCCACGTCCGACTTGGCGCCACCGTAGCGATGGCTCGTGTCGCGCGTTCCGCCCGCACCGAGGCCGTCGTCCCTACGCACCCTGCTGACCACCATCGTGCCGTTGATGACGTCGCGGATCGGGTACACCGCATCGTTGTCGCGCACGTACACGGCCGGGTTGCGCAAGCTGTCGTACTCGACCTGCGTGACGTGGCCCAAACCGTTTGTGACCTTGATCAGCAGATCCGGCGTCGATGGCTTCCCGAGCACCACGCTCCAGCTGTCCGTCGCGCGCGTGTGCATCGCGTAGTCGATGTGCCCGTCGCCGTTGAAGTCCGCGTATTTGGTATCGAGCACCGTGCCGCCCGACGCCGGGAAGTCATAGTCGTCGCAGCGCGTTCCGGCACTGCCGAGTTGGCAGACGCGGCCCGAGGCGATCCCATCCGGCAAGCCGTCGCCGTCGATGTCGGCAATGGCCTGGAACGCGTAGTCCCCCGCCCGTGCCGGTGCAGGCAACGCCTTGCAGGCGAAGCCGATGCCGGTGGAGCGGCAGATCTCAGCCTGCGCCGGCCCTACCTCCGGATAGCAGCTGACGAAGCCGCCAGGCAAGGTCAGGCAGATCTGCTGCCCTGTCGGCTTGCCCGTATGGACCAGCACGATGTCTGAATAGGTGTCGACCCCGTCGCTGTTCAACTGGCCAGTCATCGGCCCGCGAGCCGCGACGTTCATGATCGGCTCGGCGATCGCCGTCTGCACATCCTGGCAATCGGCGCCGCTCTGGGTCAGCCGGCAGTATCTATATGCCCAACCAGAGACACGCAGATCCCCCGCCGCATGGAACTTGCCCATGCGGCCGCTGCCGTCGAATGCGCCATCGCGCGTCAACGTGCATTGATTCGGATCACCGAACTCGCTCGTGTCGCACTGCATGCCCGCGCCGAAAAGCGGGACGAAGTCATTCAGACTTACTGGCGGCAGAAGGCCACACGTGAAATCGCCGGCTGTTGACCGGCAGCCGTAGACCTCGGTCGACGAATGAAGGATGAGCAGATCGTCCTGCCCATCCGCGTCCAGGTCGTTCGCCGTGACGCTGCCCGTCGGGCCTTGCCACCCGCGACAGTTGAAGCCGCTGCGCGTCGACAGGCAGGTCGTCCACGCGCCTGTGGGCGTAGCGCTGCCAATCGGAGGAATGGCGAAATCGGCGGCGCCGTCACCGTTGAAGTCGCCGATCACCGCACGCTGGCTGCTTCCCGGAGCGGCCCAGTCCTGGCAATTGAACGCTGTGCCTGTCGACAGGCAGACCTTCCAGCTACCCTCGTCATACGCCGACGCGACATCGGTCATGCCGTCGCCGTTGAAGTCAGCGAACACGCCATTCGTCCGGACGCGCTCGATCGCTGCGTTCTTCTTGCTGAGTACTGTCCGCTCGTCGCTGGTGAGCCTCAGATCGGGTCCGCCCCAATCGCCGCTTCCCGTTGCACCGAAACCGTTGTCGGCTTCGGTCCGTTCGCTGTATTGGAAGGTGGTCGCAGGCATGCACGCATACGCACTGCCGCTGTCCTTCGCCGGGCGCGCGCAGTCCTGGATGGTCTCCACGAGACTGCGGCCGTTCACCGGATTGATGCGATAGGTCAACCGCCACTCGCGCACATCCAGCCCGCCCGATCCATCGGCGGCGGTGTCCATCACCGCCTGGACCTTGTTGAGCCGCTTGCGGGACGCCACGGGCACGCCGACGACGTAGCCCTCCAGCGGATCGAGCCGGTCGGCCGCGTCATAGATGAAGCGAACGCTGTGATACGGCGAGAAGCCGCCGCTGTCCGAGCTGTTGCCGGTGTAGCGCATGGCCACCGGGTAGAGCTCCCCGCGCGCGGCATCCTGCTGGTATTCGATGGTGTAGTAGTTGGAACGACGGTCACGCACGCGATTGGCGGTCCACATCACCCATGGCTTGTTGCTCTTGCTCGCCGCCTCCAGCCTGGCGTCGGCAGTGCCGCCCAATTCGGTGATCCGGCCGTTGCGCTGCCAGACTTCCCAGCGATCGGGGCCCTTGGACGCGTTGGCGCCAAAGGACTTGATGCGAGCACCCGAATCGATCTCCGTTCGGTACTCCGCGTTCGTTCCGTGGGTGCCGGAGATCAGGATCAGACGCTGTCCGTCGAGGCAGAACTGATCGCGTTCATCGAGGTTGACGCGCGTCTTGCCGGAAGTGCCCAGACCCGCCGCGTACGCGGCGGCCGGGTTGTCAATGGCCCGGGACAGCCCGCATCGTGTGACGGCGGAGAAACCTGTGATTGACCATCCATGGGCGAGCACGCCCGTGCCAGACTTGCTGGAATAACTCAGGCCCACCGAGGGCACCATGCCTGCCGTGCCGGGTGGCAGCGTCAAGCTCACGTTGTAGCCGGCGGCGCCGGACGCATCCACCGACACGTCGCCCCCCAGCGTACCCACCGTTCCCGCAGCTGGCACGACGGGCGACGTGCCGGTGATGGTGTCGACGATCGTGACCGTGCGCAGTGAGGTCTCGGCGGTCAAGTTGCTGGTGTCCGTCACCACCGCCTTCACGTAATACGTGCCTGGCGTCTCGTGATTCCACGCGTAGCTGTACTCGCTGCCGTTCCTCGTCGCGAGCCCGAAGGCGGAACAGCCGGTTCCCGCAGCCGTCGGGCATTGATGGAAATTGACGAAGGCCACCCCGCCGGTGTTGTCGATGGCATTGACCCTGAGGGTGATGTTGGCGGGATAGTCGACCGTCAGCGATCCCGTCGGCTGAACCCACGAGACGGCCGGTGGTGCGTTCGGTCCGATGGTCACGACTTGAGCCGCCGAATCGGCACTCAAGCCCTTGCTGTTGGTCGCCCGCGCGACCACGGTGTAGCTGCCCGCCGTGGACAGGTCGCTCCAGACAACCCGGTACTCCGGGGCCGTCGTGCTGCTGCCCTTCGATTGCCCATTGACAAAGTACTCGACCTTCGTCAGCGTGCCGCTCGCGGTCGACGCAGCGGCCGTCAAGGTCGTCTGCGTGGTGCCTTGGACAATGAAGCTCGGGAGCTGCCCGAGGGTGACGGTCGGCGCAGCGATCACGGTGACGTTGACCGTCGCCGATTGCGTAGCCACATCGTTGCTGTCCACCGCGCGGACGTACACGCCGTGGCCACCGGGTGAACCGCCCGTCCAGTCGAACCGATGCGGCGCCTGGGTGGTGGCGCCGACGTTCACACCGTCGACGAAGTACTCGACGCGTTTGATGCCGTCATCATCCGTCGCGCTCGCGACGATGCCGATCACACTGCCGCTGGGGACTTCGGCGTTGTTCGTCGGGGAAGTCACGGATACAGCGGGTGCGGCGTTGACCCGCACCGAAACGCCACCGGTCATCGCCGTCGCATCGTCGTTGTCGACGACCCGAGCCTTCAGCGTGTAGAGCCCGGCCGGTACGCCGTTCCAGTTGAAGGCGTACGGCGCGACCGTCGCGGTGCCGACAACGGCATCGTTGGACAGGAATTCGACGCGCTTGATGCCGGAATCAGCGTCTGCCGCTGCTGCCGCCATGGCAATGCTGGCAGTCGGTCCCAGATAGATGGCGCCCGCGGCCGGCGAAGACCAGACCACCGTCGGCAAGGCGTTCACCTTGACGGTGATGATCGGCGAATCGCCGTACTGATTGTCCCAGTCCCAGACCCGGGCAAAGACGCTGTAGGTGCCTGCGGCGATGTTCGTCCAGTCCAGACGATGCGTCGTGGATGGAGAGGCGGCGGTGGTCTCACCGAGCTTCCCACCGTTGACGAAGTACTCGACCCGAGGGAAATAGGCGCCATCCGGATCGCTCAAGACGGGCACCAGTGCCATGCTGCCGGGAGCCACGCCGATTCGTCCGCCGTTGCCCGGTTGCGCGAGGGACGCCGATGGCAGCGCGTTCACACGGACATAGGCACCCGTCGATGTCGACACCGCGCCGTCGTTGTCATACGCACGCGCCACCACCAGATAGGTTCCCGATGGGGCACCGCTCCAGCCTGCGGAGAACGGCGCCGCAGTCGCGGTGGCGACAAGGTTGCCGTTGGCGAGGTACTCCACGCGCGTGACCGAGCCGTCCGCATCGCTGGCATTCGCCGACAAGCTGACGAAACCGGTCGGCCCCGCCACCACGGTGTCGTTGGTCGGCGCCGTCAGCGTCACCTGGGGAAACTGATTGACCTTCACGGAGATGTCGGACCTGGCCCCGGTCGTCAAGGTCCCGGCCGGATGCCCGGCACCGTGCTGCCCGCCGTTGTCCACCGCCCTGGCCCCCACGGTGAAGGTTCCCGTGGACGGCGGCGTCCATGTGTAGCTGGCACTCGCCTGGGCACCGGAGACCGGCACGTTGCCAACGATCACGCCATTCACGTAGAAATCCACACGCACGAGCGACGCAGGGCTTTCGTCGTCGGCCCCCAAAGCGGCGTTTACGGTCAACGTGATCGATTGCCCGTAAGCCACCTTCGTGCCGCTCGGCGGCGAGACCCAGGAGGCTGTCGGAGTCGAGCAGACCCAGGTGAAGCCCTCATCGAACTCCGGAATCCAGCAGCCGGCCTGGGCGGCTTGCGACAACGCGCCGAGGAGAAGGCCGGCGAACAGCCGACGCACGGCGTTGGCGCACAGCGCTTGCACCCAGCCACGAAGGTGCCTCGAAATCGATGGAGTCATTCTTTTCCCGGTGCCATGTAATGCGATGCGCCTGTTCCGGCCAGAGCATGCGTGCGTTCATTCTTTTGCGCGTAGCGCGCATCAACGGACGCCGCACGGCGGTGCGGTGGGCACAGATAAAGTGAGTCAGGAGGCGCGTATAGCCAGACAGGGCGCGCCTGGGCCGCCGAAGAATGAATCCTGGTGGGATCGATTCGGCGACGAGCAATACATGGCACTCCGTCGTTGTTTGGCTGATGCCGATGTCCGGTCTGTGCTGGCCGAATCCAGACAGCTAACCGTCTTGCACCGCGAAGCGGGGCGACGCATACGGCGCGAACGCAGAGCCGTTTCCAGTGTGGCGGATCGCCTTGGGGAGATGCTCGCCGGGCGAGCTGTCCTCGAAACTGGCGTAGGCGCCCCGTCGTTTCGACGAACGAATCCGCAGTTGTGCCGAAATACTGGATGTGCCTCGACTTCAGCTCCACTTTCCCCGAGTCCACCCCGCGGTCCGGGTCGCTGCCATAGGAAGACCCGCGCGAAGCGGTCGGTCTCGGTCCGGCAGGTAGCGATCGCGCCCTCCACCCGCTAATCGCGATCAGGCGCTCGCTATCCAGACAGTCATGGGCTTTGCTGTCGAGGCGCGCGCGGTTGCGTTTGCCGTCGGTGGCGATGGTCGTGTCGGCTCGCTTCGTGTTGGGAGAGGACTCCTGCACGGCCACGAGCACACCATTGACGCCGCCGGACCCGACGGCTGCCCTGATTAGAAGCATTCTTGACCTCTCCCTGCCGGCGCGTGGTGGACACGATGCCGTCCTCATTGCTGGAGACCTCGCACTTGGGTCTCTCCGCATAGCCCGGAGAGGATAGAGCGGACTGCGCGGTACCCGAGCGCGAGGAAACCATGAGTCTCGGGTCAAGGAGGTCGCCTTGGACGACTTGATCGAGACGTCGTGTCGGGTGACGTCGAGCTGGCGATTGGCCCGGACCTGGTCACCGGCAGTGAGGGGAGATCGCAAACCCTGCTCCACAGCTGGTGACGCAGATGCAGGTTGCCTCCGATCCACGGCGCCGCCGACGAGAGCGCCTCGGGCAACCAGGATCTGAGCGCGCGGAGCGACCATGCGGCCGCGCGGGGCAGAAGGCATCGAGCAGCGTGCAGCGGCCGTCCGGGACGCTGAACTGCACAGCGCAGGCCTCGCGGCGCGCGCTGGCCGAGGAGGCTGACGGTCTCCAGCTGCGCGGCAGCTTCACCGACGTCGAGCGCCTGGTGCAGCAGAACGCCGCGCTGGTCGAGGAAGCGGCCGCGTCGGCGGCGTCGCTCAACGATCAGGCCAAGCGGATGAACGAGCTGGCATCGGCGTTCCGGTTGGCCTGACGCGGGCGATCGCCGGCGGGGCGCGGCCATCGGCGTCGAACCGGCTCGCGCTCAACCCCCGGCGCTCAAAGCCCACGCCACAGGTTGGCCGCGCCCAGCACGATGAACATGAGGAACAGCCCGCGCTGGAAGGCCGCGGCGCTGATGCGCGCGCGCAGCGCCGCGCCCAGCGCGAGTCCGGCGCTGGCGGCGGCCAGTGCGACAAAGGAAGGCAGCGACCACAGCGCGCCGCCGTCGAAGGCCTGCAGCCGAGCGGCCAGCGCCAGCGTCGCGACCGTGAAGGACAAGCCCAGCGCCTGGATCATCGTGTCCTTGTCCAGCCGCAGGGCCTGCAGGTAGGGCACCAGCGGCAGCGCGAAGACGGCGGTGGCGGCGGTGACGACACCTGTCGCCAGTCCCGCAGCCAGGCCGACCCACCACGCGCCCGGCGCGATGCGCGGCAGCACCGGCTTCCGCAGGCCCCACATCCCGTAGACCACCAGGATCGCGCCCAGTGGGAGCCGGGCGTCGATCGGCGCGAGGGTGGCGAGGTCCGGACTCCAGACGGTCGTGAGCACCAGGCCGGTCCACATCGGCCAGAGCGTCGCGACCAGCTGCCGTCCCGCCGGCCCCCGGCACTGCGCGACATTGGTCACCAGCGAGGGCATCACGAGCAGCGCGGCGGCCTGGGCCGGCGTCATCCACAGGCCGAGCAGGCTCATGGCGACCGTCGGCAGGCCCATGCCGGTGATGCCCTTGACGCCACCGGCCAGGACGAAGACCAGCCCGATGCCGAGCCAGGGCGCGAGCGCCGCGAAGGAGATCGACTGCATGCGGCGCATCTTCAGGGCCGGCCGCGGCGCTGTCGATCTCGATGTGCTGTCGATCGCCCGGCCGGCGATTCGCGTCGCCCTCCTGCCGAACGCTGAACCCGGCGCCGCCCGCCGGCCGGGCGCCTCGCTTGCCAAGCCGGGTATCGTCCCGACTTTCCCGCCCGCCACGCGCCCCAACGCCCATGTCCGTGCCGCTCGCGCCCCGCTCCGCACCGCTCTTCGTCGTGTTCAACCGCGCCTCGGGCCGAGGCGACCGCGACGAGCTGGGGCCGGCCGTCGAGGCCGCCTGCCGCGCGGCGGGCCGCGTCTGCGAGCTGATGCCCGTCGAGGAACCGGGCCGCCTGGTAGAGACCGCGCGCGAGGCGGTGCGGCGCGCGAGCGAGGCCGGCGGCGTCGTCGTGGCTGCGGGCGGCGACGGCACCATCAACTGCGTCGCCCAGGCGGTGCTCGGCAGCGGCTGCGCCTTCGGCGTGCTGCCGCGGGGCACCTTCAACTACTTCGCCCGCACCCACGGCATTCCCGCCGAACTGGACGCCGCGCTGCGGGTGCTGCTCGAGGAGCGCGCGGTGCCGGTCCAGGTCGGCCTGCTCAACGACCGGGTCTTCCTCGTCAACGCGAGCCTGGGGCTGTACTCGCAGTCGCTCGAGGACCGCGAGGTCTGGAAGCGGCAGTTCGGCCGCAGCCGCGTCATCGCCATCGGCGCGGTGCTCGCGACCATCCTGCGCGGTCATCGCAGCCTCGGGCTGACGATCGAGTCGCAGGGCGCGCCGCGCAAGGTCCGCACGCCGACGGTCTTCGTCGGCAACAACGCGCTGCAGATGGAGCAGGTCGGCCTGCCCGAGGCGCAGGCCATCGACCAGGGCGCGCTGGCCGGCGTGATGCTCAAGCCGGTGGGCCGCTGGGGGCTGCTGAAGCTGCTGGTGCGCGGCGCCATGGGGCGCCTGGCCGAGGCGGACCAGATCGTCAACTTCGCTTTCCGCCGGCTCACCGTGCGCGACCGCCGCATCGGCGCGCGGCGGGTGAAGGTCGCCACGGACGGGGAAGTCCTCTGGATGCGGCTGCCGCTGCATTTCGAGGTCTCGCCCCATCGGCTGATGCTGATCCGTCCCCCCGGCCTGGCGGAGGAGCGCCGTCAGGCGCAGGCCAACCTCGCCGAGGCGGAGTCCGGGCGATGACGCTGGTGCTGCAGATGTCCGATCCGCACTTCGGCACCGAGCGGCCGATGGCGCTGGCGGCGCTGGAGCGCTTGTGCGGCGAGCTGCGACCCGACGTGCTGCTGATCACCGGCGACATCACCCAGCGGGCGCGGCCGATCGAGTTCTCGCGCGCCCGGGCCTTCGTCGACAAGCTCGGCATTCCGGCGCGGCTGGTCATTCCCGGCAACCACGACATTCCGCTCTACGCGCTGCCCACGCGGCTGCTGCATCCCTACCAGCGCTATGAACGCGCCTTCGGGCCGGTCCGTGACGACGAGTTCGAGACCGACGATCTGCTGCTGATCGCGCTCAACACCACGCGGCGCTACCGGCACAAGAACGGGGAGCTGTCCGAGCGCCAGATCGAGCGCACCGCGCAGCGGCTGGGCGCGGCGCGCGCCGGCCAGGTGAAGCTGGTGGCGGTCCACCAGCCGGTGGCGGTGACGCGCGCGTCGGACCTGGCCAACCTGCTGCGCGGTCATGCGAAGGCCGCCCGACGCTGGGCGGAGGCGGGCGTGGACGCGATCGTCGGCGGCCACATCCACCTGCCCTACGTGCTGCCGCTGCACGAGCGCCGAACGGACCTGCCGCGGCCGGTCTGGGCGGTCCAGGCCGGCACCGCGCTGAGCACGCGGGTGCGGGGCGGCATCCCGAATTCGGTGAACCTGATCCGGACCGAGCAGGGGCAGGCGGCGGTCGTCGAGCGCTGGGACGTCGACGAAACCGTGGGCCTCTTTCAGCGGGTGAGCTCGACGCCGCTGACCTGAGGGGCTCTGCGCCGGCGCTTCGCCCAGCGCGCGAGCTCGATGCTGGCGATCGAGACCGTCAGCCAGGCCGTGCCGGAGGCGAAGCCGGCGAGGACGTCGCTGGGGAAGTGCACGCGCAGGAAGACGCGGCTCGCGCCGATCGAGAAGGCCAGCCCCGCGGCCGCGATCCAGGCCGGCACATGCCAGCGCCGCGGCAGCAGCCGCACCGCCAGGTAGGCGAGCATGCCCATGGCGATCACCGCGCCCGAGCTGTGCCCGCTGGGGAAGCTGAAGCCGTCCTCGGTGAGCCAGTGGGTGGGGTGGATCGGGCGGGCGCGCTCGAAGACCTGCTTCAGCGTCGGGTTGAGGGCGCCGTTGCCCAGCATCGCCAGCGCCCAGCCCAGGGCCAGCCCGCGGCGGCGCAGGACCAGCAGGGCCGCGGTGACCACCACGCCCAGCGTGATCAGCGTCTCCCGGTTGCCCACGACGGTGATCAGGTAGAAGGCGCGCAGCGCGAGCTCGGGCACGTGGTCGATCATCGCGACGATGAAGGCCTCGTCGAGCTGGCCGAGCGTCGGCTCGGTGTGGAGCTCCTCCGCGATCGTGGCGAAGAGCATCGCGCCGCCGACCAGGCAGGTGAAACCCGCCGCGAAGCGCAGCAGCAGGGCGACGGGCGAGAGCGGCTCGGGCGCCGCGGCGGACGGGCCGCGCAGGGGCAGCAGGCCGCGGGCGACGAGTCCCGCGGTGAGCATCACCAGCAGCAGGACCGCGGCGTAGATCGCCAGCGCGTGGGCGCCGGCGAAGCGCACGGCCTGGAGAACGGTCGGATCGGGCATGGGCCGATCATCCCAGCATCCAGACGTACCGCTGCATCGAACGCCGATACAGCCATTCGAAGAGGTCGACGGCGACCGACACGTCGTTGCGCTCGTAGACGCCCAGCATGGCCACCACGTAGTCCCGCTTCTCCGCACCGGCGAAGCTCAGCGGCGCGCAATGCCCGCTGAGCAGCGGGAGGTTGGCGGCGACCCGGCCGGTGCGCTTGTTGCCGTCGGCGAAGGCCTGCAGGTAGGCGATGTGTATCCACAGGAAGAAGGCGGCTTCGACCGGGTTGCGGATGGCCGCGGCCTTGGTGGCGATCTGCTGGAGCATTTCCTCCAGGAGCACACGAGGTCCCGCCGGTTGGTAGGCCGATCCATGGATGTAGACGCTGATGTCGCGCGCCTGGCCGCAACGTTCCGCGGGCAGGAGGCCTCGCATCAGGCAGCCTTGCAGCCGCATCAGCAGGCCGGGCGTGATCCGGTGCGGATGCACATCGAACACCATCAGCTCCAGCGCCCGGGCGTGGTTCAGGACCAGCCTGGCATCCTCGCCGTGATCGAGCGAATGGTCCTGGAGACGCTGGTCGAGCCGCAGCAGGGCGTCGGTTTCCGCCAGCGTGTATCGGCAACCCTCCAGCGCCGACGAGGACCAGCAGAACTCCGTCATGAAGTCGGTCAGGATGCTCAGCGCGCCTTCGAAATGATGGGGACCGTTCTCCCAGTGCGCGGTGCGGTACAGCGAGTCGGCGAGGCTTGGCGGCAGCAGCGAATCGACGTTGGGCTCGTAGGCATCGAGGAACGCTCGCCGGTAGGGCACGGCGTCGCGGTAGTCGACCGGGATCTCCATGAAGTCGAACATCTGCCGGGACGGCTCGGACCAGGCGGGCGGTCGGGGCCGGGGGGCGAGATAGCTGGCGTCCGGCTCGCGCAGGACCTGGGGCGCCAGGATGGCGGGCGGGTACGCGCCGCAAGCGGCTCCCGGCTTTCGGGCGTGGAGATTTTCGACTGGCATGGCTGGCCTCCTTCGACAGGAACGAGGCAGCGATGTTGAGAGGCCGTCGATGGCCTTCCGGCCAAAACCCGGTCCGCAGGCGCGGAAGCAACGAAGGATTTGACCGATCCGGACTCGGCGGCCGGCGCAAAGAAAAAAGCCGGACCTTGCGGCCCGGCTCAATCCTTGCAGGAGCGGACGCGGGTCAGGCGTCCGGAGGAGACTCGGTCAATACATCATCCAGCCGTTGCGGGCGACGCGGCGCAGCGAGAAGGCCAGGTCCGGGCGCTCGGCCGACTGCTCGGCGGCGGCCTGCAGCACCGCGTCGCGGGGACGGAGCTCGGCGGCGGCGTTGACGAACTCGACGACCGCATGGCCGGCGCGCAGGGCCAGGCTCACCAGGCGCTCGCCGGCCGCGCTCGCGGCGCGGACGCGGGCTGCGTCGGCAGCCATCACTTGGACATTCAGCGTGGTGGTGATCATGGCGGTTCCCTTCTGAGGTGGTGTTGGGGGCGCTGGGCGGGTGGCCTTGCGCCATGGCCGAGATATTGCGGTTTTTACGTAGGGCACGCCAATTGCGCTTCGGAATCGGGTCATCACGGCCGGAAATGACCCGTGACGGAATTAGCATCCGGCGCATGAGCACCCCCCGCCCCGTCAACTTCCGGACGCTGGATCTGAACCTGCTGCGCGTCTTCGACGTGGTGATGGAAGAGCGTCATGTCACCCGCGCCGCGCACCGCCTGGCCATCACCCAGCCGGCGGTCAGCAACGCGCTGCGCCGGCTGCGCGAGGCGACGCACGAGGAGCTGTTCATCCCGTCCTCCACCGGCGTCGAGCCCACGCCGCATGCCCAGGCGCTGTGGCCGGTGGTGCGGCGCGCGCTCTCCAGCCTGCAGCAGGCGCTGGAGCCGCAGGTCTTCGACCCGCGCGCCGCCGGCAACACCGTCAGCTTCACGCTGGCGATGGCCGACGCCACCGCCGCCCTGGTGGTGCCGCAGCTGGCGCGGCGTTTCCTGGACGAAGGCATCCATGTCGGCCTGCGGGTGGTGCCGCTGACCACGCGCGACCCGCGCGAGCTGCTGGAGCAGGGCTGGGCCGACCTCGCGATCGGTTTCTTCCCGGACCTGACCGAGCAGCTGCTGGTCGAGGACGACAGCGCCGCCTTCCGCCGCGAGGCGCTCTACGCGAGCCGTTATGTCTGCGTCATGCGCGCCGACCATCCGCTGGCCGCGCCGGGCGCGCTCACGCTGGACGCCTACTGCGCGGCGCAGCACCTGCGGGTGAGCTTCGCGGGCCGGGCGCACGGTTTCGTCGACGACGCCCTGGCGATGATCGGCCGCAAGCGCACGGTGGCGATGACGGTCAACAGCTTCTTCACCGGCACGATGGCGGTGCAGCAGTCCGACCTGATCACGGTGCTGCCCGACAGCTTCGTGCCCGCGACGGGCTTCGCGGGGCAACTCGCCTGCCGGCATCTGCCGTTCGCGCTGCGCGGCATCGACATCAGCCAGGTGTGGCATGTCCGCGCCGAGCCCGATCCCGCCCAGCGCTGGCTGCGGCAGGTGATCGGCGAGATCTCGGACGTGATCGCCGCCGGCGCGCGGGCGCTGCCTCAGACGGCCTCGCCGGTCGAGCCCGCCTGAGCGACGGGCCCTGCCCGCGCTGCGGGCCCCGTGGGCGGGGCGCCTACCTCCGCCGTACGGGATACATCAATTCCTGCGTCCGTCCCAGAATTTGTCTCCTTGCCGGGACGGAGGGCGGCGCCTAAAGTGCGCCACTCCTCAGATGAGAGTAATTCTCATCGACAGGCTCCGGTTCCACCGTCCTCCGGGATACCAGCGAAAGAGACCCACGATGCGCTCACTGACGACCTCCTTCCGACCCGCCCGCCGCCCGACCGGGACCGCCGCGGCGCTGACCGGCCTGGCCCTCGCGACGGTGATGGTGCCGGCGGTCGCGCAAGCCGAGGCGCGACCCGGTGGCGAGCTGACGATCTACACGACGCGCGAGGTCGCGCTGGTCCAGCCGCTGCTGTCGGCCTTCACCGCCCGCACCGGCACCCAGGTCAACACCGTGTTCGTGAAGGACGGCCTGCTGGAACGGGTCAAGGCCGAGGGCGCGCGCTCGCCGGCCGACCTGCTGATGACGGTGGACGTGGGCAACCTGGTCGACCTCGTCGAAGGCGGCGTGACCCAGCCGCTGAAGTCGGCCGAGGTCGAGGCTGCGGTGCCCGCCCACCTGCGCGGCGCGGACGGGCAGTGGACCGCGCTGTCGATGCGCGCCCGCGTGCTGTATGCCGACCAGGCGCTCAAGGCCGGCCCGGTCCGCTACGAGGACCTGGCCGACCCGAAGTGGAAGGGCAAGGTCTGCACGCGCTCCGGCCAGCATCCCTACAACACCGCGCTGGTGGCCGCGATGATCGCGCACGACGGCGAGGCCAGGACCGAGCAGTGGCTGCGCGGCCTGAAGGCCAACCTCGGCCGCAAGCCGACCGGCGGCGACCGTGACGTGGCGCGCGACATCCTGGGCGGCATCTGCGACGTGGGCCTGGCCAACTCCTATTACGTGGGCCAGATGAAGTCGTCCAAGCCGGGCAGCGACGCTCGCAAGTGGGGCGACGGCATCCAGGTGCTGAAGCCGACCTTCGCCGCCAAGGGGGCCGGCACGCACGTGAACATCAGCGGCGCCGCAGTCGCCAGGCATGCGCCCAACCCGGCGGCCGCGCGGGCGCTGCTGGCCTTCCTGGTGTCCGAGCCGGCGCAGCAGCTCTACGCGCAGACCAACTACGAATACCCGGTGCGCGCCGGCGTCGCGCTGGATCCGCTGATCCAGTCGGCAATCGGGCCGGTCAAGGCGGACACCCTGCCGCTCACCGAGATCGCCCGTCATCGCAAGCAGGCCAGCCTGCTGATCGACAAGGTCGCCTTCGACCAGTGACGGCGTGAGGACGGTGCTCGGCCGGCCGCGCGCGGTCGGTCCGCTCTGGCACGCGACGGCCACCGCGATCGCGCTGGCGGTGCTGGCGCCGCTGGGCGCGCTCGCCTGGACGGCGCTCGGCGCCGGGACCACGCACTGGGGGCACTTGGTTGCGCACGTGCTGCCGGTCGCGGCGGCGCAGACGGCGACCCTGCTGGCCGGGGTCGGGCTGCTGACGGCGCTCGTGGGCACCGGCAGCGCCTGGCTGGTGACGCGCACCGACTTCCCCGGCCGCGCCGTCCTGCAATGGGCGCTGCTGTTGCCGCTGACGGTGCCGACCTACATCGCGGCCTACAGCTATGTCGACCTGCTGCATCCGATCGGCCCCTTCCAGAGCGCCGTGCGCGCGCTGCTGGGCGTCGAGTCGCCGCGACAGTTCCGCCTGCCCGATGCGCGCTCGATGACGGGCGCGGTGCTGGTGCTGTCCGCCGTCCTCTATCCCTACGTCTACCTGAGCATGCGCGCCATGTTCGCGACCCAGCCGGCCCGGCTGATGGAGGTCGCGCGCCTGCTCGGCGAGGGGCCGTGGGGCGCGTTCCGGCGCGTCGCGCTGCCGATGGCGCGGCCGGCGCTGGCGGTCGGCGTCGGGCTCGTGCTGCTGGAGGTGCTGAACGACGTCGGCGCGTCGGAGTTCCTCGGCGTGACCACGCTGACCACGACGGTCTACACGACCTGGATCACGCGCTCGGACCTGGGCGCGGCGGCGCAGATCGCCTGCGCGATGCTGGCGATGGTGGCCTTGCTGGTCTGGCTGGAACGCCAGGGCCGGCGGCGGCGTCGCGCCGGCACGGTCCACGCGATGCGGCCCGCGCCGCGGCGCCGGCTGCGCAGCCTGCGGGCGGGACTCGCGACGGTGGCGGCGGCGCTGCCGGTGCTGATCGGCTTCGTGCTGCCGGCCGGCCATCTGGCGGTGCTGGCCTGGCAGCGCGCCGCCGAAGGGCACGGCCTGTCCGCCCAGGTGCTGGCGGGCGTGAGGCACTCGGCGGGCCTGGCGCTCGGCGTGACCGCGATCGCGGTGGCGGCCGGATTGATCGTCGCCTGGGCCTCGCGTCCGACCGGCGGGGCGGGGCGCCGTCGCGCCTGGTGGCTGGGCAGCGCGGCGCTGGGCTACGGCATCCCGGGCACGGTGCTGGCGATCGGGCTGCTGCCGCCGGCGCTGGCGGTGGACGGCTGGATCGCCGGCGCGCTGGGTTGGCCCGGCCTGCCGCTGATGGGCCTGGGCGCGGTGCTCGTCCTGGCCTGCGTGCTGCGTTTTCTGGCGCAGCCCATCGGCGGCGTCGAGGCCGGCCTCGCGCGGCTGCCGGCGCCGCTGGAGCAGGTCGCGCGCAGCCTGGGCGAATCGCCCTGGGGCACGCTGCGACGCGTCCACCTGCCGCTGCTCAAGCCGGCGCTGTCCGCCAGCGCGTTGCTGGTGTTCATCGACGTGATGAAGGAACTGCCGGCCTCGCTGCTGCTGCGGCCGGCCAACTTCGAGACGCTGCCGACGCTGCTGTACGCCGAGGCCGCGCGCGGCAGCTATGAGCACGGCGCGCTCGCGGCGCTGCTGATCGTGGCGGTGGGACTGCCGGCGGTGCTGCTGCTGAGCCGCGAGCCCGCGCCCGCGTCGCCCGCGGACGACGCGTCCCCCGCATTCATGCCGATGAAGGAGGCGACATGAGCACCCTGGCCCTCGAGGACCTCCAGGTCCGGTATCCCGGCGCCGCTGCGCCGGTCCTGCGCGGCCTGTCGCTGGTCCAGCCGCTGGGGACCATCGCCTGCCTGCTGGGGCCGTCGGGCTGCGGCAAGAGCACGGCGCTGCGCGCGATCGCCGGCTTCGAGCCGCTGGAAGCGGGCCGCATCGTGTTGGCGGGGCAGGTCTTGTCCGGCCCGGACCGGCACGTCGAGCCCGAGCGGCGCGGCGTTGGCCTGCTCTTCCAGGAGATCGCGCTGTTTCCGCACCTGGACGCGGCGGCGAACGTGGGATTCGGCCTGCGGCGCCGGCCGCGCGCCGAGCGCGACCAGCGCGTGCGCGAACTGCTGGCGATGGTGGGCCTGGAGTCGCTGGGCGCGCGGATGCCGCACGAGCTGTCCGGCGGCCAGCAGCAGCGGATCGCGCTGGCCCGGGCGCTGGCGCCGTCGCCGCGGCTGCTGCTGCTCGACGAGCCCTTCTCCAGCCTGGACGCGACCACCCGCGACCGCCTGGCCGGCGAGGTGCGCGACATCCTGCGCGCCGCGGGCCAGACCGCGTTGATGGTCACCCATGACCCCGACGAGGCCGAGACCATCGGCGACTGGATCGGCGTGATGGACGGCGGGCGCCTGGTCGAATGGCGGCCGACCCGCGCCGTGGCGGTGGAATAGCGCAAAGCTGCGATTGCGTAAAACGCGCGGTCGCGCAGCATCACGGACTCCCTCATCACGGAGCACCCGATGCGACGCGGACTCACCGGCACCTATGAATACTCGATCGCGGGCGGCGACACATGCCAGGCCTTCGTGCCGCTGCCCTTGCCGCCGCGGCCCGCGCTGAGCCTCGACGCCGACCTGCAGGAGCGGCTCAACGCCGCTCATCTGGCCCTGGGGCGACTGGATGGACTCTCGCTGCTGATGCCGGAGACCTCGGTGCTGCTCTACAGCTACGTGCGCAAGGAGGCGGTGATGTCCTCCCGCATCGAGGGCACGCAGTCGTCCCTCGCCGACCTCTTGATCTACGAGGCGGACGGCGCGCCCGGCTCGCCGCTGGACGACGTGCGGAAGGTGTCCTGCTACGTCGCGGCGCTGGAGCATGGCCGGGACCGCATGCGGCAGGGGATGCCGCTGTGCACGCGCCTGATGAACGACATGCACCGGCGGCTGATGACCCAGGGCCGGGGGCGTGGCAAGGCGCCCGGAGAACTGCGGCGCACGCAGAACTGGATCGGCGGTGCGTCCGCGGCGTCGGCCTCGTTCGTGCCGCCGCCGCCCCATCGGCTCGAGCACTGCCTGTCCGACCTGGAGAGGTTCATCAACGACCAGCCGGAGCGGCATCCCTCGCTGGTCAAGGCCGCGATGGCCCACCTGCAGTTCGAGACCATCCATCCCTACCTGGACGGCAACGGCCGGCTGGGCCGGTTGTTGATCCCGCTGATCCTGGTGAGCGAAGGCGTGCTGCGCGAGCCCTTGCTCTACCTGTCGCTCTACTTCAAGTCGTGCAGGAACGACTATTACGACCTGCTCCAGGCGGTGCGCGAGCATGGCGACTGGGAGTCCTGGCTGTCCTTCTTCGCGACTGCGGTGCAGGTGGCGGCGATGCAGGCGGTGGAGATGACCCTGGCGATCACCCGGCTCTTCACCGTGGACGGGGCGCGGATCCGCCGCGAGGCGCGGGCCGACGAGGACGCGTTGCGGCTGCATCACGCGCTGTTCAGCCGACCGGTGGCACGCCGGGTCGACATCACCGCCTTCAACGGCCAGGACGCGGCCGCGATCGACCGGGGCGCGCGGGTGCTGACCGGGCTCGGCCTGCTGCGCACCGTCTTCGGCACGGCCGGCGAGCCGATCTACGTCTACACCGCCTACCTCGACCTGCTGAACCGCGAAGCCCCATGAGCTTTCAAGCTGTCGTGCTTTCGCGATCCCGCGCGCCGACCCCTCGGTTTCTCTTGATGCCGCCTTGATGCCATCCGGGCTACGCTCGCCGCAAGCAAGAACGAGTGAGACGCCCCATGCTCATCAACTGTGTCGCCTACCGCGACGGCCGCCGGCTGGCCGATATCCAGCCCGAAGAGATCAGCGACTACGTGAAGCTGCCCGACTGCTTCGTCTGGGTCGCGTTGCGCGACGCCTCGACCGAGGAGGTCCTCGCGATGAAGGAGGAGTTCGACCTGCACGAGCTCGCCGTCGAGGACGCGCTGCACGGACAGCAGCGGCCCAAGGTCGAGGAATACGGCGACACCCTGTTCGCCGTCATGCAGACGGTGCAGTTCACGCCGACCGACGAGCTCTGCACCGGCGAGGTGTCCATCTTCGCCGGCAGCAACTTCGTGCTGTCGATCCGCAACCGCGTCGCGCAGAGCCTGCTGGGCGTGCGGGCCCGCGCGGAGAAGGAGCCGCACATGCTCAAGCGCGGTCCCGGCTTCGTGATGTACGCGATCATGGACGCGGTGGTGGACCGCTACTTCCCCGTCATCGAGGCGCTGGAGGCGGAGCTCGACGCGATCGAGGCGCAGATCTTCGAGCCGGGCGTCACCCGCGAGAACATCCGCCGCGTGTATGAGCTCAAGCAGCGCATCACCACCGTCAAGCATGCGGTGTCGCCGCTGCTGGACGCGGTGGGCAAGCTGGTGCGCGGGCGGGTGCCGCCGATCTGCGAGGACACGCGCGAGTACTTCCGCGACGTCTACGACCACCTCGAGCGCATGCAGTCCGCGCTGGACTCCCTGCGCGATACCGCGACGACGGCGATTCAGGTGCATCTGTCGATGGCCACGATCGAGGAGTCCGAGGTCACCAAGCGCCTCGCGGCCTGGGCCGGCATCTTCGCCGCGGCAACCGCTTTCGCCGGCATCTGGGGCATGAACTTCGAGGTCATGCCGGAGCTCAAGTGGCGCTGGGGTTATCCGGCGGCGCTCGGCGTCATCGCCGCGACCTGCGGCGTGCTCTTCTGGCGATTCCGCAAGGCGGGGTGGCTGTAGACCAGCGGTCAGACGAGCGCCGCGATCGCCTGTCCCGTCTCGGTCGTGCTGGCCTCGCCGCCGAGATCGCGCGTGCGCGGCCCCGACGCCAGCGTCTGCTCGATCGCCGCGAGGATCGCGTCGTGCGCCTGTTGCTCGCCCAGGAACTGCAGCATCAGCGCCCCCGACCAGATCATCGCCACCGGATTGGCGATGTTCCTGCCGTAGATGTCCGGCGCCGAGCCATGCACCGGCTCGAACAGCGAGGGGAAGTTCCGCTCCGGATTCAGGTTGGCCGACGGCGCCAGGCCGATCGTGCCGGTGGTCGCGGGCCCGAGGTCCGACAGGATGTCGCCGAACAGGTTGGATGCCACCACCACGTCGAAGCGCCCCGGCTGCAGCACGAAACGCGCCGACAGGATGTCGATGTGCTGCTTGTCCACCGTCACCGACGGATAACCCGCGCCGACCGCGTCCGCGCGCCCGTCCCACCAGGGCATCGAGATCGCGATGCCATTGCTCTTGGTCGCCACCGTCAGGTGCTTGCGCGCACGCGCCTGCGCCAGCTCGAACGCGTACTTCAGCACCCGGTCCGCGCCGAAGCGCGAATAGACCGACTCCTGGATCACGATCTCCCGGTCGGTGCCGGCGTACATCACGCCGCCGAGGTTGGTGTACTCGCCCTCGGTGTTCTCGCGCACGACCAGGTAATCGATCTCGCCCGGCTTGCGATGGGCCAGCGGGCAGGGCACGCCCTCGAAGAGCCGCACCGGCCGCAGGTTGATGTACTGGTCGAACTCGCGGCGGAACTTCAGCAGCGAGCCCCACAGCGACACATGGTCCGGCACGGTCGCCGGCCAGCCCACCGCGCCGAAGAAGATCGCATCCTGGCCTTGCAGCTGCGCCTTCCAGTCGTCCGGCATCATCTGCCCGGTCTGCTGGTAGTAGTCGCAGCTGGCCCACTCGATGGGGGTGAACTCGAAGCGGATGCCGAAGCGCCGGGCGGCGGCTTCCAGCACGCGCAGGCCCTCGGGCATCACTTCCTTGCCGATGCCGTCGCCGGGAATGACGGCGATCCTGTACGTCTTGCTCATGGTCGTGCTTTCGGTCTTGAAATCAACGGAGGTCGGAAGGGCGGACCGCGTGCGCCGGGCCGCCGCGAGGGGCGACCGATCGGCGCGGGCGATCCGCCGTCGTGATCAGTACGGCGAGCCGGTCGGCGCCGGTTGCGGCGGCGAGAGCTCGAAGTCTGCCGCAAGGCGCCGCGTGGCCTGTGCGAGCAGCGTGACGTCGATGCCCACCGCGACGAAGCTCGCGCCCAGCGACAGGTAGTGCCGCGCCAGCGCCGCGTCCCCGGTCAGCGTGCCGGCCGCCTTGCCGCTGGCGACGATGGTGCGCACCGCCGCGTCGATGGCCGCCTGCACCTCCGGATGCGTCGGGTTGCCGCGATGACCCATGGACGCGGCCAGGTCCGCCGGCCCGATGAACACGCCGTCGACGCCGTCCACCGCGCAGATCGATGCGAGGTGGCGCAGCGCGGTGACCGTTTCCGCCTGCACCAGCACGCAGGTCTCGCCGTCGGCCTCGTCGAGGTAGTGCCGACGCAGGCCCCAGCGCGACGCGCGCGCCACCGCCGCGCCGACGCCGCGCACGCCGTGCGGCGGATAACGCGTCGCGGCCACCACCGCGGCCGCCTGCTCGGCGGTGTCGATCATCGGCACCAGCAGCGTCTGCACGCCGATGTCCAGCAGCTTCTTGATGCCGTCCTTGTCCGCATTGACCGCGCGCACCACCGGATGCGACGGATACGGCGCCACCGCCTGCAGCTGCTGCAGCGTGCTGGTCAGCTCATTGGGTGCGTGCTCGCCGTCGATCAGCAGCCACTGGAAGCCGGCCGTCGCGCAGACCTCGGCGCTGTAGGCCTGCGCCATCGACAGCCACAGGCCGATCTGCGGCCGGCGCGCGGCCAGGGCCTGCTTGAAGGTATTGACGAAATGCATGGCGCTCATGACAGGCCTCCCTGGCAAACGTACTTGATGTGCAGGTAGTCGTCGAGCCCGTGCGTGGAGCCCTCGCGCCCATAGCCGGATTCCTTGACGCCACCGAAGGGAGCCGCCTCGGCGGCGATCGCGCCTTCGTTCAGGCCGACGATGCCGCTCTCCAGCGCGTCGGCGACGCGCCAGGCGCGCGCGATGTCGCGCGTATAGAAGTAGGCGGCCAGGCCGAAGGGCGTGTCGTTGGCGGCGGCGATGACTTCGTCCTCGCGCTCGAATCGGAACACCGGCACCACCGGCCCGAAGGTCTCTTCCTGCCACAGCAGCATGTCGGTCGTCGCGCCGGTCAGCACGGTGGGCGCGAAGTAGTTCGGGCCGGCGGCGACCTCATCGCGCAGGCGGCGGCCGCCGGCGACCGCGGTCGCGCCGCGCGCCAGCGCGTCCCGCACGTGGCGCTCGATCTTCTCGACCGCGCGGGCGTTGATCATCGGACCGATCTGCGAGTCGGCACGGCTGGCCGGGCCCACCCGCAGCGCGCTCACCCGCGCCGCGAGCCGCTCGACGAACCGGTCATGGATGCCCGCCTGCGCGAAGACGCGGTTGGGGCACACGCAGGTCTGGCCACCATTGCGGAACTTGGCCGCCATCAGGCCCTCGACGGCCGCGTCGACATCCGCATCGTCGAAGACGATGAAGGGCGCATTGCCGCCGAGTTCCAGCGACAGCTTCTTCAGCGTGGCGGCCGATTCGCGTGCCAGGTGCTTGCCCACCGGCGTCGAGCCGGTGAAGGTGATCTTGCGCACGCGATCGTCGGCGAGCCAGACGTCGACGACCTCCGGCGTGCGCTCGCGCGACGCGCAGACGATGTTGAGCACGCCCGGCGGCAGGCCGGCCTCGACGGCCAGCTCGACCAGCGCCAGCGAGGTCAGCGGCGTGTCCTCGGCCGGCTTGGCCACGACGGTGCAGCCGGCAGCGAGCGCCGGCGCGATCTTGCGGGCGATCATCGCGGCCGGGAAATTCCACGGCGTGATCGCGGCGACGACGCCGACCGGCTCGCGCAGCGCCAGCATCCGGCGGCCCGCCACTGGCGCGGGAATGACCTCGCCGTTGGCGCGCGTGGCCTCCTCGGCGAACCACTCGACGTAGCTCGCCGCGTAGGCGACCTCGGCGCGACCTTCGGCCACCGGCTTGCCTTGCTCCTGCGAGATCAGCGCGCCCAGGCGCTCCTGGTCGCGCAGGAGGAGGTCGTTCCAGCGCTTGAGCAAGGCGGCGCGCTGCTTGGCCGGCACCGCGCGCCAGCCGGCGAAGGCGGCGTGCGCGGCATCGACCGCGGCGCGCGCGTCCGCGGCGCGGCTGTCGGGCACCTCGGCGATGCGGCCGTCGTCGGCGGGATCGACGACCGGGAAACGGTCGCCGGCGGCCGCGTCGCACCAGCGACCGGCAATGTGGTTCTGCGTCTGCATGAAGGGACCTGGAGGGAAGCGAAGTCAGGACGCGGCCGGCGCCGCGGCGTGGGCGGCGGTCGCGATGGCGCGGGAAGCGGGCGGGCCGGCCATCAACTGACGATGCCCAGGTGCCAGGGCACGAACTCGTGGTCGCCCAGGCCCAGCAGCTCGCTCTTGGTCGGCTCGCCGGAGGCGGCGCGCAGGATGTGCTCGAAGATCTGCCGGCCCATCTCCTCGATGCTCAGCGTGCCGTCGATGACCTGGCCGCAGTTGATGTCCATGTCCTCCTCGAGGCGCGTGAACATCGGGGTGTTGCTGGCCAGCTTGATCGTCGGCGCCGGCTTGGAGCCGAACATCGAGCCGCGCCCGGTGGTGAAGCAGATCAGGTTGGCGCCGCTGGCGATCTGGCCGGTGACCGCGACCGGGTCATAGCCCGGCGAGTCCATGAACACGAAGCCGTGCTCGTCGATCGGCTCCGCGTATTCGTAGACCTGCCGCAGCGGCGTGGTACCGCCCTTCATCGCGGAGCCCAGCGACTTCTCGAAGATGTTGGCCAGGCCGCCGGCCTGGTTGCCGGGGCCGACGACGCCGTTGAACTGCCCGTTGTGGCCGCGGGTGTAGTCCTCCCACCAGGCCAGCCGGTCCAGCAGCTTCTGGCCGACCTCGGGGCTGACCGCGCGGCGGGTGAGCATGTATTCGACGCCGTGGATCTCCGGCGTCTCCGACAGGATCGCGGTGCCGCCGTGGCGCACCAGCAGGTCCATGGCCGCGCCCAGCGCCGGATTCGCGCCGATGCCGGAGAAACCGTCCGAGCCGCCGCATTCCAGCCCGATCTTCAGATGCGCGGCGCTGACCGGCTGGCGCTCAACACGATTGGCGATCGGCAGCATCGCCTCGACGGCGCGTATGCCGGCCTCGATCGTGGCGCGGGTGCCACCGGTCTCCTGCATCACCAGCGTGCGCAGCGTCTCGCCGGCCACCAGGTGCTGCGACTCCATCAGGCCGGCGACCTGGTTGCGCTCGCAGCCCAGGCCGACGATCAGCGCGCCGCCGAGGTTGGGGTGGCGCACGTAGCCGGCGATCGTGCGACGCAGCAGGTCGAAGTGGGGGCTGGGCGAGGACATGCCGCAGCCGGTGGTCTGCGCGAAGGCGACGACGCCGTCGACGTTGGGATAGTCCTTCAGCCGCTCGGGCGTGAAGTGCTCGGCGATGCGGTTGATCGCCGTCGACGAGCAGTTGACCGACGCGAGGATGCCGATGAAGTTGCGCGTCGCGACGCGGCCGTCGGCCCGCACGATGCCCAGGAAGGTCGCGCGTTCCGCCTCGGGCAGGTAGTCGACCGGTTTCACGTCCGCGCCGAAGGCGGGATCGCGGTGGAACTCGACCAGCGCGATGTTGTGGGCGTGGACGTAGTCGCCGGCCTCGATGTCGCGCGCGGCCACGCCGATCACCGCGTTGTACTTGCGGATCGGCTCGCCCGAGGCGATGCGGCGCGCGGCGATCTTGTGGCCGGCCGGCACCTGCGCTTTCAGGCGCAGGCCGAATTCCGGCAGCACCTGGCCCAGCGTCAGCGCCTGCCGGGCGATCAGCACGTTGTCGTCGGCATGCAGACGCAGCAGCGGCGAGGCCGTCGCGAGCGCGGCCGCACCTGCGGCGGGGGCGATGAAGGCGTCGCTCACGCTCAGCCCTTGGCCAGCAGCTCGCGCAGCTTCAGCCGCTCGATCAACTGCGTGTCCTTGCGGTAGGTGGCCTGGATGTACTTCTCGTAGTCGGGTTGGTCCAGGTACATCACCGGCGCATCGATGCGATCGCAGACGGCGATGAACTCGGGGTCCGCGGTCGCTTTGCGGAAGGCGTCGCGCAGCCGGGCGACGATCGCCGGGTCCATGCCCTTGGGCGCGCCGATGCCGTTGGGAGCGTCGACGACCAGGTCGTAGCCGGATTCCTTCAGCGTCGGCACGGCCGGGAAGTCCTTGGTGCGGGTCTCGCCCCAGGTCACGAGCAGGCGCAGCTTGCCGGACTTGACGTGCGGCGCCCACGAGCTGGAATCCGCCACCGCGTCCACCTGGCCGCCGAGCAGGTCCTGCAGCGCCGGCGCGCCGCCCTTGTAGGGGATGTGGTTGAGCTGGATGCCGGCGAGCAGGTTGAACTCCTCCATGCCGACATGGGTGGCGCCGCCGATGCCGGCGCTGCCGTAGCTGATCAGGCCGGGCTTGGCCTTCGCGGCGGCGACGAACTCGGCCAGCGTCTTCCACGGCGCGTCGGCGCGCACCGCCAGGCCGAAGGTCTGGCCGTTGACGCGGGCAAGGTAGGTCAGGTCCTTGAGCGGATCCAGTTGCACCGTGCGCAGCTGCGCGAAGCGGGTCACCGAGATCGGCACCTGGCCGATCGTGTAGCCATCGGGTTTGGCCGTGGACAGCACCTTGGTGCCGAGCATGCCGGACGCGCCGGCCCGGTTCTCGATGATGACGGTCTGTCCCAGCACCTTGGCCGCGGCCTGGCACAGCGCGCGCATCGTCACGTCGGCGGTGCCGCCGGCGGGCCAGGGGCAGATGAAGGTGATGGCGCGTTCGGAAGGGTAGGCAGCGGCGCGCGCGACGCGCGGCAGCGACAGGGCGCTGGCGCCGAGGCCGGCGGCGCCGGCGAGCAGGACGCGGCGGCGGTCCATGCGGAAGGTCATCGTTGTCTCCTGGCTCGGGATCGAGGTCTGGCTCGGAATCGAAGGCGGGGCCTGTCGCGTCGTGTCGCGTGGGCTCTTTGCGTCGCATTGTGGGCATCCGGTCCATGCGGCTCAATTGAAGAACTGGACAGGCTTCATGCCGGAAACGGCATGAAGCCTAAGATGCGCGCCCATGAGCCAGATCGACCGCGTGTTGCGTTCCAACCTGAAGCTGCGCCACCTGCAGATGCTGGTCGCGCTCGACCAGTTCCGTCACCTGGGCCGCGCGGCGGAGTTCCTGTCGCAGACGCAGCCGGCGGTGTCGAAGTCGCTGGCCGAGGTCGAGCGCATGTTCGGCCTGGCGCTGTTCACCCGCTCCACGCGCGGCACCGAGCCGACGCCGTTCGGCGAAGCGGTGGTGCGCTTCGCGCGTTCGGTGCTGTCGGACTACGCCCGCACCCGCGACGAGATCGCCGCCGTGGCCAGCGGCGCGGCGGGACGCGTCAGCGTCGGCGCGATGGTGGTGGCGATGCCGGGCCTGGTGGCCGGCGCGGTGGAGCGGCTCAAGCGCCACTCGTCGTTGACGACGGTGCACCTGGAGGAGGGCGACCTGACGCGGCTGCTGCCGCGCCTGCGGGTGGGCGAGCTGGACGTGATCGTCGCGCGGCTGGAGCCCGGTTATGCCGCGCCGGACCTGGCGACCGAGCCGCTGATGGAGGAAGCGATGCGCATCGTCGTGCGGCCCGACCATCCGCTGGTCGGCGGCCGCAGGCGGCGCGAGCCGCCCTGGGCCGAGCTCGCGCGGATGCCGTGGGTGATGCCGCCGCCGTGGGCCTCGTCGCGGATCAAGCTGAACCAGCTGTTCTACGCACAGCGGCTGGATCCGCCGAGCGACATCATCGAGAGCGCGTCCTTTTTGGTGACGCTGACCTTCCTGCGCCAGCGCGGCGCGGCCGCCTTCGTCGCCGACAACGTGGCGCGTTACCTGGCGCGCGAGGGGCTGGCGAAGGCGCTGCCCATCGACGTGCCGATCGAGCTGCCGCCGGTGGGCCTGCTGACGCTGCGCAACCGGCGCGCGACGCCGGCGGCCGAGCAGTTCATGGCCTGCTGCCGGGAAGTCGCGGCGGTTCAGCCGCCCAGGGCGGCATCGCGGAAGCTGTCCAGGGCCAGCTCGTAGTTCATCTCGCCGAGCAGCGCGACCAGCCGGTCGCGGTCCGCGTTCCAGCTGTCGACGACATGGCGCCAGGCCGGCGCGAGCGAGCGCGGCTCGGCCTCGTCGTCCGGGATCTCCGCCTCGATCGAGGCCGGCGGCAGGTCCGAGGGCAGCATCAGCCGGGAGGCCACGACCGGCCGGTCGGCATCCTCGTCATAACGCGGGTCGCCGGCGCCCGCATCGATGCCGGGGTCGATGCGCCAGCGGCCGTCGGCCTGCACGGTGATCCTCGGGCGCAGCCAGGGCTCGTGGGCGCGCGGGTTCAGCAGGTGGCAGCTGCGATGGCGGGCGTCCACCACCAGCAGGCTCAGCACCGACCCGCGGCCATTGGCCAGTTCCTCGACATAGTCCGGATGCTCCGGCGGGCCGTCGACGTCCAGCACGAAGTAGCGGTCGTCCAGCCATTCCCCGGAGCCCGCGATCGAGCAGCCGAAGGTCAGCTCCTGCGGGTAGGGGAGCAGGCGGCCGTCCAGCCACAGCGCGGCGCCGTAGGGCGCTTCAAAGACGGCGCCGTCCTGCGGGAACTCGGGCAGGCGGCCGTCCTCCCACCAGACGACGGCGCGGTGCAGGCGCCCTGGCGCGTCGGCGATGCGGAAGCCGGCGGTGCGCCACTCGGGCCAGGAGGTCCAGACGCGCGACTCGACGCGCTCGTCCAGACCCATCGCGCGCAGGTCGCGGCTGCTGGCGTGCTGCAACAGATGCTGTGCGAAGTGCCGCCACATCGCCGGACCGAGCGCGCGCGCGATGGGCTCGGCGTCGCGCAGCCAGTCCAGCAGCAGCGGCACGATCGGCGCCTGGCGCGACCAGAGCGCGTGCGCCGCCACCGACTGCGCCCAGCGTCGCTCCAGTGCCCGCAGGCCGCGGCTGTCGGGGGCTGCGGCCGGCGGCGGCTCGGGGTGGAAGGAGGAATCGGCGGGCTCCCTGGAGCCGGCCGGAAGATCGGGGAGCCCCACCAGCGAGGGCGGGACGGGGGAGGGCGGCAGGTGGTACAGCGGCATCAGGTCAGGCGCACCGGGGTGGAGAAGCGGTGTCGCGAGCGCTGGTGGGCAGGTGGGATTCCTGGGGCAGGGCGCGCCCGTCGCCGTCGTGGGGGACGCCTGTCGGGCGACGCGGGGGCGGGTCTTGCCCAGGCGCCGCACCATCGGAAAAAGCTGCCGTCGGGGCGTCGGCCGTCCCGTTCAGTCGGAAGCGCTCAGCGCCGCCGGCGCCACCACAGCCAGGTCCCGGTGACCCCCATGCCGAAAAGCACGAGCCCGAGCACGCCGGTGATCGCCCGGTGGGCCACGCCGAACAACTCGCCCGCGTGCAGCGGATAGATCCACGCGGTGGAGCGGCCGGCGAGATCGAGCTCATCCCAGCGCTGGCGCGCCAGCACATGGCCGTCGACCGGATGGGCCCAGACCGAGGACAGCCCGTTGGGATGCGGGTCGCCGGGCAGCTTGAAGCGGATGCGGACCGGACGCGTGTCCGCGCTGCCGAGCTGCACGAAGCCGACCCGGCCGTCCGGCCAGGCGGCCTGCGCCTCGGCCACGATGGCGTCGAGCGGGCGGCGCTCGCCGTGGTCCTTGCCGACCTGGGGCGGCTTGGGCGCCGCCTCGCCGACCAGCGCATTGAGCCAGCCGCCGATCGGCCGCCAGGCCATCCACGCGCCGCTGGCGACGGTCACCGCGAGCAGCAGGCCCAGCACCGCGCCGCCGAAGCGGTGCAGGTCGAAGAGGCCGCGGGTGGTGCCCTTGTCGAGCTTGAGCCCGAAGGCGTGGCGCCACTGCGCCGCCGTCGTCGGCCACCACAGGACCAGCCCGGTGACCAGCAGCGCGAGGTAGGCCAGCGCGGCGAACGCGAGCACCGCCTTGCCGGTGTCCCCGAGCAGCAGCGCGCTGTGCAGCTCGAACACCAGGTTCGCGAGCCCCTCGGCCTCGCCGCGCCGGCCGAGCTCGGTCACGGTGACCGGGTCCAGATAGAGCGTGCCTTCCCAGGCGGGGCCGCGCACCATCACGCGCAGCGATTCGCCGGGCTCGCGCGGCGGCCGGATCGTCATCATCGACTTCGGGCCGAATTCATCGGCGACGCGACGGCGCAGCGTTTCCAGCGGCGTGGCCGACGCCGGCGCGACGGGCGCGGCGCCGGACGCTGTCGCGGCGGCCACCGGCGCGCGGAAGAGCTCGGGATGCATCGCCTCGTCCAGCGGGCGCAGCACCGTCATCAGCGCGCCCAGCAGCGCCGCCGCGGTGAGCAGCAGGCCGAGCGTCAGCCCGGTCCAGCGGTGCAGCCAGATCCAGACGCGGCGGGCGGTCATCAGCGCCATGGCGTGCTCGCTCCCGGGCCGGCGGTCAGAAGTCGACCTTGGCGGTGAGGCGCAGCGTGCGCGGCGCGCCGACGCCCAGCAGGCCGTTGCCGGCGGTGCTCCAGTAATTCCTGTTGGTCGCGTTGTCGAGGTTGGCCTGCAGGTTGACCGCCTTGTCGAAGATCCGCGTCTGGTAGCGCGCGCCCAGCGACAGCGTCTGGTAACCGTCGACCCAGGCCTGGTTGCTGTTGTTCACCGCACGCTTGCCGACGTGATAGACCCCCGCGTTCAGCGCCAGGCCCGGCACCATCGGCAGCCGGTACTCGCCGAACACGCCCAGCGTGTTCTTCGGCGTGTTCTCCGGCGTCTTGCCCAGCTCCAGCGGGTTGCCGGTGCCGACCTTGGTGATCTCCGCGTCCAGCACCACGCCGGAGACCACCAGCGCGAAGTCGCGGCCGATCTCGCCGCTGGCGGAGAACTCCAGGCCGCGGTAGCGGGTCTCGCCGCCGACCTGGTAGACGCGGTTGATCGTCGTGGCCAGCGGGCGGTCCGTCTGGAACAGCGCCGTCTGCAGCAGCACCGCGCCCAGGCGGGCCTTCACGCCGAGTTCGTGCTGGCGGCTCACCGCCGGCGGCAGCACCTGGCCGAAGTTGTCGGTGTTCAGCGGGGCGGTGCCGGTCTCCTCCAGGCCGCGCAGCGCGCTGGCGTAGACGCTCAGGTCCTTCAGCGGCTTCCACATCACCGAGACGTTGGGCGTCACCTTGTCGGCGCGGTAGGTCGGCACCGGCGACGAGGGGTTGCTCGCCTCGCTGCGGTACACCGTCTTGCGCAAGCCGGCCAGCAGCTGCCACTGCTCGCCGACGCTCATCCGGTCGAAGACGTACAGGCCGCGGTCGTTGACCTCGGACGGGAAGCCGGTCTGCGTCAGCGTCGGACTGACCGGCGCGATGTCGACCGGGTCGTACAGGTTCTGCGCCGCGCGCGCCGTGCCGTTGAACCAGCCGGCCGAGGCGCGCCGGTTGTAGGTGGCGCCGATCGTCAGCTCGTGGCCGATGCCGGCCGTGTCGAAGCGGCCGATCGCCTCGACGCGGTGGTTGGTATTGGTGTACTCCTGGCCCTTGAGCACCGAGATGTTGGCGGTGCCGGCGCCGGTCTGCGTGTTGTAGTTGGTCAGCGTCGTGTAGTTGCGGTCGCGCTGGGTGTTGGCGCGCCCGGACTCGACGCTCAGCACCCAGTCGTCGCTGAGCGCGAAGTCGCCGCGCACCAGGACGTTGGTGGCCTCGGCGTCGTAGCGGGCCCATTCGGGCGCGATGTTGGTGGTGTTGTCCGGCACGCGCGGCAGCGTGATCACGCCGTTGACCGCGGCCGGCAGCGTGATCGCGCCCTGCTCGCTGACGTTCTTGCGGTAATGCTCGACGTCCACCTTCAGGTTGGCCCACGAGGTCGCGCGCCAGTCGTAGGCGACGGCCACCAGGTCGCGGTGGCCCTCGTAGCGGTCGATGCCGGTGGCTTCCTTGCTGGTGACGGCGTTCAGGCGCAGGCCCATGCTGTCGTCGGCGCCGAAGCGGCGGCCGATGTCGATGTGGGCCTTCATGCCGCCGTGGTCGTTGAAGGTGGTCGTCAGCGAGGTGACCGGCGTCGGGCCGGCGCGCTTGGTCACGAAGTTGACGATGCCCGAGGGCGGCACCATGCCGTAGTACATCGACGACGCGCCCTTCAGCACCTCCACCTGCTCCTTGTTCTCGAGCGGGATGTCGATCAGGTTGACGATGGGCAGGTTGCCGTTGAGGCGGTAGTTGCCGCGGTTCTCGACGACGATGCCGCGGATCGACAGGTTGTCGTAGGTCGAGCCGCTGACCTGCGAGCGGGTCACGCCCGCGGTGTTCTTCAGCGCGTCGTACAGGCCCTGCGCGGCTTGCGCGTCGAGCAGATCGCGCGACATCACGCTGTTGGTCAGCGGCACGTCCAGCGGGTCCTGGTCGCGGAAGGCACCGACCCGCACCGTCGTCGGCGCGAAGGTCTTCTTGCGCACGCCGTTGACGGTGACCTCGTCCAGCAGCTTGGCCGGGGCCGGGGCGGACGCTGTCGCGTCCGTCGCCGTGGATGGCGCGTCGGAGGGCGCTGCGGATTGCGCGGCAGCCGCCAGCGGGGCCAGCAGCGCGAGGACGGACAGGGAAATCAGGGACCGGCGCGGCGAGGCGCCGCGGGACGCGGTGGACGACATGGACGTGGACCGGGGGGACCGGAGATCAGGGATTCGGAGGCGGGCCGGGGTGGCCCGCAGCGCGGCGATGGACCGTGCGTGCTCGGCTAACGCGATACCTTATCAAATGCGAATAGTTCGCAACATTCGGGTCGCCGGATTTCGTGCGCAGGACGCGCGCGGGCACCTCGATCGGGTGGAATCGCAACGAAATCGTGGCGGGAGCGCCACCGTTTCGAGGGTCTCCAGGCCGGCCGTCGCGAACGGGGCGGGGCGCGGGGGGCCGGGAAGACGTCCGATTCCTGCCAGACAGCGGCAGGGGCCCGGCCTAGGATGCGCCGTTCTTCCCACCGAAGACCGCCCCCCTCACTCTTCACGAGGCCCTCAAGATGAGCACCGCATCCCCCACCGCCGCCGACAAGTCCGCCGCCCTGTTCGCGTTGCATCAGCGCCCGGGTCCCTTCGTCATCGCCAACGCCTGGGACATCGCGTCGGCGCGGATGCTGGAGGCGGCGGGCTTTCCCGCGCTGGCGACCTCGAGCGCCGCGGCCGCCGAGGCCATCGGCCGGCGCGACGGCCAACTGACCCGCGACGAGACCCTGGCCCACATCCGCCAACTGGCCGGCGCGACGCCGCTGCCGCTGAGCGCCGACCTCGGCAACGGCTTCGGCCACCGGCCCGAGGACTGCGCGCTGACGATCCGCCTGGCGGCGGAAGCGGGCGCGGTCGGCGGATCGATCGAGGATGCGTCGAGCGAGGGCGGCGCGCCCATCCTCGACTTCGACCTGGCCGTCGAGCGCGTCGCCGCCGCGGTCGAGGCCGCGCGGGCGTTGCCGGTCCCCTTCCTGGTCACGGCGCGCTCGGAGAATTTCCTGCACGGCGTGAACGACCTCGAGGACACGATCCGCCGCCTGCAGGCCTTCGAGCGCGCCGGCGCCGACGTGCTGTTCGCGCCGCTGCTGCCCGACCTGGACGCGGTGCGCCAGGTCTGCGCGTCGGTATCCAGGCCGGTGAACTTCATGGCCGGCATCCCGGGGCGCTCGTTCAGCGTGCGCGAGTTGGGCGAGGCGGGCGTCAAGCGCGTGAGCCTGGCGATGTCGCTGTTCCGGCATGCGATGAATGCGGCCCGCCTGGCCGCCGAGGAGATCCGCGACCACGGCACCTTCGGATATCTCGATCCGCGCTGAAGGCGGCGCGCGGGGTGGAGGGAACGACACTTGCTCGCTTCGGCGCGCCCGTTCCCCGTCACTGGAGTCCCCGATGAAGATGCTTCTCGCCGCCGCGCTCGCGGCGCTCTCCCTTGCCACGTCGGCGCAGGCCGCTCCCGCCTACGGCGCCCGGCTCGAGGGTTTCGAGTACCCCTACCCGCAGCAACGCTTCAAGCTGAATTCGCAGCGCCAGGCGCTGGAGATGGTCTACATGGACGTCGCGCCGACGGCGCCGCCCAATGGCCGGACCGCGGTGCTGCTGCACGGCAAGAACTTCTGCGGCGCGACCTGGGCGGAGACGATCGCGGTGCTCGCCGGTGCGGGCTACCGAGTCGTGGTGCCCGACCAGGTCGGCTTCTGCGCCTCGACCAAGCCGGTCGGTTACCAGTTCAGCTTCAACCAGCTCGCCGCCAACACGCAGGCGCTGCTGCAGTCGCTGGGCATCGCCAAGGCGACGGTGATCGGCCACTCGATGGGCGGCATGCTGGCGATGCGCTACGCGCTGCAGTACCCGGCGCAGGTCGAGCAGCTCGTCGCCGTCAACCCGCTGGGGCTGGAGGACTGGCAGGCGGCGGGCGTGCCGTACGCGACCATCGACCAGTTGAACGCGCAGGAACTGAAGACGACGGCCGACAGCATCAAGGCCTATCAGTTGCGCTTCTATTACAACGGCCAGTGGAAGCCAGCCTACGACCGCTGGGTCGAGATGGCCGCCGGCCTGTATGCCGGTCCGGGACGTGAGCTCGTCGCCTGGAACCAGGCCCAGACCTCCGAGATGATCTTCACCCAGCCGGTGGTGCATGAGCTGCCCCATCTGCAGGTGCGGACGCTGCTGATGATCGGCGGCAAGGACCGCACCGCGCCCGGCGCCAACCGCGCGCCCAAGGCGATCGCCGAGCAGCTGGGCGATTACGCGACGCTCGGCCGCACGACCGCGAAGATGATTCCCGGCGCTGCGCTGGTCGAGTTCCCGGCGCTGGGCCACTCGCCGCAGGTCGAGTCGCCGAAGGAATTCCACGAGGCGCTGCTGAAGGGACTCGCGGCCCGATGAAGACCCGGAAATGGATCGACGCCTCGCCGACATCCCGGCGCGCGCGCCCGCTCAGCTGACCGGCAGGTTGCTGGGCGCCGTCTTCAGCGCCGGGGCGTGGGCCTTCTTGCGGTAGAGCTGCGCCGGCCGGTGACTGCCGCCGCTGGTGAAGGCGCCGGGGACTTCCTCGATGACATCGAGCTCCTCGATGCGGCGGCGGAATCCGCGCTTGTCGAGCACCGCGCCGAGCACCTGCTCATAAGTGCGCTGCAACTCGCCGAGCGTGAACTGCGCCGGCATCAGGTGCACCGGCAGCGAGGAGTACAGCGTCTTCGACCGCACGCGCTCGACGGCGGTGCGCAGGATCTGCGCATGGTCGAAGGGCAGCGAGCGCAGGCCGTCGACCGGCGCCCAGCGGAAGCGCCCGCCCGACGGCTCGCCCACCGGCGCAGGCACGACCGCGTAGTAGCTCACCGACAGCGACCACCCGCGCGCATCACGATGCATGCCGGAGAAGGTCTTGAGCTGCTCCAGGTAGGGCGAGACCAGTCCCGCCTTGTCCCGCAGGATGCGCGCCGCGGCCTCGTCGGCGTCCTGGTCCTGGTCGGTGTGCACCCAGCCGCCGGGCAGCGTCCAGGCGCCGAGCGCCGGCGCCTTGTCGCGTCGTGACAGACCGGCGTGCAACGCGCCGTCGAGCAAGGTCAGCAGCACGATGTCGACGGTGACGATGGGGCGTTCGAAGTCCACGGCGCCAAGCTTAGTGCGAAAGGGCACGAATTATGAGTGGACACATCCTCAGACGTCAAACCATCTCCTGGAACACTGGAAATATGCGGATACAAATCGTGGCTGCTGATCCGCCGGTTGCGATCTCGACTTAGTGCAAACAAGCACGAAGAGCGGTATGCTGTCGCCACGACATCACAAAGACCGAAACGGAGTGCCCATGGACCGCCAAGCCCAACTGCTCATCGTCGATCCGCAGAACGACTTCTGCGACATCCCTGGCGCCGCGCTGCCGGTGACCGGCGCGGATGCGGACATGAAGCGCCTGGCCGCGCTGGTGGACCAGGCCGGCGACGCGATCGGCGACATCGTCGTGACGCTGGATTCGCATCCGGTCTACGCGATCGAGCGCCCGGCCTTCTGGCAACAGCCGGGCGCGGAGGGCGTGCCGCAGCCGGTCGCGCCATTCACGCAGATCCGCGCGGCCGACGTGCGCGAGGGCCGCTACGCCCCGCGCGACCCGGCGCTGCGGGATGCGGTGCTGCGCTATCTCGACGCGCTCGAGGCCAGCCCGAGGAAGTACGTGCTGATGGTGTGGCCGACCCACTGCGTCGTCGGCACCTGGGGCCACAACCTGCATGGCGCGCTGGCCGACGCCCTTGGCCGCTGGGAATCGGCGCGCCTGCGCACGGTGGAGAAGGTGCTGAAGGGCCTGAATCCGATGACGGAGCAGTACAGCGCAGTGCGCGCCGAGGTGCCGGTCGACGGCGACCCGCGCACGCAGACGAATCAGGCGCTGGTGGACCGCATCGTCGACTTCCCCGGCCTGAGCTTCATCGCCGGCGAGGCCAGCAGCCACTGCGTCGCGGCGACGGCCGAAGACCTCTTCGCGGCGATGACGCCCGAGCGGCTCGCGCGCGTCGTGCTGATCGAGGATGCGATGAGCGCGGTGGGCGGCTTCGAGGCCGGCGCCACCGCCTTCGTCGAGCGCGCCCGCGCGCTGGGCGTGCGGACGATGACGGCGGCGCAGGCGCTTGGCCTGCTCTCGGCCTGAGCGGGGTGGCTTCATGAACGACACGCCTGTCATCCGCTCCCTGCTGGAGACCGACCTCTACAAGTTCACGATGTGGCAGACGCTGCTGCATGCGTTTCCGGCCAACGATGCCGAGTACCGCTTCGTCTGCCGCAACACGCCCGCCTTCCCGCTGAGCGAGCTCTGCGAGGCGGTCAATCGCGAGCTCGACCACCTCTGCACGCTTGGCTTCAGTGACGAGGAACTCGCCTACCTGGGCGGGCTGCGCTTCATGAAGGCCGACTTCATCGACTTCCTGCGCATCTTCCGTTTCCAGCGACGCTTCATCGAAGCGCGGCCGGGGGAGGGCGCCGAGGCCGGGCAGCTGGTCATCGTCGCCAAGGGGCCGCAGGTCCATGTGATGGGCTTCGAGATCTTCGTGCTGGCGATCGTCAACGAGCTCTACTTCCGCCGCCTGTGCGCGGGTCGCGAGCGCGAGGTGCTGGCCGAAGGCCGCGCGCGGCTCGCGGCGAAGGCGGCCCGCCTGCGGGACTACGCCGCGGCCGTGCCCGCGACGCTGGGCGCCGAAGCCCATCCCTTCGAGTGCTTCGACTTCGGCTTGCGCCGCCGCTTCTCCGGCGCCTGGCACGACGAGGTCGTCGCCACGCTCAAGCGCGAGGCCCCACAGGTCTTCAAGGGCTGCTCCAACGTGGCGCTGGCGCGGCGTCACGGGCTGGTGCCGATCGGCACGATGGCCCACGAGTACCTGCAGACCTGGCAGGCGGTGGGCGTGCAGCTGCGGCTGTCGCAGCGGGCGGCGCTGGAGGGATGGGTGCAGGAGTTCCGCGGCGACCTCGGCATCGCGCTGACCGACGTGATCGGCATGGACGCCTTCCTGGCCGACTTCGACCTCTACTTCGCCAAGCTCTTCGATGGCCTGCGGCATGACTCGGGCGATCCGGTCGAATGGGGCGAGAAGGCGCTCGCGCATTACGCGGCGCTGCGCATCGATGCACGGACCAAGCGACTGGTGTTCAGCGACGGGCTCGACACCGACGAGGCCTTCCGCTTGCATGCGCACTTCGCCCGGCGCGTGCCGGTCGGATTCGGCATCGGCACGCACCTCACCAACGACCTCGGGCCTAAGCCGCTGAACATCGTCATGAAGCTGGTGCGCTGCAACGGCCAGCCGGTGGCCAAGCTGTCCGATGCGCCCGGCAAGACGATGTGCGACGACCAGACCTTCCTCAACTACCTGCGGCAGGTCTTTCGAGTGAGGGCCAGCTGAGGAGCGAAGTCATGCTCAAGATCACCATCGCGCAAATCAATCCCACCATTGGCGACCTCGAAGGCAACCTGGCGCTGCACCTGGACGCGGCGCGCCGCGCCCGGCACGACGGGGCGGACCTGGTCGTCTTTCCGGAGCTGTCGCTGACCGGCTACTACCCGGCCGACCTGCTCGACGACGAAGACTTCCGCGAGCGCCTCGACCGCGCAATGGCGGCGCTGCTGGCGGCCACGCGCGAGGTGAGCTCGCTGCACTGGGTCGTCGGCGCGCCGACCCGCAACCCGGGCGCCGGCAAGGCCTTCCGCAATTCGCTGCTGGTGATCCGCGACGGCGAGCTGCTGCTGGACTATCACAAGCAGCTGCTGCCCACCTACAACGTCTTCGACGAACGGCGGCACTTCGAGCCCGGGCCGGACGTCGCCCGCGTGCTGCGCATCGGCGGCGCGCAGGTGGGCTTCATGATCTGCGAGGACGGCTGGAACGACGACGGCAAGGACTACACCGTCAATCCGTTCCAGCGCCTGGCGGATTCGGCACCCGACCTGATCGTGTCGATCAACGCCAGCCCCAGCCATGTCGGCAAGCGCGAGCTGCGCCACGAGGTCTTCCGCGCCGCCTGCTGGCGGCATCGGCTGCCGCTGGTCTTCGTCAACCAGATCGGCGGGCACGACCAGCTGGTCTACGACGGCGCGTCCTTCGCGATCGAGCCCGAGCCGGGCGTCGTCTTCGAGGCCCGGCGCTTCGAGGAGCAGGTCGTGACCCTGGGCTTCGAGGTCGACCGCGGCCACTTCGCGTCGCTCGACGGCGGCGCGCTGCCGGCGGCGTCCCCCGGGCTGGACACGATGGCCTTCTATCGCCGGCAGATCGTGCTGGGACTGCGGGACTACGCGCGGCGCTGCGGCTTCGAGCGCGTCGTCGTCGGCGCGTCCGGCGGCATCGACTCGGCGCTGACGCTGGCGCTGGCCGTCGAGGCGCTGGGCGCGGACCGGGTCATGGCCATCACCATGCCGTCGCGTTTCTCGTCGAGCGGCAGCGTCGACGATTCGAAGGCGCTGTGCGATCGGCTCGGCATCGCGCTCGAGGTCTGCCCGATCGAAGACATCGTCGGCCAGGTCGGCGAGACCCTGGCCGCCAGCACGCTGGCACTGCGACCGTCCGGCCTGGCGCTCGAGAACCTGCAGGCGCGGGTGCGCGGTACGCTCCTGATGACCGTGTCCAATGCGCGCGGCCACCTGCTGCTGACCACCGGCAACAAGAGCGAGATCGCCGTCGGCTACTGCACGCTCTACGGCGACACCAACGGCGGCCTCGGCCTGATCGGCGATCTCTACAAGACCGAGGTCTTCGCGCTGAGCCGCCACCTCAACGAGGTGGCCGGCCGGGAGCTCATTCCCGCCGCCATCCTCGACAAGCCGCCGAGCGCCGAGCTGGCGCCGGACCAGCGCGACACCGACAGCCTGCCGCCCTACGAGCTGCTGGACGAGGTGCTGAAGCTGCTGATCGAGGGCGAGCGGCTGGCCACCGACGAACGCGCCACGGCGGAGGCGGCCGTCGCCGCGCTGCGCGGAAGCGACGAAGGTCAGGCGCTGCTCGCGCGGATCAAGGGCATGATCGCGCGCAACGAGTACAAGCGCCGCCAGGCGCCGCCGATCGTGCGGCTGCGCGCCCGGGCTTTCGGCAGCGGCCGGCAGTTGCCGATCGCGGCGCGGCACTATTGAACCGAAGCGCCGATGACCGCATCGGCGCGCATTGAACGCGAGGAAGGACAAGGCATGACCCGCAAGACCGTAGCCGTGGTGGTGGGCCGTTGGCAGCTGGTGCACCAGGGGCAGGAGGCGCTGTTCCAGGCGGCCTTCGGGCTGGCGGATGAGGTGATCGCGGTGCTGGGCTCCTCGTACAGGGCGCGTGATCCGCGCAATCCCTTCGTGCACGAGGAGCGTCGCCAGATGCTGCTGGCCAACCTGAGCGAGGCGCAGCGGCAACGGCTGCACGTGCTGCCGGTGCGCGACTACTTCGACGACCGGCGCTGGAACGCCGCCGTGACCCTGGGCGTGCGAGCGCTGGCGGGCGAGGAGGCCGACATCGTGCTGGTGGGCCATCGCAAGGACCACACCAGCTACTACCTGAACAACTTCCCGCGCTGGCGGCAGCAGCTGGTGGACCGCCTGGCCGATGTCGACGCCACGGCGATGCGGCAGGTGTTCTTCGAGGCCGAGGATCCGGACGCGGCGCTGACCGTCATGACGCCCTACGTCAGCGCGCCGGTGCGCGCATGGCTGCAGGCCTGGAGCCGCCTGCCCGAATATGCGCGGCGCAAGGCCGAGCATGCCGCGGTGGCGAGTTATCGGAAGAAGTACACCGCGGTTGCGTACATGACCGGCGACGCGGTGGTGACCGTCGGCGACCATGTGCTGCTGGTGCGGCGCAAGGGCCCTTTCGGCGAGGATCTCTGGGCCGTGCCCGGCGGCCACCTCGACCGCGGCGAGAAGCTGGTGGCCTGCGCGATCCGCGAGCTGATCGAGGAGACGCGCTTCCCCTTGCTGCCGGCCTCCATCCTCGCGGCGCTGCACGGGGTCGCCACCTTCGAGGACCCGCTGCGCAGCGCGCGCGGCCGGCTGATCACGATGGCCCACCACTTCAAGTTCCCGGCCATGGGCACGCTGCCGGAGGTCGTCGGCTGCGACGACGTGAAGGAGGCGCGCTGGTTCCATCGCGATGAGTTGGCGGCGATGGAGTCGCGCTTGTTCGAGGACCACTTCGTGATCCTCGATCACTTCCTCGGCTTGATCGAGGACTGATCGCGGACTCTCGGGGCGCGGGTCAGAACGGCAGGCCGATGTAGTTCTCGGCCAGCACGCGGCGCGCCGCCTCCGACCCGAGGACGTAGTCCAGCTCCGCCTCCTGCAGCTTGGCCTGGAAGGCCGGTTCCTGGTCGAAGTTGTGCATCAGGCTGGTCAGCCACCAGGAGAAGCGCTCGGCTTTCCACACGCGGGCCAGGCAGCGGGCGGAGTAGTGGTCCAGTCCCGCATCGCTGCGCTCGCGGTAATGCTCGATCAGGGCCTGCGACAGGTAGCGGACGTCAGAGGCCGCGAGGTTCAGTCCCTTCGCGCCGGTCGGCGGCACGATGTGGGCCGCGTCGCCGGCCAGGAACAGGCGGCCGAAGCGCATCGGCTCGGCGACGAAGCTGCGCAGCGGCGCGATGCTCTTCTCCAGCGACGGACCGGTGACCAGCGCGGCCGCCGCCTCGGGATCCAGCCGCAGACGCAGCTCGTCCCAGAAGCGGGCATCGGTCCAGTCCTCCACGCGCTCGCCCAGCGGCACCTGCAGGTAGTAGCGGCTGCGGGTCGGCGAGCGCATGCTGCACAGGCTGAAGCCGCGCTTATGGCGGCTGTAGATCAGCTCGTCGGCCACCGGCGGCGTATCGCTGAGCAGGCCCAACCAGCCGAAGGGATAGACCTTCTCGTAGAGGCGGATCGCGTCCGGCGGGACGCTCGCGCGGCACACGCCGTGGAAGCCGTCGCAACCGGCGATGAAATCGGCATGGATCTCGACCGCCTCGCCGCGCACCGTGCATCGCGCGCGGGGCGTCGCGGTGTGGAAGCCGTCGATGCGGACCTCGGCCGCCTCGTACAGCGTGGGCAGCCCGGCGGCGTCACGCGCGGCCATGAGGTCGCGGGTGACCTCGGTCTGGCCATAGACCAGCACCCCATGCCCGCCGGTGAGCTGGCGCAGGTCGATGCGGTGCCGCACGCCACCGACCGCCAGCTCGAAGCCGTCGTGGACCAGCCCCTCGGCATGCATGCGGGCGCCGACGCCGGCGTCGTCCATCAGGTGGGCGGTGCCTTGCTCCAGCACGCCGGCCCGGATGCGCGAGAGCACATGGTCGGCGGTCTGGCGCTCGACGATCAGCGTGTCGATGCCGGCGCGGTGCAGCAACTGGCCCAGCAGCAGGCCCGAGGGTCCGGCGCCGACGATCAGCACCTGGGTTCGCAAGGTCTTCATGGCAATCCGGCCTTCTGGCGAGGCGCGTGGTGTTGTCTCCGATGGGCGCAGCCTACGGCGCGGACGATCCGCGGTGAATGGACGGCGGTGACGCGCGCTTGCACAATCCGAACCTATGCCCGAATCGCGCTCGAAGTCCTTCTCCCGATCACGCGCTGGCGCGACGCCGGTGTATTCCCTCTACGGCGAGGAAGGACAAGCGCCGGCCCTGGACGGACTGCACCTCGAATCGATCGCCGAGCGCAGCCGCTTGCACAATTGGGAAATCCAGCCGCATCGGCACGGCGCGCTGGTGCAGTTGCTGCTGATCGAGCGCGGCCGGGTCGTGGTGCGCATGGACGAGGACGAGCGCGAACTGCGTGCGCCCGCGCTGGTGTGGGTGCCGGCGCTGGCGGTGCACGGCTTCCGCTTCGCGCCGGAGACGGAAGGGCTGGTCGTGACGCTGGACCAGGGCCGGCTGCGGGACCTGCTTGATCACCTGCCGGACCTGCTGGAGAGCCTCTCCGAGCCGCGGCTGGTGCCGCTGGAACGCGGCGCGACGGTGACGCGCGCGCTGTTCGCGGTCGGCCATGGACTGAGGGAAGACTACGCCGGCGCGGCGGCCTGGCGCGGTCCGGCGCTGGACCATGCGGTGGCGCTGCTGGCGACGCAGGCGGCGCGTTTCGGCGCTGCGGAGCCGGCGACCCATGCGGCCGGCGAGGGCCGCGCCTTGCAGCACCTGGCCCGCTATCGCGAGCAGGTCGAGCGTCACTACCGGCGTCAGCCGCCGGTGGCCGAGCTGGCGGCGCCGCTGGGCATCACGCCGACGCAGCTGAACCGCCTGTGTCGCCGCCATCTGCACTGCTCGGCGCTCGCCGTCCTGCACCAGCGCGTGCTGCTGGAGGCCAAGCGCGAGCTGGGCTACACGAACCTGATGGTCCGCCAGATCGCCGACGGCCTGGGCTTCGCCGACCCGGCCTACTTCACGCGCTTCTTCCTGAAGCACACCGGGCGCGCGCCGACCGAGTGGCGCGAGCACGGCGGCGGACGCTGACGGCCGCGGCCGCTGATGACGGCCGCGTGCCGTCGCCGTGGATCACAGGCCCAGGTCGCTCAGGCCGGGATGGTCGTCGGGGCGGCGGCCCTGCGGCCAGAAGAACTTGCGGTCCGCGGCCTGGATCGGCTGATCGTTGATGCTGGCGTGGCGGTGGGTCATCAGCCCTTGCGCGTCGAATTCCCAGTTCTCGTTGCCGTGGCTGCGGAACCAGTTGCCGGCGTCGTCACGCCATTCGTAGGCGAATCGGACGGCGATGCGGTGGCCCTCGAAGGCCCACAGTTCCTTGATCAGGCGGTAGTCCAGTTCACGCGTCCACTTGCGCTCCAGGAAGGCCTGCGCCTGCGCGCGGCCGCGCGGGAACTCGGCGCGATTGCGCCACTGCGTGTCCGGGCTGTAGGCGAGCACGATGCGCGCCGGGTCGCGGCTGTTCCAGGCGTCCTCGGCCAGGCGGATCTTCTGGATCGCGGTGTCGCGGGTGAACGGGGGCAGGGGCGGGCGGGAGTCCATGTCGTTGGCCTTTCATTGGGAGACATCAGGTAGACAGGTCTGTCTACAATGGCCGCATGAACGACATCGATGGCAGCGTGGACATCGGCGGGCTGCCCGCCCGCGATCGCATCCTGCGCACCGCGCACGACCTGTTCTATGGCGAGGGCATCCGCGCGACCGGCATTGACCGCGTGATCGCCGCGTCCGGCGTCACCAAGGTCACCTTCTATCGGCACTTCCCCAGCAAGAACGATCTGATCGTGGCCTACCTCGACATGCGGCACGCGCGCTGGATGGCGTGGTTCAGCGAGGCGCTCGCTCGCCATGGCGACAGGCATTCAGGCGCGCTCGCGCTGGTGCCGGCGATGGGCGAATGGTTCCGTGGCGAAGCCCTGGGCGACTACCGCGGCTGCGCCTTCCTCAACGGGGTGGGGGAGATGGGACCCGCGCTGCCCGAGGTGGTCGAGATCACGCGGCGCCACAAGCAGGACATGACGGACGCGATCGCCGGGCGCTTGTCCGCTTCACGGCAACGCCGGAAGCTGGCGGCCGCGCTTGCCCTGGCCGTCGATGGCGCGATCGTGCAGGCGCAGTTCGCGGACGATCCCGCGCCGGCGCTGAAGGGCCTGCAGCTGATCGTCGAGTCGCTGACCGGCGATACCGCCTGACGAGCGGGGAGACGCGCGTCCGACGCCACCGTTGTGGGGGCTGCCTCATTCCGCAGCACCGCAATCATTTCCTTGCCGTGACAAGCACTTGCGACATCCGTGCGCGGGCAGCCAACAGAGTTGTCCACAGCAGCCGTGGACAGACTGACCCGCCGGTGCACAACCGGTGGGCACTGTGAGCAACTCCAGGATGGGAACGTGGCTTGCTCAGGGTTCCCGGCCCGGCCGTCAAGACCTGACGCTCGTCAATCGCCCGGGTCGTCGGTCTGCCTGTTTTTAAGGCGAAGCAGGGATTTCCTCGGCGTGACAACAGCTTGCGTCGCTCCTGCAGGGGCAGCCAACAGGCTTGTCCACAGCGCGCGGGGATAGCCGCGGGACCGTCGCAGGTCGCTCCGTATGGCCCATTCGGATCACTGCCTCATTTCGCGGCAGTGCAATGAATTCCGTGATGAATCAACGGCTTGCACCATCCCTGCCCGTTGAGCCAACAGACTTGCCCACAGAAGTCGTGGACAGCGTCAGCGGCGTCGTCGGTGCCGGTGCAGGCAGGCTCAACCGGGCCTCGAGCCCCCAGCCTTGGCGGTTGTGGAGGGAGAGGTGTCCCCCCATCGCGGTGGCGAGTTGCTGGGCGATGGCCAGCCCGAGCCCGGTGCCGCCGGTCTCGCGATTGCGGGAGGTTTCCAGCCGGTGGAAGGGTTTGAAGACCTCGCCCAGTTGGTCCTCCGGGATGCCGGGCCCCCGGTCCAGCACGGCGATCGTCAAGCGCGGGGCCGGGCCTTGCGCGTCATCGCGCCGGACCTGGATCTCCGCCGCGCCGCCGAAGGCCAGGGCGTTGTCGATCAGGTTGACCAGAATGCGCTTGAGCGCCTGCGGCGGCGCCACGATGGGCGCGCCCGCCGCGCCGTCGAGCGTCACGGATTCGCCGGCGTCTTCGTAGTCACCGACGATGCTCGCCAGCAATGCGTCGGTGTCCAGGCGCGCGGTCGGCTCGGAAGTCCCGTGCAGCGTCCGCGCGTAGGTCACGCCTTCACGGACCAGCGCGTGCATCGCGTCGAGGTCCTGCCGGAACTTGTCGCGCAGCGCCTCGTCGGCCATCAGGTCCGCGCGCAGTCGCATCCGCGTGATCGGCGTCTGCAGGTCGTGCGAGATCGCCGCCAGGATCTCCACCCGCTCGGCGGTGTAGCCGGCGATGCGCAGCTGCATCGCGTTGAAGGCGCGCGCGGCATGGGCCACTTCGGCCGGGCCGTCCTCGGCGATCAGGCGCGGCGTGAGGTCCGGGCCGAGATCGTCGGCCGCCGTCGCCAGCGCGTTCAGCGGTCGCGTCACCAGCCGCACCGCCATCCAGGTGCAGAAGGTCAACACCACCAGCTGCGCCACCAGCACCCAGGTGACCCACTCGGGGATGGGCATGTCGACGCGGCGTGCATGCACGGTGACGGCGGTGCCGTCGCCCAGGCGGACCAGCAGCTGATAGCGCCGCGCGCCGACCTGCGCGACGCGCTCGATGCGGAAGGGCCGCAGCGCCTGCGTCAACGCGTCGACGAACGCACCGCTGAATTCGGTGTGATCGACCGGTCCCGCCTGCGGATCGATCTCGTCGGCGAGCGCGAAGCGGAAGTTGGGCCGCTCCAGGCGGTTCAGCCACGTGGCGCGCTCGGCGGGCGGCAGGCGGTCGAGGACCGCGACGCCGGTGGCGATGTCGCGCTCGATGCCCGACATCATCAGCGAGCGCAGCGCCATCGAGCGCTCCTGCCGGATCGCGACGTAGGCCAGCGCCTGTGCGATCGCGATGCCCAGCACCATCATCCAGAACACGCGCGCGAAGAGCGTGCGCGGCCCGAAGCGGCGCGGTCGCGGTGGCGGGTTCGCGCTGGCGCCGCCCGGAGCGGGGAGGGCGCTCATGGCCGGTCGGCGGCCAGCGCGCGCTGCACGAAGTCCAGCCGGTCCTGGCCCCAGAACAGCTCGCCATCGATGACGTAGCTGGGGGCGCCGAACAGGCTGGCATCGATCGCGCGCTGCGTGTTGGCGTCGTAGCGAGCGCCGATGTCATCGGCGGCGGAGCGGGCCAGGCGCTCGGCAGGCAAGGCTTGCTCGCCCAGGATGGCGGTCAGCGTGGCGGCGTCGGCGATGTCGCGTTGCTGCTCCCAGACCGCACGCAGCAACGCGCCGGTCAGGCGCAGCGCCGCCTCCGCGCCGTCGGCCGCGTCGACCGCGATGATCAGCCGCGCCGCCGCATGCGGCACGACGGGAAAGAAGGTCGGCTCCACATGCATCGGCATGCCCAGATGGCGCGAGAAGCGCCGCAGCTCCAGCAGACGATAGGCCTGGCGCTGGGCGGGGCGCTGCGACAGCGGCAGGCCGCCGGAGACCGAGAACAGCTTGAGCAGGTCGATCGGGATCGGGCGCACCGTGGCGCCCGCCTCGCGCGCGATGGCGACGAAGCGCTCGTGGCCGAGGTAGGTCCAGGGGCTGTGGGGAGCGAGGAAGTAGTCGATGACGCGGCTCACGGGGATCTCCGGTGCGGTGACGCTGGGGACGAGGTCGAAGGGCGGCGGCGGCGCCGCAGGCTGGTTTATAGGCGCGCCGCTCGGGTTTGTGGCGGGCTTTGTATGGGCGTGTATCCGCGTCCCGCACCGGAGACACAACATTGCCCTGGCCGACGCCACCTCGGCCGCGGGCCGCTACATTCCGGCTCATCCCGTCCCCAGCGTTCCGCCTTCCACGCCCATGCAGACGACCGCGCCCACCCAGGACCATGTCCTGATCGTCGACGACGACCGCGAGATCCGCGAGTTGCTCACCACCTACCTGACCCGCAACGGCCTGCGCGCCACCGCCGTGCCGACCGGCCGGCACATGCGCATCGCGATGGAGACGGGCGGCCCCTTCGACCTGGTGATCCTGGACCTGATGCTGCCGGGCGAGGACGGCCTGTCGCTGTGCCGCGACCTGCGCGCCGGCCGGCACAAGGCGACGCCGGTCATCATGCTGACCGCGCGGGGCGACGAGGCCGACCGCATCCTCGGCCTGGAGATGGGCGCGGACGATTACCTGGCCAAGCCCTTCGCGGCGCGCGAGCTGCTGGCGCGGATCAAGTCGGTGCTGCGGCGCGCGCGCATGTTGCCGCCCAACATGCGCTCGTCGGACGAGTCGCCGCGACTGGCCTTCGGCGATTGGGTGCTGGACACGATCGAGCGTCACCTGGTCGATGCCCAGGGCACGGTGGTGCCGCTCAGCGGCGCGGAGTACCGGCTGCTGCGCGTGTTCCTGGACCATCCGCAGCGGGTGCTGAGCCGCGACCAGCTGCTCGGCCTCACGCAGGGGCGCGAGGCCGAGCTCTTCGAGCGCTCGATCGACCTGCTCGTCAGCCGCATCCGCCAGCGGCTGCGCGACGATGCGCGCGAGCCCAAATACATCAAGACGGTCCGCAGCGAGGGCTACGTGCTGTCGATGGCCGTCGAGGGTCGCGATTAGGCCGGCTGCTTCAGCAGCGCCTGGATCTGCGCTTCGGTCTGCTGGTAGGCGCCCTCGCCGAAGTGGGTGTAGACGACCTTGCCCTGCTTGTCGACGAGATACAGCGCCGGCCAGTAGCGGTTGCTGTAGTTCTTCCACGTCTTGAAGTCGTTGTCCTGCGCCACCGGATGGGTGATGCCCAGCCGCGTGATGGCCTCCTTCAGGCCCGCCAGCGACTTCTCTTCCTCGTACTCGGGCGAATGCACGCCGACGACGACCAGGCCCTGGTCCTTGTACTTCTCATGCCAGGCCTTCACGTAGGGCAGGGCGTTCAGGCAGTTGATGCAGGTGTAGGTCCAGAAGTCGACCAGCACCACCTTGCCGCGCAGCTCCTCCATCTTCAGCGGCGGGCTGTTGACCCAGCTGTTGATGCCGGCGAAGGCGGGCGCCGGCTTGCCGGTCATGCCGCCGCCGCCCAGCAGCGAGGCGGCCGCCGCGTCGGTGGACATCGTCGGCAGCGAGAGCGCCACGGCGGCCGCGGCGGCGGCACCGGCCAGCGCCAGCGGGAGCAGGGAACGTCGGGAGATCGATCGCATGGGGAATCCTTTCCAGGCCAGCAGCGCGAGGCTGCGATGGAGCGGATTCTTCGAGCGCGGGCCGATGGGCGATACGGCTTTCGTATGCCCGTGTATCCGGCCTGGGAAGGAAAGACGATCCGATGCGCGAGGACACATCACCGCACTGGCGACAGCGACACATCGCTGCGCTCGAGCGCTCGTGCGATCAGCGCAGCAGGTGCAGGGCCACGTCCGTGAGCTCGCGCTTGAAGCGGCCCGGGTCGTCCGGCAGCGGGGAGACCGCGCGCAGCACATGCGCATACGCCACCGTCTTGCTGATGCCTTGCATCAGCACCGAGAACAGCAGCGCCGGATCGCAGCGGCGCAGCTCGCCGGCATCCATCGCGTCGCTGAACAGCGGCAGGCAGACGGCGTGGAAAGGCCGCACCATCACGTCGACCAGCACGTTGAGCCGCTCGCCTTCCTCGGTCGCCGCCGTCGAGAAGAAGATGCCGATGTCCGGGTGCTCGAAGACGCGGTCGATGAACGCCAGCAGGCAGTGCTCGACCCGCTGCCGCGGTCCCAGCGAGGCGTCGGCGCGCAGCGCCGCCGTCGTCTCCAGCATCGGCTCGAGGAGCTCCCTGATCTGCTCCACCACCGCGAGCCACAGCGCTTCCTTCGATCCGAAATGATGGGCGATCAGCGCCGGATCGACCTTGGCTTGGCGCGCGATCTCACGGACGCTGGTGGCTTCATATCCCCGCAGCGCGAAGGTGCGCCGCGCGACGCGCAGCAGTTCATCGGCGCCGCGGGCGCAATCCGCGCTCGGCCGTCCGCGACGCCGCGGCGCCCCAACCGTCCTTGGGGTCTTGTTCATGCGCTGGCTGCCTTTGTTATATTCATCACCCGTTGAATTATTTCAGGCTTCGACGCCGATTGTCGGCGGACGTGAAAGGCGGTGCGGCATGCACAGCAATCTGGCAAACGATCCAACGCGCGACGGTTGGCTGCGCACGGTGTCTTGGCTCGGGAACGGCGGCGTGCCCGATACGCCTCACCCCTCATCCTCCAAGGCCCGCTCGAACCGCAACCACGACGGCAACAGCCTCTCCCTGCGGCCTCCCCCCACCATCCACGTCCTCGACCGACCCACGCCGCGCACCGCCGCCATCTCGTGGTCCGACGCAGGCGCCTGCCATTACGGCTATCAGATCTGGGACATGGTGCCGTCCAAACGCGATGGCATCTGCGTGCTCAGCGGCGCCAGCATTCGCGCGGGGGACCTCATCTACACACCGCGGGTCGATGAGCCGTCACCCATCAACGCAGGGGAAATGATCGCGGCGGCGTTTGTGGACGCTTGATCGGGGCGCACAGCGCGAGGAACTCGGTACTTGGCCGGGGCCGCCGGCGAAGCCGAAGCTCAGGGCGCCAACTCGCGACGCTCACCTTCGGCTCGCTCTGCTCAAACAGACGGCGCCCCAGTCAGTTGACGAAGCTTCGGCTTCGCCGGCGGCCCCGGCCAAGCACCCGACGGACTGCGGTGGTCAGAGCAGGACGAAGAGAGACCAGACGACGATCGGGGCAATCACCGTCACGGCAGCACCGTAGAGCAGCAACATGCGGAAGAATCGGTCGCGGTCCATGCCCTTGGCGTTGGCCAGGACCAGCGCGCCGTTCGTCGAGAAGGGGCTCACGTCCACGATCGTCGAGGACACCGCCATCGCAGCAATGAAACCAATCGCCATGCCGGCGTTGTCTCCCGTCAGGAACGGCACACCGAGCGGAATCAACGAGCCCAGCACCGCCGTCGACGACGCGAAGGCCGACACCACCGCGCCCACGAAACACAGCAGCAGCGCAGCCATCAGCGGCGACGTCAGGTTCGCGACACTGTGACCGACGTAGTCGATCGTCCCCATCTTCTCCATCACGCCCACATACGTGCTCACGCCGACGATCAACATGATCTCCGGCCACGACACCTGGCCCAGCGCACTCTTCTGCAGCCGCGGCTGCATCAGGCTCAGCACCAGGCCAATCGTGATCGACACGAAACCGATGTCCAGCTTGTAGCCCAGCGTCAGCACCGCCAGCAGCACCAGACCCAGCGCCGTGATCACCTGGTGCACGCTCGTGGCCTGGAAAGTCTGCGTCTGCACCTGGCCCAGCATCGACGAACGACTCGCCGCGACACGCCGCCCTTCACCATACGACTCGGCCTCCGCACCGCCAAAGACCTGCGGCCCACCCTGCGGGCGCGCCACCGGAGGAATCGGCGCCAACTCGCCGTCCTCCTCGACTCGGCCCCGTCGCATCAGCTTCAAACCGCCCAGCGCGACGAACAGCCCCAGCGCGACCGCGAAGTTCACGCCGAAGCTGGCCAGCATGGTGGTGACCTCGCTGAGCGGCAGCCCCGCCTTCGCGACGATCTTGTTGGTGATGCCGCCGTAGATGCTCATCGGCGAGAAGCCCCCCGCCTGCGCGCCGTGGATCACCATCAGGCCCATCATCAGCGGATGGATGCCGTGGCGGGCCGCGAAGCCCAGCGCGATGGGCGCGATGATCGCCACCGCCGCCGGGCTCACCGCGCCGACCGAGGTCAGCAGCGCCGCCACCAGGAACATGATCCACGGGATGGCGGCGATGCGGCCCCGCACCGCGCGCACGGCCAGTCGCACCAGCCAGTCGATCGTGCCGTTGTTCTGCGCGAGGGCAAAGAGGTAGGTGATGCCGGCGAGCGTCAGGAAGAGCTCGGCCGGGAAGCCGGCCATGATCGCCTTCGCGCTCATGCCGGCCACCAGCGTGCCCACCAGGAAGGCGCCGACGAAGGCGAGCACGCCCATGTTGATGGGCAGGGCGGTGGCCACCACGAACATGGCCCCGAGCGGAAGGATCGACATCCAGTGTGTGGTCATCGCTGTCTCCTGTTGCTGCGGTCCGGCATGTCGAGCACCGGCCGCTCCGTTCTTCATCGGTCATCGGTTTCTCATCGGGTCGCACGGTATCCAGCGCGCGAGCCCGCTTCAATCAAGCTCCCAAGCAGACCGTTACGCGCGCCGCAACGATCGAGGGTGAACCCGCGCGCAGGTCGCCGCTCACCGCTCACTGCTCGCATGTCGCATCGCCGACCGTCGACCGTCGACCGTCGACCGTCGACCGCTGGCTGCCATTCGCTGATCCCGCTCAGGTGCTGCGACGCTCGATCCACGCGATCACGCCGTCGACGGTGCGGAACTCGTCCGCCGACCGCGCGGGGATCGCCGGATGACGCCGCTGCCAGAGCCGAGCGAGCGCCTGGCCGCCGCCGATCTCCAGCACGCACGACGGCGCGCGCGCCGCCAACTGGTCCATCACCGCATCCCATCGCACCGTCGTGGCGATCTGCCGCGACAGCCCGTCGCGCGCCTGCTCGCCGGTCCAGCTGCGATTGCCGTCGCTGTCGAACACTGGCAGTGCCGGCGCGTCGATCGCCGTGCCTGCCAACTCGACGGCGAAAGCCTCGGCGGCCGTCCGCATCAGCGGTGTGTGCGATGCCACCGTGACCGCCAGGCGCGTGCAGCGCGCGCCGCGTTCAGCCAGCGCGGCTTCGACCGCGTCGAGCGATCCGTCCAACGGAGGCACCGCCTCATGCCCGTGTGCACGCGAGTCGCTCAGCGGCCCGCCGATTACCACCGAATCCTCGCCATTGCGAATGGCGACGGTCACCGCCGAGCCGCGCAGGAGTTCGTCCACCACGGCCGCGCCGAGGCCGGTGACGCCGCACAGGCCACCGCGCCCCGCGCTGCCCGCGGCATCCATGAGCGCGGCCCGACGCGCCGCCAGCGCGACCGCTCGCTCTGGACTGAACACGCCGGCCGCCGCACAGGCGGCAAGCTCGCCGACGCTGTAACCGGCGAGGGCGTCGACGTCGATTGACGCGACGCACAACGCCGCATGGAGTTGAGTCCAGGCCGACACTGCAGTCGCGGTGATCAACACCTGCGCATGTCGGTTGGCGTGAGCCCATGCCTCGTCGGCGAGCGCGGCCCGCCAGTCCTCGACGCCAAGCCGTGCCGCCATCGCGGCGATCGCCGCGTCATGCCGCAACCACGGCAGCATCGCCGGATGTTGGTGGCCTTGCCCGCTGAAGGCGATCGCGACGCTCACGAGGCGTACCCGAGGTGTTCACCGACCGTCGACCGCATCGACCGCACCGACCGCATTGACTGCGCTGACCGCCCCGCCCGTATCGATCGTGCCGCCCGCATCAACCGCATCGACCGCGCCGATGCGAACCATCCAGCAGACGGCGGCCAGCATGTCGGCGGAGCCGCCGGGCGATAGCCGGCGCACCTCGAATTCCTGACCGATTGCCTCAGCCCGTTCGGTAGCAAAGGGATGCGCGGCGCCGCCGTCGGCGAGGAATCCGCGCGCCGCCTGCTGCGCGAAGCGCAGACCCTCCAGGCCGCCGCGATGCGCGAGGTTGCTGTCGTCGAGGGCTGCCATCAGATGGAAGAAGGTGTCGAGCTGTGCGCGCTCGTGCGACAGGCCGCGCGCGCGCGCCGACCGCATCGCGGGCACGCCCACGTCGAAGACAGCGGGAAATCCGAGCGCCGCCTCCTCCGACGCACTGCGAAGCCCGTGCCGCCGCGCGGCCATGCCGCCGGGCAGCATCGACGGGCGCTGCGCGCGCCGATGCAGCGCCGCGCCCCAACGCTCGTCGAGCATCGCCCGCAGCGCCGCCGGCGTCAGCGGTCGGCCGGCGGCGACGAGCGCACCAGCGCTCGCGCACAGCAGCCCCAGCAGGAAGATCGCGCCGCGATGGGTGTTGATGCCTCCGGTCGCCGCGAGCATGCGGGCCTCGGCCTCGATGCCGGCTCGCTCCAGGGCCTCGAAGTCCGCGCCGGCCATGCCCAGCCCGGCGATCCGGACGAAGTAGGAGCGCAGTGCGACGATGCTGCGGAAGAAGGTCCGCGCGTCCATGTCGGCATGGCTGCCGTTGCTGGTCAGGGTGACCAGACCGGGCTTGGGCGACAGCGCCAGCTCGTCGTACAGCGCGGCTGCGGCGGCGCGGCCGAGGTCGCGGGCCACGGGCGCCAGGATCGCGTCAGCGTCGCGTGGGCGCCGGCCCAGCGGCCTCTGCTGCGCTGGCGCGCTCATGCCGCCACCTTCAAGTCGCGGACGATCTCGCCCAGATCGCTGGCCAGTCGACTGCCGCTGAGAGTCTTCACCAGGATCGAGCGGCTGCCGCCGGCGCGCCAGGTCAGCCACTCGCGCCACGACACCGCGGTGTCGCCGTCGAAGATCAGCTCGCCATCGAGCCTCAGCCCGGGGATCTCGGTGCGCGCGAGCAGCGCGGCGATCGTGTCGGCCTGGGCCGCATCCTGGACGCCCACCCAGAGATCCACATCCGAATCTGCGCGCACATGCGCCATGCCGGTCAAGGCCTGCCAGCCGTAGCTGCCGTAGACGCGCGATTGGACGCCGTCCGCAGCGGCAGACCGGCACAGCCGATCCCACGCGGGCCGCGCTGCGGCGGGCAAAAGCTTGGTCAGCGCGCGCGCGACGGGGAACTCGTCGAAGAACAGCACCTCGCTCCGCGCGAGCATCACGCCAAGCCGGCGCGATTCCCAGCGCAGCGGCGCGGACAGGCCCGTCGCGATGCCGCCAGCGGTCGAGTCGGCGGCCGGGCCGGCGTCGCAGCGCTGCTGCGTGACCACCAGCGGCAGGCCACGCGCGGCCCACAGCGTCATGCATTCCCGCTCGACCGCGTCGCGAGCGCCCGCGCGCAGGCGCTCCCAGGCCGCGGGCGACGGATGCACGAGTTGATGTCGATGCAGGCGGGTCATGGCGCCTCCAGCACGCGGTCCATCACGGCCGCAGCGAGCCGGCGACCGCCGCGCTGCGCGCCATCGAGCGCCCGGCGGTCCTCGGTCGGCGCATCGGCCAGCGCCTGGCGCAGCGCGGCCCGCAGGTCGCCGGTCCACACGCGCCGCACGCCGCCCATCGCGACGTAGTTCTCGACGCCCGGTGCGAAGACCGGGTTGGTCCGGGACAGCTCGGTCAGCATCGCCTCCGGCAGCTTGGTCACCCGCGACATCGCTGGAATGCGCATCACGCGGATCTCCGCCTGCGGCAGCGCATCGCAGGCGTCGGCGATCAGGCCCGACGTGATGAAGCCGCCCGACAGCGCCTGGTCGTAGACCAGGCCCAGCACGCGATGCCCGCGCCGGCGCGCGAGGTCGATGCTCATGCCCAGATGGGCCATCGCGCGGTTGATGCCCAACAGCTCATCGCGCCGCCGCAACTGCTGTCCCTGGGTGTCGATCAACAGCAGGATCGGCCGACCCGGATGGCGGGCCACGGTGTCCAGCACCACGCGCGCCTGCGCCAGTGCGAGCCGAACGCCGATCGGCGCATGCCCGGTCGTGCCGACGACGGTCAGCGGTTCATCGTCGAGCGCGACTTCGCCGTGAAGCAGCTCGCCGTCCAGCGTCAGCCCGCGGTCCGAGCCGAACAGCGCCTCGGCCAAGGTCTTCCAGTCCATGTTCGAACTCCTTTGCGGTTCAGCGGTTCAGCGGCTCATCGGTTCATCGGTTCATCGGCACATCGGCACATCGGCTCAGCGGTGCTCGGGGACGGCCGCGTCGGTGCGCAGCGCAACGACCTCGGCCACGTCCAGGTCCGGCACGCTCGCGGCGTCCTCGACACCCAGCCGGCGCCACAGCGCCAGCGCCTCGTCGCCGGAGACCGGCCCATCGAGCAGCGCCAACCGCCGCGCCAGCAGCGCGTGTTCCGCCTCGAGCGCTTCGAGCGTCACGGCGCGGGCCGTGGGCAGCGCGTCCATGGCGTCGATCGCCGCGCGGCGGAACGCGGCGACCTCGTCCTCGACCAGCGCGTCGCAGTCGCCGCTCAACCAGCGATGCTTACCGCCCGTGGTGCGCCAGACCAGCGCGCGATCGCGGGCGTCGAATTCCTCGACCCCATGGGATGCCTCGATGACCTCCGGCCCCGACATCGCCAGTCGGCCGAGGTCGCTCATGACGACGAAATCGGTGCAGCGCGCCACGATCCCCATGCCACCGAAGCAGCCGTTGGCCGCGCCGATCAACGCGATCACCGGGATGCCGGCATCGCGCGCATCGAGCACGGCGCGCATCACCTCGGAGACCGCGATCAAGCCCGCGTTGGCCTCGTGGAGTCGCACGCCGCCGGAATCGAGCAGCAGCAGCACCGCGGCGGGCCGCTCCCGCAGTGCGCGGCGCAGCAGGCCGACGAGCTTGGCGCCATGCACCTCGCCGACGCCGCCGCCCATGAAGGCGCCTTCCTGCGCGGCGACGAAGACGGTCCGTCCGTCGAGCCGCGCGCGACCGATCGCGACGCCGTCGTCGAAGGCGGAGGGCACGCCGAGCTGCGCCAGGTGCGGACTCATGACGCGCTCGGCGGGCGGCAGCCATTCGTGGAAGCTGCCGGGATCGAGCAGCTGTGCGAGCCGCTCGCGCGCGCTGCACTCGGCGTAGGAGCTCGCGGCCACGGCGCTTGTGAACACGGCACTTGTGGACGCGGCGCTCGCGGCCACGGCGTTTGCGCGGGCGGTGGGCGTCGTCGCCGTCATGGCCGCAGCTCCCGCACGGCTTGGTCCAGGCGCAGGCTGACGACGGCGGGCGTGGCGCCCATGTCGTTGATGGACACGCGCACGCCGGCCAGGTCGTGGCGATGGTGGAAGTCGTCGAGCACCGCCTGCCAGACCGGCGCGAAGCCGCGCGCGGAGGTCTGCACATGCACCGCGCAGTCGCCGCCGTCCCCGGGCTCGAGCATCACCTCGAGATTGCCGGAGCCGACCACGCCGACCAGCACCGGCGCGAAGGCCGGCACGGCGCGCGTGCCGGCGAAGCGGAAGTCCAGGGTCTCGAGACCCGGTGGGATGGCTGTCATGGGAGTCCTCGTCGTGGGGCGTGGCGTCGTCGCCGTCGGGGGCGTCTCGTGCGATCCGGAGGCGTCACCAGTTGCGGAAGCGTTTCGGTGGTCGGTACAGACCGCCGGACGCCCGCACCAGGTCGCGCATGCCGCGCGCGGCCAGCAGGTTGCGCGTGGCGTCGCGCGGATCGATGCCCAGGTCCTCGGGACGGCGGATGACGCCGCGTTCGCGCAACTGCTCGACCGCGCGGCGGTCGCGGCCCAGGCCGACCGCGGTGTAGCCGGCCACGCCGCGGATCGCCTGCTCGCGCTCCTCGTCGTTGCGGCACAGCAGCAGGTTGGCGATGCCCTCCTCGGTGAGGACGTGGGTGACGTCGTCGCCGTAGATCATGATCGGCGGCAGGTCCATGCCGGCCTGGCGCTGCAGTTCCCAGGCGTCCAGGCGCTCGACGAAGGCGGGCTGCATGTGCTCGCGGAAGGTCTCGACCATCTGCACGACCAGCTTGCGCCCGCGCGGCGTCGCGGCTGCGCCGCTGCGATGGCTGCGGGCCTCCTCGCCGGCCTTCAGCCAGGCGGGGCTCGCATGCCGGCGCCCGCGCGCGTCGGCGCCCATGTTGGGCGCGCCGCCGAAGCCTGCGATGCGGCCCAGCGTCGCCGTCGAGCTGTTGCCCAGCAGGTCCATCTGCAGCGTCGAGCCGATGAACAGGTCGCAGGCGTAATGGCCCGCGGCCTGGCTGAACGCCCGGTTGCTGCGCAGGCTGCCGTCGGGCCCGGTGAAGAAGACGTCCGAGCGCGCGCGGATGTAGTCCTCCATGCCGAGCTCGGACCCGAAGGAATGGATGGACTCGACCCAGCCCGCCTCGATCGCCGGGATCAGCGCGGGATGCGGGTTCAGCGCCCAGTGGCGGCAGATCCTGCCCTTCAGGCCGAGCGATTCGCCGTAGGTCGGCAGCAGCAGCTCGATCGCGGCCGTGTCGAAGCCGATGCCGTGGTTGAGCCGCTGCACGCCGTACTCGGCGTAGATGCCCTTGATGGCCATCATCGCCATCAGGACCTGGATCTCGCTGATCTGCGCCGGGTCGCGGGTGAACAGCGGCTCGATGAAGTTGGGCGTGGGCGCCTGCACCACGAAGTCGACCCAGTCCGCCGGCACGTCGACGCGGGGCAGGGGCATGCCGTCGGGCACCCGTTCGTTGACCTGCGCGATGACCAGGCCGCCGGAGAACGCGGTGGCTTCGACGATCGCTGGCGTGTCCTCGGTGTTGGGGCCGGTGTAGAGGTTGCCCTGCGCGTCGGCGGCGTGCGCGGCGATCAGGGAGACCTTGGGCGTGAGGTCGACGAAGTAGCGCGAGAACAGCTCCAGGTAGGTGTGGATCGCGCCGATGCGCACGCGCCCGCCGGACAGCAGCTTGGCGAGCCGCGCGCCCTGCGGGCCGGAGAAACTGAAGTCCAGCTGGCTGGCGATGCCGCGCTCGAAGACGTCCAGGTGCTCGGGCAGGGCGAGCACCGACTGGACCATGTGCAGGTCGTGGATGCGGGTCGGGTCCAGCCGCACCAGCGCCTTGGCCAGGAAGTCCGCCTGCTTCTGGTTGTTGCCTTCGAGGCAGACGCGGTCGCCGGGCTTGAGCACCGCGTGCAGCAGGTCGACGATGGCGTCGGTCTCGACCTGCTTGCCGGTCAGGCGCGTGCCGAGCGCCTCGCGTGCCGCGCCGATCCGCGCGGCGCGGTCGCGGGCCTTGGTGTCCAGGTTGATGCGGTCCATGGGCACGGACGGTACGGGCGCCGCCGCGCCCGATCAATCAACCGCCGCGCCTGACGATTACGCGCAGCGGAATGATCGAGGCCGTCCGGGACGGCTCAGTGCCCGCCCAGGCGCAGCGTGCGGCTGGCGGCGAGCAGGGCCAGCAGGTTGGGGTCGCGCTCGCGGGCGCGAAGGAAGCACAGCGCGATGGTCTGGCGCACCGCGTAGCGCTCCTGGAGGGGAATCAGCCGGACGCTGGGCGGCAGGACGGCGCGCACGCGCCCGGGCAGCAGCGTGCAGCCGATGCCGCCGCCGACCAGGTTCATCAACGAGAAGATGTCGTTGGTCTTCATCACGATCTGCGGCTCGAAGCCGGCGATGCGGAAGGCGTCGACGAAGCGGCTGTAGGTGACGAAGCCTTCCTGCAGGCTGACGAAGCGCTCCTCGGCGCAGTCCCGCAGGTCGATGGCGGCGAGCGCGGCGTAGGGGGACTGGGCCGGCGCGGCGAAGAAGACGTCATCGTCGAAGAGGGCGTGGGTCTCGAGTTCCGGTGCGGACTCGGGCAGGCCCATGACGGCGGCGTCGAGCGTGCCGTCGCGCAGGCGCTGGGTGAGGTCGGAGTTGGAGCCCAGGATCAGCTCGGCCTGCACCTCGGGCTTGCGCGCCTTGAGCGCCATGATCATCGACGGCACGGTGCCGCTGGTCAGCGAGTACAGCGAGCCGATGCGGATGCGCTCGGCGCCGTAGCCGGCGATGGCGCGCGTGGCATTGATGCCTTCGTCCATGCGCTGAAGGATCTCGCGCGCGACGTCGGCCAGCGCATGGGCCGCGTCGGTGGGCTGCAGGTTGCGGCCCTCCAGCCGGAACAGCGCGCAGCGCGTGCCGGCCTCCAGCGAATGCAGCGCGCGGTGCACGCTGACCGCGCTCGTGCCCAGCCGCTCCGCGGCGCGCGCCAGGCTGCCGCTCTCCAGGAACGTGATCAGGATCTCGAGCTTGCGGAAGGTGATCTCTTCGCTGATGCGGGGGAGCATGGGGCGACGGCGCGGTGGCGGAGTGGCCGATTGTGCGCGCAGTCGGCATCCGAGCTCACGCGGCGGTGCGTGCGCCGCAGACTGGCTGAATCGGGCCGCGCCCGGACGCTAGCGCGGGCCGCGGCACGCCTCTAGCGCTGCCTGCAGGCGCTCACGCCGAGGGTCCTCCTCGGGGGACGTGTCGCCTTGCGCGAGCGCTTCCAGTGCGGTGACCAGCCGCGAGTCCGCCAGCGCCTCCGCGGCATCCAGTTCATAGACATGGCAATCGGGCGTGAGCCGCTCGATCAGCCGGTCGACCATGCCGTCGTCACGCCGCCGGGCCAGGCCGACCAGCGCTTCCCCGCGCACGTCGAGGTCGGCGTCGTCGAGATTGCGCCGCAGCGCCGCCCGGATTTCCGGCGAGTCCTCCATCCGCAGCGAGCCGAGCGCGAAGGTGGCCCAGTCGCGCACCTCGTCCGACGGGTCCGCGCTCAGGCGGATGAGCCCCGCGATCGTCTCGGGTTCCTCGTAGGACCCCAGCGCCACCGCGACCTGCCAGCGCATCCTGGCGTCGGGATGCGAGGCCAGTCGCAGCAGCGCTTGAACGCTCTCGCCATGCGGCCGCAGCCCCAGCCCGCCCACCGCCGCCCGGACCACGTCGTGATGCGGATCGGCCAGGCCGCGCAGCAGCAGGCGCTGCGTCTCCTCCTCGGCGTACAAGGCGAGCCCAGCCTGCGTGTGGCGACTGAGCTGCGCGGCGATCGAGACGCCCACGGCCCGTCGCCGGACGTTCGGGCTCGCGCACAGCGCGACGACCCGCGCCAGTACCGCGGGCGATCCGCGTCGCTGCAGGGCTTCGATCGCGCGCCAGCCCTCGTCGGCGTGCCAATGCCGCAGCGCATGGCGCAGCAGGCGATCGACACCGAGGGACTTCCAACGGGGGCGGGCGGTGCGCTTCATCGGGGCGGCTCGCAGTCGCGGAGCCCCGACTCTACCGAGCCCGGCGCCGCGGGCCTGCCGCTCATCCGGGTGGCAAGGACCGCCGGCCTTCTGGCGAGGCCGGCGGCCGCTCACCGCGTCGCGGTCTCCTCTTCGCCGGTCGGCAGGCGCAGCGCGCCGGTGTTGTAGTCGTACTCGAACACCTCGCCATGCCGCGCCCAGCTGACCGCCGTCTGCAGCACGGCGCCGGCCTCGGCATCGTCCAGGTGCTCGCTCAGCAGCCGCAGCACCGGCTTGTCGGGCATCTCGCCGCTGGGTTCCTGCTCCAGGCTGTGGCGGATGTGCGCGATCAGCGGCACGTGGGTGACCAGCTGCTGCCCGAAGAGATCGCGCCGCAGGCCATGCGAGCCCTCGACGTAGCGCCGGCCCAGCGAGGTGAGCTGCAGGTCGCCGCTGTCGAGCTGAGCCAGCCCCAGCAGCGCCAGCGCGTGCGCCACCGGCAGCAGCTCCGCGTCGGGCAGGCCGGCTTCCTCGCAGAGCTGCGGCAGGTCCGCGCGGCCGTCGAAGGGCGGATCGGCCAGCAGCTCCAGCAGGCCGTCCATGCGCCCGACGTCGGCGGCGGGCAGGCGCTCGGCCAGCGGGGCCGGGGCGGCCGTCGCATCCACCGTGCCGGCCGCGCGCGTCGGGCGCGCCGCGCCGGCGGTCATCAGCGCGTAGACCTCGTCGATCAGCGCGCGTACGTCGGCGCTCTCGGGATCGCGCGGGCGCGGCAGCTGCACCGACAGCTGGCAGCGGATGCGCCCGGGATCGCTCGCGAAGATCAGCACGCGGTCAGCCATCATGACGGCCTCCTCGATGTTGTGGGACACCACCAGCATCGCCTGCGTCGGCATGTGCCCGCCGTCCCACAGCTCCAGGATGTCCTCCCGCAGCCGCTCGCCGGTCAGCACGTCCAGCGCCGAGAAGGCCTCGTCCATCAGCAGCACGTCCGGTTCCGTCACCAGCGCGCGCGCGATGCCGACGCGCTGCCGCATGCCGCCTGACAGCTCGCGGGGCAGGGCGCCCTCGAAGCCGGACAGGCCGATCAGCGCGATCGCCGCCTCGGCCTTGGCCGCGCGTTCGGCCTTGACCACGCCGCGCGCTTCCAGGCCCAGCTCGACGTTCTGCTGCACCGTCAGCCAGGGGAACAGCGCGAAGGACTGGAACACCATGCTGATGCCGCGCGCCGGGCCCGACAGCGGCTGTCCGCGATAACGGACCTGGCCGGCATCGGCCGGCACCAGCCCGGCCATGATGCGCAGCAGCGTGCTCTTGCCCGAGCCCGACTGCCCCAGCAGCGCGACGATCTCGCCCTCGCGCAGGTGGAAGTCCACGTCCGCGAGCACCGGCCGCGGATGCCCGTCGGCCGAGCGGAAGCGCTTGCCGACGCCATGGAGTTCGATGATGGATGCGGTCATGCGGTGCTCCTCACAGATGCATGCGGTCCTCGGCCAGCCGGTACAGGCGGCGCCAGACGAAGTGGTTCAGGCCCATCACGAAGACGCACATCACGCCGATGCCCAGCGCGATCCGCGGGAAGTCGCCCTTGGCCGTCATCTCCGCGATGTAGCTGCCCAGGCCATGCGCCTTGAGCGTGGTGTCGCCCCAGGACACGTACTCGGCCACGATGCTGGCGTTCCACGAGCCGCCGCTGGCGGTGATCGCCCCGGTGACGAAGCTCGGGAAGACCGCCGGCAGCAGGTAGCGGCGCCATCTCAGCCAGCCGCTCAGGCCCAGGTTGCGCGCGGCGTGCCGCAGCTCGGCCGGGATGTTGGACGCGCCGGCGATGACGTTGAACAGCAGGTACCACTGCGTGCCGAAGATCATCAGCGGCGAGAGCCACACGTCGGGATCGAGCTTCCAGCGCACGATCAGCACCACGACCACCGGGAACAGCAGGTTGGCCGGGAAGGCGGCCAGGAACTGCGCCACCGCCTGCAGGCGGCCGGACCAGCGCGGATTCATCCCGATCCAGATGCCCACCGGCACCCACACCAGCGCCGCCAGCGCGATCAGCACCAGCACCCGCGCCAGCGTCACCAGGCCCAGGCCGAGCACATGGCCGGCCTCGGACCAGCCGACCTCGGCATGGACGAAGCGCACCAGCTGGTACAGCGCCACCATCACCGCGGCGGCCAGCACCGCGTCCCAGGCGCGCTGCCACGCGGCCACGGCGATGCGCGGGCGCGCGCGGATCGAGGTGCCGTCATGGTGCCGGCGGAACCAGATCAGGCTGCCCTCGAGCCGGTCCACCAGCCACGCCGCGGCGCGGCGCGTGAACGCGGTGCGGCGCAGCCAGTTCAGCATCCAGGAGTTGGGCGCGTTGTCGGTGCCGCTGTCCTCGAAGCGGAACTTGTCGGCCCAGGCGACCAGCGGCCGGAACACCAGCTGGTCGTAGAGCACGATGCCCACGAGCATCGCCACGATCGCCCAGCCGATCGCGCCGAGGTCGCGCGCCTCGATCGCCATGGCGATGTAGGAACCGACGCCGGGCAGCTTGATGCTCTGGTCGGACACGGAGATGGCCTCCGACGCGACGACGAAGAACCAGCCGCCCGACATCGACATCATCATGTTCCAGAGCAGCCCGGGCATCGCGTAGGGCAGCTCCAGCCGCCAGAAGCGCTGCCAGCCGGAGAGCTGGAACACCCGCGCCGCTTCGTCGAGCTCCGAAGGCACGGTGCGCAGCGACTGGTAGAGGCTGAAGGCCATGTTCCAGGCCTGCGAGGTGAAGATCGCGAAGATCGCCGCGCACTCGACGCCCAGCAGGTTGCCGGGGAACAGCGCGATGAAGCCGGTCACCGTGATCGACAGGAAGCCCAGGATGGGGATGGACTGCAGGATGTCGAGCATCGGCACCAGCACCTTCTCGGCGGCGCGCACCTTGGCCGCCAGCACCGCGAAGACCGCGCTGAACAGCAGCGCCAGCACCATCGCGGCCAGCATCCGCAGGTTGGTGCGCAGCAGGTAGTAGGGCAGGTGGGCCGGGTCCAGCGACAAGGGCAGCGGATCGCCCAGCGCGAAGGGACGCGTCATCTGCGCCGCGCCGTAGGCCAGCAGCACGAGCAGGCCCAGCACCAGCGGCAGCAGCGCCCAGTCCCAGCGATTGGTGCCCGCCTCGACCACGGGGCGGGGGAAGAATTGGCGGCGGTCCATGCGCGCTCTCTTCTCTACATGGATTCCAGGGAACAGACGACCCCCTGGGGCCCCCCGCGCGAAGGTCCGCAGGATGCCTGCGGCGGCCTTCAGAAACCTGTCTGCTGTCTGTCCGCTGTCTGGCCGCCCGCCACCCGTGCGCTACCCGCGCGCCACCCGCGCCTCAGCGGCGCAGGCCTTGCGCCACCTCGAAGAAGGAGCCGAGCAGCAGGCTGTCGCGGCGCTCCTTCAGGCAGTACAGGTGGGTCTCGGTGAAGGCCGGGTCGCCCTCGATGCGCACCGGGCGGAAGCGCGCGTCGGGGATGAACTCCGCCTCGGACACGACGCCGATGCCGATGCCCCGCGCAGCCGCCTCGCGCAGCGCCTCGCGGCTGCCGATCTCCATCGCGACGCGCGGCGTGATGCCCGCCTGGCGCAGCGCCGACTCGAGCGCGCGGCGCGTGCTCGATCCGGCTTCGCGCTGCAGCAGCGGCTGCTCGGCCAGCTCCCGCAGCGATACGTGCTCCCGCGCGGCGAAGGGATGGTCGAGGTGGACGAAGAGGATGATCGCGTGCCGCGCGTAGGCCATGGTCTCGAAGCCCGGCGCGTCGTGGAAGCGCGCCAGCACGCCGACGTCGATCACGTAGTTCTCCAGGTCGCCGAAGACCTGCGCCGAATTGCCCAGCCGGATCGAGACGTCCACCTTGGGATAGCGCTGGCGGTAGGCGTCGACCATCTCGATGACGTGGAAGGGACCCACCGCGCCGAGCTTGAGCTGCCCGCGGGTGAGCTCCCCGCAGTCATGCAGGAGGTTGTAGGCCTCGACCTCCAGCGCGGCAAGCTGCCGGGCGATCGGCAGCAACTGGTGGCCGACGCTGGTCAGCTCGATGCGATGGCCGCGGCGGTGGAAGAGCTCCACCTTGTGCTGCTGCTCCAGGCCCTGCACCTGCGTCGTCAGGGTCGGCTGCGAGAGCCCGAGCGCCCGCGCCGCCGCGCTGAAGCTGCCATGGCGGGCGACGGCGAGGAAGGCGCGGAGCTTGGCGGCGGACATGTATAGACGCTCTCGATGATTTCTTGCGGTTGGTCATATTGATTCGATCGAGTGACGGTCACGTGACGTTCCTACGCTGCGCGGGCAGTGCCCCCTCAACCCGACCTGGAGTGCCCATGACCCGGATTCCTTCCCCGCGCCCGCTGGCGCAGCGTCTGCCCATGCTGTCCACCGCCCTGTTCACCGCGTCGATCGCGGCGCTGCTCGCCATGGCCCCGCCGCCCGCGCAGGCGCAATCGGCCCCGAACCCGCTGGCCTCGTTCACGCGCACGCTCAACGCCGCGATCTCCGGCTACAACCGCGAGCACCTGAACGGCGTCTCGCCCGAGGCCTGCGCCGCGGCCTGCCTGGCCGATGCGCGCAAGTCGTGGTGCGTGAGCTTCGACTACTACAAGGCCTCGCAGCAGTGCGACCTCAGCGACAAGCGCGCGGCCGACGTGGGCGGGCTCAAGACCGACTACGCCGGCAACCCGTATGACCATTACGCGCTGATCCCCGGCCCCGGCGTGCCCAACCCGATCGTGGGCCCCTACGGCCGGCGCCATGTGCTGGTGATCGGCATCGACGGCCTGCGTGGCGACGCGCTGTTCTGCGCCGGTTGCGCGACCACGCCGGCGCTGAGCCAGCTCGCCGCGGTGGGCGCCTTCCACGGCAACGTGCTGGCCGGCGGTTCGCAGTCCACCTACAGCGGCCCGGGCTGGGGCACGCTGTTCACCGGCTATTGGGCGGACCAGCATGGCGTCACCGGCAACGACGCCAGCCTGCCGCTGCGCAAGCCGCATGTCTTCGACCGCATCAAGCAGGCCTACCCGACCGCCACGATCGCGGTGGTCGGCGACTGGGCCAACATCACCGGCAACCTCAAGCCCGTGGGGGCGGACTTCGTCGTGGCCAACGCGGCGAAGAACTCGCAGCAGGCGACCGAGGCGGTCAAGGGCTGGTTGTCGTGGACGAACCCGCCGACCGCGATCTTCTATTACCTGCACAACGTCGACATCCACGCCGCCAGCTACGACCCCTACAACGCGTACTACCAGTCCAAGATCGCCGGCGAGGACGCGCAGATCCAGCAGGTGCTGGACGCCCTCGCGGCGCGGCCGACCTATGCGCAGGAGGAGTGGCTGATCGTGGTCGTCTCCGACCATGGCGGCACCGGTAGCGGCCATGGCGGCCAGAGCGCCGGCGAGCGCGATGCGGCGCTGGTGATGACCAACCGCTACCGCAATCCCACCAAGCCGGCCTACTGCCAGGGCGACCTGACCGGCACGCCGCTGCCCCAGACCGGCGCGCTGACGCCTCACGTGCTGGACTTCCTCGGCCTGGTCAACGACACGGCCGGGAGCAAGCACCCCGCTTGCGGCAGCCACTGAAGGCGCCGGCTGAAGGCAAGCTGACGGAGGGCCGGAGGAGGCGCGGCCCCTCCGGTCCTTCGACGCTCCGGCCCTGCGGCGCCGCCCGGAGGGACCGAGCGGACGATCCATAGATCGCATGAATGGTTCGGTCGAGAAATCAACATGGGATCGATGGATCTGCTGTCATGTTGGATTCATAGAGTGCCGGCACCCGCTCACCACTCCTGGATGCCGCCATGTCCCATCCCCGCTTCTCCGCCGCGCGCCGCACCGCGCTGGGTGCCGCCCTGGTCCTGACCGTCTGCGCGGGCCTGCCGCGGCACGCATCGGCCCAGCAGCGGGCGCTGACCATCGGCCTGATCCCCGCCGAGGACTCCCAGGCCATGATCGAGTCCAGCCGGCAGGTGCTGGACGCGCTGCAGCAGCAGCTGGGCATGCCGGTGAAGCCCTTCGTGGCCACCGACTACAACGGCGTCATCGAGGCGCTGCGCGCGAAGAAGCTGGATGTGGCCTACCTCGGCCCGTTCTCTTACGTGCTGGCGAGCTCGGTGGCCGAGGTCGAGGCCTTCTCCGTCGCGGTGACGAAGAAGACCGGCCAGAGCGCCTACCGGAGCGTCATCCTCGCCCGCAAGGACAGCGGCCTGCGCAGCGTCGCCGAGCTCAAGGGCCGCAACTTCGCCTTCGTGGATCCGAGTTCCGCCTCCGGCCATCTGTTCCCCAAGGCAGGGCTGCAGCAGACGGGGCTGGACCCGGACGCCTACTTCGGCCGCGTCGTGTTCTCGGGCTCGCACGACGCCAGCATCCTGGCGGTGGCCAACAGGAAGGTCGACGCGGCCGCCGTCGCGGACCGCATCTTCAACAGCGCCGTCGCCAAGGGGACGGTCAAGCAGGACGACTTCGTCGTGCTGTGGTCCTCCAGACCGATTCCCGAATCGCCGATGGTCTGGCGCAAGGACCTCGATCCGGCGCTCAAGGAGAAGCTCGCCAGGGCGCTCGCCAACCTCAAGGACGTGAAGTGGGGCGACCAGGGCGTGCTCAACGGCTTCCAGCCGACCAGCGATGCCGCCTACGACGTGGTCCGCGACACCGCCAAGGTGCTCAAGCTCGACCTGCGGGGCATGAAGTGATCGCGCTGCGTGGCGTCACCAAGCGCTTCGGCGACAACGCCGTGCTGCGCGGCGTCGACCTGGACGTACGGCCCGGCGAGTTCCTGGTCGTGCTCGGCCCGTCCGGCGCCGGCAAGTCCACCTTGCTGCGCTGCATGAACCGCCTGGTCCAGGCCGACGGCGGGACGATGACGATCGCCGGCCTGGACGCGCGCGGCGCTGAACGCGCCACGGAGCTGCGCGAGCTGCGTCGGCGCGTGGCGATGGTGTTCCAGCACCACCAGGTCGTGCCGCGGCTCAGCGTGCTGAAGAACGTGCTCAGCGGGCGGCTCGGCGCGATGGCCGTCTGGCGCTCGGTGCTGCAGCTGTTCCGCGCGTCCGACATCGCGTTGGCCATGGCCTGCCTGGACCGCGTCGGCCTCGCCCACAAGGCGGCGTCGCGCACCGACGCGCTGTCGGGCGGGCAGATGCAGCGCGTGGGCATCGCCCGCGCGCTGGCGCAGCAGCCGCAGGTGATCCTGGCCGACGAGCCGGTCGCGAGCCTGGACCCGCACACCGCCCGCCAGGCGCTCGGCTACCTGAAGCAGGCCTGCCGCGAACTCGGCATCACCGTGGTCTGCAACCTGCACCAGGTCGACTACGCGCGCGAATTCGGCGATCGCATCGTCGGGCTATCGCAGGGGAGCGTGCTTTTCGACCGGCTGCCGCGGGAGCTCTCCGAGGCGGAACTTGATGCGCTCTACGCGGACAGCGCCGCGCAGGCGGGCCTGCAGCTGATCGCGCCGGTGAACGTGCCGGTGAATGCATCGATGAATGCGCCAGCGAATGACTCGGAGCGCATTGCCTCGCTGGCAGCGTCGGCGCCGCCGGCCACCACCGCCCCGACCTGGAGAACCGCATGACGACGATGACCGCAGTCGACCGCGCCGCCCGCGATCGCACCCGCTGGCTGGTGGCTTTGCCCACGACGCCGGGCGGCTGGACGAAGCTGCTGGCGCTGATGGTCGCGGGCCTGTGGGCCCTGCAGTGGAGCGCCCGGGGCGCGCAGCTGAGCCCGGCCGAGCTGGCGAGCGGCCTGCCGCAGATCGCCGATTTCCTCGGCCGCACCTGGCCGCCGGACTGGCGCATCCTGGAGCGGCTGTGGGCGCCGGCGCTGGAGACGGTCCAGATCGCCGTGTGGGGCACGCTGCTGGGCGTGATCGGCGCGATCCCGGTGTCCTTCCTCGCGGCGCGCAACCTGCACGGACCCCGCTGGCTGTATCACCTCACCCGCCAGGGCCTGAACGTGACGCGCAGCATCAATGAACTGATCCTGGCGCTGGTGTTCGTGTCGGCCGTGGGACTGGGACCGTTCCCCGGCGTGCTGGCGCTGGCGGTGCATGGCGCGGGCATGCTGGGCAAGTTTTTCGCCGAGGCCATCGAGGAGATCGACGACGGCCCGCTCGAGGCGCTGCGCGCCACCGGCGCCCGGCCGCTGCAGGTGATCGCCTTCGGCGTGCTGCCGCAGGTGATCACCGCCTGGATCGCGGTGGTGCTCTATCGCTTCGAGGTCAACCTGCGCTCGGCGACGGTGCTGGGCATGGTGGGCGCGGGCGGGCTGGGCTTCGAGCTGGTGGGCAGCCTCAAGCTCTTCAAGTATCCCGAGACCGCGACCTGCATCCTCGTGATCACGGCGATGGTCGTCAGCGCCGACCTGGTGTCGAGCCGGCTGCGCCGCGCGATCCAGGATGCCGGCCGGCATTGAGCCGGCATTGACCGTCATCGAGCGCGAGGATGCACCCATGACCCCCTGGACCTTCCACAACCCCGTCGACGTGCGGGCTGGCAACGGCGCGCTGGCGCAACTGCCGCGCCTGGTCGGCGCGCGCGACGCGCTGCTGATCGCCTTCCCGGAGGCCGAAGCGCTCGGGCTCGTCGGCCGGGTGCGCGAGCTGCTCGGCGATCGCCTCGTCGGGGTCGAGACCGACATCCGCCCCAATCCCGACCTGCGCTGGCTCGCGCCGCTGTACGAGCGACTCTGGCGCGAGCATCGCGGCGCCCGCTGCGTGATCGCGCTGGGCGGCGGCAGCAGCATCGACTGCGCCAAGGCGATGCTGACGGCGACGCCGTCGGGCCGCTTCGATGAACTGCTCGATCACCTCGTCGATCCGCAGGCGACGCCGCTGTCGGCCGATGCGCCGCATCGCGCGCTGATCGCGGTGCCGACCACCGCCGGCACCGGCAGCGAGGTCACGCCCTGGGCGACGCTGTGGGACGCCGCGCGCGGCCGCAAGCATTCGCTGCACCTGCCCTGGACCTGGCCGGAGGCGGCGATCGTCGATCCGTCGCTGATGGTGAGCCTGCCGCCGGGCGCCACGCTTGCGAGCGGACTGGACGCGCTGTCGCACGCGCTGGAGGCGCTGTGGAACGTGCATCGCAATCCGGTGTCCTCCAGCCTGGCGGCGAGCGCCGCGCGGGCGATCGTCGCGACGCTGCCGGCGCTGCTGCGCGAGCCGCGCCGGCTCGACCTGCGGGAGGCGCTGGCCGTCGCGGCGCTGCAGGCCGGCATGGCCTTCTCCAACACCCGGACCGCGCTGGCGCATTCGCTGTCCTACGACATCACCTTGACGCGCGGTACGGCGCACGGCATCGCCTGTTCGTTCAGCCTGCCGCGCGTGATGCGCCTGGCCTTCGGGCGCGACGCGGCGCTGGACGCGCGGCTGCTGTCGATCTTCGACGCGGTCGATGCCGACGGCGCGGTCGCCGCGCTGGAACGTTTCCTGGCCGCGCTGGGCGTGTCCACCGATCCCGCCGACTACGGCATCTCCCCCGACGACTGGGACGCGCGCGTCGCTCAAGCGCTGCGCGGCCCTCGCGGACGCAACTTCATCCAGGCCCTCGCATGAACGACGTTTCGATTGCCACCCCTGTTTCAACGGATTCGACGGACTCGACGAGCCACGGCGCGTCGACCGCCACGACCGCCGAGGCCCGGCGCCATTCGCGCCTGCAGGCGGTGATCTTCGACTGGGCCGGCACGCTGGTCGACCACGGCTCGCTGGCGCCGACGCAGATCTTCGTCGACGCGTTCGCGACCTTCGGGATCACGCTGACGCTGGACGAGGCGCGCGGCCCGATGGGGCTGTCCAAGCGCGACCACATCCGCACGCTGCTGGAGGACGACGGCCTGCAGGCGCAATGGCGCGCGCGTTTCGGCCGCGCATCGAGCGACGCCGACATCGACGCGATCTATGAGCGCTTCATGCCGATGCAGATCGCGCATGTCGGTCGTTACTCGGCGCCGATCCCGGGCGCGGTGGAGGTGCTCGCCGCGCTGCGCGGCGCCGGGCTGAAGATCGGCTCGTGCTCGGGCTATCCGCGCCAGGTGATGGACGTGCTGCTGCCGCAGGCCAAGGCCGATGGCGTCTGGGCGGACCACGTCGTCGCCGGCGACGAGCTGGCCGCGGGCGGCCGCCCGGGCCCGTTCATGGCTCTGGCCAACGTGCTGGCGCTGGGCATCGGCGACGTGCGCACCTGCGTGAAGGTCGACGACACGACGCCCGGCATCGAGGAAGGCCGGCGCGCTGGCATGTGGACGGTGGGACTGAGCCTGTCCGGCAACGAGACCGGCTTGACGCTCGAGCAGCTGCAGGCGCTGCCCGACGCGGAGCTCGCCGCGCGCCGTGACGCCGCGGCGCGGCGGCTGACGGCCTCGGGTGCGCACCTGGTGATCGACTCGGTCGCGCAGCTGCCGCGGGCGCTCGCGGAGATCGAGGCCCGGATGGCGCGCGGCGAGCGGCCCTGATCACCCCGAACGGGCCATCCCGGCGCCCCGCGTGCGAAACGCGTCCGCGCTCAGGCGGCCCGCGAGATGGGCGCTCCTATCATGGCCGGCGAACTTCCAGCCCCATGAGGTCGCCGTGTCCGCCAATCCCTCGATGCCTGCCCCCACGTCCTCGCGCCGCAAGCTGCTGGTGCTGATGCCGACGGCGGAGGAGCATCTGGCCCAGTTCCGCCAGCGTTATGACGTGATCTATGCGCCGACCGCCGAGGCGCGCGCCCAGGCGGTCGCCGGGCAGGGCGCGGAGATCGAGCTGGTCGTGACCATCGGCGCGGTCGGCCTGCGCGCCGACGAGATGGCGGCGATGCCCCGGTTGGGCGCCGTCGCGGCGCAAGGCGCCGGCTACGAGGCCATCGACCTGGCGGCCGCCCGGGCCCGCGGCCTCACCCTCTGGAACGGCGCGGGCACCAACGATTCCTGCGTCGCGGACCATGCGATGGCACTGCTGTTGGCCTCGGTGCGCGCGCTCCCGCAGCAGGAGGGCGCGCTGCGCGCTGGCCTTTGGCGCGACGCGCTGCCGCTGCGCCCCAGCGTCAACGGCCGCAAGCTGGGCATCCTGGGCCTGGGCACCATCGGGCTGCGCATCGCCAAGCGGGCGCTGGCCTTCGACATGGAGGTCGGTTATCACAACCGCCGGGAACGCCATGACGCGCTGGGCTCGCGCTACTTCGGCTCGGCGCTGGCGCTGGCCGGGTGGGCCGACTTCCTCATCGTCGCCGCGCCCGGCGGCCCCGCCACCCGGCACATCGTCAACGCCGAGGTGCTGAAGGCGCTCGGTCCGCAGGGGCACGTCGTCAACATCGCGCGCGGCAGCCTGGTCGACACCGCCGCGCTGGCCGCGGCGCTCGCGGCCGGCGAGCTCGGCGGCGCGGCGCTCGATGTCTATGAATCGGAACCGAAGCCGCCCGAGGCCCTGCTCGGCTTCCCCAACGTGATCCTCACGCCGCACATCGCCGGATGGTCGCCCGAGTCGGTGCAGGCGACCGTCGACGTGTTCCTCGAGAACGCCCGGCGCTGGGAGGCGGGCGAAGCCGTGCTGACGCCGCTTTGAAGCCGCCAAAAAAAAGTCCGCGGCCCCGGGGGGCAGCGGACGAAGACTTGAGAACTGAAAAGAAAGGTCCCCTGGACAGGGGACCCCGGCTCCGCGAACGGAACGAAGGCGGCGGCGGACGCTAGGCTGTCAACCCAGCAGACCGGTCGCCAACCCCACGCAGGACATGACGCCGATGCAGACCACCCAGGCATCCGCGTTGTTCAACGAGGTCCAGACCGTTTGCTTGAGCATCTGCATTGCCATTTCCTGCTGCAGCCGGAAGTGGCTGCGATGGATGGCAATGTACTGTATGCCCATACAGTATTCAACAGGGAGTCGCCGGATTGTGCGCCTCGCGCCACGGCGACCCGCCGACCGACGCGCCCGTCACCGTTGGCGCCTGGCCCGGCACGCCGGGTTGGAGCACAGGCCGTACAGCGCCAGCGCATGCTCCACCAGCTCGTAGCCGCGCTCCTCGGCGATCTCGCGCTGGCGCTGCTCGATGCCGGCGTCGTAGAACTCCTCCACCCGGCCGCAGGCCAGGCAGACCATGTGGTCATGGTGCTGTTCGGAATTGAGCTCGAACACCGCTTTGCCCGACTCGAAATGCTGCCGCGCCAGCAGCCCCGCCTCGACGAACTGCATCAGCACCCGGTACACCGTCGCCAGGCCGATGTCGGCCTCCTCCAGCAGCAGCTGGCGGTAGACGTCCTCGGCGCTGAGGTGGCGTTGGTTCGACTGCTCGAAGATCTGCAGCACCTTGATGCGGGGCAGCGTCGCCTTCAGGCCGCTGGATTGCAGGCTCTCGATCTGGTGCTTCGGGGAGTCGGGCTTGTGCGAGTCGGGCATGGGCGGGGAGGGCAGGTGCGGACTGGCGATCAGGCGGCCGCGGTTTCGGGGTTCGGGGCGTCGTCCGGGTCCGGCGAGGCGTCGGCCGCGGCGCCGCCCGGGGCGCCCTTGCGGGCGCCTTGCGGCTTGCGCAGCCACAGGTAGAGGCCGCTGCCCAGCACGACGATGGTCGCCACGTCCAGCAGCGCCCACAGGATCTTCATCGGCATGCCGCCGTAGTCGCCGAAGTGCAGCGGCTGCGAGACCAGCAGCGCGGTGAGGTACCAGGGCAGTTCCGGCGCCGCTGTCAGCTGCGCCGTCCGGGCGTCCACCAGCAGCGGCTGCAGCAACCGCGAGGTCAGCGGCGTCGTGCCCTTCAGGAAGATCGTGTTGTGGTGCGGGCTGGAGAAGGCCGTGCCCGGGAAGGCGATGAACGAGACCTTGCGCTGCTGGCCGTGATGCATCGCGGTGTCGAGCGAGGCCTGCAGCGGACCGCGGTCCCTGGCCGCGAGCAGCGGCTGGCCCTGGTAGGGGGCCAGCAGCGTGGAGACCTCGGTGTACTGCCAGTACTTCACCAGCAGGTCGGCCCAGGTGTTGATCATCCCGGTCGCGCCGACGACGAAGCACCACACCAGCGTGACGATGCCCACGAGGTTGTGCAGGTCCAGCCACTTGACGCGGGTGGAGCGGTCCTTGCGCACCGCGCCGAAGTCCAGCTTGCGCATGAACGGCGCATACAGCACCACGCCGCTGACCAGCGCGATCAGCAGCAGCAGGCCCATGAAGCCGAGGAAGAGCTTGCCCGGCAGGCCCGCGAACATGTCCACGTGCAGGCGCAGCATCAGGTCCATGAAGCCCTCGCCGACGCGGTACTCGCGCACCACCAGGCCGGTGCGGGCGTCGACGGCGACGGACTTGAAGTCCTCGGTCGGCGCCGGCGTCGGCGCGAGGGTGAACCACCACAGGCGCGGGTCGTCCTCGTTCTCGCCGGCGTACTGGATGACACGGGCCGGATGCACCGCGTTCGCGGCCCTGGCCATGACGTCCAGCGAGACCCGCTGCGCGTCCATGGCAGCGGGCAGCACGGGGGCCTCGATCTCGTCGCCGAGCAGGTGGCCGATCTCGTGATGGAAGATCAGCGGCAGCCCGGTCAGGCACAGCAGCAGCATGAACAGCGTGCAGACCAGGCTGGTCCACTTGTGGAACCAGCTCCAGACGCGGATGGCGCGCGAGCTCAGCATCGTCGTGTCCTCAGAAGTCGGCCGCCAGGCTCAGGTTGACGCTGCGCGGCTGGCCGACGACCAGGTAGCTCTGGTCCGGATAGCCGCCCGCCGACGCCCAGTACTTGCGGTTGGTGAGGTTGTCGATCCGCGCACGCAGAGTGAGCAGCGTGCCCTGCACCTCGAACAGATAGCGCGCGCCCGCGTCCAGGCGGGTCCAAGCCGGCACGCGCAGCGTGTTGGCGCTGTCGGCGAAGACCTTGCCGGTGTGCACGACGCGCGCGTCCAGCGCCAGGCCCTGCAGCGCGGGGACTTCCCATTCGGCGCCGAGGTTGGCCTGCACCCGCGCGATGCCCAGCGTGCGCTTGCCTTCGGTGGCGGCCACCCCGGTGCCGTGCTGCCTGGCGTCCAGCCAGGTCAGGCCGCCCAGCACCTTGAACTCGCGCGTGGCCATGCCGAAGGCGGTCAGCTCGACGCCGCGATGGCGGTCCTCGCCCTGGGCGGTGTCCTGCGCCAGCACCGCGCGCGGCTTGTCGGTGGTGAAGTAGGAGGCGCCGAAGCCCAGGCGTCCGCCGTCGTACTTCAGGCCGACTTCCTTCTGCTTGGAGGCGTAGGGCGCCAGGTCGCGCGCCGGCTGGCCGTTCTGCGCGGCCAGGCTGTCGCCCTTGTTCAGGCCCTCGATGTAGTTGCCGTAGACCGACAGCTGCCTGGACAGGCGGTAGACGACGCCGGCGACCGGGCTGGTCTTGCTGCGGTCGTAGGTGGTGACGACGCCGCCCGGCGTGATCGTGTCCAGGAAGCGGACCGTGGCGCTGATCGAGTCGACCTTGAGCGTCTGGTGACGCAGGCCCAGCGTGATCAGCAGCGAGTCGTCCAGCAGCGACAGCGTGTCGCCGATGGCGACGCTGCGGTTGCGGAGGCGGGTGTTGAGTCGCGGGTCGTCGACGCTGTTGCCGACGTACACGCTGTCCGAGAACGCGGGCAGCGCGCTCCGCGCCGGCGTGTAGAGGTTGGTCGGCTGCGTGTTCAGGAAGTCCATCGCGTAGCCGTTCTTCGTGTCCAGCGAGAACACGGCGGCCGAGACCACCCATTCATGCCCGACCGAGCCGGTGCGCAGCTTGCCGCGCAGGCCCGCTTCGCCGGTGTCGACGCTGTCCTTGCGGCCGTTCTCGAAGCGGTAGAAGGTGCCGGCGCCGGTGGCGGCGTCGGTGACCGTGAGGTTGCCCAGCCGGTTCGCTTCCGTGCTGCGGCGCGCGCCGTAGGCGGCCCAGGCGGTGACGGCGTCGTTGAGGTCCCATTCGCCGCGCAGCGTGCCGAAGGTGTCGCGCTCGTTGGAATAGGTCCAGGGCTGGGCGTAGTTGGCCTTGTTGTCCGGCAGCGCCGGCATCGCGCTCAGGCCGTTGACGGTGACGCTGGGGCGCGTGCGGGTGAGCTGGTTGTCCTGCCAGCCCAGGTCGGCGCTCAGACGGACGTCGCGGCTGCGCCAGTCCACGCCCAGCGCGACGACGCTGGTCCGCGCCTTCTCGTCGTCGACCGCGGTGCCGCCGTCGCGGTAGGCGGCGTTGAAGCGCACGCCGGTGGCCTTGTCCGGACCGAAGCGCCGCGCCACGTCCAGCGCCGCGCCGCCCGCGCCGCCGCTGCCGGCGTTCACCGTCAGGCGCGTCAGCGGCTCGACCGGCGCGCGCTTGGGCAGCAGGCTGATGTTGCCGCCGATGCCGCTGCCGTTGGGGCTCGCGCCCATCAGGAAGGCGGAGGCGCCGCGCAGCACCTCGACGCGCTCGAACAGCTCCGAGGCGATGTACTGGCGCGGCAGCAGGCTGTAGAGGCCGTTGTAGGCGACGTCGTCCGAATTCAGGATGAAGCCGCGGATGAAGTAGGCCTCCTGGAAGTTGCCGAAGCCGCGCGCGGCGCGGATGCCGGGATCGTTCTGCAGCACCTCGGCGACGCTCTTGGCCTGGCGGTCCTGGATCAGCTCGTTGGTGTAGGCCGTGATCGAGAACGGGGTCTCGAGGTTGTCCTTGGTCCCGAGGATCCCGGCGCGCCCGCCGCGCGCCACCTGGCCGCCGGCATAGGCCTTGGACAGGCCCTGCTTGTCCGCGGTGGCGCTGACGGTCACCACCGGCAGCTGGGACGGCGCGTCGCCGTCCTTGTCCTTGGGGGCCTCCTGCGCGAAAGCGGCAGGGGCGGCGAGGGCGCACAGGCCCAGGGCGATGGCGAGCGCCAGCGGGCGCTTCGGGAAGTGATTCATGGGACGGGACCTGGAGGGAGTTCTTCTTCGGGGAGGGATAGCGGCCGGGGCCGGGCCGGCACGGTATGGGTGACGGGCGTCAGGCCGCCTTGCGGGGCCGCCAGGCAAACCAGGCGATCACCGCGACCGGCACGCCCAGGCCGATCCACGACCAGACGTCGCCCCAGGCGTCCGACACCAGCGCCGACAGCAGGCCGGAGGTGCTCAGCACGCCCAGCGCGATCGGCCAGGACCAGAGACGGCGGGATTCGGGAGACCACATCGGCGGACGCTCAGCTTGCAAATAACAATTATTCGCATTCTAGAGCGAAGCGTAGCCCGGCTGGGTGGCGGGATCTCCCGTTTGGGCGCTGGGAAAGCGGAGGCTGAAAGCGCTGCCGCCCCTTTTGGGGGCGGCAGGGGGAGGCGAAGGCCGGGGGCGGGCGCCTCCGGCGAGGGACGGGCGACCGCTAGACGGTCGCGCGGGCGGCCGCCGCCGGGCTGGTGCGTTCGGCGCGCTCGGCGTCCTGGCGGGCGAGGTACTGGTGGATGCTGGCCACCACCTGCGCGCCTTCGCCGATCGCGCCGCCGACCCGCTTGACCGAGCCCGAGCGCACGTCGCCGACCGCGAAGACGCCCGGGATGCTCGACTCGAGCAGCTCCGGCTTGTACTGCGACAGCGGGCAGGCGCAGGCGCGGCCGGTGATGATGAAGCCGGCCTGGTCCAGTTCGAGGCCGCACTGCGAGATCAGGCCGGTCTCGGGTTCCGCGCCGATGAACATGAACAGGTGCTGCAGCGCCAGCCGGCGCTGCTGGCCGTTGCGACGGTCGCGCCAGCAGACGGCCTCCAGCGAGTCGCCGCCTTCGAGCTCGCACAGCTCCTGGTGCGGCAGCAGTTCGATGTTGGCGGTGCCCTGGATGCGGTCGATGAGGTAGCGCGACATCGTCGCCGCCAGCCCCGGGCCGCGGACCAGCATGATCACCTTGGCCGCGTGATTGGCCAGGAACACCGCCGCCTGGCCGGCCGAGTTGCCGCCGCCGACGATCACCACGGTCTGCCGGCTGCAGATGCGGGCCTCGATCGGCGAGGCCCAGTACCAGACGCCCCGGCCCTCGAAGCGCGCCAGCGCGTCGAGGTCGGGACGGCGGTAGCGCGCGCCGGTGGCGATCACCGCGGTGCGCGCCCGCACCGTGCGGCCGTCCTCCAGCGCCAGGCGCAGCTCGTCGTCCTCGCCGTGGCGCTCGCAGCTCATCTCGGTGACCTTGGCCGGGATCAGCATGTCGGCGCCGAACTTCTGGGCCTGGACGAAGGCCCGGCCCGCCAGCGCCTGGCCCGAGATGCCGGTCGGGAAGCCGAGGTAGTTCTCGATGCGCGAGCTCGCGCCGGCCTGGCCGCCGAACGAGCGGCAGTCCATCACCAGCACCGACAGCCCCTCCGACGCCGCGTACACCGCGGCCGACAGGCCCGCCGGGCCGGCGCCGACGATGGCCACGTCGTAGAGCTCGGGGCGCTCGCGCATGTCGACGATGCCCATGCAGCGGGCGACCTCCTCGTCGGTCGGGTCGACCAGCACGTCGCCGCCGGGGCAGATGACCAGCATCTGCACGCCTTCGGTCATGTACTGGTCGGCGAGCGCCTTGGCGTCGTCGTTCTGGTCGGGCTCAAGCTGCTGGTGCGGATAGCCGTTGCGGCCGAGGAAACTGCGCAGCCGCATCACCGGCGCGGCCTTGGCCCGCCCGATCAGCGTCGCGCCGCTGGCGCCGGCCTCGATCAGGCCGACGCGGCGCAGGATGAAGGCGCGGGTGAGGCGCTCGCCCAGGTCGGCCTCGGCGATCAGCAGCGCGCGCAGTTGCGGCGGGCTGACCTCGACCGCCTCGACCTCGGTTTCCGCGATCGCGTCGATGAACGAGGGCCGGCCGCTGAGCTGGCCGACCTCGCCCAGGAAACCGCCCGGGCCATGCCGGTGGATCGGCGTCACGTGGCCGAGGCTGTCACGCTGGGAGACGGTGATCTCGCCGCTGAGGATCAGGGTCATGCCCATGCCGGCATCGCCGGCACGCACGACCCACTCGCCTTGGGAATAGCGCCGGAACCGGCCGAAGCGCGCGACGCGCGCGATGTCGGCGACGCCGAGCGTGGGAAACATCTGGGCACCGCGCGTGTCGGCGATGCTGGGCTGCTGGACCTGGGCCATGGGACCTCCTGGCGCGCACCCTAACCGACGGGCGGGCCAGCGGCAAGCGCCGGACGGGAGAGCGCGGCGCGCGGCGCCGGGAGGGGGACGGACGGCCGCTGCGCGTCCGGGGGAGGGCGGCGGCGGCCGACTCTGGCACCATGGCGGCCGCCCCTTCCTTCACGATCCGTTCCGGAGCCTTCGCCATGGACCTGCCTTCCCACCAACTGACGATGACCGTGCTGATGACGCCGGACATGGCCAACTTCTCCGGCAACGTGCACGGCGGGACCATCCTGAAGCTGCTCGACCAGGTCGCCTACGCCTGCGCCAGCCGCTTCGCCGGCCGCTACACGGTGACGCTGTCGGTGGACCAGGTGATGTTCCGACAGCCGATCCATGTCGGCGAGCTGGTCAGCTTCCTGGCCTCGGTGAACTACACCGGCACCTCGTCGATGGAGATCGGCATCAAGGTCGTCACCGAGAACATCCGCGACCAGGTGGTGCGGCATGCCAACAGCTGCTTCTTCACGATGGTGGCCGTCGGCGAGGACGGTCGGCCGGTGCCGGTGCCGCCGCTGTCGCCGAGTTCCCCCGACGAGAAGCGCCGCTGGGAAGCCGCGATCGAGCGCAAGAAGCTGCGCCAGGAACTGCAGCGCCGGCACGACGAGCTGCGCAGCTCCACCCTGCCGGGCTGAGCCGGCGGCCTCAGCCGCGCAGCTGCGCCGGATCGAGGTACTGCTGGCGGAAGGTCTCGAAGTCGACCGTGTCGGCCGCCTCGATCGCCGCCTGCGTCTCCAGCGAGGCCCGGGCCGACTGCTCGAAGCGGGCCATCAGGCCCTCGGGCATCGGCTGCGCCAGCACATGGGCGCGGGCGGCCTCGGAGCGGGCCGCGACGAAGTCCAGGTGCGAGCACCGGTGTCCGGCGCTCATCGCCGCCAGCACCCGCGCCGACGGCAGCTCGTCCGGCCGGTCCCAGCGCTCGACGGCCTGGGCGAGCGCCTCGCGGTAGAGCGAGCCGCCCAGCGCCTCGTCGATCTTGCGGGCGATCGGCGCGAAGTCGGTCAGCAGCTCGCGGCCCCAGTCGCGCAGCGCGATCTCGCCGCCGCGGCGCTCCAGCTTCAGGCCGGGCTCGCGTCCGGCCGAGGCGGTGCGGTGCTGGTTGCGGGCCAGCGCGCCGAGTTCGTCCGGCGTGTCGTTGGGGCTGTCGGTCAGCCAGCAGTGCAGCAGGAAGATGTCCAGGAAACGCATCGTGCTGGCGGCGATGCCGACCGGCTCGAAGGGGTCCAGGTCCATGCAGCGGACCTCGATGTATTCGACGCCGCGCTCGCGCAGCGCATGCAGCGGACGCTCACCCGAGCGGATGGTGCGCTTGGGGCGGATCGTGCCGTAGAACTCGTTCTCGATCTGCAGCAGCGTGGTCGACAGCTGGTTGTATTCGCCGCCCGGATTGACCACGCCGACCTTCTCGTAGGCGGGGTAGGGGCGGGTCAGCGCGTCCTGCAGCGAGGCGGCGTAGCCGTCCAGGCTGTTGTAGCTGACCGCCAGCGAGGCCTGCGCGTCGCTCTGGTAGCCGAGGCGGCCCATGCGCAGCGAGGTGCCGTGGGGCATGTGCAGCGTGCCGTCGGTCAGCGGCTGCAGGCCGTGCTCGCGGCCGGCGACGAAGCTGGCGCACAGCGCCGGTGATGCGCCGAACAGCGTCAGCAGCAGGAAGGAATGGCGGCGGAAGTTGCGGATCAGCGCGAAGTGGTCGGCGTTGTCCAGGCCCGGCATCGACCAGTTGTAGTGGATGCCGGAGATGGTCTGCATGCGCCGCCCGTAGCGGTGGCCCAGGCCCATGCGGTAGACGCTCTTGGCGCGGCCGATGTTGGAGGCGCCGTAGCGGCCGATGGGGATGGTTTCATCGGCGGGCAGCAGGCAGGGCATGCTCGACGCCCACATCAGCTCCTCGCCCAGGCTGCGGTAGACGGCCTGGTGGATCTCGGTCAGCTGCGCCAGGCAGGCCTCGGCGGAGGCATGCACGCCGGTGATCAGCTCCAGCTGCGACTCGCTGAAGTCGGTGGTGACCGTCTCATGGGTCAGCGCCGAGCCGAGCGCGGTCGGATGCGGCGTCAGCGCCAGCGAGGCGGCGGTCGGCAGCGCGCGCAGGCTTTCCTTCTCCACGCCGCGGCGCATGCCCGCCAGACGGGCCGGATCCAGGGCCTCCAGTCGCTTCAGCCAATCGCTCAAAACCCGCTCCTCGTTCGATGTGGGCGCGCAAGTTAACAGATGTGCACGAATCCCGCTTGAATTGGCTTTCTCGGGTTTGTGCTAAGCGGGGTGAGGCGATCGTCCGGCCTTCAGCGGGTCAACGGCCAGCAATCCCCGGCAACTTGCGGGCAATCCGCAGGCCGGAGCCGGGCTATGAAAGGCGGGGCGCGCGAGGCCGGGCAAGAACGGTCCCTGAAGGGCGCAGGCCGAGATTCAGCGTCGGATCGAACCCGGAGCGATCCGGACCTTTGGGCGCGAGGCGGCTCAGGCCGGCGTGCTCATGCGCCGGCGGGTGCGCCGGAGCTGCTGGTCCGAGCTGAAGCCGGCGGCCAGGGCCGCCTGCGCCGGCCGCTGGCCGCGCGCCAGTTCGCGTCGGGCCAGCTCCAGCCGGATCGCGCGCAGGTAGTCGAGCGGCGTCGTGCCGCCGTGCTGGGTGAAGAGCCGGGTGAGGTGGCGCGGCGTGACATGGGCGACCTCGGCCATCCGCGCCAGGCTCCAGTCGGCGCGCGGGTCACCGCAGATCGCGTCCTGCACCCGGTGCAGCGCGGGATGCAGGTGGTGGCGGTGCGCCAGCATCGGCGACAGCTCCGGATCCTGCGCGCCGCGCCGCAGGTAGACCACCATCACCTGCGCCACCGACGCGGCCAGCGCCTCGCCGCAGTGCTCGGCGATGAGGGCCAGCACCAGGTCGATGCCGGCCGTGATGCCGGCGCTGCTGGCCAGCGGGCCGTCGAGCACGAAGACCCGGTTCGCCTGCACGTCCGCGCCGGGCGCGGCGGCGCGCAGCGCATCGAGCGATTCATGGTGCGTGGTGCAGCGCCGACCCTCGAGCAGCCCGGCCCGCGCCGCCAGCAGCGCGCCGGCGCAGATGCTCAGCAGCCGGCCTTCGCCGCCGGCCAGCAGCGCCGTGCCCTCGCGATGCAGCCAGCGCTCGATGCGCAGTTCCTCCTCGCGCTCGACGGCGCCCGGTGGCGGGTCGTCCGGATGCGGATGCCGGCGGCCGCTCAGGATCAGCCAGTCGCGCGGCCCCAGCGCCGGCAGCGGCTCCAGCGCGGCCAGCGTCAGGCCGACCGAGCTCGAGGCCGTCGGCGACGCGGCGCAGTAGCGCAGCCGGAAGGCTTCCGGCTCGCCGCGGCGGCGCAAGGCCTGGTTGGCGAGCCGCAGCGCCTCGGCCGCGCCGGCCAGGTCCAGCAGCAGCGTGTGGCGCTCGACCAGGATCCAGACGTCGACCGGGTTGTCGTCCGGTCGGCGCGCGGCCAGGGGAGAGTCAGGAAAGGACATCGCGGCAGTATGCCCCCGGGGCATTCGGGAATAGGGTGCAAGGGAGAGCGGGCTCCCGGCGCGGGCGAGCGCGCCGCGCCGTGGACCCACCGACCATCAGGCCGCGACGGCGCTGCGCTGGGTGGCGCGATCGAGCGCCGCCTCGACGTCGACGATCTGCGCGAACCGGTCCTGCAGCGCGACCTCGGTGCGCAGCTTGAGCTCGTCCACGCCGACGACCACGCCGCTGGCATGCCGGATGGGGAAGGTCAGCGTCGCCTCGGTCACGTAGTCGACGGTCCAGCCCTCGTCGTTGGCGTGGCGCGTCGTCGTCTCGCAGCACTGCTCGGTGCGGATGCCCGCGACGATCAGGCGGCGGATGCCGTGCTCGGTCAGCCAGATCGACAGGCCGGTGCCGGCCAGCGCGCTGTGGCGGCGCTTGAGGAACTCGGCGGCGATGGGCACGTTGGCCAGCTCGGCCATTGGGCGCACATGGCCGCTGACCAGCGAGAAGGGGTTGTCCGGCGTGGCCGGGCCGTCGGTGTGGAGGATGCGCACGATCGGCAGGCCGCGTGCGGCGGCGCCGGTCAGCAGCGCGTTGGTGCGGGCCATGTAGGCCTCGAAGCCGGCCGGGTCCCAGTAGGGGCGGTGGCGGAAGGATTCCTGGACGTCGATCAGCAGGACGGCGGTGTCGGCGTCGGGGCGGAAGGCGGTGGCGGCAGTCATCGAGGGCTCCATCGAGCAGTGGGTGATGGACGCCATCGTGCCGACGGACGCGCGCGGCGTCGCGCCGTCGCAGGACCAGTCGCGGTCAAATCAGGACATCGGGTGTGCAGCGACCGCAGCCCTCACCCCCGCCCTCTCCCGCAAGCGGGAGAGGGAGCAAGGCGGCGCGGCGCGCTCCCTTGGCAGGAGGGAGAGGAGCAAGGCGGCGCGGCGCCTCGCCACTCGACCGGTCAATCCTCGCGCGTGGTGCGCTGGGCCAGCGGCAGCTTGGCCTCGAGGTCCAGAGCGTCCCAGCCCTTGCGGCCGATGCGACGCAGCGTGTCGATGTTGGCCTCGTAGATCGCGTCGGTGTCCGGCATGGTCTCGACGGCCCGCTCGATGCTCTCCTCGCGCAGCAGGTGCAGCGTCGGGTAGGGCGAGCGGTTGCTGAAGTTGTCGACGTCGTCCGCGTCGGTGCCCTCGAACTGGTAGTCGGGGTGGAAGCTGGCGACCTGCAGCACGCCGTCCAGGTCCAGGTCCTCGACCAGCGCGTCGGCCGCGCCCAGGAAGTCGTTGAAGTCCAGGAAGTCGTTGAGCACCCACGGATGGACCAGCAGCGTCGTCTCCGTCTCCTCCGGATCGGCGCGGTTGAGCGCCAGCAGCTCGCGCGCCAGGTCCTTGAGCAGTTCCTCCGGCGTGTGCGCCGCGCTGACCACCGTGCGCAGGCGCTGGTTGACCTCCACGCTCTTGGCGAACGGGCACAGGTTCAGGCCGATCACGGCCCGCTGCAGCCAGCGCTGGGTGTCCTCGCGGACGGTCTTCTCTTGGTCGGGCGCGATCGGGGCGGTCATCGGGCGTGGGGCTGGAGTCGAAGGAAAGGGCGGGGCGCGGAAGGCGGCGGCCCTCAGGCCTGGGCCGGGCGCGGCCGCTTGAACCAGGCGTCGACCAGCCGGACCCACATCGAGCCGCCCAGCGGGATCAGCTCGTCGTTGAAGTCGTAGCTCGGGTTGTGCAGCATGCAGGGCCCCAGGCCGTGGCCGCCCTCGCGGTGGCTGCCGTCGCCGTTGCCGATCAGGAAGTAGCAGCCCGGCACTTCCTGCAGGTAGTAGCTGAAGTCCTCGGCGCCCATGGTGGGCTCGAACTCCTGCACATTGGCCGCGCCCAGCATCTCGGTCAGCACGCCGCGGGCGAATTCGGTCTCGGCCGGGTGGTTGATCGTCGGCGGGTAGTTGCGGTGGAAGCCGAACTCGCACTCGACCTCGAAGGCGGTGCCCGTGGCCTCGGTCAGTTGCCGCATGCGGCGCTCGATCAGGTCCAGCGTCTCCAGCGTGAAGGTCCGCACCGTGCCCTGCAGCTCGCAGCGCTCGGGGATCACGTTGGTCGCCTCGCCGGCGTGGATCATCGTCACCGAGATCACGCCCGCGTCGATCGGCCGCTTGTTGCGGGTGATGATGGTCTGGAAGGCCTGCACCAGGTGCGCGGCCACGACCACCGGGTCGGTGCCCAGGTGCGGCATCGCGCCGTGCGCGCCCTTGCCCTTGATCACGATCTTGAATTCGTTGCTCGAGGCGAAGACCGGTCCGGTCTTGAGCGCGAACTGCCCGGCGGCCATGCCCGGCCAGTTGTGGACGCCGAACATGGCCTCCATCGGGAACTTGCGGAACAGGCCGTCCTTGATCATCTCGCGGGCGCCGCCGCCGCCCTCCTCGGCGGGCTGGAAGACGACATAGACGGTGCCATCGAAGTCGCGCTGCGCGGCCAGGTGCTTGGCCGCGGCCAGCAGCATCGCGGTGTGGCCGTCATGGCCGCACGCATGCATCTTGCCGGGATGCTTGCTGGCGTGCGCGAAGGTGTTGTGCTCGGTGATGGGCAGCGCGTCGATGTCGGCGCGCAGGCCCAGCGTGCGGCCGCTCCTGCCGCCGTCGCGGCCCGGGATGATGCCGACCACGCCGGTCTTGCCCAGGCCGCGGTGGACCTCGATGCCCCAGTCGGTCAGCGCTTTCGCGACCACGTCCGAGGTGCGGTCTTCATGGAAGCAGAGTTCAGGATGCGCGTGCAGGTCGCGTCGCAGCTTGGCGATGGCCGGCGCGTCGGCCAGGATGGGTTCGATCAGCTTCATGGGCGGGCACTCCGATGTCATCGCGACAGCGCGTCGGGCTTGCCGCGAGCCAGAAAGGCCGCGGCGCCGCTCAGGGCGGCGCCGCTGTGTCGGGCCAGTGTACCCGCCGCACCGCGAAGGTGCCCGACGCCGCCGCGCCCGTCCGGGCGATCAGCGCCGCGTCACTGCCGGATCAACGCTGGATCAACGCTTCACGCGTCCGTCGCTGGTCAGCAGGGTCATCTCGACGAAGCTCGAGCCGACATGCTTGTTGGGCCGGAAGTTCACGTTGAAGCCGCCGAGGTTGTAGTTCTGCAGGCTGTCCAGCCCGGCGACCAGGCCCTCGCGGGTCGGGCGGGTCGCGCGGCGGATGCCCTCGCTGATGACCTTGGCGCCGATGTAGCCCTCGATGGCGGTGTAGTTGAACTTCTGGCCGGCCTTGGTCGCGGCCTGCTGGTATTCGTGGACCACGCCGACCTGCGTGCCGAACGGGTAGGGCATGACCTGGCTGACCACCACGCCCATCGCGTCCTTGCCCAGTTCCTCCAGCAGCGCCTGGGTGCCGACGAAGGAGACGTTGTAGAACACGCCGCCGTAGCCGGCCTTGCGCGCGGCGCGGATGAAGGCGGCGCAGCTCTTGTAGGCGCTGATCATGACGATGGCCTCGGGCGGCGCGCCGGTCTGCACCAGGTCCTTGACCGCCTTGGCGACGTCGACGCTGTTGCGCTCGACGGTGGAGGTGGCCAGCGGCTGGATCGACAGCGGCTTCATCGCGCGCAGCACGCCGTCCAGTCCGGCCTTGCCGTAGGCGTCGTTCTGGTGGAAGACGGAGATCCGCATCAGGCCCAGGTGGGCCAGCTGCTTCACGATCAGGGCGGTCTCGTCGTAATACGAGGCGCGCACGTGATAGACCCAGGGGCTGAACGGATCGCGCAGCGCCTCGGCGCCGGTGAAGGGCGCCACGAACGGAATCTTGGCCTGGTTGACCAGCGGCAGCGCGGCCAGCGAGGTCGGCGTGCCGACGTAGCCGAACAGCGCGAAGACGTCGTCGGCGATCAGTTTCTCGGTGTTGGCCTTGCAGCGGTCCGGCTCGTAGCCGTCGTCCAGCGTGCGCAGCTCGATCAGGGTGCCGTTGATGCCGCCGGCGGCGTTCTGCGCGTCGAAGAAGAGCTTCGCGCCGGCCTGCATCTGCAGGCCCAGCTGCGAGGCCGCGCCGGTCAGCGGTGCCGACTGGCCCAGCACGAGGCGTTTGCCTTGCGCGCGGACGGCCGTCGGGATGGGCAGGGTGGCGAGCGCGCCCAGGGCGCTGGCGGAGGCGAGGAGTTGGCGGCGATCCAAGAGAGGCTCCCAGGGGGTGCGATAGATGTTGTGGCGCCTGCCTGAGCGACTGACGCCAGGAGGCTCGACACGACCTATTTCGGCCCCCAGCAAGCGAGCTTAGCGGTTCGTGCGCCAAGCGTCGTCACCATGTTCGGTAAGAAAGCGCAAGCGTGTGGCGCCTGTGCAATAGTTGACGTTCCTCGCCCGCTCTCCAAGAACCGACCGTGAATCTTCCGCCACCGGCCCATCACCACGACGATCCGGCCCTCGCCCGGACGCCCGCATCGCCGTCACGGGTGGTGAAGGGCGCCTGCCCGCATGACTGCCCCGACACCTGCGCCCTGCGCATCACCGTCGAGGACGGCAAGGTGGTCAAGGTGCAGGGCCAGCCGGAGCATCCCAGCACCCACGGCGCGCTGTGCACCAAGGTCTCGCGCTACCCGGAGCGGACCTACCACGCGGAGCGCGTGCTGCACCCGCTCAAGCGCGTCAACGCCAAGCACGAGCCGCCGCGCTTCGAGCGCATCGGCTGGGACCAGGCGATCGCCGAGATCGCCGGCCGCCTGAAGGCGATCGCGGCGCGCGACCCGCAGGCCATCCTGCCCTACAGCTATGCCGGCACCATGGGCCTGCTGCAGGGCGAGGCCATGGCGGGTCGCTTCTTCAACCGGCTGGGCGCGTCCTGCCTGGACCGCACCATCTGCGCCTCGGCCGGCGGCGCGGCGCTGGCCGCGACCTACGGCCACAAGGTCGGCATGCACCTGCCGCATTTCGCCGAATCGAAGCTGATCCTCATCTGGGGCAGCAACTCGATCGCCTCCAACCTGCATTTCTGGACCTTCGCCAACCAGGCCAAGCGCGAGGGCGCGAAGCTGATCTGCATCGACCCGCGCAAGACCGAGACCGCGGACAAGTGCCACCAGCACCTGGCGCTGCTGCCCGGCACCGACGGCGCGCTGGCGCTGGGCCTGATGCACGAGCTGATCGCCCAGGACTGGCTGGACCACGACTACATCGCCCGGCATGTCGATGGCTGGGACGAACTGCGGGCCAAGGCGCTGGCGTGGCCCCCCGAGCGCACGGCCGCCGAATGCGGCCTGAGCGCGGACGAGGTGCGCGGCCTGGCGCGCGACTACGCGACGCTGGCGCCGGCGGCGATCCGGCTGAACTACGGCATGCAGCGCGTGCGCGGCGGCGGCAACGCGGTGCGCCTGATCGCGCTGCTGCCCTGCCTGACCGGCGCCTGGCGCCACCGCGCGGGCGGGCTGCTGCTGTCGAGCTCGGGCTGGTTCGCGCCCTTCAAGAACCCGGCGCTGGAGCGTCCCGAGTTGCGCGCCGGCCGGCCCTCCCGCACGATCAACATGAGCACCATCGGTGACGACCTGCTGCGCGAGGCCTCGCCCGACTTCGGGCCGCGCATCGAGGCGCTGGTCGTCTACAACAGCAACCCGGTGGCGGTGGCGCCGGAGTCGCCGAAGGTGGTGGCGGGCTTCCAGCGGCCCGACCTGTTCACCGTGGTGCTGGAGCACTTCCTGACCGACACCGCCGACCTGGCCGACTACGTGCTGCCGGCGACCACGCAGCTCGAGCACCTGGACATCCACACCAGCTACGGCCACACCGACGTGCTGGTCAACGAGCCGGCGGTCGCGCCGCTGGGCGAGTCGCGGTCCAACACGCGGATCTTCCGCGAGCTCGCCGCGGCGATGGGTTTCGACGAGCCCGCCTTCCACGATGACGACGAGGCGCTGCTGCGCCAGGCCTTCCGCGACGACATCGACCTGGCCCAGCTGCGCGAGCGCGGCTGGTTCAAGCTGCCGCTCAAGGAGGCGCCGTTCGCCGAGGGCGGCTTCCCGTCGGCCAGTGGCAAGGCCGATGCGCGCGGCGCGGACTACGTGGCCAACTACGAGAGCCGGTCCAGCGCGCCGGCGCTGGCGGCGCGGTATCCGCTGGCGATGATCTCGCCGCCGGCGCGCAACCACCTGAACAGCACCTTCGTGAATGTGAAGAGCCTGCGCGACATCGAAGGCGAGCAGGTGCTCGAGATGAGCGCCGGCGACGCCGCCGCGCGCGGCCTGGCCGATGGACAGCTGGTGCGGGTCTTCAACGACCGCGGCAGCTATGCCTGCCGGCTGGACGTCAGCGCCCGCGCGCGCGAGGGCGTCGTGCACGGACTGGGCATCTGGTGGCGCAAGCTCGGCGCCGACGGCCGCAACGTCAACGAGGTGACGCATCAGCGGCTCACCGACATGGGCCGCGCGCCGTGCTTCTACGACTGCCTGGTCGAGGTCGCCGCGGCCTGAGCGCCGCGCACGGACGGCGACGCCGATGACGACGCGGATCCCTCGCGGACTGAAGGCGCTGTGCCTCGCGCCGCTGCTGCTGGCGCTGTTCGCGCTGGGCGGTTGCGCGCAGCTGTCCTATTACGGGCAGTCACTGTCGGGTCACCTGTCGCTGGTGCGCGCGGCCAAGCCGGTCGACGACTGGCTCGCGCAGCCCGACCTGGATCCGGAAATCCGCCAGCAACTGGTGCTGTCGCAGGCGCTGCGCGCCTATGCGTCGTCGGAGCTGAAGCTGCCGGACAACGACAGCTACCGCCGCTACGCCGACCTCAAGCGCGGCGCCGCCGTGTGGAACGTCGTCGCGACGCCGGAGCTGAGCCTGCAGCTGAAGACCTGGTGCTACCCGATCATGGGCTGCGCCGGCTACCGCGGCTACTTCGATCCGCAGGCCGCGCGCGCGCTCGCGCAGCAGCTGCGCCAGGACGGCTACGAGCCCTATGTGTACGGCGTGCCGGCCTATTCCTCGCTGGGCTGGAGCAACTGGCTGGGCGGCGATCCGCTGCTCAACACCTTCATCCGCTATCCGGAGGGGCAGCTCGCGCGGATGATCTTCCACGAGCTGGCGCACCAGGTGGCCTACGCGAATGACGACACCACCTTCAACGAGAGCTTCGCGACCGCGGTCGAGCAGATCGGCGTCGCGCGCTGGCTGAAGGATCGCCCGGAGGCGCTGCGCGAGGACGAGCAGTCACGCCGCCGGCAGGACGAGGTCCAGGCGCTGCTCAAGGCGACGCGCGAGCAGTTGCGCGAGGTCTTCCGCAGCGCCGCCAGCGACGACGAGAAGCGCGCCGGCAAGGCCGCGGCCTTCGCGCGGCTGCGCGCCGACTACGAGGCGATGAAGCGGGACCGCTGGGGCGGTGACACGCGCTTCGATCGCTGGGTCTCGGGCCTGAACACGCCGGCGCTGGCGATCCAGGGCAGCTACACGGACCTGGTGCCGGACTTCCTCCGGTTGTTCGAGCGCCTGGACGGGGACTGGCCGCGCTTCTACGCGGAAGTCCAGCGACTGGCCAAGCTGCCCAAGGACGAGCGCCGGACGGCGCTGTCCCGCTGAGGCCGAAGCCGCTTGGAAAGTCGCTTGGAGAGCCGCTTACTTCAGGCCTTCGACCAGGTCGATGTAGTCCTGCATCGCCTCGTCGCTGGTCTTGCCTTCCAGCGTCTTCCAGGCGTCCCACTTGGCGCGGTTGACGAAGTCCGTCATGCCGGGACGATCACCCTCGACATCGCCGGCGGTGGCCTGCTTGAACAGCGCGTACAGCTTCAGCAGGGTCTGGTTGTCCGGCCGCTCGGGCAGGGTCTTGGAATCGGCGACGGCCGCGTCGAACTGGTCCTTGAGGCTCATGTGTGTCTCCCTTGGCGATGAGCAGGGCGTCCCGTTGGCGACAATCGGGACGGACGGCCGCGATGTTACCCAGCCCACCTCCCGGCGCGGACTGGGGCCGCCTCTCTAGATGACGCATCATCGGGAGCGCATCGCCCGCCGCCAGAACCCCTTCCGCCAGGAGACCGCATTGCCCACTTCCGCCGCGTCGCGCCCGTCGCCCTCCCGCCGGAGCGCCAAGTCCACGCCGTCGAAGACGGCCGCACCGCCCGCGCGGTCGGCGTCGTCCGCGAGGGCCGCGAAGCCCGCCGGCCTCCCGCGCGACGCGGAGCCGATGTCCAAGGTCGACACCGCCTGGCTGCGCCTGGACACCGAGGCCAACCGCATGGTCATCCACGGCGTGCTGCTGCTGAAGCCGGCCATCGCGCTCGAGGACCTGCGCCGCCGCGTGGCCGAGCGGCTGCTGCGCTTCCCGCGCTTCCGGCAGCGCGTCGTCGAAACCGGCGACAGCGCCTGGTGGGTGGAGGACGCCGAGGTCGACATCGCCCGCCACGTGGTGCCCGAGACGCTGCCGCGCCGCCGCGGCCGACCGCTGGAAGGCGCGCTGCAGGACCGCCTGGCCGAGCTGGCCGCCGAGCCGCTCGATCCGTCGCGGCCGCTGTGGCAGCTGCACCTGATCGAGCATTACGACGGCAGCAGCGCGCTGATCGCGCGCGTGCATCACTGCATCGCCGACGGCATCGCGCTGATCGCGGTGCTGCTGTCGATCACCGATGGCGGCGCGGTGCCGCCGGCGCAGGCCGCGGCGGCACCGAAGAAGGCCCCGACGGGGAAGACGGGGAAGGCGGCGAAGGCGAGGGCCGGCTCGGTCGCGAGCGCCGACGACGCCGAGCCCGAATGGCTCGCCGACGCGATGGTCAAGCCGATCCATGCCTGGACGGTGCGCGAGATCCAGGAACGCGCCGGCTCGGACCGCTCGGGCGCCGCGGCCGCCTCGCCGGCCGAGCGGCTCGGACGCCAGGTGCTGGAGGACGCGGCGGCGCTGACCGAGGCGCCCGATGACGCCAAGACCCGCCTCAAGGGCAAGGCCGGCCGCGCCAAGCGGGTGGCCTGGGGCGCGCCGCTGGCGCTGGACGCCGTCAAGGCGGTGGGCAAGTCGATGAACGTGTCGGTGAACGACGTGCTGCTGAGCTGCGTCGCCGGCGCGATCGGGCTCTACCTGCGCGGCCACGGCGACGACACCGAGGGCCAGGAGATCCGCGCGCTGGTGCCGGTCAACCTGCGGCCGCTGGAGACGGCCTGGCAACTGGGCAACCGCTTCGGCATGGTGCCGCTGCCGATGCCGGTGGGCATCACGAATCCGGTCAAACGGCTCTACGCGGTGCATGCGCAGACGCAGGCGCTCAAGAACAGCCTGCGGCCGGCGCTGTCGCTGGGGCTGATGGCGACCTCCGGCACGGTCGAGAAGGCCGCGCAGCGGGCGATGCTCAAGACCCTGTCGCGCAAGGCGACGGCGCTGATGACCCACGTGCCGGGCCCGGCGCAGACGCTGCGGCTGTGCGACTCGGCGGTCGAGCGCGTCATGTTCTGGGCGCCGCAGGCCGGCGACATGAGCCTGGGCATCAGCATCCTGACCTACGCCGGCCAGGTGCAGTTCGGCCTCATCGCCGATGCCGGGCTGTGCCCCGATCCGCAGGCCATCGTGGCCCACTTCGAGCCCGAGTTCCAACACCTGCTCACGCTGGCGCTGATGCTCCCGTGGGAGACGAAGGACTGAGCGCCGGCCCGCCGTCCGCGCCATGCAGAACGCCGCCCGGGGGCGGCGTTCGTCGCTGCGGCAGGACGCCTTATTTGGCGGTCTTCTTCGCCGGCTGCGGACGGCCGGCGGCGGTCGGGTAGGCGGACATCACCTTGACCGGGTCGGCGCTGGCCAGGTACTCGGCGTACTGCGTCTGGGCGCAGGCGACGGGCTGGCCGGAGGTCGCCTCGCCGCGGTACTCGCCGCGGTTGTAGACGAAGCGGTACTCGTTGGCGGCGGCCGGCTGCTCGAAGCGCACCGCGTGCTGGCTGGCGCACTCGGCGCGCAGGGCCTTGGCGTCGGCGTTCTCGGCAGAGGCGGCGGTGGCGGCGTGCACCATCGGGGCGGCCAGGGCCAGCAGGGCGGCGGAGATCAGGATGCGCGTCATGGAGTCGGTCCCTAGAGGTCGTTGAATGCGATATCCCTAATTTATAGGGTGTCGTTTTTCGACGCCAACCGCGACCAGGGGGGCCGGCTGCGCACGATGCCAGGGTTTCCTCGGAGGACCGCCGCGGGACCGGATGCTAGTCCGCCAAAGCGCAAGGGCGCCTCCCGGGGGTCAGGCCGTGCCGTCCGCGGGCGCCTGGTACTTGCCCGCCAGCTGGAACAGGTGGTCCCGCGAGGTCGGCTCCAGGTAGGGCAGCAGCAGCCCCAGCACGTGGAAGGCGCCGCGCATCAGCGCCTCGCCGGCGCGGTCGGGCTCCAGCGCGTTGCGCGGATCGCGCACGTATTCGTAGCTCAGCCAGTAGCTCAGCAGCACCACCATCGCGTTGGCGGTGGGCACGGCCTCGCGCACCTGCATGGTCAGCGCGCCGCTGGCCTGCAGCCCGCCCAGCAGGCCCACCATCGCCTGCGTCTTCTGCTCCAGCACATGCTGGAAGTGCGTCTCCAGCTTGCGGTTCTTGGACAGCAGGTCGTTGAGGTCGCGGTACAGGAAGCGGTGCTGCCAGATCAGCTCGAACAGCATGTGGAAGAACAGCCAGGCGTCCTCCACGTTCCGCACATTGCCCACCGCGCCCAGCAGCTCCGACAGCGACTTGTCGTAGCGGTTGAACAGCGCGTTGATCAGCTCGTCCTTGGCCGGGTAGTGGTAGTACAGGTTGCCGGGCGAGATGCCGAGCTCCGCCGAAATCAGCGTGGTCGAGACGTTCGGCTCGCCGAAGCGATTGAAGAGGTCCAGCGTGACTTCGAGGATGCGTTCGGCGGTGCGGCGCGGCTTCTTGGTGGCCATGGGCCCGTGGGCGTGGTGGGGGGAGGTGGGCGCATTCTGTCATGACCCCAGGCGGGCACGGGACGGCCCCGCTCCCTACAATCCGCGCCCATGCCCGCAAGCCCCCAACAACAGCCGGCCGCCATGCCCGCGCCGGCCGGCGGTCCGCCCGCCCTGCGATTCAGCAACGTCAGCAAGACCTACCGGGCCGGCCAGTTCCGCGCGCTGGACGGCGTCAGCTTCGACATCCAGCCCGGCGAGTTCTTCGGCCTGCTCGGCCCCAACGGCGCCGGCAAGACCAGCCTGATCAGCATCCTGGCCGGTCTGTCGCGCGCCAGCGGCGGGCAGGTGTCGGTGCTGGGCCATGACGTCGTGGACGACTACGCCAACGCCCGCAAGAAGCTGGGCATCGTGCCGCAGGAACTGGTCTTCGACCCGTTCTTCAGCGTGCGCGAGACGCTGCGCATCCAGTCCGGCTACTTCGGCGTGCGCCACAACGACGACTGGATCGACGAGCTGCTGCTCAACCTCGGCCTGGCCGACAAGGCCCACAACAACATGCGCCAGCTCTCCGGCGGCATGAAGCGCCGCGTGCTGGTGGCGCAGGCGCTGGTGCACCGGCCACCGGTCATCGTGCTGGACGAGCCCACCGCCGGCGTCGACGTCGAGCTGCGCCAGACGCTGTGGCAGTTCATCGCGCGCTTGAACCGCGAGGGCCACACCGTCCTGCTCACGACGCATTACCTCGAGGAGGCGGAGGCGCTGTGCCACCGCATCGCGATGCTCAAGCAGGGCCGGATCGTCGCGCTGAACCGCACCTCCGAGCTGCTCGCCGGCACTGCCTCGACCATGCTGCAGTTCAAGACCGACTCCGCGCTGCCGCTGGCGCTGGCCGAGCGCGCCCGCGTCACCGGCCGCATCGTCCAGCTCACCGCGCACGACGCGGCCGAGGTCGAGCAGATCCTGGCCACCTTGCGCCAGGCCGCCGTGCCCATCGAGGACCTGGAGATCGGCCGCGCCGACCTCGAGGACGTCTTCCTGGAAATCATGCAAGGGGGCCGCGCATGAGCGCCAGCCATTTCCCGATCCGCCTGGAGGGCGCCCGTCCGCTCTTCTATAAAGAGGTGCTGCGCTTCTGGAAGGTCGGCTTCCAGACCGTGGGCGCGCCGGTGCTGACCGCGGTGCTCTACCTGCTGGTCTTCGGCCATGTGCTGGAGGACCACGTCAAGGTCTACGGCACCGTGGGCTACACCAGCTTCCTGATCCCGGGCCTGGTGATGATGAGCGTGCTGCAGAACGCCTTCGCCAACAGCAGCTCCTCGCTGATCCAGAGCAAGATCACCGGCAACCTGGTGTTCCTGCTGGTCACGCCGCTGTCGCACTGGGCCTGGTTCCTGGCCTACGTCGGTGCGTCGGTGATCCGCGGCCTGATGGTCGGCGCGGGCGTGTTCGTCGCCACCGTGTGGTTCGCGCCGCCGGGCATGGCCAATCCGCTGTGGGTGCTGGCCTTCGCGATCCTGGGCGCGGGGCTGATGGGCTCGCTCGGCCTGATCGCCGGCCTGTGGGCGGAGAAGTTCGACCAGATGGCCGCCTTCCAGAACTTCATCGTGATGCCGATGACCTTCCTGTCGGGCGTGTTCTATTCAGTGCATTCGCTGCCCGCGTTCTGGCAGGGCGTCAGCCACCTGAACCCGTTCTTCTACATGATCGACGGCTTCCGCCACGGCTTCTTCGGCGTCAGCGACGCCTCGCCGTGGGTGAGCCTGGGCGTCGTGGCGATCGCCTTCGCCGCGGTGGCCGCGGTCGCGCTGGAGCTGCTGCGCCGCGGCTACAAGATCCGCCACTGAACCGTCGCGACGACCGCGCCGGCCCGGCCCTCGCAAGCCGGGCCTCTCCAAGCACGAAAGCGCCCGCGCGAGGCGCCCGAGTAGAATCCCGCCCCATCATGGCCGATCCGACCCCCGCAGAAGTCCAGAGCTACATCGCCCAGGGTCTCGCTTGCAGCGAGCTCCAGGTCGAGGGCGACGGACGCCATTTCTTCGCGACGATCGTGTCGGCCGAGTTCGAGGGCCTGAGCCGGATCAAGCGCCACCAGCGCGTGTACCAGGCACTGGGCGATCGCATGCGCGAGCAGATCCACGCGCTGTCGATGAAGACGCTGACCCCCGCCGAGTTCGCGCAGCAAGGCAGCGCGCATCACCATCACTGAAAGCCACCCGGCTGCGAGGCGGGTGGCGGTGTGGCCCGTCCGGTGAACCCGCTGCCGTCCCGCTGAACAGCCCGAAGCGCTTCCGCGTGGAGCGCGCGTTCACCGAGGACACCGCATGATCACCCTGGCACTTTCCAAGGGCCGCATCTTCGAAGAGACCCTGCCGCTGCTGGCGGCCGCGGGCATCTCCGTGCTGGAAGACCCGGACAGCTCCCGCAAGCTGATCCTCCCGACCAACCAGGCCGAGGTGCGCGTGGTGCTCGTGCGCGCGACCGACGTGCCGACCTATGTCGAGTACGGCGGCGCCGACCTGGGCGTGGCCGGCCGCGACGTGCTGATCGAGCACGGCGGCCAGGGCCTGTACCAGCCGCTGGACCTGCGCATCGCGCAGTGCCGCATGAGCGTCGCGGTGCGGGACGACTTCGATTACGAGAACGCCGTGCACCAGGGCTCGCGGCTGCGCGTGGCGACCAAGTACACCTCGATCGCGCGCCAGCACTTCGCCGACAAGGGCGTGCACGTGGACCTCATCAAGCTCTACGGCTCGATGGAACTGGCGCCGCTGACCGGCCTGGCCGACGCCATCGTCGACCTGGTGTCCACCGGCAGCACGCTCAAGGCCAACCGGCTGGTCGAGGTGGAGCGGATCATGGACATCTCCTCGCGCCTGGTCGTCAACCAGGCGGCGCTCAAGCTCAAGCGCGAGGCGCTCAAGCCGCTGATCGACGCGATCGGGTCGGCCATCCCGAACGCCTGATCGACCCCCTGATCGACCGTCCGACCGACCGCCCCCGACGCCTGCCCGGAGCCCCGCCATGAGCCCAGCCCTTCAACTTCGCACCCTCGTCACCACCGACGCCGACTTCGACGCGCAGTTCCAGCGCGTGCTGCACTGGTCGGCCGAGACCGATGCCGCGATCGAGTCGCGCGTCGCCGAGATCCTGGCCGACGTGCGCGCCCGCGGCGATGCCGCGGTGCTGACGTACACCGCCCGCTTCGACCACCTGGACGCCGCGACGCTCGGCGCGCTGGAGCTGACGCGCGAGGAGCTGCGGGCCGCCTTCGACGGCCTGCCCGCGGAGCAGGCGAAAGCCCTGACCCAGGCCGCCGAGCGGGTGCGCCGCTACCACGAGCGCCAGAAGCAGGCCTGTGGCGAGAGCTGGAGCTATCGCGACGAGGACGGCACGCTGCTGGGCCAGAAGGTCACGCCGCTGGATCGTGTCGGCATCTACGTGCCGGGCGGCAAGGCCGCGTATCCGTCGAGCGTGCTGATGAACGCGATCCCCGCGCAGGTCGCCGGCGTGCCGGAAATCGTGATGGTCGTGCCCACGCCGCGCGGCGAGAAGAATCCGCTGGTGCTGGCCGCGGCCTACGTGGCCGGCGTGCACCGCGCCTTCACCATCGGCGGCGCGCAGGCGGTGGCGGCGCTGGCCTACGGCACGGCCACCGTGCCGCGCGTCGACAAGATCACCGGACCGGGCAACGCCTACGTCGCCAGCGCGAAGAAACACGTCTTCGGCCAGGTCGGCATCGACATGATCGCGGGGCCGAGCGAGATCCTCGTGCTCGCCGACGGCACCACGCCGCCGGACTGGGTCGCGATGGACCTGTTCAGCCAGGCCGAGCACGACGAGCTCGCGCAGAGCATCCTGCTGTGCCCGGACGCCGCCTACATCGCGCAGCTGCGTGAGGCCATCGAGCGCCTGCTGCCCGGCATGCCGCGGCGTGACGTGATCCGCGCGTCGCTGGAAGGGCGGGGCGCGCTGATCCACACGCGCTCGATGGAGGAGGCCTGCGAGATCAGCAACCGCATCGCGCCGGAACACCTCGAGGTCTCCAGCGCCGACCCGCATCGCTGGGAGCCGCTGCTGCGCCACGCCGGCGCGATCTTCCTGGGCGCCTACACCAGCGAGTCGCTGGGCGACTACTGCGCCGGCCCCAACCATGTGCTGCCGACCTCGGGCACGGCGCGCTTCTCCTCGCCGCTGGGCGTCTATGACTTCCAGAAGCGCTCCAGCCTGATCGAGGTCAGCGAGGCCGGCGCGCAGGTGCTGGGCCCGATCGCCGCGACGCTGGCCTACGGCGAAGGCCTGCAGGCGCATGCGCAGGCGGCGGAGTTCCGGCTCAAGCGCTGAAGCCGCCGCCTGCGCAGATTTCACGCGGCGGCGCCGGGCAAACCCTGGCTCGCGGATAAGCCGCCACTTTTGACGCTGTTTTGAGGTTCGCCCGCCGGGGCGGACGTTCTAGGATTCGCCGACATCTCCACAAGAGGACGGCGAACCATGAAGGTCTCCGATCTGCGCGTCGGTGTGCGCATCTCCCTGGGGTTTGCAGCGGTGCTGCTGGCCACGGTGCTCGTGGGCATCGTGGCCATCAACCGCATGCAGGCGATTCAGAAGAACGTCGAGGACATGGGCGGGGACTGGATCCCGTCGATCAACGCCATCAACGCGCTGCGCGGGCAGCTCAACGAGCTGCGGCGCGCCGAGATGTCGATGTGCCTGAAGGAAGTGGTCCTCGAGGTCGAGGAGCAGCAGGAGCGCATCAAGACGCTGCGCGAGAAGACGCTGCCCGAGCTGGCCAAGACCTACGAGACGATGGTCAGCACGCCGCAGGAGTCCGAGCAGTGGAAGGACGCCAAGGCGCAGTACGCCGCCTACCTGGGCATCCAGGACCGGCTGATCGCGGCGCGCAAGGCCGGCAACCGCGGCGAGTACCTGGCCACCGTCAGCGGCGAATCCAGCAAGGCCTTCGGTGCCGTCATCGGCGCGACGCAGAAGCTGGTGGACATCAACACCCAGGGGGCCGAGGCCGACGTCGAAGCGTCGCGCGCGGTCTACAAGGCCGTGCTCACGACGATGGGCGTGCTGATCGTCGCCGCGCTGGCGGCCGGCGGCGCGCTGGCCTTCTACCTGACCCGCAGCACCGTCCGGCCGCTGACCGACATGGTGGGCGTCGCCAGCCGCGTCGCCGAGGGCGACCTGACCGTCGACATCGACACCTCGCGCCGCGACGAGCTGGGCCAGCTGGCGCAGGCGCTGTCGGCGATGCAGGGCGCGCTCAACCGCTCGCTGTCGACGGTGCGCACCAGCGCGGAGAGCATCGCGATGTCCAGCGGCGAAGTGGCCGCCGGCAGCAGCGACCTGTCGGCGCGGACCGAGCAGATGGCCTCCAGCCTGGAGGAGACCTCGGCCACGATGCAGGCGCTGACCGACACGGTGCGCATGAACGCGGACGCCACGCGCCAGGCCAGCCAGCTCGCGCTCAACGCCAGCCAGGTCGCCGACCGCGGCGGCGTGGTGGTGTCCGAGGTGGTCAGCACGATGGACCAGATCAATGCGTCCTCGCGCAAGATCGCCGACATCATCGGCACCATCGACGGCATCGCCTTCCAGACCAACATCCTGGCGCTGAACGCGGCGGTGGAAGCCGCCCGCGCCGGCGAGCAGGGCCGCGGCTTCGCGGTGGTGGCGGGCGAGGTGCGCTCGCTGGCGCAGCGCAGCGCCGAGGCGGCGCGCGAGATCAAGGGCCTGATCGGTTCCTCGGTCGAGCGCGTCGAGGCCGGCGCCCGCCTGGTCGGCGACGCCGGCGAAACCATGCGCGAGATCGTCGCCGCCGTGCAGCGGGTGACCGACATCATCCAGGAGATCTCCTCGGCCACGCAGGAGCAGAGCACCAGCCTCATGGAAGTCGGCCAGGCCGTGCGGCGCCTGGACGAGGTCACCCAGCAGAACGCGGCGCTGGTCGAGGAATCCTCGGCCGCCTCGGAATCGCTGCGCGAGCAGGCGGGCAGCCTGCAGCACGTGGTCGCGCAATTCCGTCTGCACGGCTGAATCCCGCCCCATCCGGCAACGGTCGGGCATCAAGTCCCGAGGACTGACAGGGACACGAAGTTCGTGGAACACGAACTTCGTGTTACCCTGCGACCTTCATGAAGAACGTCACCGTCACCATGGAAGACAGCGTCGCCGAATGGGCGAGGCTGGAGGCGGCGCGGCGCAACACCAGCGTCTCGCGGCTGGTCGGCGAGCTGCTCGCCGAGAAGATGCGTCACGACGACGCCTATGAACGCGCCCTGCAGGACTGGCTGCACCGCGAGCGCACCTGGTCCTCCGACGGTCAGCCCTATCCGGGCCGGGAGCTGCTGTGAGCGCGGGCCTGGAGCTGACCGCCCCGGTGTTCGTAGACACCTCGGTGCTGATCCTGAGCGAGGACGGCGCCGACCCAGGCCGCCGCGCGCAGGCCATGCGCTGGCTGCGCGTGCTGTGGCAGCAGCGCCTGGGCCGCACCTCCAGCCAGGTGCTCAACGACTTCTACCGCGCCGTCACCACCCGCATCGCGCCCGCTATGCCCAATGGCGACGCCCGTGCCGAGGTGCGCCGCTACCAGCGCTGGGCGCCGTGGTCGACCGACCACGCCACCGTCGAGTCCGCCTGGTCGCTGGAAAGCCGCTTCGCGCTGCCCTATGCCGATGCGCTGATCGTCGCCGCCGCCAAGGCGCAGGGCTGCGAGACGCTGCTCAGCCTGGCGCTGCCGCACGGCCAGCTCTATGACAGCGTCCTGATCGTCGACCCGCTGCGCGCGCTGCCGGCCGGCGCGGCCTTCGCCGATCCCGATCCCCTCTCCGATTCCCCGCCGCCGCTGGCGGTCGCCCCATGAAAGCTGCCCTCGATCGAGCCCTCGGTGTCCTGCGCGAGGACCTGCGCGCCATGCACGCCTACGCGGTGCATCCGTCCGCCGGCCTGATCAAGCTGGACGCGATGGAGAACCCCTTCCGGCTGCCCGCCGAGCTGCAGCGGGCGCTGGGCGAGCGCCTCGGCGCGGTCGCGATCAACCGCTATCCCGGCGAGCGCACGCAGGACCTGGCGCGCGCGCTGGCGGCGCACGCCGGCCTGCCGGAGGGCAAGGCGCTGATGCTGGGCAACGGCTCGGACGAACTGATCTCGCTGCTGGCGATGGCCGTCAGCAAGCCGGGCCAGCGGATCGCCGTGCTGGCGCCGCTGCCCGGTTTCGTCATGTACGGACTGTCCTCGGCCTACCAGCACCTGGACTTCGTCGGCGTGCCGCTGACGGCGGATTTCGAGCTCGACGAGGCGGCGATGCTGGCCGCCATCGCCGAGCACCGGCCCGCCATCGTCTACCTGGCCTATCCGAACAACCCCACCGCCAACCTCTGGGACGAGGCCGTCATCGAGCGCATCGCCCAGGCCGCACCGGGGCTGGTCGTGATCGACGAGGCCTACCAGCCCTTCGCCGCGCGCGACGCGATGGGGCTGATGGCGCGTCATCCGCAGGTGCTGATCATGCGCACGATGAGCAAGTTCGGCCTGGCCGGCGTGCGCATCGGCTACCTGATGGGCCATGCCGAGCTGATCCACCACATCGACAAGCTGCGTCCGCCCTACAACGTCAGCGTGCTGAACGCGGAAGCCGGCCTGTTCGCGCTCGAGCATGCGCAGGTCTACGAGCGCCAGGCCGCCGCGCTGCGCGACGGGCGCGCCGCGCTGCAGGCGGCGCTGGCCCGGCTGCCGGGCGTGCGGGCCTATCCGAGCGAGGCCAACATGATCCTGGTGCGCGTGCCCGAGGCCGATCGGCTGCATGCCGACATGAAGGCGCGCGGCGTGCTGGTCAAGAATGTCTCGGGCATGCATCCGCTGCTGGCGGGCTGCCTGCGGCTGACGGTCGGCACGGCCGACGAGAACGCGGCGATGCTGGCGGCGCTCGAAGCCTCGCTGGCCGCGCTGGTTTCCGGCTGATGCCAGACTGGCGCCTGCCGGCAGGTCCCCTGTTTTCCTGATCCCTGTGGAATCCCCATGAGCTCCGAACGCATCGCCGAAGTCCGCCGCGACACCAAGGAAACGCAGATCCGCGTGCGCGTGAACCTGGACGGCACCGGCCAGGCCACGCTGAACACCGGCATCGGCTTCTTCGACCACATGCTGGACCAGATCGCCCGCCACGGGCTGATCGACCTGGACATCGAGGCCAAGGGCGACCTGCACATCGACGGCCACCACACCGTCGAGGACGTCGGCATCACGCTGGGCATGGCGGTGGCGCAGGCGATCGGCGACAAGAAGGGCATCACCCGCTACGGCCACAGCTACGTGCCGCTGGACGAGGCGCTGTCGCGCGTGGTGGTGGATTTCTCCGGCCGTCCGGGGCTGGCGATGGACGTCAAGTTCACCGCTGGCTCGGTCGGCGCCTTCGACACGCAGCTGACCTACGAGTTCTTCCAGGGCTTCGTGAATCACGCGCTGGTGTCGCTGCACGTGGACAACCTCAAGGGCCACAACGCGCATCACCAGTGCGAGACGATCTTCAAGGCCTTCGGCCGCGCGCTGCGCATGGCGATGACGCCGGACCCGCGCTCGGCCGGCGTGATCCCGTCGACGAAGGGCACGCTGTGAGCGTCATGCCCAGGACGGTCGCCGTCGTCGATTACGGCATGGGCAACCTGCGCTCGGTGTCGCAGGCGGTGATGGCCGCGGCCCAGGACCAGGGCGTGCGGGTGCTCATCACCGCCGAGCCCGACGAGGTCTACGCCGCGGAGCGCATCGTGCTGCCCGGCCAGGGCGCGATGCGCGACTGCATGCGCGAGCTCGAGGGCAGCGGCTTGAAGGAAGCCGTGCTGGACGCCGCCGCGCGCAAGCCGCTGATGGGCGTGTGCGTCGGCATGCAGATGCTGCTGGACCACAGCGAGGAGCAGGACACGCCCGGCCTCGGGCTGATCCCCGGCCGCGTGAAGCGCTTCCGGCTCGAGGGCCGGCTGCAGCCCGACGGCAGCCGCTACAAGGTGCCGCAGATGGGCTGGAACCGCGTGCACCAGACGCGGGCGCATCCGGTCTGGGGCGAGGTGCCGGACGAGAGCTGGTTCTACTTCGTCCACAGCTTCTATGCCGAGACGTCGGACCCGCGCGACAGCGCCGGCCAGAGCGACTACGGCCTGCGCTTTACCTGTGCGGTGGCGCGGGATAACATTTTTGCCACCCAATTCCACCCCGAGAAAAGTGCCGCGTCCGGGCTCGCCCTGTACCGCAATTTCCTGCACTGGACGCCCTGAGGCCTGGCCTCCGGTCCTGCGTCGCCCGGCACCTTCTCGAGCGTCCCTCCGTCTCTTCCCCTTCCTCCACCCCTAGCTCCCCGGGCCATGCTGCTGATTCCCGCGATCGACCTGAAAGACGGCAAGTGCGTCCGCCTCAAGCAAGGCGACATGAACGACTCCACGACCTTCGGTGAAGACCCGGCGCAGATGGCGCGACGATGGGTCGACGCCGGCGCGCGTCGCCTGCACCTGGTGGACCTGAACGGCGCCTTCGCCGGCAAGCCGGTCAACGAGGCCGCGATCAAGGCCATCCTGCGCGAGGTCGGCGACGACATCCCGGTGCAGCTGGGCGGCGGCATCCGCGACCTGGACACGATCGAGCGCTACCTGGACGACGGCCTCTCGTACGTGATCATCGGCACCGCGGCGGTGAAGAACCCGGGCTTCCTGAAGGATGCGGCCTCGGCCTTCGGCGGCCACATCATCGTGGGCCTGGACGCCAAGGACGGCAAGGTCGCCACCGACGGCTGGAGCAAGCTGACCGGCCACGAGGTCATCGACCTGGCGAAGAAATTCGAGGATTACGGCATCGAAGGCGTGATCTACACCGACATCGGCCGCGACGGCATGCTCACCGGCATCAACATCGACGCGACGGTGAAGCTGGCGCAGGCGCTGTCCATCCCGGTGATCGCCTCGGGCGGTCTGTCCAACATCGCCGACATCGAGGCGCTGTGCGCGGTCGAGTCCGAAGGCGTGGGCGGCGTGATCTGCGGCCGCGCGATCTACACCGGCGACCTCGACTTCGCCGCGGCGCAGCGTCGCGCCGACGAGCTGAACGGGGGCTGAGCGGTGCTGGCCAAGCGGATCATCCCGTGCCTGGACGTGACCGGCGGTCGCGTCGTGAAGGGCGTCAACTTCGTCGAACTGCGCGATGCGGGCGATCCGGTCGAGATCGCCGCCCGCTACAACGAGCAGGGCGCGGACGAACTGACCTTCCTGGACATCACCGCCACCAGCGACGGCCGCGACGTGATCCTACCCATCATCGAGCGCGTGGCCTCGCAGGTCTTCATCCCGTTGACGGTGGGCGGCGGCGTGCGCTCGGTCGCCGACGTGCGGCGGCTGCTGAACGCCGGCGCGGACAAGGTCAGCTTCAACTCCGCCGCGGTGGCCGATCCCGAGCTGATCCGCGCCGCGTCCGACAAGTACGGCGCGCAGTGCATCGTCGTGGCGATCGACGCCAAGCGGCGCCAGAACGCCGACGGCAGTACCGGCTGGGACGTGTACACGCATGGCGGCCGCAAGAACACCGGCCTGGACGCGATCGAGTGGGCCACGAGGATGGCCGAGCTCGGCGCCGGCGAGATCCTGCTGACCAGCATGGACCGCGATGGCACCCGCAACGGTTTCGACCTGGCGCTGACGCGCGCGGTGTCGGACGCGGTGAGCGTGCCGGTGATCGCCTCGGGCGGCGTGGGCTCGCTGCAGGACCTGGCCGACGGCATCACGCAGGGCGGCGCCGATGCGGTGCTGGCCGCGAGCATCTTCCATTACGGCGATCACACCGTCGGCGAGGCCAAGGCGCTGATGGCGTCGCAGGGCATCCCGGTGCGTCAATGAGCGCCGCCAAGGCGAATGCGCCCGACGGCCTGCGCCGCGCCGGCCGTCCCGGTCCCCGCGTGACGGTGGGCGAAGGCGCGGTGAAGCCGCGTCCGCCCAAGGCCGCCGGTCCGGGTGAGGTGCGCATCGTCGGCGGCGTCTGGAAGCGCTCCAAGCTGCCGGTGCCCTTCAGCCCGGGGCTGAGGCCCACGCCCGATCGCGTGCGTGAGACGCTGTTCAATTGGCTGGGCCAGGACTTGGCCGGCTGGCGCGTGCTGGATGCCTTCGCCGGCAGCGGGGCGCTGGGCTTCGAGGCCGCCTCGCGCGGCGCGGCGCAGGTGACGCTGCTGGAGCGCGATGCGACGCTTGCCAGCGCGCTGCGCGCCAACCTGAAGCGGCTGGACAAGGACGGCACCGTGCCGATGGCGATCGAGAACGCCGATGCGCTGGCCTGGATGCGGCGCGCGGCGCCGGAGTCCCTGGACCTGGTGTTCCTGGATCCGCCGTTCGCGCAGGACCTGTTCCTCCCGGCGCTGGCCGCCGCGGCGCCGCTGCTGGCGCAGGGCGGGCTGATCTACCTGGAAGCGTCGCATCCGGTGGAAGCGCCGGCGGCGCTGGGCTTGTCCGTGTGGAAGGAAGGGCGGGCCGGGGCGGTGCATTACCGCCTGTTGCGACGCGGCGGATAATCCGCGCCCATGACTTCGCAGACCCTGCTGACCGCCGTCTACCCCGGCACCTTCGATCCGATGACCCTCGGCCACGAGGACCTGGTGCGTCGCGCGAGCCGCCTGTTCGAGCGCCTGGTGCTGGCCGTCGCGGCCGGGCACCACAAGAAGACGATGTTCAGCGTCGAGGAACGGCTGGACATGGCCCGCGCGCTGGTGGCGCCGTATCCGAACGTCGAGGTGGTGGCCTTCAAGGGGCTGCTGCGTGACTTCGTGATGGAGAACGGCGGCAAGGTCGTCGTGCGCGGCCTGCGGGCGGTGTCGGACTTCGAATACGAATTCCAGATGGCCGGCATGAACCGGCAGCTGATGCCCGAGGTGGAGACGGTGTTCCTGACGCCATCGGACCATTACCAGTTCATCTCCTCGACCTTCGTCCGGGAGATCGCCACGCTGGGCGGCGAGGTCTCCAAGTTCGTCTCGCCGCTGGTGCGGGAACGGCTGGAAGACCGCATCGCCAAGAACCGCATGGAGCAGTAAAGCCATGGCGTTGATGATCACCGACGAATGCATCAATTGCGATGTGTGCGAGCCCGAGTGCCCGAACCACGCGATCTCGATGGGCGAGGAGTACTACCAGATCGATCCGGGCAAGTGCACCGAATGCGTCGGCCACTTCGACGAGCCGCAGTGCGCGACGCTGTGCCCCGTCGCCTGCATCCCGGTCGATCCGGCGCACGTCGAATCGCGCGAGACCCTGATGCAGAAGTACATCCGCCTGACCCAGCAGGCCGCCTGAGGCCCGCGTCGACCGGCGGCGGCGCTCAGAGCGCCCAGCGCTCGCCGTAGTCCGGCGGTCGCGGCCATTGATCGGCGCGCGGCAGTGCTCCGGGATGCGCCATGGACCAGCGCCGCGCCAGCATCCAGCCGCCATGGCTGACGACCAGCGCGCCGCCCGACCAGCCCGACGCGCGAGCCAGCAGCGCGACCAGCGTCTCGCCGCCTGCCGGCGCGTAGCGCGCGAAGTCCGTGACCCAGGCGTCGATCTCCGCTTTCGGAATCCCGGCCCACGGCCGACCATCCCATTCACCGAAGTCGAGTTCCGCGAGCGCCGCATCCATCCGATGCCGCCAGCCCCAGCGCTTCAGCCATCGACCGACGTCGGCACAGCGCCGCAGCGGTGAGGTCCACACCTCATGCGGCAACCGGTGTCGCCGCGCATGGGCCTGGATGCGCCGCGCGAGGCGCTTGGCCCGACGCCGTGCCACCGGCAGGTCGCAGCGCGCGCCAACACACAGGCCGCTCGCGCCTTCCGGACGCGGATGCCGCCAGACAACGACGGCCCCGTCGGCGTGGGCCTGGGCATGGGAATAGGCATGGGCCTGCGCACGCGCCTGGGCGCCAGAGCGGGCGTTGGCGTCGACACCACCGCCCATCGTCAGTCCACCGGGAACAGCGGCGCCAGCGCCAGGAAGGCCAGCAGCGCGCCCAGTTCCACGACCTGCTGCGTCGCGCCCAGCGTGTCGCCGGTGTAGCCGTGCAGGCGGCGCTCCAGCATCGACTGCATGTAGAAGGTCAGCCCCGCCGCCACCACCACCGCGCCCAGCATCAGCGGCACGTTCTCCGGCGTCAGCCAGGCGCCGACGGCCGTCGCCAGCACCACCAGGCCCAGCGCGATGCCCAGGCCCGGGCCGCTGATCTGCGTCGCCAGCGGCTTGGCCTTGGCGTGGTCGGCATCGCCGGCATAGGGCAGCGCATGCAGCAGCCAGACCGGCGCCGCGCGCGACGCCACATGCGCCCACACGATCGCCAGCGCCGCCAGCGCCGGATCGGTGTCCGCCAGGCCCAGCAGCACCGCCGCCTTCAGGCCCAGCACCAGGATCAGCCCCAGCGCGCCATAGCTGCCGATGCGCGAGTCCTTCATGATGGCCAGCGCCTTCTCCCGCGACACCGCGCCGCCGAGCGCGTCGCAGCTGTCGGCGAGCCCGTCCTCATGGAAACCGCCGGTCAGCCAGACGCTGGCGGCCATCGCCAGCCCCACCGACACCGTGGCCGGGAACAGCTGCATCGCGCCCCACAGCACCAGCGCCGAGCAGCCGCCCACCACCGCGCCGACCAGCGGGAAGTAGCGCGCGCACTGCTGCAGCCAGGCCGGCTCGAAGCCGACCCAGCGCGGCACCGGCACGCGGGTGAAGAACTGCAGGGCGATGAAGAAGAGGCGAAGCTGATGCATGGACACGGAACCGCGGACCCCCGGAATGCCGGGAAAGCGGCCGCGATGATAGGCCGCTTCAGCGCGCCCGATCCCGTGCCAGCAGGCCCTCGTAGGCGATCGCGACGTTGGCGCAGAAGATGTCCAGCATCTCGCGCCCTTCGTCGTCGATGGGATCCGACAGCACCATGTACAGCAGGCTCTCGTTGCCCGAGTGCGTCTGGTAGTAGCCGATGAAGCGCCCGTCCTCGAAGCGGCTCTCGCGCGTGACCAGCGCCTGGTCCAGCGCGTCGCGCACGTCGGGCGGCAGGTCGGTGAGGCGGTTGCCGGCCAGCAGCCCCTGGTACTCCGAGGTGGCGGCCAGCACCTGCAGCCGGCCCTCGGCATGCGAGGCCGCGTACATGCGGCTCGCGCACAGGCCCTGCGCCTGGTAGCCCAGCATGTGGCCGACCTGCTCCAGCAGCGCCGATGCGAAGTGGCGCAGGTTGCTCGAGTCGTGGATCTGCGTGATCGCATCGATCGAGCGCCGCAGCGCCGCGCGCGACTGCGACAGGATCACGATGTCCCGGTAGGAACGCAGCGCCGAGTAGAAGACGGTGATCAGCTTGCGCTTGGTCAGCTCCGTCTTCTCCTTGTAGTCGTTGATGTCGTAGGTCTTGATGACATGCTCTTCGGGCGCCTGGCCCGGCTGCCCGGTGCGCAGCACGATGCGCACCTGCGTGTTGCGCAGCTCCTCGCGGATGAAGCGCGCGACGTCCAGCCCGGCGTGCTCCGACTCCATCACCACGTCCAGCAGGATGAGCGCGATGTCGTGGCGGTCGCGCAGCACGTCGCGCGCCTCGCTGCCGCTGTAGGCATTCAGGAACTGGAGCCGGCGCCCGGCGAACTCGAAGTCCGCCATCACCAGCTGCGTGACCTGGTGCACGGCGGGATCGTCGTCGACGATCATCACCACCCACGGATCGAGCACGCGGGACCGGCTGTCCTCCCCAGGTTCCGGCAGCTCGTCGGCGAACACCATGTCGGTCATCGGTCCCTCCCTGCGGGCTCTTGATGTGCCGGCATTATCAGCAGCGGCCGCGACAAGGGAATGCGGACATGCACGCGGGCGCGGCACGCCGCGTGACCGCCCGCACGGTTTCGGCGCTCGACGCGGCGCCCGGCCGTCAGCGCGCGGTCAACAGAGCACGGTCAGCACGGCGGGTCCAGCGGCACGGGCCCGGTGCGGTCGCGGCCCTGGCGGGTGCGCTTGGCCTCGTACATCCGCATGTCGGCGCACTCCATCAGCGCCGTCGCATCGCGCCAGTCCTCGGGGCAGCGCGAGGCGCCCATGCTGGCGCGCAGCCGCAGCACGCGGTCCAGGTAGGCGAAGGGCCCCTCGACGGCCGTCTGGATGCGGTCCAGCGTGGTCGCCAGCGTCGAGGCCGAGCCCGCGTGGGTCAGCAGCACGGCGAACTCGTCGCCGCCCAGTCGCGCGACCGTGTCCGACTCCCGCGTGGCCATGGCCAGGCGGCGGCTGAACTCGATCAGCGCGGCGTCGCCGGCGGCATGGCCGAGGCTGTCGTTGATGAGCTTCAGGCCGTCCATGTCCAGCAGCAGCACGGCGATCGGCGGATCGCCGCGCTCGACCTCCGCGGTCGCATGCCGCAGCCGGTCCATGAACAGGGAGCGGTTGGCCAGGCCGGTCATGTCGTCGTGGGTGGCGCGGTGGAAGAGGTCGTCGCGGCCGTAGCGGGTGGCCCAGTACATCGCGGCGCCCAGCACCTTGGACATCAGCGAGAGCACCTCCACCTCGCGGTTGCCGAAGTTGCGGGTGCGGGCGGAGAAGGCCTTGAGCACGCCCACCGGCGTGCCCTGGTGCGACAGCGGCAGCACCACCATCGAGCGCAGGCCGACGCGGCGGCAGGCCTCGAGGTCGACCCGGCTGTCGGATTCGACGTCCTCGCAGATCAGCGGGATGCCCTGGCGCAGGCAGGTGCCTGAGAGGCTGCCGTCGCGCCGCACCCGCACGCCCAGCTGGTGGGAGGCGGCGCCCGCGACGGCGCGGTAGACCAGGTCCTCGCCCTCGGCCAGTTCGATCGCGGCGCCGTCGGCGTCGACGAGCTCCAGCGTGCCGTGGACCGACAGCGACATCACGCCGGCCAGGTCCAGTCCCAGCTGGGCGACCTGGCTGTGGATCTCGATGATGCGGAGAAGCGCTTCCCGGCTCGGCATCGAACGCCCCGAAGAGAACCGCTCCCTGGCCCCTGCCGGCGGCCGCGCGCGCACTGTCGTGCGTCGATGCGCGGCACCTTGCCAGCGTGGCGCCAGTCTAGACCTCGTGCCGCCGCGATTCATCCCCTGTTTCTGGTGAAAAGGGGGTTGACGTCCGCCGGCCCGCGGCAATCTCCGGATGCCGGCCATGTCTTTACGCCATGTCTTTACGCAGTCGGGACAGGCCGTGCGCAGAATCGCGCCCCATGCCCGACCACCAATCCGCTCCCGCCGGCACACCCGCCGCGATGTCCACGGCGACATCCGCGGCCCCACCCGCCGCGATGCAGCCCTTCACGCCCTACCAACGCCTGGCCGCCGGCCTGATGGCGCTGCTGCAATTCGCCGTCGTGCTGGACTTCATGATCATGTCCCCGCTGGGCGTGATGATCATGCCGGCACTGCGGATGAGCGCCGGCGAGTTCGGCACGGCCGTCTCGGCCTACGCCTTCAGCGCCGGCATCGCCGGCCTGCTGACCGCCGGCTTCGCCGACCGCTTCGACCGCAAGCGGCTGCTGCTGTTCTTCTTCGGCGGCTTCCTGCTGGGCACGCTGTGGTGCGGGCTGGCCACCAGCTTCGTGTCGCTGCTGGCGGCGCGCATCGTCACCGGCCTGTTCGGCGGCGTCATCGGCTCCATCGTCATGGCCATCACCGCCGACCTGTTCCCGCCCGCGCAGCGCGGCCGCGTGATGGGCCTGCTGCAGGGCGGCTTCGCGGCCAGCCAGGTGCTGGGGCTGCCGTTCTCGATCTTCCTGGCCTCGCGCTTCGACTGGCATGCGCCGTTCATCGCGATCGTGCTGTTCGGGCTGCTCGCCGCGCTGGTGATCGCGACCCGGCTGCAGCCGGTCAATGCGCACCTCGGCGCGGCCGGCACCGGCCGGCACAGCGCCGGGCGGCACCTGCTGCAGACGGTGCGGGTGTCGCGCCAGCAGCTGGCCTTCGCGCTGACCGCGCTGCTGACGACGGGCGGCTTCATGCTGATGCCCTTCGCCAGCGCCTTCGTGGTGCACAACGTCGGCATCCCGCTGGACCACCTGCCGGTGATCTACCTGGTGACCGGCCTGTGCACGCTGGTGTTCTCGCCGCTGATCGGCCGCATGGCCGACCGCGTCGGCGCGATGCCGGTGTTCTACGCCGGCTGCGCCATCACCATCGCCACGGTCGCGGTCTACACCCACCTGGGCCCGTCGCCGCTGTGGCTGCTGATCCTGGTGAACGTGGTGATGTTCGTGGGCATCTTCTCGCGCATGATCCCGGCCCAGGCGACCCTCGCCGGCGTGCCCGCGCCGGAGCAGCGCGGCTCGTTCAACGCGATCAATTCGGCGCTGCAGCAGCTCGCCGGCGGGGTGGCCTCGCTGGTGGCGGGCCACATCGTCCACATCGGGCCGGACGGCCACGTCCAGGACTTCGGCCAGGTGGGCTACGTCGTGATCGGATCGACGCTGGTGGCCGCGCTGCTGATGCGCCAGCTGGTGCGCGGCCAGCCGGCAGGCGGCGCGCCCGCAACGGCGCCTTCACGGTGAGTTCGTTCATCGACCCGTGATTGATTTCACGGAAGGGTTCGGCTTGCGCCTGGGCGGTAGGGAACCGGTGGTCGAGCGGCGGTGGCTGGTGACGCTTCGGTGAGGACGCATCCCTAGAATTCAGGGTTTTCACCGACCCGAACTTCGACCATGTCCTCCGCGATCCGGCGCCTGAGCGGCGTCCTTGTCATGTCCGCCGCCGCGCTGACGTCGCTGTCGGCCACCGCCGCCGGCCCCACCATCGACACGATGGCCCGCATCAAGGAGACCCGCACGATCACGCTGGGCGTGCGCGAGACCTCCCGTCCGTTCTCCTTCGTCAACGAGCAGAAGCAGGGTCAGGGCTACACCGTCGAGCTGTGCCTGGCGGCCGTCGACGAGATCAAGAAGGAACTCAAGCTGCCCGAGCTGAAGGTCGAGTACGTCGTCGTCTCGGGCGCCGACCGCATTCCCAAGCTGCAGAAGGGCGACATCGACCTGGAGTGCGGCTCCACGACCAACACCAAGGCGCGGCAGGAGCAGGTCGACTTCAGCTACACCGTCTTCGTCGCCGGCATGCGGGTGCTGCTGCCCAACGGCACCAAGGTCGAGACGACCAAGGACCTGGACGGCATGACGATCGCGCTGACCAAGGGCACCACGTCGGAGAAGCTGTTCAACCAGCTGAACAAGTCGGGCGAAGCCAAGATGCAGCTGGTGCAGTACGCCAGCAACGGCGACGCCTTCAAGGCGCTGCGCGAGGGCAAGGCCCGCGCGTTCGCGCAGGACGACGCGCTGCTGCTGGGCCTGACCTCGAAGGAGAAGGCGCAGGACAGCCTGAGCCTGGGCGGCATGGCGTTCTCGGTCGAGCCCTACGGGATCATGATGCGCAAGGGCGACACCCGCCTCGGCTCGATCGTGGACCGCGTGCTGAGCCGCATCTACGCCAGCGGCGAGATCGACCAGCTCTACGCCAAGTGGTTCCAGACCTCGTCGCTGTCGATCCCGATGAACCGCCTGACCCGCGACGGCTTCAAGCGTCCCAACAAGGAAGCCGGCGTGGCGATGCTGCTGGGTTACTCCATCTGATCCGCGAGCGTCGCTCGAGGAACTGCGGCGGGCCTGAGGGCCCGCTTTGCATTTCTGGCACTCCCTAGGGCTGGGGAGAGGCGGACGGACGCATCGCCGTGACACTGCGCGCTCCTCATTGCCGCAGGATCGTCATGCGCCTGGATGCCTTCCGCCGTTGCCTGATGTCGTGGATGCCGCGCATACCGCGAGTGCCGCGGGTGCAGTCGATGCCATCGACGCCACCGCTGTCATTGGTGGGGCTGATGCTCCTCGTGCTCGCCTCGCCCGTCCGCGCGTACGACGCCCCGACCGGCTGGACGATGCGCGTGGTCGATGACGGGCTGCTGCAGCAGCCGGCCGACCTGCCGCCGGGCAAGGTGATGCAGTTGTGGGCGGCGCCGCCGCTGGAGGTCGGGCGCGCCCAGGGCCTGGACGCCTTCGCGCGCATCCGTGAGCCGCTGCGCGGGCTGGGCGCGAGCGGCCAGCCCGCCTGCCGCGCGCCCGAGACGCTGACCGCCGGCGTCGTGGTGCAGAGCTGCGTGGTGACGGTGGCGGGCGCCGCCGTCGAGACCCAGGTCTACATGCGCCCGCCGCGCGACGGCAAGGTCGAATGGCTGCGCATCGCGTTCTCGCAGGAGGAGGCGCTGCTGCAGCGCTACGGCGACGGCCTGAAGTCCATCACGGGCAAGTCCAACGAGCTGTGGCCGACGCTGCGCGCGCTGGCCGGCGACGACCGCCGCCGGCGCGAGGAGGCGGAGCGCAGCGCCACGCTGGAACGCCGCGCCGCCGCCGAGCGCGCGATCCGGGCCGCGCCAGGCAAGGGCGTCGCGGACAAGGACATCGCCTTCCTGCTCTGGACCTGGTACCAGCCCAGCGGCGAGAGCCTGGTCGAGCACGTGCACCTGCTGCTCAAGGACGGCAGCGGCTACCAGCGGCTGGACCTGCCGCCCGACGAGCTCGACATGGCCGGCGCGCGCCGCTTCCAGCCCGAGCGCGTCATCCAGTGGCGCCGCCAGGGCAACGAGTGGCAGATCCGCGACCACGACGACAAGGACTGGCGCACGGTGCAGGGCCGGCCGGCGCAGCCCGCCGAGGCGGGGCAGCGGGTGGACGGCACCTTCACCCACTCGTGGTACTCGATCCTGGGCGGCAGCAGCTCGCAGAACCGCTTCCACTTCCATGGCGACGGCCAGTTCGAGCAGAGCGGCCGCGCGGTGTTCGGCACCGGCTCGATGGCCGCCGCGGCCGGCGTGACCGGCATGGCGACGACGTCCTACTCGCGCGGCGGCAGCACGGGGACCTCATCGGTGAGCGCCGTCGGCGCCGGCGCCGGCGGCGGGACGACGCAGCGCCGCAACGGGGCCGATTTCACCGGACGCTACCGGCTCGAGCGCTGGGCGATGGTCGTCGAGCGCGACAACGGCGAGCAGCAGCGCGTGCTGTTCGCCTTCAGCGGCCCGGAGCGGCGGTCGGTGTTCATCAAGGACACGGGCTACTCGAAGTAGCCGGCCGTCGGCTGCCGGAAGCCGGCCCCGGCCCCGGCCCGGCCCTCACGCCGATGCCGATGCCGATGCCGGTCGCGCGCTCATGCGCTCATGCGCCGAGCGCCCACACGCTGTGCGGCGCGCCGTTGCGGGCGCGATGCCGCGTCGCGCGGGCCAGCAGGAGCAGCAGCGCGGCGCCGAGCAGCGCCGTCAGGTCGACGGTCCACAGCAGCAGGTCGCCGCGCAGCAGGCGCGGGCCGAGCATCGCGGCGTCCGCCAGCGCGATGCAGCCGGTGAGCGTGGCCGCGGCGACGCACAGCTCGAAGGCCGCCTTTGGCAGCGGACGGACCAGCGCCCAGAGCACGCACAAGCCCAGCACCGCGAAGTAGACCGGCTGCACCGCGTCGGCGAAACGGTCCGGCCCCAGCACCCGGGTGCCGACGAACAGCGCCGAGATGCCCGCGATGCAGCCCAGCGCCACGCCCAGTGTCAGCCGCGCCATCACGCTGGCACGGCGCGGCTGGGCCGCTTGCTGGTGCTTGCGGCGCGATTCGACCCACAGCAGGTTGCCGCTGTAGAAGAGGAAGGCGCCGGCGAGCGCCAGCACGAAGTACACCCAGCGCAGCGCCAGTCCGCCGAAGTCGCCGTAATGCAGGGTCTGCAAGCCGCGCAGCAGGGCGGTGCCGCTGCCGTAGGTCGCGGGCTGCTGGACCGGATGCAGCAGCGCGCCGGTGGTGCCCGACAGCTCCACGCGCGCCGCCGCGCTGAGGTGGCGTTCATGCACGACGCCGTCGGCTTCCACCTGCGCGGCGGCGTCGCCGTGATGGCGGATGTGCAGGCGTTCGACTTCCAGGCCGGGCGCGGCCCGGGTGGCCGCGGCGACCAGTTGCTCCACGTTCAGCGGCGATGCCGGCTTGCCGCTGGCCTGGACCGGCCGCGAGAAGCCGGCCTGCGGGCCGATCAGCGCCAGCAGCTTGCCCTCGAAGACCAGGAACTGGAACGGCGCCAGCAGCAGCGTGCCGATGCACAGCACCGCGCCGCTCCAGGCGAAGACGATGTGGAAAGGCAGGGAGAGCAGGCCGACGGCGTTGTGCGCGTCCTGCCAGAGCCGCTTCAGATTGCGGCCCCAGCGCAGCGCGAAGAGATCGCGCGCCAGCACCGGCAGGTAGATCACCAGCCCGCTGACCAGCGCCAGGCCGTAGAGCAGCGACACCACGCCCATCGTGTAGGTGCCCCAGGCGCCGGGAATGCCGACGGTGTAGTGCAGGCGGTAGATGAACTCGCCGAGCTCGCCGCGCTCCCGCTGCTCGCGGGGCTGGCCGTCGGCGCCGAGCTCGAACGACCGCCAGGCCTTCGTCGCGGGATCCTGGCCGTAGGCGCGCAGGCCGTGGCCGTCGTGGGGCAGCTGCAGGCGGATGTCGGCGGCCATCTTCGGCGCCTGCGCGAGCGCGCCGTCCAGCAGCCGCTGCGCGTCGGCCAGCGTGGGGGACGGGCCGGCCGGGGGCTCGGCGGCGGCGGACCATTCCTCGATCTCGTGATGGAACAGCGTCAGCGCGCCGGCGTAGAAGGCGATGAACAGCAGCAGGCCGGCGGCGATGCCGATGCCGCTGTGCACCGAGAGCCAGGTCTTGAGGGTCTTGGCGTTCATGCGATGCGCACCCAGCCGATGAACTTGAGTCCGTGGATCGCCGCGAAGCACAGCGCGGTGATCGCGGCCATGACGATCCAGGCGCGCGTCGCGCTGCGCAGCTGGAAGGGCAGGGCCAGCGCGCCGACCCAGACCGGGCAGGCGCAGACCAGCAGCACCAGCGTGTGGTCGCGCAGCGGGCCGGGCCACAGCAGCGCGGCCAGGCCCACCACGCCGACGGTCAGCGGCAGGCCGAGCAGGCCCGCGGCCAGGGATCTAGCCCACATCGCTGCCTCCCTGGGCGTGGACGCGCCACGCGTTGACGAAGGGCAGGGCGACCGCGCCGAGCATCGCGGCGCTGAGCGCGACCGAGAACGCGGCGGTGACGCCGAGCGCGGGGACGGCCAGCAGCGTGGCGACCACGAGCAGCGCGAGCGCGGCGCAGCGCCAGCGGCGCGGCCGCGCGCTGCGGGGCCAGAGCCGCTGGTGGCTGCTGGCGCGGTAGAGCGCGATCGCGGCGGCCAGGCCGACGACCGAGGCTAGCACGGCCGCCGCGTCCGGCGCGGCGAGCAGTGAATGGGGAAGGGGCTCGGCGAGCGTGGTGTCGGCGGCGGCCCACGCGGACGTGCCGGCGAACAGGCTCAGCGCCAGCGCCCGCGAGGGGCGCGCCAGGGGCGGTCGGGACATGAGGAGCGGTCCTTGTGACAGGCGACGGCTGGCTCACTCATGTTGGCTGGCGGGGCCCGCGATTATTCCATCGCGTCGGGGGAGGTCCGCAATCTCCCTGCGGCCGGCGTGTCGTACCCGGAAGTCGACGTCGTCACGGGCCTTCGGGCTCTGCCGCCTCGGGGCCTCGCGGCCACGTGGCGCCCTTACCAGGGCTGCGCCGCCGGCGTGCCCTGGTGGTAGCGCATCTGCCAGCCGTCGGCGGTCTTCAGCCACAGCGAGGACCGCAGCGTGTGGTGGACCAGCGTCCCGTCGTCCTGGCGATGCGCCGAGCGGTAGGTCAGCAGGGCGGCCTCCGGCGAGATCGGCGCGAGGCGGAAGTCGTCGGGCACGACCTTGGGCGGCTCATGGTCGTCGGCGAGCCAAGCGATGATCGTCGGCCGGTCGTACTGGCGCCCGGAGCGGCCGACCTCGTGGAAGTCGGGATGCAGCAGCTGCGAGAGCCGCTCGGCGCTGCAGCGCACGCCGGGGTGGTGCAACTCGACCTCCAGCGCGCGGAGGGTGTCGAGCAGGGAGCGGTCGGTCTCGGGCATGGGCGTCGGGCGGGGATGCGGAGAGGCGAGGATAGCGGCCGCGCCGCTCAGGCCTTGTCACTCACCCCCGCCGAGTCGAAGCTCGCCATCTCGCCGAGCAGGCGGCAGGCCGACGCCAGCAGCGGCCAAGCCAGCGCCGCGCCGGAGCCTTCGCCCAGGCGCAGGCCCAGGTCCAGCAGCGGCTCGGCCTGCAGCGTGTCCAGCATCAGCCGGTGTCCCTGCTCGTTGGAACGGTGCGCGAAGACGCAGCGCTCCAGCACCGCCGGCTGCAGCGCCGAGGCCACCAGCACCGCCGCGCCGGTGATGAAGCCGTCCACCACGATCACGCGGCGCTCCTGCGCCGCCTGCAGCACCGCGCCGACCATCATCGCGATCTCCAGGCCGCCCAGCGCGGCCAGCGCCGTCAGCGGCTCGGTCGCGCGCGGATGCTTCTCCAGGGCGCGCGTCAGCACGTCCAGCTTGTGGCGCAGCTGCGCGTCGTCCAGGCCCGTGCCGCGACCGACGCAGGCCGCCAGCGCATGCCCGCCCAGCCGCGACAGCAGCAGCGCCGCCGACGAGGTGTTGCCGATGCCCATCTCGCCCAGCAGCAGCACATTGCCCGGGCGCCTCTGCAGCAGCGTCTTGCCCGCCGCGATCGCGGTGGCGCATTCGTCCATCGTCATCGCCGGGCCGTCCAGCATGTCGCGGCTGCCCATGCCGATCTTGGCGATCAGCAGGCCCGGCCGGGGCTCGAAGACGTGGCGCACGCCGGCATCGACGATGCTCAGCTGCAGCCCGTGCTGGCGCGCCAGCACCGACACCGCCGCGCCGCCCGCCAGGAAGTTCTCCACCATCTGCCAGGTCACGTCCGGCGGGTAGGCCGAAACGCCGTGCGCCGCCAGCCCGTGGTCGGCCGCGAAGACCATCAGCTGCGGATCGACCAGCCGCGGCTGCTCGGTGCCCAGGATCAGGCCCAGGCGCAGCATCAGCGCCTCCAGCCGGCCCAGCGAGCCCAGCGGCTTGGTCTTGCGGTCGATGCGGTGGCGCAGCGCCGCGGCCAGCGCGTCGTCGTGCAGCGAAGGGATCGCGGGGATCAGGTCTTGCGTGGTCATGCGGACTTCTTGTGACGTCAAGGAAGAGGGGCGCGTCGCTCAGCGTGAGGCCGCGGGCGGCGGCGTCGACGGGAGCGACGAGGGCGATGAGGGCGATGAGGGCGATGAGGCGGGAGGCATCGACGAAGACGGCGACGGTGACGCCGCGGGCGTCGATGTGCGCGGGGGTGGCGGCGAGGACGAAGGCGCCGGCGACAGCAGCCCCGCCAGCGCGCCGGGTTCGAAGTGGCGATCGACGTAGTCGGCCAGTTCGTCGAAGACCTGGTCGAGCGGGCGGACCGGCCGGTCGAACAGCGCGGTCAGGACCCGCTCGTCCTCGAAGAGGCCGTGCAGGTAATGGCCGAGCACCGGCCCGTGCTGCCAGCCGACCGGTTCGCCGAGCTCGTCGAACAGCACCGGCCGCGCCTCGGGCAGGGCGGGGTGTTGCGCGGTGCGGCCGTGATGGATCTCGTAGCCGCGCGCCGGCTGTCCGCCAAGCGCCGACCACGGCGCCGCCAACTCGGGCGCGAAGCGGCAGCGGCTCTCGCGCAGCAGCTTGTCGCGCTCGAACAGCGTCACCAGCGGCAGCAGCCCCAGGCCCGGGGCGTTGCCGTCCAGGCCATGCGGGTCGACCAGCGCCTCGCCCAGCATCTGCAGGCCGCCGCAGATGCCCAGCACCGGCCGGCCGGCCGCCGCGTGCGCCGCGATCGCCACGTCCAGCCGCTGCGCGCGCAGCCAGGCCAGATCCGCCGCCACCGCCTTCGAGCCCGGCAGCACGATCCAGTCCACGCCGTCGAGCTCGGCCGGCGAGCGGGCCCAGCTCAGCCGCACGTCGGCCAGGTTGCGCAGCGGCTGGAACTCGTCCAGGTTGGACAGGCGCGGATAAGCGACCACCGCGATGCGCAGCGCGCGGCCGCCGCAGGTGCCGCCGGTGGCGCGGTCGTCGAAGACGCCGTCCTCCTCGGGCAGCCCGTGGCCGCGCCACATCGGCAGCGTCGCGAGCGTCGGGACGCCCGTCAGCTGCGCCAGCATCTCCGGCCCCGGCGACAGCAGCGACGCATCGCCGCGGAAGCGGTTCAGCACGAAGCCGCGGATCAGCGCGCGCTCGTCGGCCGGCAGCAGCTGGTGCGTGCCGTACAGGTGCGCGAAGGCGCCGCCGCGGTCGATGTCGGTCACCAGCAGGCAGGCCGCGCCGGCCTCGCGGGCGGTGCGCATGTTGACGTAGTCGCTGCTGTGCAGGTTGATCTCGGCGGGCGAGCCGGCGCCTTCGATGACGACCACGTCGTTCTCGTCCAGCAGCGCGTGCAGCGCGCCGCGCGCGCGGAGCCAGAGCGCCTCGCTGCGCTCGCGCCAGGGCGCGCGGCTGAGCGCCTCGTCGACCTCGCCCAGCACCACCACCTGCGAGGCCGTGTCCTTCTCCGGCTTGAGCAGCACCGGATTCATGCGCACCTCGGGCCGCGCGCGGGCGGCCAGCGCCTGGAAGTACTGCGCGGCGCCGATCTCGCCCTGCCGACCGCCGAGGCCGGGCACGACGCGCGCGTTGTTGCTCATGTTCTGCGCCTTGTACGGCGCGACGCGCAGCCCCTGGCGCGCATACCAGCGGCACAGCGCGGTGGTGAGGAAGCTCTTGCCGGCGCCGCTGGTGGTGCCCAGCACCATCACCGCGCGGCCGCGGCCGGCGGTCGCGCGGGGGCGATCGTTGTCGCTGCTGCTCATTGCGTGGTCTCCACCGGCACGGTCGTGTCGAACGCGCCATGCACCGAGGGCGCCGCGGGCCGCGCCCGATGCCCGCCGAAGGTCTGCATCGCCGCCGCCAGCGCGTCGACGGCCTCCGGCGCCTGCACCGACACCCGCACCAGGCCCGGCAGGCCGAAGGAGCTGGCGTCGCGGAGCTTGATCCCCAGCGCCCGCAGGCCTTCGAGCAGCGGCTCCGGCGTCGCCAGCCAGGGCGCCGGCAGCGCCGCGAGCCAGAAGTTGGCGATGCCGCCGTCGATCTGGTCGAAGCCCAGCGCCGCCATCCGGTCCCATTGCGCGGCGCGCCACTCGCGCAGCAGCGGCAGCGAGGCCTCGAGCTCGTCGCGGATCGCCGGCGTGGTCCAGGCCTCAAGCAGCGCCTGGCCTTCGGCCGACAGCACCCAGCTGGGCGCCAGTTCCGCGACGCGGTCGACCCAGAGGCCGTCGCGCGGCCCGAGCAGGTAGGCGCCGCGCACGCCGGTCATGCCCAGCGCCTTGTTGGGACAGACCAGGCGCCAGGCGCCGTCGGCGATGGCCTGCGGCAGGGCGCAGCCGTCCCCCAGGCGCAGCGCGCCGTAGGCCTGGTCGACGACGAGTTGCGAGCCGCTGTGGCCGAGCGCGAGCGCGACCGCGGTCCATTCGGCCGCGCCGAAGCTGGCGCCGGTGGGGTTGTTGGGATCGCAGACCCAGACCAGCGACGGCAGGGTCAGCGTGTCGGCAAGCTGGAAGGCGTCCTCGTAGCCGCACACCTGCAGGCCGAGTGCATGCGCCGCGGCGGCGTAGTCGCCGAAGCCGGGCTGCGGCACGCACACGCGGGTCACGCCCGACAGCATCGCGGCCAGCGTCAGGCGGCGGATGGCTTCCGAGCCGCCGGAGGCCGGCAGCACGCGGTCGGCGTCGACGCCGTGCCAGTCGCCCAGGCGCGCGCGCAGCGCCGCGTAGGCGGGATCGGGATACCGCAGCCGGTCCGCGCGCAATACCGCGTCGAGCGCGGCCGGCGGCGGGCCGAGCGGATGGGCGTTGGTGGAGAAATCGTGGCGCACGGGCGGGCCGGCGTCGGTGCCGCCGTGCAGCGGCAGAGGGAAGCGGCTCATCGCGGGCCTCCGAGGATCAGGACCAGGCCGAGGCCCGGGGCGAACGCGCCGCGCAGCGCTGCGGCGCCGAGCGCCAGCAGCGCCGCCAGCCCCAGCACCGCGCCGGCCGCGAGGCGCTGAGCGGCGCCGATGTCGCCGGCGACCACCGGCGCGCCAGACGGGTTCAGGGTGTAGTGGCCGGGTTTGCTCAGCAGCCGGTCGAGCCGCAAGGCCATCGCGCCCATCGGCCAGCCGCCGTTGGGCGAGGGCGTGCGGGCGGCTTCGTGCCGCAGGGACGCGAGCAGCGCCGGCCGCAGCGCGATGAGGGCCAGGCCGGTCAGCCGCGCGGGGATCCAGGACAGCAGGTCGTCGGCGCGCGCGGCCCATTTGCCGGCCCATTCCCAGCGACCGCGATAACCCCACATCGCATCGGCGGTGTTGGCGAAGCGGTAGGCGGCCGCGCCGGGCAGTCCAGCGACCATGAACCAGAACAGCGGCGCCACGACCGAATCGTTGAGGTTCTCGGCCAGCGTCTCGATGGCGGTCTCGCGCACCTGCACCGGCGAGAGCGCGCGCGTGTCGCGGCTGACGAGGCGGGACAGGCGGGCGCGGCCATCGTCGAGCGAGCGCGCCAGCGCGGTCTCGACGGCGCCGACCTCGTCGCGCAGCATGCGCCAGGCCAGCATCGGCTTGAGCGCGAGTCCCAGCAGCAGCGCCGCGGCGCCCAGGCGCCAGCCGCCGAGCCACGGTTCCAGGCCCGCGATGATCGTGTGCTCGATGGCCCAGGCGGTGAGGGCGGCGAGGACAAGGCCGATCGTCCAGGCGAGCGCGCCGCCGAGGAAGGCGGCCTTGGCCGACATCGCGCACAGCCGGTCGCCGAAGAGCGCCAGGAAGCGGCCCATGCCGACGACGGGATGCACGGCGGCCGGTGGCTCGCCGAACCAGCGGTCGACCAGCAGGGCGATCGGGATCGCGAGAGCGAGCAGCCAGGGCATGGGAAGCGTGGACATCTTGGCGCGGGCGGGCGGGATCAGGCGCGCAGCTTAGCGGTCAATCCTCGATGCCCCGCTGGGCGGGGACACCGGCCTTGAAGTGATGCTTGACCATCGTCATCTCGGTGACGGTGTCGGCCAGGTCGATCAGCTCCTGCGGTGCGCCGCGGCCGGTCAGGCAGACATGCACATGGGGCGGCCGCTCGCGCAGCGCCTGCAGGACCGGCTCCAGCGGCAGCCAGCCGTAGCGCAGCGGATACATGATCTCGTCCAGCACGACCAGGAAGTGCTCGCCGCCCAGGATGGTGGCCCTCGCGCGCTCCCAGCCGTCGCGCGCCAGCTGCGCCGAGTGGTCCAGGTCCTTGCTCTTCCACGAGAAGCCATCGCCGAGTCCCTCGATCGGCACGCCGATCTGCTCGAACAGCCGATGCTCGCCGAAGCGCGCGCTCGGCACCTTCATGAACTGGTAGATGTGGACCCGCTTGCCGCGGCCATGCGCCCGCAGCGCCAGGCCGAAGGCGGCCGTGCTCTTGCCCTTGCCGTTGCCGGTGTGGACCAGCACCAGCCCGCGGCGCTCGCCGCTGGGGATGATGCGCTCGCGGTCGACGGGCGGTTGTTCGATTTCCATGTCGTGCTCCGAAAGAGAAAGACCGTCACCCCAATTCCGCTTGCCGGAAACGAGGTCATCGACGATTGACTCGGTGACCCCCCTCTCCCGCTTGCGGGAGAGGGAGGGGTGAGGGCCAGCGGTGGTGGAAGGGCGGAGGACTCCTCAAGCGATCAGATCCGCGCCCGCAAGCTGAGGCGGAAGGTGCGCGGCTCCATCGGATGGACGAGCCGCCCGTCGATCCCCGCGCCGCCATTGCAACCCGCGCCTTCAGCCCGCGTGCAGGCGGCGCCCCAATACTCGATGTCATTGGCCTTCGTATCGAAGACGTTCAGCACATCCAGCCCCACCTGCCAGCGCTCGCTGACCTGGTACCCGAGCCGCCAGTTGGCGGTGAACACCGCCTTGGACTGCTGCGTGCCGGTCTCCTCGAGCGCATAGGCGCCCAGGTAGCGCAGCTTGACGCCACTGGACCAGCGTCCCGCCGGCGCCCAGTTGGCCGACAGCGAGGCCGAGACCGGCACCGCATTGGGCACGCGCCGGCCGCTGCCGAATTCATTCGAGGTCGCTTCGACGAAACGCGCCCGCGACCAGGCGAGGTCCGCGTCGATCAGCCAGTCGCGGCCGACCTGCACGTCGTTGGACCACTCCAGGCCGAGTCGCCGCGACGCGCCGCGCGCCTCGGTCACGCCCTCGTCGCCGACGAAGACCAGCTCCGACGCCAGCCGGGCCTGCCACAGCGCCAGGCTGGTGGTCCAGCCGGCCGCCGGCCGGGTGCGCAGGCCCAGCTCGGCGCTCTGCGTGCGGGCCAGCAGCGGCAGCGTGTCGGCCGGGCTGCCGTCGGCGGGATTGGTCGTGGTCGTCGCGCCGCGCGCGTCGTTGGAGCGGAAGGCGCGGGCCCAGTGCAGGTAGAGCTCGGTGTCCGAGGCGACCCGCGCGATCAGGCCCAGCTTCGGGCTGAACTGCGACTGGCTCGCCTTGCCGCCATTGCCGAGGTTGAACTCGCCGCCGGTGGGCGTGACCGTCGCCCGCATCGTGTCCCAGCGCGCGCCGACGGAGCTGCGCAGCCAGTTGGTCCAGCGGCTGCCCCATTCGACGAAGGCGCCGGCGCTGTCCTGCGTGACGCGGTCCTCGCGCACGGTGTGCGTGCGGACCCGGCCGACGGTGTCGTACAGCCCGAGCGTGCCGATCCGGTCATGGCGCCATTGCAGGCCCCAGGTCAGCGTCTGGTCGGCGGGCAGCCAGGCGGCCGGCAACTGGTGCTTGAGCGATCCGCCCCAGAGCCGGCGGTGGTCCGCCTGCTCGTGCTGATCGCCGTCCGGGCCGTTGATGAAGCCCGACGGCGCGGAGAACAGGTTGAGCGCGTAGTCGATCACCCAGGCCTGCGCGGTCCACTGGCCGCCGCCCTGGTTGTAGGCGAGCGCGCCGCTCAGACTGTGGCGGTGGGTGCGGCCGCCGTCGTCGGGCGAGAGCGTGCCGTAGCGGCCGATCTCGCCGCTGTCGATGGCGCGCTCGGGCACGTGCTCGCTGGCGCGCCAGCCGGCGCTGTAGCTGAGCAGGTCGACCTGCGCGCCGTTGCGCTCGTCGCCGCGCGTCAGCCGCAGCACCGCGTTGCGGCGGTGCAGGTCCTCGGGCTGGTCCCAGGGGCCGTCGTACCGGCTGCCCTCGACGGCGCCCAGCAGCGTCCAGCCGCCGCCCACCCGCGTGCTGCCGGCCGCCAGCGCGCGCTGGTAGCCGTAGGGGCCGGCGGTGAGCTGCGCATAGGGGCGCTCGATCTCGCCCAGGTAGCCGATGCGCGAGGCGCCGGTGGTGGCGAAGTCGCCGTCCTCGGCGGCGAACGCGCCCTTGCGGTAGCGCAGGCTCTCGACCAGCTCGGGGATCAGGAAGTTCAGGTCCATGTAGCCCTGGCCGTGCGCGTGGCTGGCCATGTTCACCGGCATGCCCAGGACGAAGGTGGCGAAGTCGCTGCCGTGGTCGAGGTTGTAGCCGCGCAGGAAGTACTGGTTGGCCTTGCCGTCGCCGCTGTGCTGGGTGACGGTCATGCCGGGCATCGCCTCCAGCAGCTCGGCCGGGCGCAGCAGCGGGCGCAGCGCCAGGCGCTCGACGCCGACCTCGCCCTCGGAGGCGCTGCCCGCTTCGCCGAGCTGCGCGCGGCTGCTGATGCGGACGGTGTCCAGCGTGCCCGATGGGTCGGCCTGCGCGGCGGCGCCCGTCGCCGTTGTTGCGATCGCGATGGCGATGGCAATGGCCACGGCGGTCGGGCGATGTGCCCGCAGTGTGTGGGAGTCGTTGGCGTTCATGCAGTCCCCTGTGGGCTCAAGTTGTTGTCGTTGTTCGTCGCCCGTCGCGCCTGCCACATCGCGCCGGCGCTCATCAGCAGCGCCATCGCGACCCACGCGAGCGCCTGCTCGAGCGAGCGCTGCGTCGCCGCACGCGGCTCGGGCTTCGGCGCGTCGGGCACGCGCTGCAGCGCGAGGCCGCGCACGGTCGGCACCGGCGGCACGGTCGCGGGCGCGCGCTCCGGCGCCTTCGCCGCGGGGCGAGGCGCGGCCGCCGGCGCGACCGGCAACGCGGGCACCGCCTGCGGCAGTTGATCCTCCGTCCAGCGCCGCACGGCCGCCAGCTCGTTGCTCAGCGGCGCGTCCTTCGTGAGCTCGCGGTACAGCGCGGCGAGCCCCTGCTTCGTCTGCGCGTCCGGCTGCCAGTAGCCCATGCGCTCGGCCTGCACCAGCCGCTCCAGCGCCTGCGCGTAGGCCTGCGGGTTCTGCTTCAGCCACGCGGGCACGCCGAGCTGGTGCTTGTCCTTCACCAGCACGTCGTAGAAGCTCTGCCAGTGGTCGGCGCGCACCGTGCCCGGCGCGATGCTCTGCCAGCCGAAGCTGTACTGCACCGCCTTGAGCACCTGCAGCGCGCCCGCCCAGCCCTCGGCCTGCTGCGCCTTCAGCCAGCCGGGATGCAGGTAGCGGCTCTGCATCTCCAGCGCGATCGCCTGCGTGGCGGTCTCGGTGTGCGCCTCGGCAGCGTCCTGCAGCTGGCTCACGTGCAGGGCCAGGCCCTTCGTGTTGCCGGCGACCCGCGCGGCCGCGGCCAGTCCGCCGAGGTACTGGAACGGATCGTCGCTGCTGACCATCGCGTAGAGGTGGCTGCTGCGCGACATCAACGCCGCGTCGGTGTGGCGCAGGTGCGCGCCCAGCGCCTGGCGCGCCTGCCCCGCGGGCACGGCGAGCGGCTCGCCGTCGACATAGGGCTGGCTCATCGTCGAGAGGAACAGCTGGCCCAGTCGCGGATCGGGTCGGCCGTCGCCGCCCTGCAGGCCGTTGTCCTGCACCGCGTCGGCGATGCCGGTGCCGTAGTCGCCGGCCGGATTGCCGAAGACGCGGGCCTGCGCCAGCGTCCGCGCCTGCGCCGCCGGCAGGCCGGCCTGGCGCAGCTCGGCCGCGATGACGCGGTTGTTGGCGGCGATGGCGTTGTCCGCCTCGGCCTCGCCGGCCGCGGCGACCGCCTGGTCCACCAGCTTCATCAGCGCCGGGAACTGGTCGCGGTAGGAGCCGGTGATCGACAACAGCACGTCCACCCGAGGCCGGCCCAGCTCGGCGACGCTCAGCAGCCGGATCGAGGTCGGACGGCCGGTGGCGTCCCACACCGGCGTCGCGCCCAGCGCCACCAGTGCCTGCGCCTCCATCACGCCCTGATGGCGCAAGGTCTCGCCGGCCCACAGCGACAGCGCCAGCCGCGTCGGCGCCGCGCCGGCCCGGGCCTGCTCCTCGTACCAGCGCTTGAACAGCGCCTGCGCCGCCTCGAAGGCCTGGCGCGTGGGCAGCCGCGCGGGGTCGAGGCCGGTGAGGTTGCGGCCGGTCGGCAGGCTCTCCGGATTGCGCAGCAGGTCGCCGCCGTAGGCCGCCGGGATGAAGCGGCCATCGAGCGCGCGCAGCAGGCCGGGCATTTCGCCTTCGGTCGACAGCCGCGTGGCCATCTCCTGCGCCCGCAGCGCGAGCTGGTACAGCGCCGCCTGGTCGATCGGCTTGCGCGCCGCGCGGTTGGGCACGAAGCCGTCGCCGCAGGTCACCGGCAGGGCGTGCGCGGCGCTGGCGCTGCCCGCCGGCGTCGACGCCGCGGACGTCCCGCCCGCAGACGCGGACGCCGACGCAGCTGCTGCGTGTTTCGCCTCGGCCGCCACGGCCGATGCCGCCGATGCCGCCGCTGGCGTGCCCACGGCCACGCAGGCGGAGGGTCGCAGGTCGAGCTGGCTCGCCGCCTGCGCGTCCTTCAGCGCGACATCGAGCCAGCGGGCCGGCCGCGCCTTCGCGACGCCCTCGTGGTTGATCAGGAAGGCCTCGTCGATGTCCTCGCCCAGCGCCTCGATCAAGGGCACGCGCAGCAGCTGCAGGATCGAGCCGCGGCGCTGGTCCTCGTCAGGGACCACGCCGAAGACCGCCAGCCCCTTGGGCTGCGAGCTCTGCGCCAGGCGGTCCAGGTAGGGATGCAGCAGCTCCAGGAAACCGCTGAAGTCGGCCGCGATCCGCTCGGCGCTCCAGCCCAGGTCGCGGTGCAGGTTGTGCTCGACGAACTGCTGCAGCATGCGGCGCTCCAGCCCCTGGCGCGTCGGGCCGGGATCGACCGTCTCCCACTCGTGCATCAGCTCATGCATGTGGGCCATGCCCGCGTTGAAGCCCGCCGGCGCGAAGCTCGGCGTGCGGTGGCTCACCATCAGCGCGCGGCCGCGGCGCTTGGCGGTGAGCGCCTCGCCGAGGTTGTCGACGATGTAGGGATAGATCACCGGCGTGTCGCCCAGCGGCAGCCAGACCGGGTCCCACACGTCGGGACCGCGCAGCTTGCCCGGCGCCCACTCCTGCGTGCCGTGCGTGCCGAAATGGAGGATCGCGTCGGCCTGCCGCGCCCACAGGTAGGTGGCGAGGTAGTGATGCGACAGCGGCGTGCGGCTGCGATGCATGAACGGATCCTGGCCGTTGCGCAGGGTCTCCTCGCGCGGCGGCTGCGGCAGCACGGTCAGCGCGCCCAGCTTCAGGCGCGGGATGACGAAGACCGGCTCGCCGCGCTGCCGCACGACATAGCGGCTGCTCGCGGGCGGGCCCCACTTCGCGACGATGGGCTCGCGCACCGCGGCGGGCAGCGCGTCGAACCAGGCGGTGTAGCGCGCGAGCGGCAAGGCCTCGGCCTGGTCGGCGTCGAGCAGGGCCTGCAGGTCGGTGCCGGGGTAGTAGGCCGAGAGCAGCGGCTTGAGGCCGGCGATCCAGTCCGCCTCCGCCTTCGGCGTGACGGCGTAGCCGGCGTCCTTCAGCCCCTCGCTGACGCGCGCGAGGCTGCGCGGCACGTTGAGGAAGGACGCGCCGAAGTTGCTGCCGCCGGGCGGATAGTTGTAGACGAAGGCCACCAGCCGCTTGTCGGCGTTGGTCCGGGTCTGCAGCGCGATCCAGCGCGCCGCCTTGCCGGCGACGCTGGCGGCCTGGCGGTCGATGAGTTCGGGCTCGCCGCGTTTCGGATGGGCGACGACGACGACCGGATCGATCAGGCCCGCCGCCTCCGGCTGCGCGAAGTAGAACGGGATGTCGGCTTGCGAGAGGCCGGTCTCGCTGCCTTCCCAGGCTGCGGCCTGGTCCTGCCGGTAGGGCTGGGTCTGCAGCACCGGCACGCCCCAGCGCTCGAAGGTGGGCTGCAGGCTGGCGCCCTGCGGCAGCAGGCTGTGGTTGACGATCACGCGGGCCTGGACCTGGCCGTCGCGCTCCAGCAGCGCCGACAGCGGCTGGTCGCTGAGCTGGCCGCTGAAGGCGGCGTAGGCGAGCAGGCCGCGCTCGCGGAACATCGCGAGCCAGCGGTCCAGCCAGGCGGTGTTGCCTTGGACGAAGTGGTAGCGGTGCAGCAGCAGCGCGACCGGCTCGCCGCGCAGGCCCTGCTGCGCGGCCCAGGCGCGGAACTCGGCGGCGTCGGCGAAGAGCCGCGGCGCGCCGGGGTAGTGGATGCCGCGCTGCGGGATCAACTGCGGTGGGCCGAGGTCGGGTGCGGGCGCGCCCGCGAGCTGCGCCCGCGCGAGCGCGAAGGCGGTGCGCGTGTTGCCCGGTCCGCCGGCCTGCAGGTAGGCGCGCAGGCTGCGATCGCTGGCGGCGGGTTCGCCGGCGGGGATCCACAGCACCTGCGCCTCCGGCTTGCCGACGCGCCGCAGCGCGGCGTCGACGATCGGGCGCAGCCGTGCCTCGGCGGTCGCATGCGGGATGTCGACCCAGACCAGCGCGGCCTCGCGCAGCGCGCGGTCGAGCGCGGGATCCTGCTCGATGGGCGCGCCGCGCAGCGGGTATTCGATCTGCCGGACTGCGAAACCGGCGGCCTGGCCCTCGCGCTCGAGCAGCGCGTGCTTGGCCGCGGGCGTGATGTCGACGCTGAGGAAGAGCACCGGGGTGCCCGCGGCCGCGCTGCCCGCGGTCGCGGGCGCGCACGACGCCGCCGCGCAGAAGCTCAGGGCCGCGGCCGCGAGGCAGCGGGCCAGCAGGGTGCGGACGCTCATGGTTGTGGCGTTCCGGCCGTCGTCGGCGCGGGGGCCGCCGCGGCGCCGCGGCCGCCGCCGGCAGCAGGGCCCGCGGGACCGGCCGGCGTGGCCGCGGGCGAGCCGCCCGGCGTCCCGGCCGCGCCTGCCTCACCGGCCTCGGGCACGTAGATGATGGAGCCGTCCTTCATCTTGTAGGCGACGCCGGCGCGCTCCCCCTGGCCTTCGGCGCTGCCGCCGTTGCCGCGGTACTTGATCTCCTGCCCGTCCTTGCGGACGACGATCTCCATGCCCGGTTGGCCGGGGTTGCGGATCACCGTCTCGTTCGCATGCGATTGCTGCTGCAGCGCGACGGCCGTCAGCAGCGCGACGACCAGCACCAGGAACACGTCCACCAGGTTCACCGCGGACAGCATCGGGTCGTCGTCCTCCTCGGCGAGGATGGACAGGCGGCGGCCGGTGCTCATGCCCAGCCCTGTTCGGTCTTGATCGCCAGCAGCTCGGCCAGCAGCCAGCGGCGGCGGATCGAGTAGACGACCAGCGCGATCGCCGCCGCGGCCAGCGCGAGCACGACGCCCGAGAAGGCCGAGCTGAACACCGCCAGCGCCTGCTGGCCCTGGCCGGCCGCGACGCTCTGCAGCGCCGGGCCCAGCGGGACCATGGTCGCGATCAGGCCCAGCAGCGGGGCGACGCGGCCCAGCAGGCGCGGCGCCTCCAGGCGGCGCACGACCTGCAGCTCCAGCGTCTCGAGCGAGCTGCCAGCCGGCACCTGCAGCAGCCGGTAGCCGGGACGGCGCCGCTGCACGGCTTCCATCAGCGTGGCGCCGGCGCTCCACAGCGCATAGACGAAGCCCAGGGCGACGAGGATCAGCACCGGCCACAGCAGGGCCTGCGCGATGTGGGCGAATCCGGATTCGAGCAGCATGGGGAACTCAGTTCGTGGCAAGGGAATGGGGGTGGGCGGGGGCCGCTTCGGCGGTGGCGGCGGTCGCGGTGACGGCAGCGGTTGCGATGGCAGCGTGGGCGTCAGCGGTGGCGGCGGTCGCGGTGGCGCCGCCGAAGAACGCGGCGACCGCGGCCGGGTTCGAGGGGAAGTAGTGATGCACGTAGCTCGCGCGCAGCGAGCCCGCGATGTAGAGCGCCTCGGCCGCGCGGCCGGCGTTGGGATTGCGCGCGGTGGCCACCGGCGACCACCGCGTCGCCATCGTCGAGTAGTGGAAGGTGTGGCCCCGCAACTCGCCCTCCGGCCAGTCGAGCGACTGCAAGCCCAGCGCAGCCAACCGCTTCTGCATCGAGGCACGGCCCGGCATCAGGCCCGCCATCGGATGGGCCACGCCGTCGGCATCGGCCAGCTCATCCAGCAACACCAGCATCCCGCCGCATTCGGCGAGCAGCGGCTTGCCCGCCGCCAGGTGCGCGGCCAGGTCGCCGAAGAAGCTCGCGTGCGCCCGCAGCGCCGCGGCGTGCAGCTCGGGATAACCGCCCGGCAGCCACACGGCCTCGCACGCGGGCAAGGGCTCGCCGGCGATCGGGCTGAACGTCAGGACCTCCGCGCCCATAGCGCGAAGGAGGTCGAGATTGGCGGGGTAGATGAAGGAGAAACACGCATCGCTCGCCACGGCGATGCGTCGGCCGGTGAGCGGCAAACCCGCCTCCACGGGACCGAGCGCCGGACGGACGACCGGGGGCCCCTTTTCTCCATCTCCTACCTTTGCTTGCCTACCGGCAAGCAAATTCCTCCCTTGAGTTCCGAAAAGGGGCCCCCGGTCGCCCGTCCCACCACCATCGAGGACTTCGACGGTCAGCGTGGCAGGCGCGTGGGGCGGTGCGGCTTCGGGCAGGGATGTCGATGGGCGGGCGGCAGCCGCGGGGGCGGCCAGGACGGTGCCTGCGTCCCAGGCATCGGCCCAGGCGTCCAGTTGCGCGTCGATGTCGGGGAGCTCCAGCGCCTGCACCAGGCCCAGGTGGCGCTCGGGGAGCGAGAGCGAGGCGTCGCGCTTGAGCGCGGCGATCAGCGGCAGCTCGGCAGGCAGGGACTCGCCGACCATGCGCGCATGCGCGTCGCTGCCCACCCGGTTGGCGATCACGCCCACCACCCGGATGTCGTCGCGGAAGCGCGCCAGGCCCGTCGCCAGCGCGCCGAAGGTCTGCGCCATCGCGGAGGCATCCATCACCGCGATCACCGGCAGGCCGAAGGCCGCCGCCAGGTCCGCGCTGCTGGGCTTGCCGTCGAACAGGCCCATCACGCCCTCGACCAGCACCAGGTCCGACTCGCGCGATGCCTGCGCCAGCAACTCGCAGCAGTGCGCCTCGCCGCCCATGAAGAGGTCGAGCTGGTAGACGGTGTGGCTGCTGGCGCGCGCGAGCACCATCGGGTCCAAATAGTCCGGGCCGGTCTTGAAGACGCGCACGCGCAGCCCGCGTCGGCGGGCCGAGCGCGCAATGGCCGCAGTGACGCTGGTCTTGCCTTGGCCAGAAGCCGGCGCGCTGATCAGGAAAGCGGGGCAGTCGGTCATCGCGGCATCGGCTCCGTCGTTGTCTTCGTCTTCGTCTTCGTCTTCGTCTTCGTCTTCGTCTTCGTCTTCGTCTTCGTCTTCGTCTTCGTCGCCGTCGCCGTCGCCGTCGCCGTCGTCGCGTCGTGCATCGGGCGCTGTCTTTCCCCCTCTCCCGCGGAGTGGGAGAGGGCAGGGGTGAGGGTCTTCCACCGGCGGCGCAGCGTCGATGGTTGGCGCGGGGCCACGACCCTCACCCCCACCCTCTCCCACGCCGTGGGAGAGGGAGTCAGAAGGTCCGAGCGCTCGCACATGGAAGGGAAAGTCCGAAGGTCCGAGCGTTCGCAAAGGGACGAGGAAATCCGAAGGTGCGAGCGCTCGTCCATGGGAGCGGGACGTCGGCCTTCATGCATTGAGCGCCACCCATCGGCCTTGCACCTGCAGGATCAGCAGGCGGTGGTGGAAGACGCGCTGCAGCGCGTCGTGCGTGGCGGGGTCGTGGGGCGGGCCCTGGTGGACGATGCGGCCGCCATCCATGACGACCAGCGTGTCCGCCTGCAGCGCGACATTGAGTTCATGCAGCACGCTGACCACCGCGCCGCCCGCCGCAACGCGGCCGCGCACGATGCGCGCCCAGTCGCTCTGGTGCGGCGGGTCCAGGTGGGCCAGCGGCTCGTCCATCAGCAGCACGCCGGAATGCACCGCCAGCGCCCGCGCCAGCAGCACCCGCTGGCGCTCGCCGCCGGAGAGGCTGCCCAGCGCGCGGTCCCGCCAGTCCCAGCTCTGCGTCTGGCGCATCGCATGCTCGACCGCGGCATGGTCGGCCGCGCTCGCCGGCGCCAGCCAGGGCTGGTGGGGCAGGCGGCCGAGCATCGCGATGTCGTAGGCGGTCAGGTCCTCGGACGCGGCCTCGTTCTGGCCCAGCCACGCGACCTGGCGCGCACGCGCCTTCGCCGGCCAGGTCGGCCACGGCTTGCCGTCCAGCGTCAGCGTGCCGTCGAAGGGCAGCAGGCCCGCGATCGCGCGCAGCAGCGTGGACTTGCCGGCGCCGTTCGGGCCGACGATCGCCGTCCACGCACGCGGCGCGGGCGCCAGCGACAGCGGGTGCAGCACCTGGCGGTGGCCCAGCGACAGCGCGCGCAGCTCGATGCGCAGCGTGGGCACGTGGCCGAGCGTCACGGCGTCGGTCGCCGCCGCGGCACCGCCGTTGACGCCAGCATCCATGGCGAGGGCGGCGGACGCGACATCGGCCGCGGTCTCGGAGGTGCCGGCGCTCCCGGTCGCGAACGATGCGCCAGAGCTTGCGGGCACGCCGCCAGCGCCTGGCCGGCCGCCGTCGTCGAATCGGGCGGCGCTCATTGGCTGCCTCCCGCGCCGCCGAAATGCGCCTTGCGTCTATGCATCAGCCATAGCAGGTAGCTGCCGCCCAGCAGCGCGGTGATGATGCCCACCGGCAGTTCCTGCGGCGCGATGACCCAGCGGGCGGCGATGTCGGCCGCCAGCAGCAGCGCACCGCCGGTCAGCGCGGACAGCAGCAGCAGCGCGCCATGCGTCGTCGGTCCCCAGCTGCGCACCAGGTGCGGCGCGACCAGGCCGACGAAGGCGATCAGCCCGCACTGCGCGACCGCCGCGCCCGTGGCCAGCGAGAGCGTCGCGATCAGTAGCAGCCGGATGAGCGTGAGGCGCTGGCCCAGCGAGCGGGCGGTGTCCTCGCCCAGCGTCAGCGCGTCCAGCGTGCGGCTGCAGCCGAGTGCCGTCAGCAGGCACAGGCCCAGCGCGACGGCCATGACCTGCACCGCGCTCCAGCCGACGTAACCGGTGCTGCCCAGCATGAAGGCCTGCATCGCGCGCAGGATGTCGGGGTTCATGAGCGTCAGCAGCGCGGCGCCCGAGCCCAGCACCACGCCGACGACGACGCCGGCCAGCAGCAAGCGCAGGCTCTGCGTGACGCCGCGCGCTAGCACCAGCGTGAGCAGCACCGCGCCGATGGCGCCGACGAAGGCCGCGCCGGTCATGCCGACGCGCAGCGCCAGCGCCGCCGCCGCCGGCGAGATGCCCATGACGAAGAGCAGCGCGGCCACGCCCAGCGACGCGCCGGCCGAGCAGCCGAGCAGGTAGGGATCGGCCAGCGGGTTGCGGAACAGGCCCTGCGCGACCGCGCCGGCCAGCGCCAGCAGCGCGCCCGCCAACCAGGCGCCGAGGGAACGCGGCGCGCGGATGTCCCAGAGGATCAGCCGCATCGTGTCGCCGGCTTCGGTCCAGGGACTCCAGCCCAGGCTGCCGATCGCCAGGCCCAGCGCGAGCAGCACCGCGCCCAGCACGAGCAGCGCGACGAACTGCGCGGCGATCCTGGCGGACGCGGTCGATGCAGCCGACGAAGCCGATGCAGCCGACGGAGCCGACGAAGCGGACTTGGCGCGCATCAGCGCATGCCTCCGGGCGGTGCGTTGAAGGGCGTGGTTGGCCAAGCCACCGGCCCCTGCGCCGCCTCGCGCAGGCAGCGCGCCATCAGCGCCGCAGCTTCCGACATGCGCGGCCCGGGGCGCACCAGCACGTCGGACTCGGCCGGCACCCAGACGCAGATGCGCTGTTGCTTGACGGCGCGGATCGCGGACCAGCCCGGCCGCTGCGGCAGGCCCGCGGCGTTGCGCTGGCCGACCATGATCACCTGCGGGTTGGCGCGGACGATGAACTCGGGATTGAGCTTGGGGAACGGCCCGAGCTCGGCCGGGATGATGTTCTTCGCGCCGAGCCGGGCCAGGATCTCGCCCATGAAGGAGGCCGTGCCGGCGCCATAGGGCCCGGCGTCGACCTCGTAATAGACGCTCAGCCCGCGCGCGGCCGGCGGCAGCGTGGCGGCGCTCTGCGCGATGTGGCCGTCGACCCGGTTCCACAGGCGGCGCGCGTCGTCCTCCTTGCCCAGGAGACGGCCCATCTTGCCCAGCACCCGCTGGACGTCGTTCATGCTCTTGGGTTCCAGCGCCAGGACACGCAGGCCCAGGCCCTCCAGGCGATCGATGACGCGCGCCGAGACGCCGGCCACGACGACGTCGGGCTTGAGCGCGACCAGGGCCTCGATGCTGGTGTCGTCCAGGCCACCGAGTCGGGGCAGCTTCTGCACGCTGGCGGGGAAGTTGGAGAAGCGGTCGACGCCCACGACCTTGGCGCAGTCGCCCAGTTCGCAGATGGTCTCGGTCAGCGACGGCAGCAGGCTGACGATGCGCCGCGGCACGTCCGGCAAGGTCACCGTGTGACCGCGGTCGTCCTGGATCGTGATTGGCGCGGCGACCGCCGCGGTCGTGGTCAGCACCAGCGTGGCCAGCGACAACGCGGCCCGGGCCAGCGCCCGCCACGACCGCGCGTTGCGGCGCAGCGCCGGCGCGTCCTCGGCGCGGCGCAGGGGTCCCATCGACTTCATCGCTTGTTCTCCTCGTTGTCCGTGGCGTCGACGCGCCCGCGGGCGGCGGCCTCGTTGTCGTCCTGGTCCTCGTCGAGCGGCTCGACCGGACGCGTCCACGGTTGACCGGCCACCATCAGCGTCAGCTCGCCGCACTGCCGCGCGACCTGCTGGTTGAGCCGGCCGAGTTCGTCCACGTAGGCGCGCACCTCGCGGCCCATCGGCATCACGCCCCATCCGACCTCGTTGGACACGAAGATCACCGGCGAGGCCAGCGTCGGCAGCAGGCCCCGCAGCCCGGCGCATTCGGCGCGCCAGTCGTCCAGGCGCGGCGCGCCGGCCATCGGCATCAGCCAGTTGGTGAGCCACAGCGTCAGGCAGTCGACGACCAGCAGCCGCTGGGGCGATGCCGCCGCCCGCAGCGCCTCGCACAGTTGCAGCGGCGCCTCGACGGTGTCGAAGCCGGCCGGCCGGTCGGCGCGGTGGCGGGCGATGCGCTCGCGCATCTCGTCGTCATGGGCCTCGGCGGTCGCGACCACCGTGACCCGATGGCCCGGCATGCGCGCCCAGCGCAGCGCGAGGCGCTCCGCATGGCGCGACTTGCCGCTGCGCTGGCCGCCGACGATCAGGTGATGAGCAGGCATCCGGGACTCCGGGGGCGAAGGGGAAGTGCGGACCTTACCGCGAGGGTCCGCGCGGCGGGGAACGGGGGGCGAGGCGGGCAGCGCTCACAGCGTCGGCGCGTAGCGCAGCATCACGAACCAGGTCCGGCCCGCCTGGTTGTAGAAGTTCGCCGTCTGGTACTGGCGGTTGAACGCGTTGTCGACGTTCAGCTGCAGGCGCCAGTCCTTGGCGAACGCGAACTGCGCGTCCAGGTTGAGCAGGCCGTAGCCGCCGAGCCGGGTCTTGTTGGCGGCGTCGTCGAAGCGCTCGCCGGAACCGACCAGGTTCGCGCCCAGCGTCCAGGCGCGCAGCGTCGTTTCGGCGCGCAGCGTGCCGAAGCGCTTGGCGCGGCGCTGCAGCTGGCGGCCGGTGTTGGCGTCGGTCGGGTCGAGGAAGTCGGCGGTGGCACTGAGCTTGACCGCGCCCAGGGTCGCGCCGCCCTTCAGGCTGGTGCCCTTGAGCATCGCGCGCGCGACGTTGGTGTAGCAGCCGGTCGTGGAGCGGCAGCTGCCCGCGGCGCCGAACGCGATCAGGTCGCTGACGCGGTTGCGGAAGGTGGTGATGGCGAAGTCCAGGTCGCCCTGGGCCCAGGCCAGGCCGGCCTCGCGGTTGTGGCCGCGCTCCGGCCGCAGTTCCGGGAAGCCCTTGCTGGTGTCCGGGCCGTAGACGCTGCCGCGGTGGAACAGCGTCGGCGCGCGGAAGGCGTTGCCGGCCGAGGCCGTCACCCGCCAGCCGCCACCGAGCCGGTAGCCGGCCGCCAGGCTGCCGGTGTCGATGCCGCCGAACTCGCTGTCGTCGTCGTGGCGGCCGTGCGCCTGCAGGCTCAGCGCGCCCAGCGTGCCGAGGTAGCTCAAGCCGACCGCGTTCTGGCTGCGCGTGCCGGCCCCGCCGCCGACCAGGTCGGCGTTGACGAGGCGGTCCTCGCGCCGCTCCAGCACGCCATTGAGCTGGTGCGCGGCATTGATCCGGTAGAAGCCCAGCAGCGAGGCGCTGCGGATGCGGGTTCTGGTCAGGTAGGGGGCGCTGGGGCGCGTCTCGTAGTTCTCTTCGGACTGGCCGACGGAGAGCTGCGTCGACAGCGCCTGCGACCAGACCGACTTCAGGCTGAGCTTGGCGGCGATGGATTCGGTGATGCCGCGGTCGTCGGCGTTCTTGCCGGCGTCGTAGCCGACGTCGCTGCGGCTCTTCAGGCCGAGCAGCTCCAGGCGCTGGCCCTCGGCGATGCGGCCGCCCAGGCGCAGGCTGCCGTTGTAGTTGCGCCAGCCGTCCTTGTCGGCATTGAAGCTCCTGCTGGTCGTGAGGCCGTAGGCGTTGAAACCGGTGCCGCGGTCGACGGCCAGCGAGCCGGCGTAGTCGAAGTCCGCATTGCCGCCCAGCAGCGACACGTCGGCCTTGACCTGGCCGAGGTTGCCGCCGCCGACGCCCAGGTCCAGCTGCGGCCGGCCGCTGCCCTGGCGCGTGAAGATCTGCACCACGCCGCCGATGGCGTCGGAGCCGTACAGCGCGCTGGCCGGGCCCTTGAGCACCTCGACGCGATCGATCAGCGAGACCGGCAGGTTCTCCCAGCGCGCGCCGCCGGTGGACTGGCCGTCGATGCGCACGCCGTCGATCAGGACGACGGTGTGGCGGGTCTCGGCGCCACGGATGAAGACGGAGGTGGTGTTGCCCGGCCCGCCGTTGTTGGTCATCTGCAGGCCGGCGACGTTGCGCAGCAGCGCGGCGACGTTGCCGAAGCCCTGGCGCTCGATGGCGTCGCGGTTGATGACGGTGAGGTCGGCGGCGATGTCGCCCAGCCGCATCGGGCTGCGCGAGCCGGTGACGGTGACCTCGTCGAGCCGGCTCGCGGGCGCGGTGGCGTCGGCCGAGGAAACGTCCGGGGTGGAGGGGGGCGCGGACTGCGCGAAGGCCGTGGCGGCGAGCGCCAGCGGCGTGAAGGCGAGCAGCGAGCGGGCACCGGCGCGCGCGCGCGAAACGAACGGAAGCATGAGAACGGACCAACGACGGGTTCAGGGCCCTGCTCACCCGCAGGACGTCTGAGGAACGATGCCGCCGGCTGCGTCGTCGATCCGCCAGTCGGGCGGGTCGGGATCGGCTGGCGGGCACCACCTGTTGGCCGGTATCCGGGCTGGTGGCCGCTGCCTGTGTCCTTCCCAGCGCGGACGCGCCAGTGGACATGGGGACAGGCAGTGCCGGCGGCGTGCCGGGTCCTTCGTCAGGATCCTGGGCGCGCGGCCGGCGGCCACTTACCGTTGCGGGGACAGCTCAGGTTGGCTCGCGCATCGGCGATGCGCCCGCTTCCTGATTCCCGTTTAACTGCACGGACGCAATGTCCGCGCGAGCACCAACGGCGCGCATTCTAGCGAGGTGTTTCCGCCTCGCCGCGTCTGGGCAGTGGCTGGAGCGCGCCATCGCCGACCATCGCGGGCGCCTTCTTGCCGGGCTTGGTCGTCGGCTTGGGCGGCAGCGACGGGTCGGGCGACTTCGGCAGCTTGGGCTTCTTCTTGGGCGGCTGCTTCGGATCCTTGGGCTTGGGCTTCTTCGGATCGGCGGGCTTGGAGGGGCGCGTTGACGCCTTCGGCGGCCGGGGTTCGATGGAGCCATCGATGCCGGCGGCGGCGGGCGCGGGCGATTGCGCCGCGAGGCGTTCGCGTTCGCGCTGCCGCGTTGCGAGCTCGCGGGACTCGTCGGCGGCGCGCTTGCGGGCGGCGGCGGCCTCCTTCGGATCGACGCGGTCCTGCGGCAGGTCCAGCGCCTGCGACGGGCCGTCGGGGCAGGGGCTGTCGCGCAGGTCCAGGCCCTGCGGGCCGCAGCGGTAGTAGCCGAAGGTGCGTTCCTGCGCGGGCTTGGGCTTGGCGCTCTCGGGCTGCGCGTGCGCCGCGCCGAACATGAGGACCAGCACAACAGTCATCAGGATCGAGGGGGCGCGCGTCGGCATGTCAGGCTCCGGAGGTCGGGGGAACGGGATCGGGAACGGGGGGAGTGGACGTCGCCGGCGTGGTGGCGGCCGACGCCCCCATCGGTGGGGCGTCCGCCGGGGCGCCTGTCGGGGCGCCCGGTTTCGGCGGCAGGTGGGCGGGGCGGGGGGGCTTGGGTCTGGGCGGCTTGGCATGCAGCAGCGCCACGGCCTTGGCCATGTCGCCGGCGGTCATCAGCCTGAAGGCCTCGAAGGACTTGGCGATGCTGTCCTCCACCGCCTGGCGCTCCGCCAGCGGCGGCTTGCGCAGCACGTAGCCGGCGACCTCGCCCTTGTGGCCCGGGTGGCCGATGCCCAGCCGCAGGCGCCAGAAGTTCGCGCTGCCCAGCTGGGCCTGCATGTCCTTCAGGCCGTTGTGGCCGGCGTTGCCGCCGCCCTGCTTGAGCTTGAGCTCGCCCGGCGCGATCTCGAGCTCGTCGTGGATCGCCAGGATCTCCTCCGGCGCGATCTTGAAGAAACGCGCCAGCGCCGCCACCGACTTGCCGGAGAGATTCATGTAGGTCATCGGCTGCAGCAGCCAGATCGGACCGGCGGCGCCCGGCGCATCGTTGACGCGCGCCACCAGGCCGAAGTACTTGGTGTCCAGCTGCGGCGTGACCTTGAGGCCGCGCGCCAGCGCGTCGATCCACCAGAACCCGGCGTTGTGCCGGGTGTCCTCATATTCCGGGCCGGGATTGCCCAGGCCGACAAAGAGACGAATCATGGGGAGGAATTATCAGCGTCGAGCCCAAATGCAGAAGGCCCCGCAAGCGGGGCCTTCTTCGGGGCGATGGACACGTGCCTCGTCAGCGGCGTATCCGTCGCAGAGGAAGAAATTACTTCTTCTTCTTTTTCTTGTCGTCCGCGGCCGGAGCGGCGGCCACCACGATCTCTTCCACGACCGGCGGCACCGGGGTGGCGACGACCGGGTTCGGCTTGCCGTGCGTCACGATCTTGATGTGATCGGCCAGCTTCAGGTCGTTCACATGGATCGAGTGACCCATCGTCAGGTTGCTCAGGTCCACTTCGATGAACTCGGGCAGCTGTTGCGCCAGGCAGGTGATTTCCAGCTGGGTCAGCACGTGGTTCACGGTGCCCTTGTCGGTCTTGACGGCCGGCGACTCGGCTTCACCGACGAAGTGCAGCGGCACCTTCTTGGTGATGCGGGTCGTGGCGTCGACGCGCTGGAAGTCCACGTGCAGCACTTGCTGCTTGTACGGGTGCATCTGGAAGTCACGCAGCAGCACTTGCGTGGTCTTGCCGTCCACTTCCATGTCGAGGATGGAGCTGTGGAAAGCTTCCTTCT
>Ga0209370_1000134_pt1 | contig 162122 bp, 151 predicted proteins | sample AgamicAtPrz_FD_187164 | JGI IMG/M metagenome (GOLD analysis project Ga0209370, IMG submission 187164) | Agave microbial communities from Guanajuato, Mexico - At.P.rz (SPAdes) (version 2) | ecosystem: Host-associated > Plants > Phyllosphere > Phylloplane/Leaf | place: Guanajuato, Mexico...
TGGCGACTGCCTGCGTCAGCCCAGGTACGGTGATCGGCGAACTGCTGGGCGAGGGCGCCGAGCAACTGGCCGAGGTACGCCTGGAACACCCAAGCGGCGGTATCGATGTCGCGCTGTCACGCAGCGGCGCCGATGGCAAGACGATTCAGGCCTCTGTGGTGCGAACCGCCCGGCGGCTGTTCTCAGGCTTCGTTTACGCGCCTACATTCCGCAGGTTGGCGGGGTAGGCCCAGGCGGTAGTCCAGACCTGTACATTCGCAACAAGCGCATCCGCACAATTTCAACAATGGGTGATGCCTCATGAGACTCGCCAAATCGCTGTACTTCCAGATCCTCTGCGCCGTCCTGCTGGGCGTGGTGGTCGGTCACTTCTGGGCGCAACAGGCCGTTGCGCTCAAGCCCCTGGGTGATGCGTTCATCAAGCTGATCAAGATGATGATCGCGCCGGTGGTCTTCTGCACCATCGTCACCGGTATCGCCGGGATGACCGACAAGCGCTCCCTCGGGCGTTTGATGAGCAAGACCTTGCTGCTGTTCCTGGTATTGACCGTCATCAGCCTGATGATCGGCCTGGCAGCGGTTTACCTGTTCCGCCCAGGTGTCGGCATGAACATCGACCCCGCCACGCTAAGCACCGCGGGGCTCGGCCAGTACGCCGCGTCTGCGGCAAAGCTCAGCGTGGTCGACTTCTTCATGCACATCATTCCCGACACCTTCATCGGGGCGTTCAACAAGGGCGAAGTGTTGCCGGTGCTGTTCATCGCGGTGCTCAGCGGTTTTGCCCTGTCGTCCATGGGCGAGAAGGGCAAGCCGGTACTCGATGTGCTGGAATCTGCCTCGACCATGGTGTTTCGCATCTTTGGCTACCTGATGCGCTTCGCCCCGGTCGGCGCCTTCGGTGCGCTGGCCTTTACCGTCGGGCAGTACGGCGTGACGTCCCTGGGGGCACTGGCCAAGCTGGTCGGTACGCTCTACATCGCCTGTGCGTTCTTCGTGCTGGTGGTGCTCGGTGGTATCTGCCGTGCTCACGGCTTCAGCCTGTGGAAGCTGCTGCGCTATTTCCGCGAGGAGTTTCTGGTGGTGCTCGGCACCTCGTCCACCGAACCCGTGCTGCCGCGCATGCTGGAGAAACTGGAGAAATTGGGCTGCAAGAAAGGCGTGGTCGGGTTGGTATTGCCAACCGGTTACTCCTTCAACCTCGACGGTACAGCCATCTACCTGTCGTTGGCGGCAGTCTTCATCGCTCAAGCCTGCAACATCGACCTGAGCCTGGGCCAGACGGTGACGATGCTGGCGATCATGCTGTTGTCGTCAAAAGGCGCAGCGGGTGTGACCGGCAGTGGCTTCGTTGCACTGGCTTCGACCTTGACCGTGATTCACGACATCCCGTTGGCAGGGCTTGCCTTGCTGATCGGCATCGATCGCTTCATGTCCGAGGCGCGTGCCCTGACCAGCCTGGCCAGCAACGCCGTGGCCACCGTGGTCATCTCGCTGTCGGAGAATGCCTGTGAACGGGAAACCTTGCTGCGCCGCCTGAACGGCATTCCGGCTGCACCGGACGAGGCGGATATTGCGCAGGCCGACTGGTCTGCCGAGCCTCGGCATCACAGCTGAAAGCCTCTTCCATCTCCCATTGTTGACTTAAAATCCCACTCAGCATCCTGGCGATGCCGAGTGGGGTAGGGGGCCGTCTGCCTTGCCGATGGCCGCAATAGAATAAAAACAAGAGAAAAGACCATGCTCGCACTCCTGGGCCTGATCATGGTGGTGACCTTCACCTACCTGATCATGAGCAAACGCCTGTCGCCAATCGTTGCGCTCACCGTGGTACCCATTGTCTTCGCTGTGATCGGTGGCTTCGCCCCCGAACTGGGCAAGATGATGCTCGATGGCTTGAAAATGGTGGCGCCCTCGGCAGCGCTGTTGCTGTTCGCCATCCTGTTCTTCGGCCTGATGATCGATGCCGGCCTGTTCGACCCGCTGATCCGCAAGATCCTCAAGCGCGTCAATGGCGACCCGGTCAAGATCGCCATCGGTACCGCGCTGCTGTCGCTGCTGGTGGCGCTCGACGGTGACGGCACCACCACCTACATGATTACCTGCGCGGCCATGCTGCCGCTGTACAAGCGCATCGGCATGAACCCGATGATCCTGGCCACGGTATCCATGCTGTCGTTGAGCATCATGAGTGGCATGAGCCCTTGGGGTGGGCCGGCCACCCGGGCCATTGCCGCGCTCGGGCTGGATGCGACCGAGTACTTCATACCGATGCTGCCGACCGTGATCGGCGGTGCGGCCTGGGTGGTGTTCACCGCCTTCCTGCTGGGCCGTGCCGAGCGCCGACGCATCGGCAACATCGCCCTGGAGTCGGGTGGCGGCAACTGCTACATCAAGGAAATCCTCGGCGACAACCCGCACAAGCGCCCACGCCTGGCGTATGTGAACCTGGTGCTGGTGATTGCCGTCATGACGGCGCTGGTGATGGGCGTCATGCACTCCGCTCTGTTGTTCATGATCGGTTTCGTCGCAGCGCTGATGATCAACTACCCGCAACTGGATCTGCAGAAAGAGCGCATCCTCGCCCACTCCGGCAACGCCATGACCGTGGTACTGCTGGTATTCGCCGCAGGCATCTTCGCGGGGATCTTCTCGGGCACCAAGATGGTCGATGCACTGGCGCAGACCCTGGTCGACTGGATTCCCGAGGCTTGGAGCCACTGGTTCCCGCTGGTGGTGGCGCTGACCAGCATGCCGCTGACCTTCGTACTGTCCAACGACGCTTACTACTTTGGCGTGGTGCCGATCCTTGCCAACGCTGCGGCCGCCTACGGCATCGACCCGGTTGAAATCGCCCGCGCCTCGGTGCTGGGGCAGCCGGTGCACCTGATGAGCCCGCTGGTGGCCTCGACCTTGCTGCTGGTGGGCATGGTCGATCGCGACATCGGTGACTTCCAGAAGGCCACCGTGAAATGGGCGGTGCTGACATCATTGGTCATCACCGCACTGGCCTTGGTCACAGGTGCCTTGTCCTTCTTCGTCTGATCTGCCTCGGGCGCTGCTGGCGCCCACCTCATCCAAGAACAACAACAGAGAATCGAAAATGTCCCGAACTGTTTTCCGTGGGGCCACCTGTGGCCTGCTCTGCGGCTGGCTGCCTGTGGCCGGCGCTGCCGGATTCATCGACGACGGCAAGCTCAAGCTGCAGCTGCGCAACGTTTACTTCAACGAAAACTTCCGCGACGAACAAGGCATGAGCGCCCGCGCTGCTGCAACTGCAAAGAGCGAGCGTGTGGAATGGGCACAGGGTTTTCTGCTCGACTACCAATCAGGGTTCACCCAAGGCCCGCTGGGGCTGGGGCTCGATGCCCTGGGGCTTGTAGGCGTACGGCTCGATTCGGGCCGCGGGCGCAGCGGTACGAGCTTGCTGCCGATGCATGACGATGGCCGTGCCGCGGACGAGTTCGCCAGTGCCGGCGTGACGGCCAAGGCGCGAATGGGGCAGACCATCGTCAAGCATGGCACCTTGCTGCCCAAGACACCGGTGCTGGTGTACAACGATGCGCGATTGTTGCCGCAGACCTACCAGGGTACGCAGCTGACCAGTACTGATGTCGATGGCCTGACCCTGACCGCCGGCCACCTGGACCGTTTCAAGCAGCGGGACTCCTCCGACAGCACCGGCCTGTTCCTGGATGGTTACAGTGGCAGCGAGTCTGGCGATTTCAGCTTTGCCGGGGCCGACTATGCCGCCAGCAAGCAGCTGCGCTTGAGCTATTTCCACGGCCAGCTCGAACACTTCTATCGCCAGGACTACCTAGGTCTGGTCCACGACCTGCCGTTGGCCGGCGGTGTATTGACCACCGACTTGCGCTATTTCAAGAGCCGCGACAGCGGGGCCGCTCATGGTGGTCAGATAGACAATGACATGTTCAGTGGGCAGCTGTCCTATACCCACTCCGGGCACACTGTCGGTGCCGGTTACCAGGTGCTCGACGGCGAGGCAGGGCTGCCATACATCAGCGGCGCGACGGTTTACTCGTTCAGTAACGTTGGCATCGGCAAGTTCATCGAGGAGGAAGAGAAAACCTGGATGGCCAGCTATGCCTACAACTTTGCTGCGGCCGGTGTCCCCGGGCTGACCTTCATGGCGCGCTACCTGAGCGGGGACAACGGTCGCTCGGCTGATGCCGGGCTCAGCGAGTGGGAGCGTGACGTGGAGCTTGCCTATGTGGTGCAATCCGGGCCTGTGAAAGGTCTGGGTGTGAAGCTTCGCAACTACGTCTACCGCTCTGACTTTTCCCGAGGGCGCGACAGCAACCGGATCTACCTGACCTACGATATTGCGATCTGGTAATGCGGCCGTGCGAGCATGCATGCCTCGAGGTGCTTGCTCGCACGCGTTTCATGCTTTGGACGGCTGTAGCGCTTTCTTGCCCAGTCGGATCAGCTCATTGGAGAAGCACAGGCCGAAGAGAATCAGCCCGGCCCCCAGGTACAACGTGTCCCGCGGTACTTCATTGAGCACCACAAACGCCAGCAGTGCGGCAAACAGCGGCTCGGTCAGCTCCAGCGCCTGGACTTGCGAGGGTTTCAGGTATTCGATGGCCTTGGTGGTACAGAAGAAGCCGAGGATGGTCGGCAACGCGGCCAGCGCCAGCAGTGCCATGACCGCCACCAGCGACAGCTCGCCAATGTTGAACCCATCGGTTGCAGCCGGCATCAGCAGGTAGAGGCTGCCGAAAAACAATAGTTGCCGGGTGAAATGCAGCCCCCCGGAAACGCCCATGCGCTTCATGGCAACCGAAAATGCGCCATAACCGCAGCCTCCGATCGAAGCGAGCACTGCACCTTGCAGCGTAAAGCCTTGTTCCAGGTCGGCGCCAAAAATCACGGCAATGCCAGCTATGGTCAAACCGGCGCCTACCGTCGCGTTGGCGGTGATCGGGTCCTTGAGAACTATTCGCCCCAGTAATATCGAAGATATGGACGCGCTTGCCATCAGGATCACCACGACGCCTGCCGCGGCGTAATGGCTATAGGCCGAGGTTTCAAAGTGGAACAACACAAAAATTCCGAGAAATGCGCAAACGGCAGCATGGAACCACTTGGCCGTATGCAGGGGCCGCTTTAGAAACAGGAGCAATGCTGACAGCAACAGGCAGCCGAGGACTGTTTTTATCAGGGCGATGCTGCTGGAGCTGAATCCACTGTTCATCAACACTTTGCTGAGTACCCCGATCGTTGCATTCAATGCAGCGGCGCAGAGTGCAAAGAGTACGCCTTTGCCGAAATGAGATTGCATTTGTACATTCCTTGTTATTGGCTTTATGCCTTCGCCCGGTCGACATGCAGGCGATTGCGGCCCGCCTGCTTGGCGATGTAGAGCGCCCGGTCGGCACGTTCAATCAGCGATGGCGGGCTTTCGAGGGCCGCTCCATCGGCGCAGGCGATGCCGATGCTGGCGGTCACATGCCCGAAAGGGCTGCCTTCGTGAGGGATAGGTTGCAAGGCCAGGCGCTCGAGCATCAGCCTGGCGACGACGACCGCTCCGTCGTTGTCGGTATCGGGCAGGATCACGGCCAGTTCCTCACCCCCGTAGCGTGCCAGCAGGTCGCGAGGGCGGCGGATGCAGGAAGAGAGCAGGGCAGCCATCTGCTGCAGGCAGGCGTCGCCAGCCGGATGCCCATAGGTGTCGTTGTAGCGTTTGAAATGATCGATGTCGATCATCAGCAAAGCCAGCGTGGTGCCGTTTCGATGGGCGGTGCGGATTTCCTGGGTCAGCGCCTCGTCAAAGCAGCGCCGGTTGGCAAGCCCCGTGAGCGCATCGTGCATCGCCAGGCTTTCGAGTTGTTGATTGCTCTCCAGCAACTGCTGTTGGGTAAGTCGAAGCTCGCTTTCGACCGCACTGCGCCGGCTCATGGCGCGAATCAGCAGCCAGCCAATGGCCCCGATCAGTGCCAGCAGCGCAGCGACCACCAGTGACGACAGCAGCGCCTCGAGCCGCCAGGCCGAGAGTGCCTCCTGCTTGCCCAGCGCGACCGTTGTCACCAGGGGTAGCTTGTCGCTCTTGCGAAACGCATAGAGGCGCTCCACGCCGTCCAGGCTGGAGGTGAACGATGCGGTGCCCGCTGGCTGGTCAACGAGATACTTGGTAAAGATGGGCGACTTCGAAAAGTTGCGCCCCATGTCCTGTTCCCGAAATGGGTAGCGCACCAGCATGGAACCGTCGGTGTAGGCCAGCCCGATGGCACCGTCATGGCCGACATCCAGTTTGCCGAAAAGCTGCAGGAAGTTCTCCACGCCAAGCGTCATGGCGACAACGCCGGCGAACTCGCCGTGGTCATCGTTGAACCGCCGGCTGATGGTGATCACCCATTCCTGGTTGACGCGGCTACGGATTGGCAGGCCGATGAAGGGGGCGCGGGATGGGTCGTCACGGTGGTGGATGAAAAAGGCTCGATCGCTGCTGTTGGCACCGACGGGGGTCGGCTGGTTGGACGACATCAGCCAGCCTCCGTCCCTGGCGTAGATCATGATGCCGCTCATCGGCGGCATCAATGGTTGCTGGCGCTTGACCAGTTGATCCAGACGTTCGATCTGCGCAGGCCCGGCGCCCTCGGTTTCCAGGCGCTCGACCAGGCCGAGCAGCAGCATCGAGCTCTGCCGGACGATACCTTCCGAATAGGTGGACAGTGCCTGGGTCAGGTTCAGGCCATGGACATTGACGTCTTCCAGGGCGCGCTCGCGAGAAGCCATGACCTTCCACAGCGTTAACGATGCGAGAGAGCAACCGATGACCGATAGCAGTAGCACAACGAGGTGGATGTCACGCTTCACGTCAATTCACACGCCTTTTTCCCTAAAGACCAAGTTGAGCGTCGACACGCTTTAACTAACCAGACGGTCAGGAAGTAACCATCCGGTTCATGCGCAATAATATAACACCGAAGTTGCCGGAGTGTTCGACAGAATTACGCGCTCTGTCAGAACCCGTTTGTTATCTTCCGCCAGGATTTGCAGAAGTGTGAACATGACGAGAGGGCAAGTAACCCTGGACGTAGCGCACGGTCTTTTCCAACGTTCGCGCCATGTCGGGATGTGCCAACTGATACTTTCGTTCCAGTTGCTGGCTGTCACTCATGTCGAAGCGCTGCGTCTGGATGAAGTTCAGTGACTCGGCGCTGATCGACAATCGGGTGGCAAGGCCGGGAATCGCCAATAGCCACTTCAGCAACCCTATGGGTACATGGCGGCGGGGGGCCTTTATATCCAGCGTTTGTGCCAATTGCTCGAGCATACCCTGCAGGTTCGGGGTGTGCTCATACAGCGCCAGGACCTGCCGGTTGGCCATCGACGGGTCGAACGCCACGCAGATCATCATCTTTACCTGGTAATCGACGCTGACCAATGGCAACCAGTGCCTGGCGGAACCAGGGACAGCCTTGAACCGGCCCAGTGCCAGGTTTCGAATGAGGTCGGCCAGAGGTTGCCCTTGAGGGATATGCCCACTTTCGCTATGGCCACACACCGTAGCAGGATGAACGATCGTGTAATCCGCGCCTGCCTCCTGCATGTAGCGGATGACTGCAAAATGGGACTCCAGCTTGCTGCCTTCGTAGCCACCCACACGACCGTAGACTGCGGGCCAATTGGTGTTTTCAGGGCGCTCGTGATCAACCCCGATACTTGAAAGATGGGTAAGGTTCTGCAGCATATAGCCGCCCACCATCAGCAAGCGGATACGCTGGCTCGCCGCGAGCCTGGCGACTCTCAGCGCACCTTGTACATTGACTGCGCGGGCCTGCTCCATTGTCAGGCCCCAGGTAAACTGCGCCGCGAGGTGGAAGACCACAGCGACTGAAGCTACGCATTGCCTGTCTGTTTCGCTGAGTCCAAGTCCATCCCTGCTGATGTCTCCTTCAACTGCATTTATATATGCAGGGTTACCTCCCAGTTGGCTTACTTGCGCTTTGAGGCGTTCGATATTTTCAGGGTTGCGCATGAGCACCCAGGTCTTGTGCCCTGTCGCAGTAAGACGGGCCAGCAGATGTTGACCCACAAACCCACTGCCGCCGGTGACGAAGCATTCCACGCTCATATCTGAATCCTTGTCTGGATGATCAGCGCAGGCTAAGGTGTAGAGCGTACTCTACAGTCAAGGAATTTTTACTGTGAATGTTGGAGAGTTGGAGCGCCGGAGTGGAGTCGGCCGCCATACATTGCGCTATTACGAGCAACTCGGGCTTATCGTGGCCCACCGCCAAGCCAACAACTACCGCAGCTACAGCGACCAGACCGTTGTTGATCTGGCCTTTATTCAAAGCGCCCAGAGCGGCGGTTTCTCGCTTGCCGAGATCGGCGACATCCTTGCGGCCAAGCGGGGTAATACGATCGATTGCGCGCAAGGCGCGATGTTGGTAGCCAGCAAGATGGCCGACATTCAAGCGAAGATCACCACGCTGCAAGCCGCCTATGTTCTTCTGGACGCGGAGCGTGCAAAGCTTGAAGCCAGTGCCATTGCCAACGGGCTGACCATTCCTCACCTGCCTGCGATTTAGCGTGGCTCGACGCCGTAGCTTGTTTATTCGCAATTATTTCTCATTTACACTTGTGTCTTGTTTCGGGGCCTCCCTCTTATTCAGGATGCATCGTGTCGTTCGATCCCGCCAAACCGACGCTGCTGTCTACATTGGTACGTCACTATGACGATCTGGTGGACCACATTCGCCGACGCTTCGGCGACAGAAGCATGGCGCGCGATGTAGTGCATGACGTGTGCGTGCAATTGCTTGAGCGCGGTGAGAAAGACGACGTCCGAACCCCACTGGCCTTGCTACGAAAAATCTCCCATGACACCGCCGTGAGTCGCTATCGTAGCGATCGCCGCCGAGGCGCCTGGGTAGAGGCTATCTCCGAGCTGCCTGAGGTGGCCTGCCCGGCAGCCACCCCGATGACCAGGTATGACAGCGAGCGCGAGTTTCAACTGCTCGTCGACGCTATCACAGACCTCCCACCTCGCTGTCAGGCTGTTTTCGTCATGCACAAGATTCACGAAATCCCCCAGGCAGAAGTAGCCGCTCGCCTCGGTATCTCCATCAAGACAGTGGAAAAGCACCTGCGCCTGGGGTTGGCGGCGTGCAGGCAACGGCTTGGGCGCGATGAGGTGCATCCATGACCAAGCAGCCCGAACAGGCGCAACTGGACGAGGCTCTGGGGCGACATCGTGAAGAGCTCAAGCAGCTGTTCCCCATGCCGCAGTCCAGGCCTGCGCCCTCGAAAGCGGTGAAGTCGGCAGGTATCACGCTAGCGCTTGCGATCGCCTTTGCAGCCCTGGCGTGGCTGAACCCGGCCTACAAGAGCGAGCGTTTCGCTACCGCCATTGGTGAGCGGCGCGCTGTGCTGCTGAGCGATGGAAGCAAGCTGCTGCTCGACAGTGGCACGCATGTCGATATCAGTTGGCGTCTGCTCAGCCGCGAAGTCGACCTGCGCGCAGGGCAGGCGCTTTTCGATGTGTCCTCGGCCGTGTACCGCCCCTTCGTGGTGTCCGCTGGCCTGGCGAAGGTCGAGGTGCTCGGTACGCTGTTCAATGTTCGCCGCCTGGATAACGACGCGGTGCGTGTGTCCTTGGCCCGTGGGCGCGTGGACGTCACCGCGGCGGCTGCAGCACAAGCGCCTGTCACCCTCAGGCCAGGGCAACAGGTCGACTCGATTGGCGGGCAACTGATGCCGGTTGCGAAGGCTGATGCCTCCAGGGCGATGGCATGGAAAGATGATCGCATCGTGTTCGAGCAGACGCCGCTGGATGAAGCGGTGTCGTTGCTGCGCCTCTATCGCAAGGCCCCCATCGAGCTGAGCGACCCAAGCCTGGCCGCACTCAAGGTGACAGGGGTGTTCGAGGCGCACAATGTCGACCTGCTACTGGATCTGCTGCCAAGCATCCTGCCCGTCGCCGTGCTGCGAGAAGGGGATGGCAGCGTCCGGATTCAACCCAAATCAACAAGAAAATAATTCTCAGGCGCAGGTAGGGTTTCTCGATCCCCATGGCGGCTACTGGAAAAGCCCAACCATAAAAAGGAACTCGAGAAGTGCATTTTCCCCTCCGCAGTCGCCAACTACGCCTGTCATTGCTCGCCAGTAGCCTGCTCATCGCAATGTCGGCCCAAGGCCGGGAAAAGGTGAACGTCGATCTCCCCGCCGCACCGCTGGGCGAGGCCATCAATGCGCTCGCACAGCAGTCTTCGGTGCAGATCATCTTTGCCAGCGATCTCGGTGCAGGCCGAAACGTGCCTGCGGTGAAAGGGCGGTTCACACCTGAGGAAGCACTTCAAACGCTGCTCAAGGACAGTGGCTTGCAGGTACAGGCCAAGGATGAGCGCACGTTCGTCATCGTCGCGCAGGGTATTCCTGCATCCAGCCCCGCAACCCACAGCGTGCCCGTGGAAATGGCGCAGATGGAAATCACCGCCTCGCGCACCAGCAGCAGCCTGGTTTCCGCAACGCGGCAATCCACCGTTCTGGAGCATGAACAACTGCAGGAGCTGCGCCAGGGTTCAGAGAGCCTGGCCACGGTACTCGCCAAGGCGATTCCGGGCATGTCCGACTCCAGCCGAACCGTCACCGAGTATGGCCAGACGCTGCGCGGGCGCAGCATGCTGGTCATGGTCGACGGGGTGCCGCTCAATACCAACCGCGACTCTTCGCGCAACCTGGCCAACATCGACCCGGCACTGATCGAACGGGTCGAAGTCATCCGTGGCAGCAGCGCCATCTACGGCAGCGGCGCCACGGGGGGCATCATCTCCATCACCACACGGCCTGCAGGTGGCGAAAACCGTGCCGAAACCAGCCTGAGCGCCACCTCGCCGCTCACCCGCCTGGGCAGCGATGGCCTGGGGGGGCAGTTCCAGCAGTATTTCGCAGGCTCTCAGGGCGCGGTGGACTACTCGTTCGACTTCGGTACCCGCCACATTGGTGCCTCGTACGATGCGCATGGCGACCGGATCGCCCCGGAGCCCAGTCAAGGCGACCTGTTCGATTCGAACATCTACAACATTGGCGGCAAGCTGGGGCTGCACATCGACGAGAACCAGCGAATCCAGCTTGCAGTCAGCCACTACGACGCCCGCCAGGACACAGACTACGCTACAGACCCAAGCGTCGCGAAACTCCCCGCTGGCTCTGTGCCGGCCAATGCGATCAAGGGCCTGGACCTCGACGAGCAGAACCGTATTCGCAACACCCTGGTGAACCTGGAGTACGAGAATCTCGACATTCTCGGAAGCCGGCTTTCTGCCCAGATGTACTACCGGGACTACTTCACCCGCTTCACCCCGTTCGACGCCCGGGCCGTTGCCACCCGCGGCGGCAACATCGACCAGATCATGCAGAACAGTGAAGTCTTCGGCAGCCGCCTGACCCTGCGCACGCCACTTGGCGACAGCGGCAGTACCGAGCTGGTGTGGGGTGGCGACTATAACCAGGAGCGCAGCGACATGCCGCTCGACGTCTTTGACCCGGCGGCTTATGACGCCAGTGGCGGTTTGGTTTTCGACAAGACCGGCAAGCTCACCTACATGCCCCCGCTGAGGACGCGAAGCGCCGGAGCGTTCGCCCAGCTGCAGCATCGCTTCGACGAGCATTGGTCTATCGACGGCGGCCTGCGCTACGAATACTCCACCGCCGAGTTCGATGACTTCGTCCCGTTGTCTGAATCCACGGCTGCCTCCCCGGTGGCGGTGAAGGGTGGCGACATTCATTACGATGCGGTGCTGTCGAACCTGGGCATCGTCTACTCACCGGTACTCGGCCAGGAAATCTACGCCTCTTTCAGCCAGGGCTTCCAATTGCCCGATGTGGGCATTCAGTTGCGCAATGCGCGCCGTGGTTTCGACATCGACGCATCGAACCTGGAACCGGTCAAGACCAACAACTACGAGCTTGGCTGGCGAGGAGAGCTGGGCAGCAACACCCTCGGCACCTTGGCGCTGTTCTACACCACCTCCAAGCTGGGGGATGTGCAAAGTTTCAACAATGGCCTGATTCTGACCCGCACCAAGGAGCGCATCTACGGCGCTGAAGCCAGTGCCGATTGGCTATCGGACGATGCGGTGTGGGGCGCAGGGGGGAGTGCGACCTGGATGCGCGGGCGAGAAAAACCAGACGGCAAAGGGTGGCAAGACATGACCGGCTATCGCGTTCCGCCGCTGAAGCTGACCGCCTACGTGCAATACAAGCCGACCCTGGATTGGAGCAACCGCTTGCAAGCCACGTTCTTCGACGCCAAGGACTACAGGCTCGATGGCGTGGACAGCTTTGGTCGACATCAGGTGAGCAGCTATACGACAGTCGACCTGGTCAGCCAGTACCAGATCACCGCTGACGACAAGGTGAGCGTCGGCATCCAGAACCTGTTCAACCGCGACTACTACCCGCTCTACAGCCAATTGCTGCGCAATAACAACAACACCAGCCACTTGCCGGCACCCGGCACTGTGTTGACTGCCAGCTATACGCACAATTGGTAAGGTGCTGAGCAATCACCGGGCCGGTATCGAGCCCGGTGGTCATTTACATGTTTCGCTCTACCAGGCATGAGGAAGGTGGAGCGGGCTATCTATATTGGGCAGATAGCGCTCAGCGCCAATGCTGTCGGCCTGGGGGCAGTGTTCAGACAGTTTGCGTTGCTGCTGTACAGGACAAGCCTGAGGGCTACCCGCTGAAAGCGGCAGTTGATCGTTGCATGCCTGGTGGCATGGCAGGTGCAGTAACTGTGTTGATACTTTTGAGGCCTGATCACATGGAACCCGTCAGCCTGCTACCCAAGCTCCTTGTTCGCAAGCCCGTCAGCGCTGATGCCGCTGCCATTGCCATCCTTCACATTCGCAGCTGGCAGAGCGCCTATGAAGGGCTGTTGTCGAGCCGTTACCTGAACGCCCTGGACAGCAGTGTGGAGCGCCGTGTGGGTTTCCTGAGGCAGGCAATCGAGTCTGGCAATCCTTCCATTCGTGTAGCCGAATTGAATGGGCAGGTGGTTGGCTGGGTTTCCTTCGGCCCTAGCCGCGATCTGGACGCTGTGGATGGCACTGCCGAACTGATGGCGATCTATTTGGCCCCGACCTTCTGGGCGCATGGCATAGGTACGGCTCTGTGGGCAGAGGCCCTGCAGGCGATAAGGAACAATGGGTATCAGCAGGTCTGCGCATGGGTACTTGATGGCAACGAGCGCGCCAAACGCTTTTACCTCAAGCACGGTTTCACTGCGCAAGCTGCAAGCCAGCGCGTCTTTGAGGAGAACAGTGAGCCACTTGCGATAACCCGCTTTGGCTTGATGCTCGAACCCTGACGAGGCTTTTTCGCTCTGCGTGCTTCAGGCCAAATGGCACGAACAAATGGCGAATCAAAGGAGAGCGCACATGGACTTGCTCATTGCCCCGGCAGCCCCTGAGGACCTGGCAGGCATTGCGGCCGTGACGGTGAAGGCCTGGCAGACAACGTTTCAGGGCATCCTGCCGGATGCATTTCTGGCCGGATTGACCACCGAGGCTCAGCAACAACGGCATCAGGCCCTGTTCGCTGTCAGTGGCGTGATCTACCACGTGGCCAAGGTAGCGGGCGAGATCGTCGGCTTCTGCTCGGGAGGGCCGAACCGAAGCCCGGGGTTCGGGGAGGCTAACGAGCTCTATGGTCTTTATCTGCTGCCGCATTGGCAAGGACAGGGCGTTGGGCGCCAGCTGCTGCTGGCCGTGGCGATGCAGCTGCAAGCGCCGGGCCGGCAAGGTTTGCTCGCCTGGGTGCTGACGGATAACCCGAATCGGCACTTCTACCGACGCTGCGGTGGCCGGGAGGCGTCTGTACGGTCCATTGAACTGGCAGGGCAATCATGGCCGCTGACCGGTTATCGTTGGTCGTCTGCCCCTCCAGCCGATACCCGAGTGTTCAATCCAGACCATTACCTTGAAACGCTCGGTGGGCGCGTGTTCAGCCAATCGCGCAACGCCGACGCTTGGCGGCTCACCCTGCTGGCTCTGGAGGCTGCGCTAACGCGCAGTGGCCCGAAAGCGCGATTGCTGTTGGTCGTGGGCATGCAAGCTGCGGGGAAAACCACCTGGATCGAGCAGCATCGTGGGGCAGAGGATGATAACGGCTGCCTGTATTTCGATGCAGCACTGCCGCGGCGCGTGCATCGTGCGCCAATTCTGGCGTTGGCCGCGCGCGTTGGCGTGCCGGTTTCGGCGGTCTGGGTTCGTGCCTCGGTGGAGCAGGCACTGGCACGCAATGCGTTACGCCGCGCGGATCATCAAGTGCCGCGGGAGAGTATCGAGGCAGTTGCGGCTGCGTTCGAGCCGCCTTGCAGGTCAGAGGGGTTTGTCGAGGTTATCGAATCAAAGTCGCGCTGGTAAGCGGCAGAGCTCGGCCAAGAGCGGAAGTGCGGGAAGTTGCATTGCATTCGAGTATTCATGGACTAACCTCAGGGGGACTTGCTGCCAAGGTGTCATCTTCCGACCGGCCGCCATTTGACGTTGGTCAAGGAGCCTTATGAAGACGTTTTTGCTAAAGGCGGTCCTGTTCGTTGTTTTATTTATCTTTGCCTTGCTCTGCCTACTCGCGTGTCTTAATTTGTACAAGGAAGTAGATGAGACGAAGACTTGGTGGAAATTGAACGCCACTGTCGCAACTGCCTCCATTTCCGAGCAGGTGCACAGTAAGGGTACAACCTATTGCGCTCTGGTAAATGTGACCTTCGAGTTGGACGGACAGCAACATACGTATCCTCTCGAAACATCAAATCGGCCCTGCAGGAGCAGCCTGGAGTCGGTTGAAAGATCAATTGCAACATTCAGGGAAGGAAAAGTGATCGGGGTTCTTGTCGATCCAGCAAAGCCGGGCAGGGTCAAGCCTGGGTCTCTCTCACTAGGTGGAGCCTTCTACCTTGTCACCGTCTTGGGCGCGCTAGCCTCTATTGGGGCTGTCGCTATTCTGAGGTCTTCTGTCAGGAACTCTGTCAGGAAACCTGTCAGGAACTCTGTCAGGAAACCTGCCAGGAAACCGGTCAGGTTGACTCAATCAGAAAGCGTTTCACAATCAGCCTTGAGCAAGAAAGAGGTTCAGAAAAAAGTTCGCGAGTTACTCGGCGCCAACATTGCAAAGTCGGAAGTGTTCTCACAACTCTCAGGGCAAGGTGTGAAAGACAGTCAACTTGCCTACTTTATCGCCTCGTATGCAGATCCTGTTCGCTGTGACGAGCATGATCGCAAGGTCAATATTCTCATTACAATCATGCTTGTTCAGGCTTTGATTGGATTTATTCTGGGAATGACTCTAGGCGCCGGGATCGGGCCAGCGGCCAAATGGATTGTGAGTATCTCAATGATCTTGATCCCCTTGCTCTGGGTCTGGGGTTTCTACAACCATCGCGTCGTTGCCTACAACGCGTACATACTCCTTGCGCTACCCCAATTCCCAACCACCCTTGCTGGGTTTGCATCCAATCCGGCAACAACCACTGTCTCATTGGTTATCAGTATTGTTATGCTGGCTTTTGTCTGGTACGTCCGAGGAAAAATCTTTCCGGACTTCGCCTTCGTCACCCCCAGGAAAGTCAAAGGCAAGTACTTCTTTACGGACTGACCCGTCATGCTGACGGAACTGTCCGAATGGCGGTCCGAGTCTGTGAGTTCAATGTCCAGTGGCTCGAGGACCTCGACCGGTTATTCGGATCCCGACGGTATTGACCTCAGGTTAAGTTTAGGTTCTAGAGTGTCGTCCGGACTCTCTCGCTACTTCCGGAAACGAACTCACAAAGGACCAGGAATGGACACTCCGACCTCACTGCTGATTTTCCAGATCACCTGCTGCATTGGCTTGAGCCTGTGGCTGAGCATTAGCCTGATCAACAACCTGAATGCCTTTGCCAGTTCGGCCGGGGCGATCGGGGCAACCATGTCGATGGCGCCGCTGGCCCAACCGCCCGCAATCAGCCTCCCACTGCTGGGGCGAGCGATGACTTCTCCCTCCCTCCATCGCCTGGCCTTGTCGATCATCGTGCTGATACAGGCAGCCGCCGCCCTCACGGCCTGGGTCGGGTGCTATGAACTGGTGCTTGGCGCCGGCCTGGAGGCTTCACTGCCCTGGTTGAACCTGGCCTTGAGCGCAACGCTCGGGTTCCTGCTTGCGATGCTGCTGGGCGGGATATGGTTCGGCTACTGGATCCGCCAGGAAGGGTTGCAACTGACCCATCTGCTGCTGATGGTCTGGATCCTGCTGCACTTCGTCGTACTCAATGTCCGGTGGAGTTGATCGGTCAATGGATACTTGCAGGATGCCAGGAAGGAGCAACAGATGAAGACGATGATCGTAGGTGCCAGCAGAGGGTTGGGCCGTGCCTTGCTCGAAGGGCTCGGCAAGCCAGGGGACACGCTGATCGGCGTATCCCGCAAACAGCCGGTCGACCTGGCCCTTGCCTCGGGCATCGATCTGCACTGGATCGATGCCGACCTTGCCAAGCCAACGGTGGCTGTAGCACAGATCGCGGATCGTACACCTGCCGATCTGGATGTCCTGATCTGCAACGTCGGCATCTGGGAAGAACAGGCCTTCAGCGAGCACTACGCATTCCTCGACGACAGCGACGAATCGATCACCAGGCTGGTCGAGGTGAACATCACCGCCACGCTGCTTCTGCTCAAGCGGCTGGTGCCAAAGTTGCTAGGTGCGCCCCGGCCGCAGTTGATCCTCACCGGTTCGACCTCGGCCCTTCGCCAGAGCGGGCGCCCGGAGGTGGCGTTCGGCGCCTCCAAGTTCGCCCTCAACGGCATGGCTGATGCGCTACGCGAAGGCTTCAGGGATGACAACCTGGCGGTGACCGTGCTTCACCTGGGTTACCTGAATACCGACGACTCCCTGAACACGCCATTGGCGCAAGCCGCAGCACGAGGCGAACGGCGCCAGGTACCGGTGCATGATGTGGTCACCATGGTCGACGCGCTGTTGCGCTTGTCCGAGGCTTCGTTCGTAAGGGAGCTGATCTTGCCGGCGATCGGCGATGAGCGCTTCTGATGCCAAAGCTGCCATTCAGCACTCACGTTTGGTGGCTGTGCTGCCTCCGGTACTCGCCCGGTGTCATGCCTGTCCAGGCTTTGAAGGCGCGCAGGAAAGAATTGGCATCCATGAACCCGATCAGGAACGCAATTTCTCCTGGGGACAGGGTTGAGCGAGACAGGTAATGGCAAGCCAGGCCCTGACGCGTGTCATTGAGTATCTCCTGATAGTTCAGCGCCTCGTCTGCAAGATGACGCTGGAGTGAGCGCTTGCTCATCGCCAGACGACTGGAGACATCATGGATGCTGCTCCGCCCGCTCGGCAGCATATCGAGCAGCGCGCTGTGTACTCGTTCTTGGGTGGTGGCGCCAGCTTCGAGCTTTGAAAGCCGCGTCCGGAGTTCCGGCTCGAAGAATTGCCACATGGCAACGTTCTCGGTAAGGAAAGGGCGCGCAGCATCTTCTTTGGAGAAGCGAATACGATTGCAGTTGCCTTGTCGCAAGCTACATCCCAGGAACTCTTCGCACGGTTTTGCTGGTTCGGGCAGCGCAACCAGCTCTGCCTCCAGCGGGGTGATCGTTTGCCTTGTGGCGAGGCGCGCCAGGTGGGTAAGGAAAACCAGTTCCATCGCAAGGAGGCTGCGCGGGAGCGGACGGTCGTATCCGTAGCACTCGATAAAAACCTCGGTATAAGCGTCGTGGAAGACCACATCCAGTGCCAAGGGACCACACAGACGCTTGTACTCGGCAAGCCGGGTGAGCGCTAAGTTGAAGTCCGGGCTGCACAGGCAAGCAAAAAGAGCCGGATCGAAGGCTTCGACTGAAACGGCACCACCGAGTCGCAGTGGTAGATGCGACTCTCCGACCAGCTGCTCAAGGCTTTCGAAAAGTCGAAAATACTCAGGTGGCGAGAGCACGGAGTCCTTGCGGCTGAATAGATCAGCCGGTAGCTCGGCCAAGGCCAGCAGGTCCCCAGGCGCTACTCCCAAATCAGCAATGATCACCTTCCACCCAGCATGCACGGCGAAGTTCTTGGCTTGTTTCATTATCGAGGCATCTCTTTGCAGCGCATTGCCTTGGCACGCAAGTCAGCAAGGCGAACGGGTAGGGCTTCTCTGGCCTTCTCAGGATGCCTTTTCCATTGCCTTGCGGGACATCCTGAGCACCAGTTTGCGAGGCAACAGCGGAACAATCCAGTCGAGCATGACGCGCAACTTGCCTTCATTGAACGCAACCAGTTCACCGCGCTCCATGGCCTGGTAACCGCATTGCGCCACGGATTGTGCCGTCCTGGCATTGTTCCAGGCATCCACACCCTGCAGATCACCTGCGGCGACGAAACCTGTTGCGACCGCGCCAGGGCACAGCGCAGTGGCGGTTACACCGTATTCCCGGGTTTCCTCGGCGATAGCCTGGGTGAAGGATGTCACGAATGCCTTGGTGGCGTAGTAAACCGCCTGCAGGGGGCCTGGTATGAACGAGGCGGTCGACGAGACGTTGAGAATACGCCCGCGTCGACGCAACACCATCGCCTTCAGATAATGATGGGTCAGAGCGGTAAGCGCGGCCATGTTCACTTGCATCATGGCTAGATCGGCAGCGATGTCGCGTTCGACGAACTTCCCGTGGCCACCGAACCCGGCGTTGTTGATCAGAACGTCGATGGACAACCCCAATGCTTCGGTGGCAGCGAATACCCGATCTGCTGCGCCAGGATCGGCCAGGTCTTCCACGATTACATACACTTTCACGCCGTATCGAGTCTGAAGTTCCTGCTTGATGGACTCCAGCTTGTCACGCGAGCGCGCTACCAGGACGACATCGCCACGCTTGGCCGCATGGAGGCGTGCCAGTTCCAGTCCGATGCCACCCGAGGCGCCAGTGATCAATGCGGTGTCAGTAACCATGTTTTCTCCTTGCTTGGTGCAATACGTTTGGGCAAGGAGATGCTACGGTGCGGGTTTGGGGATGGCACTAGCACAAGATGCCATGGCTAATTCCGATTGCGCCAAGCTGTGGTTCGCGCAACGCGAGCCAAGCGTTATCCATTACTTTCGACTGCTTTCTAGCCGAAGCAGACATCAGGTGTAGCCGCAGTCGAGCCGCAGCTGGCATGCTTGTTGATCGCTAGCGGGAAGACGCAGGGAGTCTACGATGGAACGGTCTTGCATTACTTATTACCTGGAAATGACCTCGGCTTCCGAGCTGCAGGAAAAACCACAGCGTCACGACCTTCAGATCATCGAATGTGAAGTGCCTCAGGCGGAATTCAATCGGTTTCTCTACAAGCTGGTAGGAACGCCCTGGGAGTGGGGCGATCTTGATAGCTGGAGCAGTTCCGAATGGCAGGCACTCGTTGAACAGGAGTGCCACCGTACCTGGGTTGCCTATCACCGCGGCGCGATAGCCGGCTATTACGAGCTTTATCGCCCCGATGGCTGTAACTGCGAAATCCGCTACTTCGGGTTGGCACCGCAGTTTCTCGGGTGTGGCTTCGGCGGGGCACTCTTGAGTCACGCTGTTCGATCTGCGTGGGAATGGCAAGGTACAGAACGGGTGTGGGTACACACATGCACGTTCGACCATCCTGCCGCGCTTGGAAATTATCAGGCGCGCGGATTTCGTGTTTTCAAGCAGGAGGAGACGCAGCCAAGCCAATGAGCGCTGGGACCAGGCTGCGAAAGCTCGCCATGGAAGAAGGCGGCCGTTCACGAGTGGCCGTTTTCGACCCCTTGCTGCCGGTGAGCCGAACAGCAATCTCTGTGGGAGCGGGCGCGCCCGCGAAGAATCAAACGCGGAGACTGGCACCGGCTGCGCCGGTGTTCGCGGGCACGCCCGCTCCCACAGAGTGCGCATGGCACTCACGACATCAGTTTTTTTCAGCGTCTGCTTTGGGTCGGTTAGCGACGGTCTGCCCTCGACCGTCGCTTTGGATGGTCAGACCTCCGTCTGCTCTGCCATCTCCAAGGCATCGTCGACCTCAATCCCCAGATATCTGACGGTGCTTTCAAGCTTCGTATGGCCAAGCAAGAGTTGGACTGCCCTCAGATTCTTGGTTCTACGATAGATCAACGACGCTTTTGTTCTTCGCAGCGTGTGGGTGCCGTACAGCGCTGGATCAAGGCTAATGGCTGTCACCCAGGCTTTCACTATTCGAGCGTATTGCCTGGTGGAGAGATGAGCTGAACCGTGTAGCCAACTTGGAAACAGACAGTCCTCGCTACGGAGATGAGCCTGGTGCATCCAGGCTTCCAAAGCCATACGGGTTTGCTCGGTGATCTCAAATTGCACTGGATGGTGAGTTTTCTGCTGCATCACGATCGCTCGTGACGACAAATGCTCTCCATGGGCTACGTCCCGTACACGAAGCTTGGTTAAGTCGCAGGCTCGCAGCTTGCTGTCGATTGCCAAGTTGAACAACGCCAGATCCCTGGATTTCTCCGCGATCTGGAGCCTTACCCGGATGGCCCAGATATCTCTGAGTCGGAGCGGGGCTTTCTGCCCGACTAGCTTTCCCTTGTTCCATGGGCGATGGGTGTAGATAGCAGCGGTTTTCATGTGTTCTCCTCCGCGTTAGAGGAGGACAAGGGTGAACTCGATGCGATGGACGGTCGCTAACCGACCCGTTGCTGCCGGTGAGCCGAACAGTAATCTTTGGGGGAGAGACTGTCTTACTCAACTTTCGAAAGCAGGCTCGATCCGTGTGGGAGCGGGGTTCACCCGCGAAGCAGGCAACGCGTAGGATGGCACGGGCTTCGCCCGTGTTCGCGATTAAAGGGGCTGATTACATAATGACGTTCAACCCACCTTTGATCACGCATTCGCTTCGGTCGCCACCCATGCTATCAGGTAGAAAGGCCGTAAGGTCGTAGGGCAGCAAGAGGGTGTCCAGCGCAAAAGAAAACGGCGTATCGATCAGAAATGGCCAACTGCTCAATGTGTCTGGGTGATTTGCCCAGGCCCAGGATGCACGTGTGCCGTGATAAACGCAGCGTTCCCCACTCATGTGGCCAATAGTGCTGAAGCAGCCGCCTAGAGATAACACGATTACAAGCAGCAGAATTTTTGCAAGCATACATTCCCTTGTGATTTGGTTGTCGTCCGTGGCGATGAAGCTCAATCGGGGCGCACTGGCAGCATACATCCGATTTCAAGAGCCGGGCGTGGTGCATCAGTGTGAGCTGGTTTATTCTGCGCGGCCTGCATCAGGACTTACAAGGACGTCCATGATTCCTGTCGATATGCCGCTCATGTTGCTCGGCTACATGATCTACATCTTTTCCGAAGTTTTTCTCTGGCTTTTCATCGCCGGCCTGATCGCCCTGCTGATTCCGCGAAGCCGTCGTTATATGGTGGCGCGGCGCTGGAGGTTCGGTTTGTTGCTGATGTTGCTGGCAGGCGGCAGTGTGCCTTACATCGAGTCCACCAACAGCCTCTGGCAGGATTGGCGTTCGCACAATCCCCGTCTCAAACACGAGGAAGTGCTCGGTGACCTGGTGCTTCCGGCTGGTACGCAGGTCCACCTGCAAAACCTGGAGCCTTTCAATGACCTGTCCGGCGATCCCGTGCCCTATGGCATGCAGAGCCTGGATCATGCTGATTTCGACCGCACGCCAGGTAACATCATGGGCATGCCTGTGCGCCGTCTGAAACTGGCGCAGGGCCACGGTTTCGCGACGGTCGAGACGCTGTCGGCCCATGACCTGGCAGGATGGAAATGTGCGCCAGGGGAGGTAGAGTTCCGCTTTCCATTCGGTGCTCATTTCATGTTTTCCAAGTGGAAAATGCACCAATGCACGCTGGCGCCAGGTACCGAGCTGGGCGGTATTGTCTGGCCTGGCCCGGTAGAGGTGTTCTCAAATACCACGGGTTGGGAGGCTAGGTCCGAGCAAAGCCCGGTCAAGCTACTGGGGATCGAACTGCGCTCACTGAGCATGATGCTGGATCGCCCATATGGGGACGGGCGCTGGTGGCGAGGCTCCGCAAACCAGCCCTTCAACTTCGGCGCTATTCACTATCCGGCCGATATCCAGGTCAGCTTTGATCAGGGCCAGATGCTGTTTAGCCTGCCACCGGACGCACAAGCTCAGGATCGACGTACTGGAACGCTCATCGAGGGCGGGCAGACGGTGGTGCAGAGCATGGCCGGTGGGGTGCTAGGAATACGTACCAACGACTCTATGGGAGTTTATTTCCCTGACGAACTCATCGTGCGCTGAGGCTGAATGAACTCAGGCGGGTCGCAGAGAGTGCCTCCGTTTTATGCAGCACTCACTTGAGTTATCAGCAGCGCCGCCATAGGTAGGCGCCGCTCAAGGCAAAGCAGCCGGCCACCAGAAACGTCCATAGATTCAGCCAGCTAAGAACTACAAGCGTATCGGACACGCCCGATGCGTTGCTGCCGCTTATCCCGGCGCCACTAATGCCCAAGATGACCAATCCTACCAGCGGTGCAGTGATCAGGTAGAGCCAGCCAAGAAAGAGAAGTCGCCGCCGCGTCAGAAAGGCCCGAATGTCCTGGGATCGCCGCTTCATGCCGAAGATCTTGCACGGCAATGTGATAAGTGTCCCGATGGCGTAAAGCCACATGCCAAGAAGCACGATTGCTACACAGTCCATAGTGTTTATTTCTCCTGGGGCTACCGTGAGGGGCTGGCATCGGGATTCGTTTACCACGAGTGGCAGCTATGGGTCGTTAGCAGCCATCCGCGACCGACCGCTATCGACCCTTTGCAGCCATTCTAGGTACCAAACCAAGAGCGACTAAAGAATCACATCCGCACGTGAGCGATCGCCTTTGCTCTTGACCCGTCGTCGTCGCCCCCTAAAATGGCGATCCCAAATCAAGGAACGATTTCATGATCACCTGTCATGTCCGGTACATCATCGACCCCTATCAGATCAATGCGTTCGAACGCTATTCCCGCTCTTGGATTCCAGTAGTAACCCGAATGGGTGGCCAGCATCACGGCTACTTCCTACCGGCTGAAGGAGCAAATAACGTCGCGTATTGCCTCTTTAGCTTCTCCGGCCTTGCCGACTACGAACGATATCGGCAAGAAGCCGCAGTCGATCCTGAATGTTTACGTTTGGTTGAGGAAGCGTCCGAATTGAAGTTCATCGTGAGCTACGAGAGAACCTTCCTTCGCCCTTTGCTTGCGTGATGCTCAGGCAACCTCAGCGTCATGCGTATTGAGTCGGTCTGGACTAACACCGTCACGTCCATGCGAGTTTCAATGGGTCGAGCCGCGCCCCCTATGCGTGGCTGAGCTACGCACTGAAACAGTTGCCGCATGCGTCAACAGTTGGTGACTTCGAAGCGTTGTTGCCGTGAAACTGTAAGCCAGTAATGCCACGGTAAACTAATAGCTCACCTTGTGGGCAGGTGGGGTTCATAAATTGGTTAGATATTTTAAGTAAGGACACAAGCATGACCAAGTGCAAACTCATCCTGCTCCTGCTGGCGACTGCGGCAATGGCGGGCTGTGTAACCACCGAGCAGATGCCGGACGGCACCACCAAGATTCGCTTTTCGGACGAGGCTGTCAGTTCTCTGACCTCGATGATGCCTAATGCCCTTGTGACCGGGGTTGCGGGTGGTGCAGGTGGGGAGGCGGTCAACCTTATCCCCACTATAAGCCCGCTGGGGACCGGTGAGCCACTGTACCTCAATGGGCAGTTCGAGCTGCAATGCGCATCCGCTTTGCTTTACAGCGCAAAGTCTGGTCGGCCGCTGGACGCGCAGATCAGCAACAGGTGCCGCTCCAGCTACTTCTTGCGCCAGGAGCAGCTCAGGATGGCGGGCAAGTCCTATGATCGAGGAGCGCCAGCATATGATCCTTCAAATCCGCCAAATGAGTACTGGTCCAAAGTGGTGAGTCGCACGGTAAACCAGTTGGCGGCTAAGGATAAGTTCACTGCACGGTTTGCCGGCTACCCGCGGATCGAGAGCGGTGGTGGCATCACGATTTCCGTACGTTTGCTGGGGGAATCCCAGGGGACTTACGCTGCATTGGCGACCACGCCAGCGCGTACGCCGGTTGTTCTGGATGATGCGGGGTTCGAGCTGGGTATGCGCCAGCGTGCGGCACGTGTCGGTAACCAGGTCGTGGATGCTATCGCGTGCGATGCGGTGCTCGCATATAGCAAAACTGTTGATAAAGGGCCCAGGCCATCGAGCATTGATGCAAGTTCGTACACGCGCTATGAGGTATTGTTCACGGTTGCATCCATGGGGTGCAAGGACAGCACCCGGCAGTTCAAGACTGCTTCGCGATAGCGCTTGAATTCACCGGCTGTTGTCGGTTTTGTGCCTGCATTTCTGGCTAGGGGTTCATGTTCCAGATGTCGTCTGCGGCTGACTCGATGATCCCTGTGGTGGGTATATCGGCAGCGTTCAGCCAGTCTTGGCTGACGTCAGCCTGCTGTGCGGCACTTTAGTGGGCAAACTCGCGAGCCAGGATGGAGCCCTCGACCGACGTTACGAGCGCTGGGTAAGCCTGGCCATACTCGCCCAGCACGGGCTGCATGTGTTCAACTGCAATTTTTCGACATTCATTTTCATGAGCTGAACTGCTCTGGTGCCCTTCATGCAAGATGATGAAAATACCTGCCACGACTCAGGTGCCGAGATGGAATTGCCGGATGGCGTTTTTCCGCCGATGTCTGGCTATACCCACGAAGATCTGTCTGCGGTTGCCCAGATTGCTACTCAGGCTTTCCTGGAAGCGCAGGGTGTTGACCCTGGCCTGATTCGAGAAACCATCATTGCACTGGTCTCTCATCTGTACGCCAAGTTCGAAAAGCAGGGTGTCGAGTTCCAGATCGCGACGTGGTATGAGAAACCGTATGACAACCTGGACAGGCGTAAGCGCTGCGTCACCAGCATGGCTGAAGAGTTCGGAGTGCTTGCACTGCATGCTTCGGCGGACGCTTTGCGAGGCTCGCCACTCATGGCCAGGGGGCGTGAGTTCTGGGAACCACTCATCGACCAGGCCGGGTTTGCAATACGTGAGCACATTCTGAAGTTGAATGCGGACTGATCCGACGTATGTTCATAGGGACACGGCATGAGTGATTCATTGCACGTCACGGCGCACTTAGATGGTACTGGCAGCAACAAGGACATGGCCAGCCCAAGGCTACCCACACCAATGCTGCCCGATTCCGAGCGCTGTACGACGCTGACATTAATCCGCCACCCTGTGCCAGACTTCGCCGGTGGGCATGCTAACGACAGTCGGATCAAAGGAGGTGGCAGATGGATCACAACTGGGGTGCGGGCAGGCGCGGTGGCGGCCTGGATGGCGGTTATACCGGGTCCCTGGACCATGCGATCTCCAACTTGCATGTCGGGCGCAGCCAGGGGCGGCAAGAAGGGCGCAAGGAGGGCTTCTATGAAGGGCATTCCCACGGCTACTCGCAAGGCTGGGATGCGGGGGCGGCGTGCGCCAATGAAAAACTGGAGCCGCTGAGGGGGCATCTACGGCAGTATTTCGAGGAGGCAGTGCAGCTCAGGGCCGTTGTCGAGCGCCAGGAGACAATGATTGACCTGATGTACCAACAACTCTCCCAAGTCGCGAAAGCGGGCAAGCACGCCGAGGGCGGACAGACGACTGGAATGTCAAAAGCGTTTGAGGCGTTGCAGAGCACCAATGACCTGTTGCAGGCAAGGGTTGAGGTCATGGATGAGCATTATGCAGCAGCGCTCGAGCAATCCAGGCTGCGAGACCAGCAGTACAAGCGCAGCTTGGTGTTCATGCAAGCAATGCAAGGGGTTCTTGAAGAACTTGTCGCCAACGATACCCCCGAGGCACTGCACATCCGGCAGCGTTTTGTTGAGCGTTACCAGGATCAGGTTGCCCAGGGTTTACGAGGCGGGAATATCCAGATTGCCCCGGAACTGGACGAGGTATTCCAGAAACTATTGCCCGAGACCCAGCAATTCATTTTGAGGATGCAGCATTCCGTCGCCCCGGGGCAGGATGCTGACGGCCCCTAACCAATGCTTTAGGCCCTCAGGCAGGGGCAGCACTTATCGAGGGTCTTCGGGGGCCCGACACGTGCCTTCTATCACGCCCTGCCGCGGCGTGGAGAAATTACAGCTCTCGCCTTCATGGCGACTGGCGCACGAACGCTAAGCAGAGATTGGCTGTCGACGTTCCCAATACCACACCTTGATGCGATTGCGAGCTTTATTGAGGAAGACGACGAGTAGGGCAGGCAGTTGTTGGTGAGTTGGTGCTGTATTATAGCCTCTGATGAATGCCCGCAATGGGTCGAAAGCAGCCGGTCGTGGGTGACCGTTTTCGACCCAAAGCGAACACTGATCCAAAGCTCTGTAGTCAGTGCAGGCCTCATCGCCGGCAAGCCGGCTCCCACAGGAATATCACCAGCCTTCAGGCATGCGCTGTACTTGTGGGAGCCGCGCTTGCCGGCGATGGGCCGCGAAGCGGCCCCGATTACAGATGTCCGCTTCGAGTCGATAGCTGGATGGGCGGGGCTGAAAATTGGCCGCCTACACATTGCTCTTTCTGAACGATGTCGAGAGCAGATGGGGGCATCATCGGGCTTGTATCAACTGGATTTTTCACCGTTTGCCCCATTCGCCACCAAGTGTTTTGTACAAGGTCACCCGGTTGGTCTGTTCTGTCAGTTTCAGGTTGATCAGCGACTGCTGCGCCGAATACAAAGAGCGCTGGGCGTCGAGTACGTCCATAAAGCTTTCCGAGCCTTCCTTGTACAGGGCCAACGAGAGCTGATAAGCGGTGTCGGTAGCGTCGGTCAGGCTGCGCTGGGCATCAAGGCGCTCATTGATATGACCACGCACTGACAGCGCATCGGCCACTTCGCTGAACGCGGTCTGGATCGTCTTCTCGTAGGTCGCCACTTCGATTTTGCTGTTGACCTTGGCTGCATCCAGACTGGCCCGATTGCTGCCTGCGTTGAAGATCGGCAGGTTGATCGAGGGGGCGAAGCTCCATGCGCCACTGCCGTCTTTGAACAACCCGGACAGCTCGCTGCTGGCGGTGCCGCCGCTGGCGGTAAGGGTAATGCTCGGGAAAAACGCAGCCCGAGCCGCGCCGATATCAGCATTGGCCGCCTTCAGTGAATGCTCAGCGGCCAAAACGTCCGGGCGACGCTGCAGCAGGCTCGAGGGCAGGCCCTGCGGCACACCCACCAGCAGTGTGGTATCGAATGGCTGGTCGCCTGGCAGCAGCGTGTCGCTCAGGCGTTCGCCGACCAGCAGTTCGAGGGCGTTACGGTCCTGCTCGACCTGGCTGGCATAATTGGCCGCATCGGCCCGGGCGGACTCGACTGTACTGCGCGCTTGCGCCAGGCTCACCCCGGACTCGCCGCCCAGTCCATGGCTCTGCTGCACCAGAGTGTAGGTTTTCTGCTGGCTGGCATAGGTGTCATTTGCCAGCTTGAGCAGTTGCTGGTCGGCGGCCAGGGTCATCCAGGCCGTCGCGACCTCGGCTACCAGACTGAGCTGCGTGCTGCGGCGAGTTTGCTCCAGCGAAAGGTACTGCTCCAGCGCAGCATCCTTGAGGTTACCCAGGCGACCAAACAGGTCCAGCTCATAGCTGCTGACGCCCAGGCCGACGCTGTACTGGCTGCTGACCGCCGAGCTGCCGTTGGTCACGCTGCGCTGTCGGGTACCTTCGGCAGTTGCCGAAACTGCCGGAAACAGCTCGGCGCGCTGGATGCGGTATTGCGTCCGCTGGTATTCGACATTCAATGCGGCCACGCGCAGGTCGCGGTTGTTGGTCAACGCCAGCGCCACGGTATCGCGTAGGCGGGCATTGGTGAACAGCGATTTCCAGTTGATATCGGCGCTCGTGGTGCTTGCACTGGTGGCGGTTGGCCACTGCTCGGCTACCGGTGCTGCCGGGCGCTGGTAGTCGGGTGCGAGGTTTACGCAGCCAGTAAGAACCAGCGCCAGCAACAAGGGGGACAGACGCATCACGCTTCTCCTGCAACAGTATCGACAGTGCTGGCGCCTCGGCCGGCCAAGCGCTGCACAAGGGCATAAAACAACGGGATGAAGAACAGGCCAAGCAGGGTGGCGGCGAGCATGCCACCCAGCACGCCGGTGCCAATTGCTTTTCGTCCACCGGCCCCGGCGCCGCTGCTCAGTGCCAGCGGCAGTACGCCAAGGATGAATGCCAGCGAGGTCATCAGTACTGGCCGCAGGCGAATGCGCACGGCCTCCAGGATGGCAGTGATGAGGTCCTGGCCGCGCTCGTATCCTTCTTTGGCGAACTCGACGATCAGAATGGCGTTTTTCGCCGTCAAACCCACCGTGGTCAGCAACCCGACCTGGAAGTAGACATCGTTGGCCAGGCCGCGCAGGCCCGTCAGCAGCAGCGCGCCAAGGATCCCCACCGGCACCACCAGCATCACCGCAAAGGGCACCGACCAGCTTTCGTACAGCGCCGCCAGGCACAGGAACACGAACATGATCGAGATGGCATACAGCAGGGGGGCTTGGGTACCCGCCATACGTTCCTGGTATGACTGCCCAGCCCAGGCGTAGCCGATACCGTCAGGCAATTGCGCCATGATCTGCTCGACTGCCGTCATGGCCTCGCCGGAGCTCACGCCACTGGCCGGCTCACCTACCAGTTCGTACGAGCCGAAGCCATTGAAGCGCTCCAGTAACGGCGAAGCGGTGCTCCATGAGGTGTTGGTGAATGCCGACAACGGCACCATGGCATCACTGTCGTTGCGCACATACCAGGCGCCGATATCCTCTGCCAGCATGCGCTTGTCGGCCTCGCCCTGCAGGTAGACTTTCTTCACCCGGCCGGCGTCGACGAAGTCGTTAACGTAACTGCCGCCCATCACGGTGCTGAGGGTGTCATTGATATCGCTGGCTGAAACACCCATGGCACCGGCCTTGCGGTCGTCGATGGCGACGTTCAGCTGGGGCGTGTCTTCCAGCCCCTGAGCACGAACGTTGGCCAGGCGCGCGTCTTTGGCCGCCAAGGTAAGGAACTGATCGCGGGCCTTGAGCAGCTCGGCGTGACCGAGGCCAGCCAGGTCCTGCAACCGCACATCGAAGCCTGAGCTCTGACCCAGGCCTTGGATAGCCGGTGGGGCTATGACGAACACATTGGCATCGAGGATCTTTGCCAGCGCCATGTTGGCCCTTCGTGCCACCGCTGTGGCGCTGTGTTCGTCGCCCTGGCGTTCGCTCCAGTCCTTGAGTTTGATGAAGGCTCGCCCCGAATTCTGTGCGTTACCGCCGGTACCCAGGCCGCGCACAGTGAGGATCGACGCCACCTCCGGTTGTTGCAGCATGTATTCCTGAACCTGGCGGTTGACCGCTTGCAAGCGCTCGTCGGTGCCGCCCACCGGCAGGGTCATCTGCATCATCAGCATGCCCTGGTCTTCCTCAGGCAGAAAAGCCGTGGGCAGTTTCTCGAACATCAGCGCCACGCCACCCAGCAGCAGTACGTAGACCAGCAGGCCGCGCAGCGGACGCGCAAGTACATTGCCGACACCGCGCTGGTAGCGCTGTGAGGTACGGTCGAAGGTACGGTTGAACCAGCCGAAGAAGCCACGCTGCGTTGTACCGTGGGCCGTCACCGGCTTGAGCAGGGTGGCACAGAGGGCCGGGGTCAGGGTCATCGCCACCAGGACAGACAAGGCCATGGCTGCTACCAGGGTTACCGAAAACTGACGGTAGATGATCCCGGTTGAGCCGCCGAAGAAGGCCATCGGGATGAATACTGCCGAGAGCACCACGGCAATACCGATCAGCGCGCCGCTGATCTCGCCCATCGACTGGCGGGTCGCCTCACGCGGCGACAGGCCTTTTTCGGTCATGATGCGCTCGACGTTCTCCACCACCACGATGGCATCGTCAACCAACAAGCCGATCGCCAGCACCATGCCGAACATGGTCAACGTGTTGATCGAGTAGCCGAGCATCGCCAATACGCCGAAGGTGCCGAGCAACACCACTGGTACGGCAATGGCGGGGATCAGCGTGGCGCGCAGGTTCTGCATGAACAGGTACATGATCAGCACCACCAGGGCGATGGCTTCGAACAGGGTCTTGACCACCTCCTCGATGGAAATCTTCACGAACGGCGCGGTGTTGTAGGCCACCTCGCTACGCAGTTGCAGCTTGCTGGGGAAGAACTGTTCCAGTTCGGCCAACTTGGCTTGCACCGCTTCAGAAACGTCCAGTGCGTTGGCACCGGTGGCCAGGCTCACCGCAAGGCCGCCGGAAGGCCGGCCATTGTGCTCGGCGACCACGTCGTAGCTTTCGCTGCCCAGCTCTACCCGGGCCACGTCGGCCAGAGTCACCATAGCGCCGGCACTGTTGGACTTGAGAACCAGGTCGCGGAACTGCGCGGCGGTCTGTAGCTTGCTGCGGGCGTTGATGGTGGCGTTGAGCTGCTGGCCGGCGCGGGCAGGCAGAGCGCCCAACTGGCCGGCCGAGGTGTCGACGTTCTGCGCTTCCAGCGCGCCGCTGATGTCCGAGGGCATCAGCGCGAATTGCTTGAGCTTGTCCGGGTCGAGCCAGATGCGCATGGCGTAGCTCGAACCGAGGGTGGTCACATCGCCGACGCCGCTGACCCGGCTGATCTGGTCATACAAGGTGCTGGAGATGAAGTCACTGATGTCGGTGGCGGTCACATCAGGGCTGTCCGATACCAGGGATACGATGATGAGGAAGTCGCTGGCCGAATTGTTGATCTGGATACCCTGCTGCTGCACGGTATCGGGCAGGCGCGCCTTGGCCTGCTCCAGCTTGGTCTGCACCTGCATTTGCGCAGTGTTTACATCCGTGCCGGCCTCGAATGTCAGGGTGATTTTGGCGCTGCCGGACGAGCTGCTGGTGGAGGACATGTAGGTGAGGCCGTCGAGGCCGGTCATCTGCTGTTCGATGACCTGGGTCACCGAATCTTCCATTGTCTTGGCCGACGCGCCGGTGTAGGTGGCGTTGAGGCTGATCTGCGGCGGGGCGATGTTGGGATACTGCGCCAGCGGCAGTTCGAAGATGGCCAGGCCACCGCCAAGCATGATCAGGATGGCGATGACCCAGGCGAAGATTGGCCGGTCGATGAAAAAACGTGCCATGAGATGGGCCTCAGTTGCTATCGTTGTGAGCGGTCAGGGGGGTGTTCTGCACCTGCACCTGTTGGCCAACACGCACCTTTTGCAAACCCTCCATGATGACCTTGTCGCCAGCTGCCAGGCCGTGACTGACCCACCAACGGTTGTCCACAGCACGGGCCAACGTCAGCTCACGCTGTTCTACCTTGCCATCGACCACTACCAGGGCGGTGGCGCTACCGCGCTCGTCACGGCTGACGGCCTGCTGCGGTACCAAAATAGCGTCGTTCTGTACGCCTTCCTGCAGCGTTGCCTTGATGTACATGCCCGGCATCAGCAGGCCGTCGGGGTTGGGCACCACTGCGCGGAACGTCACACTGCCGGTGCTTTGGTCAACGCTGACGCCGTTGAAGGTGAGGGTGCCGGCATGGGCGTAGGCGCTCCCATCTTCAAGTTCCAGGGGCACACGAGCGGCATCCGCCTGCCCGCTGCGTGCCAGCTTGCCTTCGGCCAGTTCGCGCTTGAGGCGTAGCAGGGTGCTGCTCGGCTGGGTGAAGTCGACGTAGATCGGATCGAGTTGCTGTACCGTGGTGAGGGCCGTGGTCTGCTCGGCAGTGACCAGTGCGCCAGGGGTGACCGTGGAAGTGGCTGTGCGGCCATCGATCGGTGCGTTGATGCGGGTGTAGTCGAGGTTGATCTGTGCGGTACGCTGCTCTGCCAAGGCAGACTGCAGGCTGGCACGGGCCTCGAGCAAGGCCGACTGGGCGCTTTCGTTGTCTTCGGCACTGATGGCGTCGAGCTTCACCAGTTGAGCATCACGCTTGGCTTTGAGTTCGGCAGCCCGCAGCGTGGCTCTGGCCGAGCTGACGGTGGCCTTGGCCTGGGCCAAGGTGGCCTGGTAGGACTGCGGGTCAATCTGGTACAGCGCCTGGCCGGCCTTGACCGTGTCACCCTCATTGAACAGACGTTTCTGAATGATGCCGCCAACTTGCGGACGGATCTCGGCAATCAGGTGGGCGCTGGCGCGACCGGGCAGGGTGGTGGTCAGGGCCTGGGCGGCGGTTGTCACTTCATACACTGCCACTTCCTGTACAGGAGCGGGGGCTGTAGCGGTTTCGGTTTCACCGCACCCTCCCAGGACAAGCAGGCCGGCGCCAAGCAGTAGCGCCCGGGACCAAGGTGATCGTGTATAGAACAGGGAGTGGAATAACGTATGCATCGCAGGCTCCGACCCAATTGATTCAGATGGCTCAAGCGTGCGTGGGAATTGTGCAGCAAATGTGCAGAAAGAATGGAGATTGGCCTGCGCGCCTTGCGGCACTGGAGTTGGCACGCTTCAATGGTGGCAATTCCAATTCACCGGCGGAGCCATGAAAGTCAGCCTTTCGCACAAGTTTTTCTTCGCGATGCTCTTGGTCTGCACTTTCGCCGTGTTGGGCATGGTGTTCGCCGCCTACTTAAGCTTGAAGTATGGCTTTCTCGGCTACCTCAATCAGCAAGCCGAGGAGCGCATGGAGCGCATCGTGCCGCGGATCGAGCAGGCCTATGCGCGTAATGGCAGCTGGGACTTCATCCGTCGCGACAAGGACCAGTGGTTCGAACTGCTGCGCCCGGACGATATCCAGCCGGACAAGACTTTCGACCCCAGCTTGCTGACGGTCTCCGACCTGACTGGCGCGTTCGTGCGCTTCGCCCTGCTCGATGCCCAGCGCCGGCCGATCATCGGCTACCAGGGGCCTGGCAGTGAAATGCTGCTGCGCCCGATCAGGCATCAAGAACAGCTGGTCGGCTGGATGGCCCTTGCGCCGCTGCAGTCGGTGACCAGCGTGGGTGACCGCCGCTTCCAGCTGAACCAGCTGCGCTCCAGCCTGCTGATAGGTCTGGCCTGCCTGTTGGCCACGGGTGTGATCGCCTGGTGGCTTAGCCGTGCCTTGCTGCGCCCGATCCGTGAAGTGGCCAGTGCCACCCATCGCCTGGCTGCAGGTGATTATGAAATCCAGCTGCCGGTGCGTTCGGCAGACGAAGCTGGGCAATTGGCCGGCGATTTCAACCGCATGGCCGCCACGCTGGCGAGCAACGAGCGCCTGCGCCGCGACTTCATGGCCGATATTTCCCACGAGCTACGCACGCCGCTGGCGGTGATGCGGGCCGAACTCGAAGCCATGGAAGATGGCATTCGCCCGGTCGATAGCAACGGTCTGCGCTCGCTGCAAGGCGAAGTCGGGTCGCTGAGCAAGCTGGTCGACGACCTGTTCGACCTGTCGTTGACCGAAGTAGGTGGACCGACCTATCGTCGCGAACGTATCGACCTGCGGGTGCTGCTGCCGGTGGTGGCCGATGCCTTCCAGGCCGGTTTTGCCGAGCGTGGCCTCGCGTTGCGCCTGGAATTGCCGGAAGAACCGCTGTGGGTGCTGGGCGATGAGTCACGCCTGGGCCAGTTGCTGCACAACCTGCTGGAAAACAGTCGCCGTTATACCGATGCGGGCGGCCACACGGTGCTGCGCGCATTCCAGGACGGCGACCAAGTGCTGGTGCAATGCGAGGACACCGCCCCCGACGTGGACAGTGCATCCCTGGCGCGTCTGTTCGAGCGTTTCTACCGCGCCGAGCGTTCGCGTAACCGTGCCAGTGGGGGCACCGGCCTGGGCCTGGCAATCTGCCGTGGCATCGCCGAAGTACACGGTGGCAAGCTGACGGCCAAAGCCTCGGCCTTGGGCGGCTTGCTGTTGTCACTCACGCTTCCGGTTGCCGGAGATCAGGCATGAGCCAGATTCTGTTGGTGGAAGATGAACCCAAGCTCGCCGCGCTGGTGGGCGATTACCTGCGCGCCGGTGGCTACCGCGTCGACCACCAAGAGGACGGCCTGGCGGTGATCCCGGCGATTCGCCAGGGCCAGTACGACCTGATTCTGCTCGACCTGATGCTGCCCGGTCGCGATGGCCTGGATATCTGCCGCGAGCTGCGCGGCTTCAGCCAGATGCCATTGATCATGATGACCGCCAGGGTCGACGAGATCGACCGCCTGCTGGGCTTGGAGCTGGGCGCCGACGACTACATCTGCAAGCCGTTCTCACCACGCGAGTTAGTCGCACGGGTCAAGGCCGTGTTGCGCCGTAGCGGGCAGCAGGCACCGAGCCTAGGCGTGGAGCTCGACTCTCGATCATTCCAGGCGCGCTACATGGGGGTGGCGCTGGACCTGACACCGGTAGAGTTTCGCATGCTTGCGGCACTGGCGGCTCGCCCGGGACAAGTGCTGTCACGCGACCAACTGATGAATCACATCTACCGAGACCATCGCGTGGTCGCAGACCGAACCGTAGACAGTCACGTGAAGAATTTACGGCACAAACTGTCAGGGGTAACTCCAGGACATGACCCGCTCAGGTCGGTATATGGGGTAGGTTACAGCCTGGAGCTTGAGTAGAACCCGGCCGCCAGCGGAGCGCCAGTGCCAGGCGCAACCGGTTGGGCACAAGGTTATCGAAATCAACTGCTCATCTATTTCATACCTAAATTCCCGAGCGGTTTGGTTGTTACGTCAGACCGGAGCAGATACGAGGGCGCTTTCGACCCGTAGCGGTCATTTTGCCCCGCAGCAATCATTGTGGGAGCGGGTTCACCCGCGAACACCGGCACGGCCGGTGCCATCCACCGCGGCGCCTGCTTCGCGGGTAAACCCGCTCCCACAGAGTACGCGTCGCGCTTACGAAACCAGTTATCTTTTAGCGTCACCGATCGCCAGCCCCAACATGTCTGGGCCTTACGCCAGCCAATAAAGGTATGGCCCACATCTGAATCTTGTATTTCATCTGCACGCGTTCGCCTGATTAGCATCGTCGATGTCTTCCTGTCGACGAGAACAACAACGTGAACCTTGGAACGATCATTACCCGAAGTGCCCGCTACTGGCCGGACCACATCGCCGTGGCGGACAGCCAGACACGCGTCACATACGCCCAACTGGAGCACCGCAGCAACCGCTTGGCCTCAGCGCTGGGTACGCTAGGCGTGGGTGTCGGGGAGCATGTGGCGATACTCGCCGCCAACCGCGTGGAGCTGGTCGAAGCTGAAGTGGCGCTGTACAAGGCGGCGATGGTCAAGGTGCCGATCAATGCGCGGCTGTCAGTGGATGAAGTGGTGCGGGTGCTGGAAGACTCCTGCAGCGTTGCACTGATCACCGATGCCAGTTTTGCCCAGGCGCTGGCAGCGCGGCGCACGGAGTTACCGCTGCTGCGCCAGCTGATCGTGCTGGAAGACGAGGGCGGTGATCTGGGTTATGCCGCGTTACTAGAGCGCGGCAGTGAGGCACCGCTGGGCCTGGACCCGGCCGACGATGCGCTGGCCGTGCTGCATTACACCTCCGGCAGCTCCGGCGTGCTCAAGGCTGCGATGCTGTCGTTCGGCAACCGCAAGGCGCTGGTGCGCAAGAGCATTGCCAGCCCCACACGGCGCTCCGGGCCAGGCGATGTCATGGCCCACGTGGGGCCCATCACCCATGCCAGCGGTATGCAGATCATGCCGCTGCTGGCGGTGGGCGCCTGCAACCTGCTACTCGATCGTTATGACGACCGCCTGTTGCTGGAGACCATTCAGCGCGAACGGGTGACGCGGCTGTTCCTGGTGCCGGCGATGATCAACCGCCTGGTCAATTACCCCGGCGTCGAACGCTTCGACCTGTCGAGCCTGAAGCTGGTCATGTACGGCGCCGCGCCCATGGCACCTGCCCTGGTGAAAAAGGCCATCGAACTGTTCGGGCCGATTCTCGCGCAAGGTTACGGGGCCGGTGAAACCTGTTCGCTGGTCACGGTGTTGACCGAGCAGGACCATTTGGTGGAAGACGGCGATTATCAACGCCTGGCCTCGTGCGGGCGGTGCTACTTCGAGACCGACCTGCGGGTGGTCAACGAGGCATTCGAGGATGTGACCCCGGGTGAGGTCGGCGAGATCGTGGTCAAAGGGCCCGACGTGATGCAGGGCTACTGGCGCGCCCCAGCGCTCACCGCCGAAGTGTTGCGTGACGGTTACTACCTTACCGGCGACCTGGCGACGGTCGATGCCCAGGGGTACGTGTTCATCGTCGATCGCAAGAAGGAAATGATCATTTCCGGCGGTTTCAACGTGTACCCCAGCGAAGTGGAGCAGGTGATCTACGGTTTCCCCGAAGTGTTTGAGGTGGCGGTGGTCGGCGTGCCCGACGCCCAGTGGGGCGAAGCGGTGCGCGCGGTGGTTGTGCTCAAGCCCGGGGCGCAACTGGAGGCCGCCGAGCTGATCGATCGTTGCGGCCGTGCGCTGGCCGGTTTCAAGAAACCGCGCGGTGTCGACTTTGTCAGCGAACTGCCGAAAAACCCCAATGGCAAGGTGGTGCGCCGCCTGGTCCGGGACACCTACTGGCAACACAGCGAACGTCGTATCTGACCCGGGAGCATCACCATGTATCAACCCAGTGCAAAGGCTGCGCAGATTATCGAAGCGATCGAGGGTTTCGTCCGCGATCAGGTACGCCCGCTGGAACAGCAGGCACAGCTGGACTGGGCGCGCCCGCACCCCCAGCCGGTGCTGCGGCAGGTGTGGAAACTTTCCAGCGAGCAGGGCCTGTACACCGTCATGCTGCCCGAAAGCATGGGCGGAGCCGGCCTGAACGTGGCCGACCTTTGCGCGGTGAAGGAGGCCACGATGCTGACAGGCTCGATGCTTGCCTCACACGTGTTGGGCGAGCTGTCGGGGCCACCGCGCGTCGGCCACCTGTTCAAGGTGGCCAGCCCCTACCAGGTCGAGACCTTTCTCAAGCCAGTGTGCCGCGCTGAAAAGGCCGTGTGCTTTGCCCTGACCGAAGCCGAGGCAGGTTCCGATGCCACCGCCATTACTACCCAGGCGCGCCGCGACGGCGACCACTATGTGCTCAGCGGCTGCAAGCGTTACATCTCTGGCGCCTCCTACGCCGACCTGGCGGTGCTGCTGGCGGTGACCGGGCCGGGGAAGGGCGCCCAGGGCATTTCGGCGTTCTTCGTCGACCTCAACGCGCCGGGTGTGCGAATTGACAGCGATTACTCGGTGATGTCCGGTGGCGGTGCCCACGGCGACATCGTGCTTGACCAGGTGCGCGTGCCCGCGGCCAACCTGATCGGTGAAGAGGGACAGGGGTTCAAACTGGCCATGGGGCGCATCACCCTCAACCGTCTGCTGCATTGCCCGACCCTGCTGGGGATGGCCGGCCTGGCGCTGAACTTGTCGATCGAGCATGCACGCAGCCGCAAGCAGTTCGGCCAGCCGATCGCCATGTTCCAGGCGGTCAACCACATGATCGCCGACATGGCCACCGAGCTGCACGCTGCGCGAAGCATGGTCTACGCCACGGCCCAGGTGAACGACGCAGGGGGCGATATCCGCACCCAGGCGCCGATGTGCAAGCTGTTCGTATCCGAGGCGGCCTTCCGCATCGCCGACAAGGCGGTGCAGGTGCACGGCGGTGCCGGGCTGATGCAGGGCCATCCGGTGGAGTGGATTTTCCGCGCCACGCGGATGATGCGTATCCTTACCGGCACCAGCGAGATCCAGCGCAACACCATCGCCAAAGGCGTGCTGATGCCTGCCTGAACGACGGGCCGCCCTTGCGGCGGCCTTTTTGCAACACCTCACAACAATAACAAGAGTACTCGCCATGACTGCGGATTCTTCCCTGCCTAACCCCCGTACCGCCTGGCTGGTGGCCGCGCTGCTGGCCCTGCTGATGCTGGTCAACTTTCTCGACAAGGTGGTGATTGGCCTGGTGGCCGTGCCGATGAGCGCCGAACTGGGCCTGACGGCCACCGAGTTCGGCCTGATCGGTGGTGCCTTGCATTGGTTTTTCGCGATCTCCGCCGTGGTCGGTGGCTTCATGGCCAACCGGCGCCCCACGCGCACCTTGCTGTTGGGCATGGGCCTGTTCTGGGCGCTGATCCAGCTGCCGATGCTGTTCGCCACCTCACTGTGGACCATCGTCGCCTGCCGGGTGCTGCTGGGCATCGGTGAGGGGCCGGCATCGCCGGTGGCCACTCATGCACTGTACAAGTGGTTCCCCAACGACCGGCGCAACCTGCCGGTGGCCCTGCTGCATGCTGGCAGTGCCATGGGCCTGCTGGTGGCGGGGGCAATGATCCCCTGGGTCAGCCTGCATTACGGCTGGCGCACCAATTTCATCATCCTTGCGTTGATCGGCCTGGTCTGGTGCCTGTTGTGGTGGCGGCTGGGCGAGGAGGGCACCCTCGAACGCCTGCGTGCCAGCCAGCTCAAGGCCGACGAATCGGCTATCCCCTATCGCAGGCTGCTGGGCGACCCCAGCGTGATGGGCAACTATCTGTGCCACTTCGCCGCCAACTGGTCGCTTGCCCTCACCCTGACCTGGGTGCCCAGTTACCTGCAGGTGGGCCTGGGTATCGACCCGCTGCAGACCGGGCGCATCTTCATCATGTTCGTGGTCGTGACCACGCCGCTGAGCTTGCTGCTGGCCTGGTTTTCCCAGCGCCTGATGCGTCGCGGCGTGAAGTCAAGGGTGGCACGCGGCGTGTTCGTTTCGGTGTGCCTGATACTGGGCGGCCTGTTGTCGGCTTCGTTGATGCTACCTGGCTTGAGCACGGCCGTAAGGGTCGCCGCGCTGACTTTGAGTGGTGGCCTGGCGCTGGTGATGTATTCCGTGGGCCCGGCAATGCTCGCCGAGTTCACCCCGGCGGCCCAGCGCGGCGGCATCCTCGCCATGGGCAACGGCATCGCCTCGCTGGCCGGGCTGGCAGCGCCGGTGGTGACCGGCTTGCTGGTACAAGGTGCGGGTAGCGAACACCCGGCGGGGTATGCCCAGGGCTTCCTGGTGTGCGGCGCGGTGCTGGTGATGGCCGGATTGGTGGGCCTGGCCACCATGAACCCGCAGCGCACCCAGCAGCGCCTGCGCGAATCTGCTGCCGCTGGCGGGCAGGTGTGCGCTCAGACCGCCAGCTGAACGCCGAGCACCGACTCCAGCGGCTCGGTCTCCTTGCCGATCAGTTCGCCCCGCCACCGGCCGCTGTTGACCAGGTCAATCAGCACGCTGCGCACCAGGTCGCGCAGGCAACCGGCAGCGAACGACAGGGGTTTGTGCTGGGAGTGCGCCAAGGCGATGGTGCGGCTGATGCGCGGTTCGACGATGCGCCGCGCCGCCGTGGGTTCGAGCAGTACGCTCAGCGGCGGCCAGTTGCTGATGGTCGCCGCCAGGCCGGCGCGCACCAGGCTGGCGATACCGGGTGCCGATTGCTGCTCGTAGGCAGCGGCCAGGGGGACGGCGGCTTCCATGGCGGCTTGCTCGATGCGTCGGCGCAGGTGCAGCGTCTTGGGCGGCAGCACCAGCCGGGTGGCGGCGGCTTCGGCTAGGGTGATGGTGTCGGGGGTGCCGGGGGCTGATGCGCCAACCCAGTACAGCGCCTCGGTGAAGATCGGCTCGGCCTCCACATGGTCGAGTTCCTCGGCATTGGGCACCACTCCGAAGTCCACCTTGCCCAGCTCGATGGCCTGGCCGCCTTCACGGCTGAGGCCGTCCCATACGGTCAGAGTGACGCCGGGGAAGCGCTGTTCGGCGCGCCTGACGATTTCTGGCAGCAGCAGGTCGGCGGCTGTGGCCGGGATGGAAATGGCCACGTGGCCCTTGGGGTCGCCGCGGCTGGATTTCAGCTCATCCTTCACCGAGTCGAGTTTCTGCACTACCTGCCGGGCCACTTCGTAGAGCTGGCGCCCGGCATCGGTCAGGGCAATGCCATCGTGCTGGCGGTCGAGCAGCTGCATCTCCAGTTCACTTTCCAGCAGGCTGATCTGCCGGCTCAACGCCGGCTGGGCAATGTAGGCGCGACGTGAAGCCGAAGAGAAGCTGCCGGCTTCGACGATGGCGATCAGGTAGCGGAGCTGTTTCAGGGTCATCGGAGCGGTTCCAAGGGTATGCCGAACTGATATGGCACGTATCCGAACACGTTATTTGTGGGGTTCGAAGCGCGGCTCCTAGTATCACCCCGAAAGGGCGTGCCAAGGCAAGCCCGGCCAGGACACCACAACAACAAGAGGCCAAGCCCGATGAAACCATTCGCTCTGCTGCGCAGCTTCCTGTTCGTCAACGCCAGCCTGCTGAGCCTGTACGTGGGGGCCACGCCACTGCCCGCAGACCTGACGCCGGTGGGGGCCGAACGCGGGCCCAGCGGCGACGGGCGCATACCGGCCTGGAACGGCGGTCTGCGGGCGGGGCAAGTGTCTCTGGCGGTCAACGGCACGCCGCTGGACCCGTACGCCGATGAGCAGCCGCTGTATGTGATCACCGCCAACAACTACACCCAGTACCGGGAGCAACTGACGGCGGGGCAGGTGGCCTTGATGCAGCGTTACCCCCAGTCTTTCCGTCTGCCTGTGTATCCCTCGCACCGCAGTGTCGCGGTGCCGCCACCCGTGGGCGAGTGGGCCCGGCACAATGCGGCCAGTGCCCGGCTGGTCAATGACGGCAACGGCGTGGCGGGCTTTGCCGGCGTAGTGGCATTCCCCAAGCCCGAGAATGGCCTGCAGGTGCTGTGGAACCACCTCACCCGGCCGCGCAACGGCAGTTACAGCCTGGCCTCGGACAGCATCACCCCGCGTGGCGATGGCCGCTTCGCGACGATGAGCCTGCAACAGAACTTCGCCCGCCCCGACGTACTGGAAGGCGGCCAAGCGGGCAACGTGCTGTATTACCTGAGTTACCGTATGACCGCGCCGTCGCGTCTGGCGGGCGATGCCGTGGTGCTGCACGAAACCCTCGATCAGGTCGCCCAGCCGCGCCTCTCGTGGCTGTACAGCAGCAGTCAGCGGCGGGTGCGGCGTGCCCCGACGCTGGCTTATGACAGCATCACCCCGGGCACGGCCGGCCTGCGCACCGCCGACAGCCGCGACATGTTCAACGGCGCCCCGGACCTCTACCAGTGGACCCTGGTGGGCAAGAAGGCCCTGCACGTGCCGTACAACAGCTATCGCCTGGCTTCGCCCGTGCTCGGTTATGCCGCGCTGATCGGGCCGGGGCACGTCAACCCGCAACCCACCCGCTACGAGCTGCACCGGGTGTGGGAAGTGGTGGGCACCCTCAAACCTGGGGCGAAGCACCTGTACGCCAGTCGCCGCTATTACCTGGACGAGGACAGCTGGGCAATCCTCGAGGCGGACTTTTTCGACCACAAGGGCCAGTTGTGGCGCACCGCCCAGGCCCACAGCTACTACCACGTGACTGGGCAGGCGCTGGTCAACGCCATGGAGGCGATCTACGACCTGCGCAGTGGCCGCTACCAGCTGTCAGGCCTGACCAACGAGCAGCCAAGGCCGTACGCCTTCGACGTGCGCACCAGTGCTTCCTACTTTTCCCCCGGCGCATTGCGCAGCCAAGGGCTGCGCTGACACAGGGCTCTCATGAATTCCGATCACCGTCGTACTCCTTGGGAGCGCTGGTTGCTGGGGCAGGGCAAGGCGCCTGACCCGCGTTTTACCTTGGCCAATGAGCGCACCTTTCTTGCTTGGATCCGCACCGCACTGGCCTTGCTCGGCGGCGCCATCGCCATCGAAACCTTCGCTGCCCATGCCTGGCCACCCTCTGGGCGCGTGGCGATGGAGCTGGCGTTGCTGGCCTTCAGCTTGCTGGTGAGCCTGGGCGCCGGCTGGCGCTGGTTCGCGGTGGAGCGCGCATTGCGCCGCGAGGCGCCGCTGCCGTTCCCGCGCCTGGTGCCACTGCTGAGCGTGGCGTGCGGGCTTGCCGGCGTGGCGCTTGTCGGCGTGCTATGGGCGCGTTGGCATGGCGGATAGCGCCAGAGACACCGGGCTGCAGGCCGAGCGTACCGTGCTGGCCTGGCGGCGCACGCAGGTCTCGTTGCTGCTGGTAGCGTGCCTCGCCTGGCGTGGCGAGATGTGGATGGTGGCTGGCCTGGCGGCGCTGCTGGCGGTGTTGTGTCGGGCCCGTGACCGCCGGGTGTACCGCCGTGGGCTGGGCATGCTGCATCGCGAGCAGGGCCACGCGGCCGCCTGGAGTGTGCTGCTCTGTGCCCTGGGGGTGGCGGGCCTGGTGCTGAGCGTGTGGTTGCGCCGCTCGCTTTAGGGCGGCGCTGTAGGTGATTTAGGGGGTGACGATATTGAAGCGCCCGTCCGGCTCGTCCAGCCCTGCCATGAAGCGCATGAACTTCATGCGCTCGCCACTGATGTCGATATCACCCACGGTCGCTTCCTTGAGAAAGCCGGTCTGCTTCAGGGCGATGCGGTCCAGAATAGCCTTGCTCATTTTCACCTCGACATCCGCCTGCCTGTGGCGGGTGTGGTCGCGGTGGGTGAGAACGCCGTTGCGTAGGGTCAGTGCATAATCTTCGTTCAGGTCGGTGAAGTGCCAGTTGATGGTCAGGTCCTGCTCGGCGGCCTTGGCAGCATCCACGCGTACGCCCAGGTAATCGAAGAACAGCGTCGGACTCAGGGCGCGTACCAGGTCGTCCGCGCTGCCGCCTTTGCTGGCGGTCGGCGCCACACCGTTGCGCAGCTCTTGCGCACCGGTCAGGTAGGCGTTGCGCCAGGTGGCGTTCTCGCTCTGGTAGCCCAGTTGCTCCAGGGCGTCGGCCTGCAGCTCGCGCGCTGCGCTGTTGTCGGGCTCGGCGAATACCAAGTGCCGGGTGAGCTCGGCAACCCAGCGGTAATCACCGCTGCCGTAGGCCTCAAGGGCCAGGGTCAGCACCCGCTCGGCACCGCCCAGGGCCTTGACGTAATGCGCACCGGCCTCGCTCGGCGGCAAGGGGTTGAGGGTTGCCGGGTTGCCGTCGTAAAAGCCCATGTAGCGCTGATACACCGCTCGTACGTTGTGGCTGAGCGAGCCATAGTAGTCGCGGCTGTACCATTTGCTGGCCAGCCGAGGCGGCAAGGTGGTCAGCTCAGCGGCGATCTCGGTGGGGCCAAGGCCACGGTTGATCAGGCGCAAGGTCTGGCTGTCGATGAAGGCGTACATGTCGCGCTGGTCAGCCAGGTAGTCGCGGATCGCCGCGCCGCCCCAGGTCGGCCAGTGGTGCTGGGCAAACACCACTTCGGCCTGCTCGCCATAGCGCAACAGCGACTGGTCGAGGTAGTGCGCCCACACCTTGGCATCGCGCACCTGGGCGCCGCGCAGGGTCAGCACGTTGTGCTGCACGTGGGAGGCGTTCTCGGCCATGCACAGGGCCTTGAACTGGGGGAACCACAGGTTCATTTCAGCAGGCGCTTCGGTGCCAGGGGTGAGCTGGAATTCGATGTCGACACCGTCGATGCGCAGGGTCTCGAAGGGCTGTTCGATCAGCCGGGTCGGGGCAATCAGGCTAACCGTGGCATTGGTCGGCACACCCTTGCCCAGGCCGGCATCCACCTGGCCGCGTGGACCGCGTGGCAGTGGTGCGCCGTACATGTACTGTGCCCGGCGCTTCATTGCCGGCCCGGCCAGCACGTTTTCGCTGACGGCATGTTCGAAGAAGCCCTGCGGGGCGATGACCTGCACCTTGCCGGCCTTGACGTCCGCCTCGTCGATCACCCCACGCACGCCCCCGAAATGATCGACGTGCGGGTGGGTATAGATTACCGCCACCACCGGTCGCTGCGGGCGATGGCGAAAGTACATGGCCAACCCGGCCCTGGCGGTTTCCACCGACAGCAGCGGGTCCATCACGATCAGACCGTGCTCGCCTTCGATCAGGGTCATGTTGGCCAGGTCCAGGCCGCGCACCTGGTAGATGCCTTCGCTGACCTTGAACAACCCGGCAAGGGTGTTGAGCTGGGCAATGCGCCACAGGCTTGGGTTGACCGTGGCCGGTGCCTCGCCTTTCAGGAAGGCATAGCGCTGCAGGTCCCAGACGGTTTTACCGTCGGCATTGACCACGGGCTGGTCAACAGCTTCGAGCAGCCCGCGGCGGGCATTGTCGAAGTCGCTGCGGTCGCCGAAGGGCAGGCGCTGCAACCATTGCTGATTGCTCTGGCGGGTGAGGTCGCTGGCGTCCTTGGCCGGCCCGCCGGCCAGCGCCGCGTAGGGCAGGGCCAGGGCCAGCAGGCAGGGCAGTGTGCGTAGGCGCATGGGGTAGTCCTTGTTGTTCTGAGGGCGAACACTCTAAGGACAGAGCTCGCCGGCAAACCAATACCACTCTTGCATGGCCACCCATGCCCAAGTGCTATGGCTCAGCCGGCACCAATTTCCATGATGCGCGCCACCAGCCAGGCCAGTGCCGGGTCGTGCTGGCGATGGGCAAGGTACACCAGCTCCAGCTGGAAGGGCTCCAGGGCGAACGGCAGCTCGAATACCTGAAGCGGCAGCAGCCGGGCGAAATAGCGGGCCAGGGCGGTGGGCAGCACCACGCACAAGTCGGAGCTTGCGGCCAGGTGTGCGGCCTGCAGGTAATTGGGCGTGGTGTAGACGATGCGCCGGGCCAGACGCTGTTCCCCCAGCCATTGGTCGACCATGCCACGTGTCTGCCCGCCGTGCACCCACAGGTGGCGCAGGGCGAGAAACGCTTGAAGGTCGAGGGTGCCATCCACTTCGGGGTGGCCCTGGCGCACCGCCACGTGCAGGGTTTCGCTGCGCCAGTGGCGCCGCTCGTAGCGCGCGGGCACCTCATCGAAGCGCCCCAGCACCAGGTCGAGCTCGCCGCGATCGAGGGCTTCGGCGGGCAGATTGGGCGTCAGGTGCAGCACATCCACGCGCAAGTGCGGGGCCTGGGTTTGCAAGGTGGCCAGCAACTTTGGCATGCACAGCTGTTCGGCGAAGTCGGTGAGCGCGATACGCAGCTGGCGGTGGCTGAGCCGCGGGTCGAAGCTGTCGCCGGCGCCAAGGGTCTGTTCGATCTGCAGCAATGCCGCGCGAATCGGGCCTTCCAGGGCCAAGGCGCGCGGAGTGGGGCGCATGCGCCGGCCCACGCGCACCAGCAGCGGGTCGCCCAGTAGATCGCGCAGACGCGCCAGCGCATTGCTCACCGTCGGCTGGGTCAGCGCCAGGCGTTCGGCGGCGCGCGACACATTCTGTTCACGCAGCAGCATGTCCAGGACGCGCAGCAGGTTGAGGTCGAAGTTGGTTATATTCATGCGAAAAATACATGGGATGGAAAATGAGAATTTCAAAAATAGTAGGCGCCTGACTAGGGTGAGGGCAATGCCTTCACACCTTGAATCAGGAGCGTCACGCGTGATTATTTCCTACAACGTTCAACAGGCGGCGGTGATCGGCGCCGGCACCATGGGCCGCGGCATCGTCATCAGCCTGGCCCGTGCGGGCCTTGCGGTGCTGTGGCTGGACAACGACTCCAGCGCTACCGAAGCCGGCCTGGCGATGATCGCGCAAACCTGGGCACAGCAGGTGGCCAAGGGCCGTATCGATCGGGCCGAGGCTGACGCCTGCCTTGCGCGGGTGCGCCAGGTAACGGCCTATGATGACCTCGCCGAAGCCGACCTGGTGATCGAAGCGGTGTACGAGAACCTGGCGCTCAAGCAGGCCATCTTCCGTACCCTGGACAGCACGCTCAAGGCCGACGCCATCCTTGCCAGCAACACCTCGGCACTGGACATCGACGCCATCGCGGCAGTCACCCGCCGGCCCGAACAGGTGCTCGGGCTGCACTTCTTCAGCCCGGCCCATGTGATGAAGCTATTGGAAGTGGTGCGCGGGGAGCGCACTTCGCCTGCGGTGCTCGAGGCCGCCCAGGCCCTTGGGCAGCGCATGGGCAAGGAAGTGGTGGTGGCCGGCAACTGTCCAGGCTTCATCGGCAACCGCATGCTCGCCAGCTATGTGGCCGAGGCGCGCAAGCTGCTGCTCGAAGGCGCCACGCCGCGGCAGGTGGATGAGACGTTGCAAAGGTTCGGCATGGCCATGGGCCCGTTTCGCATGTACGACGTGATCGGCATCGACCTGGAGTGGCGGGCCCGTCAGCTGGCTGGGAAAGGCATGGATGCGCCGTTGGCCCAGGTCGACAATAGCCTGTGTGCGCTGGGGCGCTTCGGGCAGAAGGCCGGCCAGGGTTACTACCGTTATGCACCTGGCAGCCGTGATGCGGTGCACGACCCCGAAGTCGATGCACTGGTGCTCAAGGTCGCCCATGACCTGGGCGTGCGTCGGCGCCAGATCGACGACGAGGAAATCCGTGAGCGCTGCCTGCTGGCGCTGGTCAACGAAGGGGCAAAGATACTTGAGGAATCGGTGGCCAGCTGCAGCGCTGACATCGACCGTGTCTACCTGCATGGCTACGGCTTCCCGCACGAGGTTGGCGGGCCGATGCGCTGGGCTGACCAGCAGGGGCTGGGCTTGCTGCTGGCACGCCTGGAACGCTTGGAGGGACTGTTCGGCGAGCACTGGCGCCAGGCCGGATTGCTGAGGAGCCTGGTGGCTGAGGGTAAACAGTTGGCCGACGTTCGCGAGGGCCGCGCATGAACTACCGAGCCCCCCAGCGTGACATGCACTTCGTGCTGCATGAACTGTTCGATGTGACGGCGCACTGTACCCGCCTGGGCAATGAGCTGGACCGCGAAACCATCGATGGCATTCTTGAGCAGGGTGCACGCTTTGCCAGCGAAGTGGTTGCGCCGCTCAACCGCCAGGGCGATGAGCAGGGCTGCCGCCTGGAGCAAGGCAACGTGCGCACTCCGGATGGCTTTCGCCAGGCTTACCGGCAGTATGTGGAGCAGGGCTGGGGTGGCATGACCGGCCCGCTGGAACATGACGGCCAGGGCCTGCCGCAAATGGTTTCGGCCTGCTTTCACGAAATGCTGATGGGCGCGTCGCTGTCGTTCCGGATCTATTCCGGGCTGACCGAGGGCGCCGTGCTGGCCTTGCACCGGCATGGCAGCGCAGCGATCAAGCGCGATTACCTGGGCAAGCTGGTCAGCGGCGAATGGGCCGGCACCATGTGCCTGACCGAGCCGCAGGCCGGCACCGACCTGGCGCTGCTGCGTACCCGTGCCGAGCCGCAGGGCGATGGCAGCTACCGCATCAGCGGTAGCAAGATCTTCATCAGCGGCGGCGATCAGGATCTCACCGACAACATCGTCCACCTGGTGCTGGCGCGGCTGCCGGATGCGCCGGCCGGTGTGCGTGGCATCAGCCTGTTCCTGGTGCCCAAGTTCGAATGCACAGAAAACGGAGGGCTGGGTCCGCGCAATGCGGTCGAATGCGGCGCGCTTGAGCACAAGATGGGCATCAAGGGCGCGGCGACCTGCGTGATGAATTTCGATGGCGCCCGTGGCTGGCTGGTGGGAGAGGCCAACCAGGGCCTGGCATGCATGTTCACCATGATGAACGATGCACGCTTCCAGGTCGGCCTGCAGGGGCTGGGCATCGCCGAGGCGGCCTTCCAGGGTGGCCTGGGCTATGCCCGCGAGCGCTTGCAGTCGCGCAGTCTGGCAGGGCCGGTGGCGCCCGAGCGCAGTGCCGACCCGATCATCTGCCACCCTGACGTGCGGCGCATGCTGCTGACTCAGAAAACCCTCAGCGAAGGTTGCCGCATGCTGGCGGCCTTTGCCGCCCAAGCGCTGGACCTGGAGCACGGTGCTTTGCAGCCTGAAGTGCAGGCGGCCGCAGGGCGCCGGGCGGCGTTGCTGATCCCCATCGTCAAGGCCTTCCTCACCGATGTCGGCCAGGAGACTGCCAGCCTGGGCGTGCAGCTGTACGGCGGGCATGGCTACATCCGCGAATGGGGCATGGAGCAACTGATGCGCGACAGCCGCATCACCCAGCTGTACGAGGGCACCAACGGCATTCAGGCGTTGGACCTGATTCGCCGCAAGCTGCTTGGCGATGGTGGCGAGCAGTTGCGCCTGCTGATCGATGAGTTGCTTGAAGGGGCACGCAACTGCCGCGCAGACGCGCTGGCCGGGATGGCCCAGGCGGTTGCCCAGCGCCTGCAGGAATGGCGCAACCTGAGCGCCGAGGTGCTCGACGCCTGCCGCTGCGACCCGCAGGAAATCGGCGCGGTGTCGGTGGATTTTCTCGCCTATTCGGGCTACGTGCTGCTGGCCGCACTGTGGCTTCGGGCGGCCGAAACCGCCAGCGCGGCATTGACCGCCGGCAGCCAGGACAGCGCCTTCTACCAGGCCAAGTTGCAGGCTGCAGCCTTTTACTGGCGGCGGGTGTTGCCGCGCGCGAGTGCCCACAGCGAGGCCTTGCGCGGCGGCGCACAGTGCCTGATGAGCCTGGATGATTCGCACTTCGCCTTTTGACCTGGCCCTGCTGTTCACCCACAAGAACAAGAGGAACATGAGTATGCAGCCTTTCAGTTTTGCCACCACCCCTCATCTGCTTTGCGAACCCGGCGCGGCCGGGCGCCTGGCGCAGCTGTGCCAGCAACGCGGCGTGCGCCGCGTGCTGATCGTGACCGACCCGGGTATCGTCAGTCTGGGTATGCTCGATGACTTGCTCCCAGGGTTCACCCAGGCCCACTTGAGCGTGGCGATCTTCAGCGAGGTCAGCGCCGACCCCAGCCATGCCTGCGTGCTGTCGGCCGCCGCTCGGGCGCGGCATATCGGCGCCGAGCTGATCGTCGGCTTCGGTGGCGGCAGCTCCATGGATGTCGCCAAGCTGGTGGCGCTGCTGGCGCACCCGGCCTGTGACCAGACCCTGGAGGCGGTGTACGGCATCGACCGGGCCAAAGGCCAGCGCCTGCCGCTGATCCAGGTGCCGACCACCGCTGGGACGGGGTCAGAGGTCACTCCCGTCGCCGTGATCACCACTGGCGAGGCGGCCAAGATGGCGGTGATTTCACCCCTGTTGCTGCCCGACCTGGCCTTGCTCGACGCAGAGCGCACTCTGGGCCTGCCCCCGGCGATCACCGCCGCCACGGGGATCGATGCCATGGTCCATGCCATTGAGGCCACCACCAGCCAGTTCAAGTGCAACCCGTTGTCCAGCCTGTTGGCCCGTGAAGCGCTGGCGCTGCTGGCCGGCAACCTCGACCAGGCGGTGCACAATGGTGGCAACCTGGTGGCGCGCCAGGCCATGCTGCTGGGCGCCTGTCTGGCCGGGCAGGCGTTTGCCAATGCGCCGGTCGCAGCGGTGCATGCGCTGGCCTACCCATTGGGGGCGCGTTACCACGTGCCGCACGGGCTGGCCAATGCGCTGGTGCTGCCCCACGTGATGCGCTTCAACCGTCTTGAAGCGTTCGCCGACTATGCCGCGCTGGCCCCGGCCCTGCTGGGCGATCGGCTGGTGCCTGGCGACCCCCATGAGCTCTGTAACCAGTTCATCGATGAGCTGGAGCAGCTGGCGCCACGCTGTGGCCTGCCCAGCCGGCTGCGAGATGTCGGGGTACCGCGGCACAGCCTGCCATTGCTGGCCGAGGATGCCCTGCAACAGCAACGGTTGCTGGTCAACAACCCGCGCAAGGTCACCCTTGACGACGCATTGGCCCTCTATCAGGCGGCGTTTTGAACATGGCCAGGGAACGCCCGCTGCGCGGCGCCTACCGCCACTTTCAGCCGATCACCACGCGCTGGCATGACAACGACCTGTACGGGCATGTGAACAACGTCGTTTATTACGGGTTTTTCGACAGTGCCGTGAATACCTGGTTGATCGAGCAGGCCGGCCTCGATATCCACCACGACCCGGTGGTGGCCTACGTGGCCGGGTCCGCCTGCGACTATTTCGCCGCCGTCGCCTTCCCGCAACGCATCGAGGTGGGCATTGCCGTCGAACGTTTGGGCAACAGTTCGGTGCACTACGCCCTGGCCGTGTTCGTCGAGGGCGAACCCGAGGCCTGCGCCGCTGGCCGTTTCACCCATGTGTTCGTCGATCGCCGCAACAACCGCCCGGTCAGTATTCCCGCCCAATTGCGCAGTGCCTACGAAAGCCTGCTGCCGGTGTAATTGCCCAAGGAGAGCCGTTTCATGCAAGACGCAGTCATCGTATCCACCGCGCGCACGCCCATCGCCAAGGCTTGGCGCGGCGCGTTCAACGACCTCACCACCCCCAGCATGAGCGCTATTGCCATCCGCGCCGCCGTCGAGCGCGCCGGCGTGGAGCCGGGCGAAGTCGAGGACCTGGTGCTGGGCACCGCCATGCAAAGCGGGACCGCCGCCATCAACCCGGCGCGCTTGTCGGCCCTGGCGGCCGGCTTGCCGCAGTCGGTGGCCGGGCAGACCATCGACCGCCAATGCGCTTCAGGGCTGATGGCCATTGCCATCGGCGCTCAGCAGATCCGCGGCGAGGGCATGCACGTGGTGGTCGGAGCCGGGCAGGAGCAGATCAGCCTGGTGCAGCAGGCACACATGCAGGCCGCCAATGCTGCCCAGGACGACACGGTGCGGCGCCTGTGCGAGCACGCCTATATGCCAATGCTGCACACAGCCGAGCACGTCGCCAAACGCTATGGTATCGCCCGTCACGCCCAGGACCGTTACGCCTTGCTGTCGCAGCAGCGAACAGCGGCAGCGCAAGAGGCCGGGCTGTTCGCAGATGAAATCGTGGCAGTCACGGCGCAGCGCAAGGTCGTCGACAAGGCCACTGGCGTCCAGTCCCACGAGCGCGTGCACCTGAGCCAGGACGAAGGTAACCGCCCGTACACCCGACTGGCGGACCTCGAGGCACTGCAACCGGTGATCGAGGGCGGCTGCGTGACGGCTGGCAATGCCAGCCAGTTGTCCGATGGTGCCAGCGCCTGTGTGCTGATGAGCGGTGCCCGGGCGGCACGCGCAGGCTGCCAGCCGCTGGGACTGTACCGGGGCATGGCGGTGGTCGGCCTGGCGCCGGAAGAAATGGGCATTGGCCCGGTGCTGGCGATACCGCGCCTGTTGGCGCGCCACGCGTTGCGGGTCGAGGACATCGGCTTGTGGGAGATCAACGAGGCATTCGCCTGCCAGGTGCTCTACTGCGCAGAACACCTGGGCATCGACCCGGCTCGGCTCAACGTCAACGGTGGCGCCATCGCCATCGGCCACCCCTATGGCATGAGCGGTGCGCGCATGGTCGGGCATGCCTTGCTCGAAGGCCGCCGGCGCAAGGTTCGCTACGTGGTGGTGAGCATGTGCGTGGGCGGGGGCATGGGCGCGGCTGGCTTGTTCGAAGTGCTCTGAAGCACCGCCATCGAGCCATAACGAACCGGCATGGCATTGATCCGAAGACGCTATTTGTGAGCGTAATCAAACCTCCCTGATACTGCTCGTCACCGACACCGCCGGCCTGGGCGGCCGGCGCGTCCGCGCTGAACCCATCATTTCCCTCTCTAATAAAACAACAAGAGGTTAAGAGTGAGCGCAACCCTTCTATCCTGCCGGCGCCAGGCGCCGCTGGCGGCCCTGTGCTGCCTGCTCGCCACTCCGGTGGCGGGCGTTCAATTCGACGTTGGCTCGCTGCAAGGGCGTTTCGACTCGGCGCTGTCATTGAGTACCGCCGTCAGCACTGCCAACCCCGATAAACAGCAGTTGCAGGCTGCCAATGGCAATGACGGGCGGCGCAACTACCGGTCGGGCGACATATTTTCGGCGATCTTCAAAGGCACCCATGACCTGGAGCTGCACGGCGATAACGTGGGTGTATTCCTGCGTGGCACCTACTGGTACGACACCGCGCAACGCGACCACAGCCAGCGGGCCGTCGACATCGACGATCGCAACCGCCAGGTGTCGGCGAAAACCGCGGGGACGGAGCTGCTCGATGCGTTCGTCTATGGCCTTTACGACATTGGCGGTGAGCCCGGTTCGCTGCGGGTGGGCAAACAGGTGGTCAACTGGGGGGAAAGCCTGTTCATCCAGGGCGGGCTGAACGTGATCAACCCCTTCAGCCAGGCTGCGCTGCGCCGGCCAGGGGCGGAAGTGAAAGACGCCCTGGCGCCGGTCAACCTGCTGTATGTCACGCAGAACCTCAACCAGGCGCTGTCTTTCGATGCCTTGTACCAGCTGGACTGGGAGCAGACCCGGCTGGAGAACTGCGCAACGTTCTTTTCCGGCAACGACTTCATGCCCGAAGGCTGCCAGGGACTGGATGTCGGCGGGCAGATGGTGACCAATCCAGCCGTGTCGTCGGCCCTGTCCCCGTTTGGTGTGACGCTGACGGAGGAGGGTGTGCGCGTGCCTCGGGGCGCCGACCAGAATGCACGCAACGGTGGCCAATGGGGTTTTTCGCTGCACTGGTACGTTGAGCCACTGGATACCGAGTTCGGCCTGTTCGCAGCCAATTACCACAGCCGTTCGCCTTACCTGGGCACGGTCAGCAGCCGCTATTACGCCAATACGGGCTTTGCCCGTGAACTGTGCGGCAATGTCGGTGTGGCGCAGGCCAATTGCGGGGCCTTTCTGGCTTCCAGCAACGGGCAGACCCTGGCTGGCGCGCTACGTATGGGCACCTCGCAGTACCGGGCGCAATACCCCGAGGACATCCGCCTGTACGGCCTGACCTTCGCCACCACCTTGCGCAACGGTGCCGCCGTGCAGGGTGAACTGAGCTACCGGCCAAACATGCCGGTGCAGCTCAACGGCAACGATGTGCTGCAGTCATTGCTCAATGCTCCGGGCCGCAGCCCGCTCAACGCCGACGGCCTGCGCCCTGCGACAGACAACACCCCCTTCGACGGTTACCGGCGCAAGGAGGTGACCCAGGCCCAGGTGTCGGCCGTGCAGGCGTTCAACCAAGTCATGGGCAGCAACCAGCTACTGCTGATGGGCGAGGTGGGCGCCACCTATGTAGGCGGGCTGGAGGGGCGTTTCGGGCCGCGCTATGGCCGCTCTGGTGCCTATGGCAACGGCGAGCTGGCCGACAACAGCCTGTGCCTGGCGATCTCGAAAAGCCCGGTCGACTGCAACGGCGAGGGCTTTGTCACACCCTTTTCCTGGGGCTACCGCCTGCGCGCGACCTGGAGCTACCCCAACCTGATCCAAGGCCTGGACGTTCGCCCAGGCCTGGCCTGGGCCCATGACGTCAAGGGTTACTCGCCGGCGGACAGCTCGGCCTTCAACGAAGGCTCTCGCTCGATCAGCCTGGGCGTGGACGTCAGCCTGGCCAGCCAATACTGGGCCAGCCTGGCCTATACCGATTACCTCGACGGCGATTATGGCACCCGCGGCGACCGCGATTATGTGGCGTTCAGCGTGGGCGCCAACTTCTAAGGCAACCAAGGAGCAAGACCATGTCCAAGCGCAGCATGCACCCTTCATCCGCCAACCTGACTGGTATCGCCCTGGTGCTGGCCGGTGCCTTGGCCCCAACCCTGGCGGTCGGTGCACCGACCGGGCAGGGTGTGATGCAGGGGTTCCCACCGGCGCCGGAGTTGCGGGTCACCCAGGCCAATGCCTTTCAGCCACCGTACTTGCGCTGGTCGATGCGCCACGCCCGTGAGGTGTCGCCCACCCGTGGCATCGGTCGGGCAGCCACACCGCTGAGCTTGACCGAAGGCCGCGCGGCGGCGCTAGACCAACTGGCCTTCAGCGCCGGTGACCAGCCTTTGACCTTGGCCGGCTACCTGGAGCAAACCAGCACAGACGGGATGATCGTGCTGCACCAGGGCAAGGTGGTGTACGAGCGTTATCTGGACGGCTTCCAACCTCGCCAGCCCCATATCTGGGCGTCGATGACCAAGTCGGTCACCGGCCTGATCGCTGCCCAGCTGATTGCCGAAGGTGCGCTGGACCCGCAGCGTACGCTGGCGCATTACGTGCCGGAACTGCGCGGAACGCCGTTTGGCGAGGCGACGGTGCAGGCCAACCTGGACATGCAGGTGGCGGTGCAGTACCCCGCGCAGATGCCGCCGGACCTCGGCCTGTTTGCCGCTACTGGCCTGATACCTCGGGGCGAAGGAATGCCGGGGGATATCTACAGCTTCCTGCGGCAGGTGCAGCAGGCGCCGAACCCCGGCCAAGCACCATTCTTCTACCAGAACGGCTCGCCGGAAGCGCTGGCCTGGGCGTTGCGGCGTGTCACCGGGCTGAATTGGGCGCAGTTGGTCGAACAGCGGTTGTGGTCACGCTTCGCCGAGGACGATGCCTATGTGCAGGTCGACCCGCTCGGTACCGAAATGGCCAGTGGCGGCATCAGCTGTAATTTGCGCGACACCGCCCGCTTCGCCGAACTGGTGCGCCGCGAACTGGCCCGTGATGCCAAGGGCGACAGCTTCAACCAGGCTGTGCACAGCACGTTCCAGCCTGCGGACCCAGCAGTTTTCGCCCAGGGCAGCCTTGGCCCCGGCCGTCCTGGCTACAGCTACCGCAATTACTGGTACCAGAAAAACGACGGTGACGGTTCGTTCGAGGCCAGCGGGCGCTTCGGGCAGAAAATCTACATAAATCCCCGCCGCGAACTGGTCATCGTAAAACTCTCAGCCACCGCCGACCAAGCCCGTCGCGCCACGCGTGCTGACGGCGAAGCAAACGCCCCCGCGCGCGTCGTGGACTCGCCGGCTACGTTCAATCGCATGGTGGATGCGGTGTTGGCGGCACTGCCGGGTTAATGTGCAAAAGTGCAACTAGAGGCGGGTTTGATCATCCTCTTTTGGCCAATAGCTGCCCTCAGCGTATGGCTGCCATGGGGCGGAAGCAGTCGTTCGCGAGTGACCGCTTTCGACCCATAGCTGCCAGTGGAGAAAGGCAGCATTCGGCCATGAGCAGTCATGGATGCACCTACGAACTATGAACCACTCACTACTTGCAGATTGAGCCCCTTTAAAGAGTGCTCTGGGCTCTCACCGCCCACCCGACGGACATGGATTTTTCTGAAGCCGAGCTGGCCGATTGGGATGTACAGAGGCGTTTTCAGCTGCGTTTGACCTCGGCACGGATTGCGTCGCGGTTCATCCAGGGGCCAGCCGTCGAGGGCCACTGGGCCAGCATGATGAAACCATGCTGACCCTTCGGACGATTGTTCGCGTCAGGGAGCAGGGGTGATCTGGTCAGGGGAGCTGCTCAAGGGGGATCTGGCCCGATCATGAAGGTTTACATTCAGTGCGTACGATAATAAGGTTCTAATCATACGGAGTGTATGTAATCGTGCCTTGGCGCATGACTGCGCAAGGGCCTTTCGATAAGGAGAGTCGAGCATGTTCAGTACCTACCGCGAGTTGTTCCAGGCCAGGGGGGCCAAGGGCTTTGCCCTGGCTGGCCTGTTGGCCCGGCTACCGTTGCCCATGACCGGTATCGGAATCATCACCATGCTGTCGCAAATAACCAGCAGTTACGGCCTGGCCGGTGCCGTGGCAGCCACCTTCGTGCTGACCTATGCGCTGATGTCGCCGCAGATCTCGCGCCTGGTCGACGGCCATGGCCAGCGTCGGGTATTGCCAGCCTCCGCCGGACTCAGCGTGCTGGGCATCCTCATGCTGCTGGCTTGCAGCTATTGGCGGCTGGCGGAGTGGACGCTATTCATCGGGGCCGCGCTCGCCGGCTTCATGCCCAGCATGTCAGCGATGGTGCGCGCACGCTGGACCGCGATCTACCGCGGCAAGGCGCAACTGCAGACCGCCTATTCGCTGGAAACCGTTCTTGATGAAGTCACCTTCATTGCCGGTCCGCCGATTTCGGTGGGTCTGAGCGTGGCGGTACTGCCGCAGGCCGGGCCACTGGCTGCCGCCGTGCTCCTGGCCATCGGCGTGTTCGCCTTGGTGGTGCAGGTCGGCACCGAGCCGCCGGTAGAGGCCGAAGCCGTCACCGGGCAAGGCAGCAATTCGGTGTTCCGAGTGGCCGATGTGCGCCTGCTGACCTTGCTGATGGTCGCCATGGGCGTGATCGTCGGTACCGTCGACATCGTCAGTGTGGCATTCGCCGAGCAGATGGGCATGCCGGCCGCGGCAAGTCTGGTGCTGTCCTGCTATGCCATTGGTTCCTGCGTCGCCGGGCTGGTGTTCGGTGCGCTGAAACACGATACCCCGCTACATAAGCTGCTCCTGCTGGGCGGGCTGGCGACCGCGGCGACGACTTTGCCGCTGCTGCTGGCGGGGAGCATTGTCGGGCTGGCGAGCGCCGTGCTGATCGCAGGCCTGTTCTTTGCCCCGACCATGATCGTGGCGATGTCTCTGGTAGAGCGCATCGTGCCCGAGAGCAAGCTGACCGAAGGCATGACCTGGTTGCTCGCCGGCCTCAACGTTGGCGTGGCCGGTGGCGCAGCGGCATCTGGGCAGGTGGTTGATGCATGGGGCGCCAAGACCGGATTCAACGTGGCCTTGGCCGCTGGGGCCGCAGTGTTGCTGGTCGCGCTCTGGGGCTACCAGCGCATGCGCGCCCGGGCCCGACAGGCGTCGTATTCGTTTTGATCGGCTTCAAGCTGGCGACGGGCCATGCGGACTGAGGTTCGCTCGGCGCGCGACGAGGCGACAGGCTTGTCAGTGCGCCTCGCGCCCAAGACAATGCGCGCGAGGCATGAATACGTTTTGCCCACCCCATGCTGTTGAAGACAAGGATTAGCTTGATGGTTCGTCGCACCCGCGCCGCAATGCAAGAAACCCGGGCCCTGTTGCTGACCACCGCCCGCCAGATGTTCTGCGAGCTAGGGTATGCGCACACTTCGATGGACGATTTGACCGCCCGGGCGGGTTTGACCCGGGGGGCGCTGTACCATCACTTCGGTGACAAGAAGGGGTTGCTGGCGGCTGTCGTCGAGCAGCTCGACGCCGAAATGGACGAGCGCCTGCGTGCCATCACCGACACCGCCGAGAACGCCTGGGACGGTTTTCGCCAACGTTGCCGCGCCTATCTGGAGATGGCGCTGGAGCCCGAGATTCAGCGCATCGTGCTGCGCGACGCCAGAGCGGTGTTGGGCGGCGGCTCGCCTGAGGCCCAGCGGCATTGCATAGAGTCGATGCGCCAGTTGATCGAGAACCTGGTGCTGCAGGGTGTACTTGTCCAAGCGCAGGCTCAAGCGCTGGCAGCATTGATATACGGCAGTTTGGCGGAAGCGACAGTATGGATCGCGGAGGCCGAGAACGGCGACACGCGGCTGGCGCAGGCAAGCCAGGCGTTCGACCTGCTGTTGCGCGGGGTGCTAAAACGGCCTACAGACTCTACGGACGCGTGACCGCACTCGACATTCAGCGCGTTGCCATCGCGATTTTGTTCTCATCATCAACCGTAATCATCTCGCAGCGGTTCGTCTAGCTAAAACATGCTCAAACCTGTAGGAGGTCAACCCACCGCAGGTAATCGCGCCTAGCCCTTCCGACCTAAAGCCAACACCGTTATCCGGGAGTTGTATTGTCGGGCTTTGGTAAGCGTCCAAAGATGACAGCCAATACCCAGGCTGTAAAACGGAACCGGTTGGACCTACTGCTGCCGCTCGGCAATGGCCGCTCTGGGTCGATCGCGGTCAGTCGAAACCGGCTGCTTCCGACCCATTGCAGGGGAGAATCACTGCTTCTGCGATAGATAAGCTAGTCGAGAAGCTCAACGTAACTAGACTCCCCCCCACCCGTCGCACCGGATAACCATCCCCAAACAAAATGAAGCGTCGTGCGTCCGAGATCGTCTTGGCCAATCTCACCCCGCGACCAGCCAGCAAGGATTTCATCCTCAGTGGTAAGGCAGTGATAAAGAAGCTCGATGGTGCTGCTGCCGGTCACCCGCCCCACTTGACTGCCCAAGCGGATCCGACCGCCGTGGTATGTGCCGGTGATGGCCCCACCGTCGACGAGATAGTGAAATATCGTTCCAGTACCAGAGAGCCCTTGGGAGTTGGTGGCTACGGTGAATCGACGGTTGTTCAACCGCTCTTGAATTTCGGAACTTGCCATAAGCTACTTGCCCTCACCTGGAAATCCATTTCAGAAGCGCAAAGCCTATACCTAGATGGCTGGGGCTTCTATCTGAATGTCCTCAATGGGTCGAAAGCTGCCGGGTCGTGCATGACCGCTATCGACCCTTGGCTGTCATTTTGCCCAACAGCAATCATTGTGGGAGCGGGTTTACCCGCGAACACCGGCACCGCCGGTGCCATCCACCGCGGCGCCTGCTTCGCGGGTAAACCCGCTCCCACAGAGTACGCGTCGCGCTTACGAAACCAGTTATCTTTTAGCGTCCGCTTTGGGTCGAAAGCGGCCGTAATCGGCAGACCTCTTTCGACCCATAGCAGCCATTTACCGAGAGCGAATTACAACCTGTCGACCAATTCAGCCAAGACAGTTACGCTCGCGTCATTTGCACGGAAGCGTCAATGAAAATGACTTATCTAGGTAGCTGCTTGTGCTCAGCAGTAAGTTTCGAACTAGTCACTGCGCCAAAGGCAGTTACTCACTGCCATTGCAGCCAGTGCCGCAAAGGTCACGGGGCTGCATTCGCATCCTACGGAAGCGTCCCGCGTAGCGACCTGCGAGTACTACGTGGCGCCGATAGCATCAGGACGTATGCGTCTTCACCGACAGTAATGCGCGAATTTTGTCTGGCGTGCGGTTCGACTTTATTCTGGTCACGTTCTCAAGGTGAATATGCCGGCTGGATATCCATAGCGCTAGGAACGCTTGATACTCCCTTCGAGCCGAAGCAGCAGAGGCATGTGCACGTCGACTCCGCTGCGCCTTGGTACACACAGGCCAGCATTCGGATCCAGCTCGGCTGACCGACACAGGTTGATACTCGCTATCAACAGGAGCAGCCGATTTGCAACGGACGCCAAGAGCATAAGTGCGCTTGCAGTTGACCTCGTCGTCCATTGCCGTAAAATCGCGCGCCCGAAATTCCGCAGGCATGGCCAGAGGGAGCTTTAATGCAACGGGTGATGATCATTGGTCAGCCAGGGTCTGGGAAAAGTACCCTGGCGCGCAAGCTCGGCGAACGCACAGGCTTGCCGGTCGTGCATATCGACACGATTCACTGGCAGCCAGGGTGGGTCGAGCGGAGTCGGGACGAGAAGACGCGTCTTTGTCATGAGGTCGAGGCCCGTGAGCGCTGGATCTTCGAAGGTGGGCATTCGACCACATGGAACAACCGGCTGGCCCGGGCTGACATGTTGATTTGGATTGATCGCTCGGCACCCCTTCGATTCTGGCGCGTGCTCCTTAGAACAATGCTGAACCGCGGCCGATCCCGACCTGACTTGCCGGACAACTGTCCGGAATTGCTGGGCAACCTGCCGGAGTTCTTGAGGTTCATGTGGCGGACGAAAACCTCGTCGCGGGAGGCGATGAAGCGATTCGTGGTAACGGCCCCTTCGAGCTGTCGCGTTGTCTGCCTACGGACTAATCGGGATACCGATATTTTTCTCGCGAGTATGGGCACGCAGCCTGATCAGGTTATGCAAGGTCCTTAGATGCTAGATCGCGACTGATTGGCGGCAGGCGCCTTCGGTGAAGGCACCGCGGTCAGCAGGAGATGAACTACGCTTCTGTAATAACACCGCAGATCGAAGAAACATTGCACGAGGTCGATACGGCCGGATGCTGGTGGTAAGGGACTGGCCATTCTTCGGGACCCGGCACCCTCATCGCCATCACCCGGGGTAGCCTCCGTGACAATCAAACAGCCCCTTACTGCTCTGCTGTTACTCGCTCTGCTGTCTGGTGGTTGTACAACGCCCACTGTCTCTCACGAACCCAGTCAGGCCTTGCCTGCGAACGATTCGGCGTTCGGTCGTTCTATCCAGGCCCAGGCAGCCCCCCATCGGGGCCAGTCGGGCTTTCGCTTGTATTCCGATAGTGCCGAGGCTTTCGCCGCGCGCGCCGAGCTGATTCGCAATGCTCAAAGCAGCATCGACTTACAGTACTACATCGTCCACGACGGCATCAGTACTCGGATACTGGTGCGCGAGCTGCTCATCGCCGCCGACCGCGGCGTCCGCGTCAGGATCTTGCTCGATGACACCACCAGCGATGACCTGGAGCGAATTATCGCGACACTGGCGGCGCATCCGCATATACAGATCCGCGTGTTCAATCCACTGCACCTGGGCCGCAGTACCGTCGTGACGCGTACCATGGGCCGGCTGTTCAACCTGGCCCGGCAGCACCGGCGCATGCACAACAAATTGTGGGTGGTGGACAACAGTGCGGCCATCGTTGGCGGGCGCAATCTGGGGGACGAGTATTTCGATGCCGAGCCCAACAGGAATTTCACCGACATCGACATGCTCGGCGTCGGGCCGGTTGCAGAACAATTGGGACATAGTTTCGACCAGTACTGGAACAGTGCCCTGAGCAAGCCCATCGAGCAGTTCATCTCGACCAGGCCGACGACCGGGGACCTGAAAAACCTCCGGACTCGGCTGGACGAGTCCCTGGAGAAAGTACGCCAACAGAATCATGCGCTCTATCAACAACTGATGAGCTATACCACCCAGCCACGCCTGAATGACTGGCGCAGGGAGTTGATCTGGGCCTGGAGCAAAGCGATGTGGGATGCACCGAGCAAGGTCTTGTCGAGTGGCGAGCCAGCCCCGTACTTGTTGTTGGCCACCCAATTGGCACCCGAGCTCAATGGGGTATCCAAGGAGCTGATCCTTGTCTCGGCGTACATGGTGCCCGGCCAACCAGGGGTGGTGTACCTGACCCGTCGTGCCGACGCTGGCGTGTCGATCAGCTTGCTGACCAACTCACTGGAAGCCACCGATGTACCCGCCGCGCACGGTGCTTACGCGCCTTATCGCAAAACCTTGCTGGAGCATGGTGTGCAGTTGTTCGAATTACGCAGCCAATCCGGTGACAATGGCGGCAGCGACAGTGGGCTGGACCTGTTTCATGGTGGATCCTCCAGTAGCTCCGAGTCCAGCCTGCATAGCAAGGCGATGATATTCGACCAGCAGAAAGCGTTTATCGGCTCGTTCAATTTCGACTCGCGCTCCTTGTTGTGGAATACCGAAGTCGGCGTGTTGGTCGATGACCCTGAGCTTGCTGGACGGGTGCGCGAACTGGCTCTGGAGGGGATGGCACCGGCTCTGAGTTATCACACCCGGCTGGAAAAGAATCAGCTGGTATGGGTCACCGAAGACGATGGCAAGCAACATACATTGACCAAGGAACCGGGGAGTTGGTGGCGACACTTCAATTCCTGGCTCAGCAGCGCGATCGGGCTGGAGAAAATGCTATAGCGTGGTTAGATCCAAGGCGCGACGATGATTAGCGCCACTGATCTGCTATTCACGTACAGCACTGAACACCTGAGGTAAATCCATTACCCCAACAGGGTAGGGCGCTTTTCCATCGCCCCTGACTTCTGGGAGTTCAGCATGAAAGCAATCGTATATAACGCACCGCGCGACGTCGCCGTCAAGAATGTTGCCGATGCAAGGATCGAGAAACCTACCGATGCGCTGGTGCGCATCACCACCACCAACATCTGCGGGTCCGACCTTCACATGTATGAGGGGCGCACATCGTTCGAGGCCGGGCGTGTGTTCGGCCATGAGAACCTCGGTGAGGTGATCGAGGTGGGGGCAGGGGTGGACCGCGTCAAAGTCGGTGACTGGGTCAGCCTGCCGTTCAACATCGGCTGCGGGTTCTGCGAAAACTGCGAAAAAGGCCTGACAGGGTTCTGCCTCACTGCCAACCCGGGTGCTGCCGGGGCCGCATATGGTTTTGCCGACATGGGTCCCTACCAAGGTGGCCAGGCCGAGCTGTTGCGTGTGCCATACGCTGATTTCAACTGCCTGGTGCTGCCGGAGGACGCCCAGGAACGTGAAGATGACTACGTCATGCTTTCGGATATTTTCCCCACTGGCTGGCATGCGACAGAGCTGGCCGGCCTGCAGCCGGGCGAGAGCATTGCGATTTATGGAGCGGGCCCTGTCGGGTTGATGGCGGCCTATTCGGCAATCATCAAAGGTGCCTCCGAGGTGTTCGTGATCGACAACCAGCCGGATCGTTTGAGGCTGGCCGCGCAGCTTGGGGCAACCCCCATCAACGCGGTCGAGCAGAAGGCTGTGGACGAGATCATGAACCTGACCCATGGCAAAGGCACCGACCGGGGATGCGAATGCGTGGGTTACCAGTGCTGCGACAAGCATGGCCATGAAGCGAACTACCTCACCATGAACAACCTGGTTGCCTCCACCAAGGCTACCGGTGGCATAGGCGTCGTGGGTGTGTTCGTGCCAGAAGATCCGGGTGCGAAGAACGACCTGGCGAAGCAGGGCAAGATGGCCTTCGATTTCGGGGCGTTCTGGTTCAAGGGCCAATTCATCCGCACAGGCCAGGCGAACGTGAAGGCCTACAATCGCCGCCTGGCGCAGCTCATTCATCATGGGCGCGCCAAGCCTTCCCAGATAATTTCCCATCGTTTGACGCTTGCTGAAGGCCCCGATGCCTACAAGCACTTTGATGCGCGGGATGATGGCTGGACGAAGGTGGTGCTCAAGCCTGCTGCCTGACTCGCACCCCGATGCTTCCAGGCAAGGAAGCTCGGCGAGGGAGGCGTTCGTCTGGTTTGCTAACTGGCACCTGCTTGAAACAAGCCCCGAACCACCTCCCTCATCCAGCGATTCCCGCTGTCTTGCTGGTAGCGCGCGTGCCAGTGCTGCTTGACCGTGAAGCCCTCCACTGCAAACGGGCAATCGTGCACCTGCAGACCATGCATGTCGGCAAGTGTCTGCCCGATGTGCCGTGGCAGCGTTGCCACCAGGTCGGTCGACCCGACAATCATCCCCAACCCTAGAAATGCCGGCAGTTCCAGCATGATCCTGCGTTCGATGCCGGCCCGCGCCAAACCAGCCTCCAGTAACTTTTGCCCGGTCCCGGCACTGATCTGTACATGCCCCTCGCCTTGGTAGCGCGCCGCACTCATGCCTTGGCCCAAACGAGGGTGTTGTGGGTTGCTCAGGCAGACCCAGTCCTGTTCGAACAACACTTGCTGATACATCCCCGCACCCAGCCAAGGCACAAAGCCGATGGCCAGGTCCGCCTCGCCGGACTCCAGCGCGCTTTCGGTGTTGCCATCTATGCGCGCCGCCTCCAGGCGAATACCCGGCGCATGGGTACGCAGGTGGTTGAGGATGCTGGGCAGCAGGGTGATATGGCTGGCATCACTGACGCACAGGCGAAAGCGACGCTGGGCCGTGGCCGGAACGAATTGCGGCTCCCAGGTAGTCAGGCGCCGCAGCGATTCCAGCACCTCGCGGCATGGCCCGATCAACTGGTCTGCCCGCGGGGTAGGGGCCATGCCCCCGGGGGTGCGCACGAACAGCGGGTCGTTCAGTTCTTCACGCAAGCGCCCCAACCAGATACTCACGGTAGGTTGACTCTGGCCGAGCTGTTCAGCGCTACGGGTCACGCTACGGCAGTGATAAAGCACATCGAACAGCTGCAGCAGTTTGGGATCAGGCAAGGCATCGAGCGTGCTCATTATTGCGAAACTCAATAAGTGTATTGAGGCCATTGTATAGCCGAAATAAGCCTCGCTGCATAAGGTGGTCGCAAACCACAGGAGGTCAGCGATTTGAAAATCTGCATTCTGGGCGCCGGCGCCCTGGGTTGCGCCATTGGTGCGGCCTTGAGCGAGGCGGGGCACGAAACCTGGCTGTTGAATCGTGGCCAGGCGCATGTCGAGGCGATGAATTTGCGCGGGCTGCGGGTGCAGGATGAACGCGGCGAGCGACAGGTCCGGGTGAAGGCGGCTTGCGACGCGGCAACCGTGGGCGTGGCCGACCTGGTAGTGGTGCTGGTCAAGTCGTTCCACACCAGCGAGGCGATTGCCGGTGCCAAGGCGCTGATCGGGCCGCAGACGCTGGTGCTATCGCTGCAGAACGGTCTTGGCCACGAAGACATCCTGGCCGAGGCCGTGGGGCGTGAGCGGGTATTGGCCGGCAAGACCTACGTCGGTGGCGTGCTGCTGGCGCCGGGTTCGATCCGTGCCGGCGTGGCAGGCAAACACACCTTCATCGGCGAGCTCGACGGCCAACGGACCTCGCGTGTGCAGGCCATCGCCGAGGCTTTCAATGGCGCCGGGCTCGCCACCACGGTCAGCGACAACATTCTCGGCACCATGTGGGACAAGCTGCTGGTCAACGTCGCGACAGGCGCGCTCAGCGGCATCACCATGCTCAGTTATGGCCAGCTGTACAGCGAGCCGCTGCTGGAAAGCACCGCCAAGGCAGCGGTCAGCGAGGCCATCGCCGTCGCCGAGCGGGCCGGCATCCGCCTGAGCCTCACCAGCCCGGACGCTGCGTGGTGCCTGGCAGCTGAAGGCCTGCCGGCAAGCTTCCGTACCTCGATGCTGCAGAGCCTGGAAAAAGGCTCGGTCACCGAGATCGATTTCATCAACGGCTCCGTCGTGCGCTGGGGCCAGCGCCACGGCGTGGCTACGCCGGTCAACGCGACCCTGGTTGCCTGCATCAAGGGTATCGAGCGCGCCATGGCCGATCAGCAGAAGGGAAGTAATCCATGAGCCAGCCGAAAGCCTACCTTGAACACGTTGCGTTCTGGGTGCGGGACATCCAGTGGCACATCCGCTTTTTCAGCGAGGTGTGCGGCATGACCATGCGCGAGATGCAGGGTGACGCCGAGCAGCCTGCGCAGTACTGGACCCTTGGTGGCCTGCAGTTCATCCACCAGCCGGACTTTGCCGGCCCGGAAGGGCGCATGGCACACCTGGGCATCATGTGCGAGGACCTCGAAGCCGCGTTGGCCGCCGCACAGCGTTTCGGCGTCAGCGAAATGCCTCAGGGCCGCAACTGGCTGCGCCTGCCTGACGGCCTGGCGGTCGAGTTCATTCAGGCATTGCCGGCTAAATGCGTCGCCCAGGCACTGGCCATCGACCCACGTGCAGAGGTGGTGGCATGAGCGTGGTGGAAAAATACTGGGACGATGCCTGCGAAGGCGATGAATGCATCAGCCCCACCTACACCGTTACCCGCGAACGCATCCTGGCCTACGCCGAACTCACCGGCGACCACACCCCGGTGCATGTCGACGAGGCGTACGCCAACGCGAGCCACTTCGGCTGCCTGGTTGCCCATGGCCTGTTCGGCCTGTCGATCGCCGACGGCCTGAAGACCCAGTGCGAATACCGCTTTGTACCGGGCATGTCGCTGGGCTGGACCTGGGACTTCGTGCTGCCGATCAAGGTCGACGATGTGCTGCACGTGCGCATGCGCGTGGGGGCGATGCGCCCGAGCAACAGCCGACCGGGCTGGGGCATCGTGGTCTTGCCGTCGGAGCTGATCAACCAGCATGGCGAAGTCGTGCAGCGTGGCGAGCACCGGCTGATGGTGCCGAGGAGAGTGCAGGCATGAGCCAGGCATTGCCATTGGCGGGTATTCGCGTCATCGACTATAGCCACTTCCTGGCCGGGCCCTATGTGGGCCGTTGCCTGGCAGCACTGGGCGCCGAGGTGATCAAGGTCGAACGGCCGGGCAGCGGCGATGCCGGCCGCCAGCACGCGTTTACCCTTGATGAACAGCAGAGCGGTTACTTCCTGCAGCTGAACATGGGCAAGCAGGGCGTCAGCGTGAACATGAAGGACCCGCGTGGCAAAGCGTTCATGCAGCGCCTTACCGACTCGGCCGATGTGTTCATCGAAAACTATCGCCCCGGCGCCCTGGACAAGCTGGGCCTGGGCTATGCCGAGCTGTCAGCGCGCAACCCGCGTCTGGTGTACTGCTCCATCTCCGCCTACGGCCATACCGGCCCGGATGCCCACCGCGCCGGCTTCGGGCTGATCGCCGAGGCCAAGAGCGGGATCATGCAGATGGTCGGCGTGCCGGGCGAAGCGCCGCCGTTGCTGCGCATTTCCCTGGGCGACATGTACACCGGCATCCATGCCGTGGCGGCGATCAACGCGGCGCTGCTGGGCAGAGTGAACAGCGGCCGGGGCCAGCACATCGACATGGCCCTTTACGACACGCTGGTGTCGATGCACGAGTACGCGGTGCAGTGCTACACCTTGTCCGACGGCACCGTCCTGCCCGAGCAGACCGGCCATGACATGCCCACCTCCACCCTGTACGGCGTGTTTCGTGCGGCTGATGGCGACCTGGTAATCGCCGCCCAGGTCGACGACGCCTGGAAGCGCTTTGCCGCGATGCTCGAAGCCAACGGTGGCCCGCCCGGGTTCGGCAGCGACAGCCGCTACCACTGCCTCAATGGCCGCAACGCCCACCGCCAGGCGATCCTGGCCGTGGTGCGTGACTGGGTCGGTGCGCGCCGGGTAGCCGATATCCTGCAATTGCTCGATGACATCGACATCCCCAGCGCCAAGGTGCAGCGCATCGACGAGGTCGTGGCTGACCCGCAGATCCAGGCGCGCAACATGGTCATCGAGCAGCAGCACCCGCGCTACGGTACCTTGCGCCTGCCCAACCTGCCGTTCCGCTTTTCCGAGTGCGACACCACGATCCACCAAGTGGCCCCGGACCTCGGTCAGCACAATGCCGAAGTGGCCGCCGGCCTAGGTTTCAGCCCTGAAGAAATCACCGCCATGCAGGCAGACGGTGTGCTGTTCACCCATGGAGATGCACGATGAGCGACCGCTATGCAGTGATCGGCCGACCGATCAACCACACCAAGTCCCCGTTGATTCATGGCCTGTTCGCCCAGGCCAGTGGCCAGTGCCTGGAGTACGGCGCCATCGAGGGCGAGCTAGAGGGCTTCGAGGCCCAGGTGCTGAACTTTCGCAACGATGGCGGGTTGGGCATGAACATCACCGCGCCGTTCAAGCTGCGCGCCTTCGAGCTGGCTGACCAGCGCAGCGAGCGCGCACAGCTGGCGCGGGCGGCCAATGCATTGAAGTTCGAGAATGGCCGTATCTTTGCCGAGAACTTCGACGGCATCGGCTTGCTGCGGGATATCGAGGAAAACCTCGGTGAACCACTGGCCAATCGGCGGGTACTGTTGCTCGGCGCCGGTGGCGCGGTACGCGGTGCATTGCTGCCATTCCTGAAGGCAGGGCCGAGCGAGCTGGTGCTTGCCAACCGTGACATGGCCAAGGCGCTCACCTTGCGCAACGAACTGGATCACCCAAGGCTGCGCATCAGCCGCTATGAGGAACTGGAGGGGCAGTCCTTCGACATCGTGGTCAATGCCACCTCCGCGAGCCTCACCGGAGAGCAGCCGCCGCTACCTGAAGGTGTGCTGGGCGAGACGCGGCTGGCTTACGAGCTGGCGTATGGCAAAGGCCTGACGCCGTTCCTGCGCATGGCCCAGGCGCAGGGTGTGGCGCGCTTGGCCGACGGTGTCGGCATGCTGGTCGAGCAGGCGGCGGAGGCGTTCGCCTGGTGGCGCGGGGTGCGGCCTGAAACCCGTGCCGTGATCGATCGCCTGACCATTCCACTGGAGTAGGATCCCGCTCCTATGGAACTCCACATAACTCCTTGATTTAGCAGGGACCCTGTGGGAGCGGGTTTACCCTGGTGCCAGTCAGTTGAGCGATTGGGGGCCGCTTTGCGGCCCATCGCCGGCAAGCCGGGCTCCCACAGGTACGGCGCAGACCTCAAGATTTTCGCGGTCCCTGTGGGAGCCCCGGCTTGCCGGCGATGGGGTGCGCAGCAGCCCCAAAAGCTACGGGCCTGTTGATTTTGCACCGTTTCAGTTTAATGTAGAGATACAAACATATTGTGTTGAGTACTCTACATGCTCCACTGGTCGCTACTGATCCTCGGATTGCCGACGGCCAATGCCACCGAGCGCATGCGTGCCTGGAGAAGCCTGAAGGCCTCCGGAGCCGCAGTGCTGAGGGATGGTGTTTACCTGCTGCCCGAACAATGTGCGGGTCGGGAAGTTTTCGAGGCAGTCGAGCGTGACGTGCTGGCTATCAACGGCACCGCATTTCTCCTGTCGCTGCCTGAGCGTGAAGAGCGCTTCAGCAGGCTGTTCGACAGGAGCGACGAGTACGCCAGCCTGATGGAAGAAATTGCAGGCTGCAGGGCCGAGCTGGCGCCAGAGAATGCGCTGCAGACCGCACGGCAGGTGCGCAAGCTCAGAAAGGCCTTCAGCCAGTTGGCGGCGACCGATTTTTTCCCGGGCGTGCCCAAGGCACAAGCCGATGCGGCGCTGCAAGAGCTCGAAGCCGCGATTGGCCGCGCACTGTCTTCCGATGAGCCGAGTGCCCACGACGAGGCGATCACCCGACTGGAACGCAACGACTACCAGGGGCGCCTTTGGGCCACCCGCAAGCGCCCATGGGTGGATCGGCTGGCATGTGCCTGGTTGATTCGTCGCTTCATCGATGCCGACGCTCGATTCATCTGGCTGGACAGGCCTGAAGACTGCCCGGGCGATGCGCTGGGCTTCGATTTTGATGGGGCCAGGTTCAGCCATGTCGGCCAGCGGGTGTCCTTCGAAACCCTCATCGAGAGCTTTGCCCTACAGCAGCCGGGCCTGGCACGCTTGGCCGCGGTCATTCACTACTTGGATGTGGGTGGCAACCAGCCCTCGGAAGCACCAGGTATCGAACGTGTCCTCGCGGGCTTGAGACAAAGCATTGGCGATGACGATCAACTGACAACGGTCGCCGGGGGCATCTTCGATAGCCTTCTGACGGCTTTCGCGAGTGAGGAAGCGCAAAATGGTTGATAGCACCTCCGCGGTGGGCGAACAGCCACCATCGCAAGCGGTTCAGCGGCCGATCGGACTGTTCGAAGCATTCCTGTTCTGGCTCAAGCTGGGCTTCATCAGTTTTGGTGGGCCCGCCGGGCAGATCTCGATCATGCACCAGGAACTGGTCGAGCGCCGGCGCTGGATCAGCGAGAAGCGGTTCCTGCACGCGCTGAACTACTGCATGTTGTTGCCAGGCCCCGAGGCACAGCAACTGGCCACCTACATCGGTTGGCTCATGCACCGCTCCTGGGGCGGGGTGATTGCCGGCGTATTGTTCGTATTGCCCTCGCTGTTCATCCTGATTGGCCTGTCCTGGGTCTACATCGCCTTTGGCGAGGTGCCGGTGGTGGCGGGGGTCTTCTACGGCATCAAGCCTGCAGTCACGGCCATTGTCGTCCACGCGGCTCACCGGATCGGCTCGCGCGCGCTGAAGAACGGCTGGCTGTGGGCAATGGCCGCAGCGTCGTTCGTGGCCATCTTTGCCCTCAATGTGCCGTTCCCGTTGATCGTGCTGGTTGCCGGTATCGCAGGCTATGTGGGCGGTCGCTTCGCCCCCGGCAAATTCGTGATCGGTGGTGGTCATGGGGCTGCCAGGAACAGCTACGGCCCGGCCCTGATCGACGACGACACACCAACGCCTGAGCATGCGCGTTTTCGGGTGGGGCATTTGCTGCGTCTGGTGCTGGTCGGCGCAGTATTGTGGACCTTGCCCATGGGGCTGCTGACACTGACGTTTGGCTGGGCCGGCACCCTGACGCAAATGGGCTGGTTCTTCACCAAGGCCGCACTTTTGACCTTCGGTGGCGCCTACGCCGTCCTGCCCTATGTGTATCAGGGCGCCGTCGGGCATTACGGCTGGCTGTCACCCACTCAGATGATCGATGGCCTTGCCTTGGGAGAAACCACGCCAGGACCATTGATCATGGTGGTGGCTTTCGTCGGCTTCGTCGGTGGCTACGTGCATCCGATGTTCGGTGAGCAAAACCCGTTCCTGGCCGGTGCAGTCGCGGCCAGCCTCGTCACCTGGTTCACCTTCCTGCCGTCGTTCCTGTTCATCCTCGCCGGTGGCCCGTTGGTGGAGTCGACCCACAACGAGATGAAGTTCACCGCACCGCTGACGGGGATCACGGCCGCGGTCGTGGGGGTGATCCTGAACCTCGCCATGTTCTTCGGCTATCACGTGCTCTGGCCAAAGGGTTTCAGTGGGGCGTTCGACTGGCCTTCGGCGTTGATCGCCATTGCTGCCGCAGTGGCCCTGTTCCGCTTCAAGCGTGGCGTGATCCAGGTACTGATCAGCTGCGCCTTGGCCGGCGTGGCGGTCCATATGTTGCGTGGTTGATACCGGTTGCCGGCCGACATCGTCGGCCGGCTAGTCACGAATCAGAAGGTATAGGTTACCCGCCCGAAGTAATACCCGCCTGTAAAGCCATAGGGCGAGTACACCCCGTATCCCTTGACCATGGTCTTGCTGCTCGGTGCCTGGCGCTCGGGGTAGATATCGAACAGGTTGCGCGCCCCGATCGCCACTTCCAGGTCCTTGGTCAGCTGGTAGCCTGCATCCAGGTCGGTGATCCAGCGCGCCTTGTACTCGCGGTCCAGTGAACGGTCGTTGGCGGCATTCACCTCGCGCCAGGATCCGTAGCGGGTTAGCCCCAGGTTGACCCGGTAGCGGTCCAGGCGCCAGTTGCCGCCAAGGATCAGCTTGGTGTGCGGTTGTACCTCGGTCAGCAGGTTGCGCGCCTGGCGATTCATAAGTTCGTAGGGCGTGCCGAGGATGTTCACGCTCTGCTTGTAGTCGAGGATCTCGGTGTCGTTCCAGTTGAAGGCCGCCGTCCACTTCACCGTCCCTGCACCGCCCAGGTCCTGGTCGTAGCTGCCCACCAGGTCCAGGCCCTTGGTGCGGGTATCGGCGCCGTTGGTGAAGTACTGGCCGCCCGAGGTCGAGTCGATACCGTTGGCGAGCAAGGCCTGGGTGACCTCGGGGCCGAGCAGGGTACCGGTGAGGGTGATGCGGTCGCGCACGTTGATCAGGTAGGCATCGGCAGTGAAGGCCAGGCGCTCGCCAGGCTGCCAGGCCAGCCCCAGGCTGTAGTTGGTGGACTTTTCAGGTTTCAGTGGTTCGGCGCCCAGCGCCTTGGCGGCGGCCGAATCCACCGGCAGCACGCCATAGTTGATCGACTGGTACACGCCGTCGACCACGCCGTAGGTGGTGGAGCGGGCGCTGAACAGGTTGTTGGCCAAGGACGGCGCGCGGAAGCCGTTGCTCACCGTCGCCCGCACGGCCAGTTCGGGGGTCAGCTCGTAGCGGGTGGTCAGCTTGCCGCTGCGGGTGGCCCCGATGTTGCGATCATAGTGCTCGTAGCGCAGGGCAGCGCCCCAGTACCACTGCGGCAGAGGGTTGAAACCCACGTCCAGGTAACCGGCGTAGCTGTTGCGGCTGGCACTGGCGGCCTCGGCGGGGGAGATGCCGTTGGTGACCTGGGCGCCGGAGGCGGCGCAATTGCCGGGCGCCTTGCAGTAGCCGCCGTCGGCCCAGCTGGCCCAGTCGCCAGCCCGCACCTGGTAGGTATCGCGGCGCTGTTCCAGGCCCCAGGAGAAGTCCAGCGGCTTGGTCAGCCCAACTTCGAAGCTGCGGCGCAGGTCGAGGTTGCTGGTCAGTTGCGAGCTGACCCAGGTGCCGGATTCGAAATGGTTGGGCGTGGCCTCGCCCAGTGACGGGTTCTGGTTGTTCCAGGTGCCCTGTTCGGCCTCGTTGCGCCCGTAGGTACTGGACAGGTCCCAGTCCCATTCGCCGGCCAGGCCCCTGGCGCCAAACGCCGCCTGGTAGTCGTATTCCTCGATGTACCAGGTGGGCGTGTAGCCCGAGGGGCGCCCGTTGGGCCCGGTAGTGATGGTGTTGACGATGGTCGGCAGGCGGAAGTTCTGGCCCTGCTCGGCCTTGCGGTACGACCAGGTGCTGAACGAGTAGAGCGTCAGGTCGTCCTGCAGCGGCAGTTCGGCGTTGTAGCCCAGGGTCAGAAGGTTGATCTTCGGCGTGCCATAGCCGCCGTAGGTAACCTTGCCGGCGCGGTCCAGGGCTTCGGCCTGGCTGTAGCCATTGGCGCTGGCCTTGTTGTCGTCGTTCTGGCTGCGGGCGTCCAGTGCCAGTTGGACGATGCCGTCGCGGCCGATCTCTAAGCCCTTGTTCAGGCTTTGCTGCACGGTCTGCTTCTTGCCGTCGTAGCCCTGGCCTGCGGTGGTCACGGCAGTGCCGCTGGCGTCGGCCTTGAGGATCACGTTGATCACCCCGGCGATGGCGTCGGAGCCGTATTGGGCGGCCGCACCATCACGCAGCACCTCGACATGGTCGATGGCACTGATGGGAATCAGGTCGAGGTCGGCGGGGGCAGCGCCGGCGTTGATGCCGCTGATGTTGAGCGTAGCGCTGGTATGGCGGCGCTTGCCGTTGACCAGCACCAGCACCTGGGCGGCGTTGAGGCCGCGCAGGTTAGGGGCGCGGGCCATACCGCTGGCGTCCCAGCCGGTCTTTTCCGGCAAGGTCAGCGACGGCACGCTGGCGCTGAGGGCTTCCATCAGGCCGGGCTTGCCGGTTTCCTGCAACTGCTTGGCGCTGATCACGTCGATGGGCACCGGGCTGCTGGTTACGGTGCGTTTCTCGCTGCCACGGTTGCCGGTGACGATCACCGTGCCCAGGGCCTGGGCGGCGGGTTCCTCGGCCAGGCTGGGTGCGTTGTGCAGCCCGGCGGCCAGGGCCACGCCGAAAAAAGAGGCAGTTTTAAAAGCTGGCTTCATGCACGCAGTTCCTTGTCTGGCATGGCTGGCGCACTTACGGCGCCTTGGCCGCGATCGCGTCGATTTCCACCAGCGCGCCCGGCAATGGCAGGGCCACCACCTGGATGGCGGTGCGGGTCGGTGTACGGGGTTGCTCGGCGGTGGCGAAGAACTCGGTGTAGGCCGCCTGCAGCCCGGCGAAGTCGAGGGCGCCGCCGTTGGCTGGGTCGCCTACCAGGAACACCCGCAACTGGACGATGTCGCCAAGGTCCAGGCCCTGGCTGTGCAGCGCCGTGCGCAGCTTGTTCAGCACCGAGCGGGCCTGGGTTTCGGTGTTGCCCAGCGCCGCAACGCTACCCTTGGGCGCCTTTGGGTCGGCCACGTCCGGCAGGGTGCCGCTGATGAACGTCAGCTGGCTGCCGGCCGGTACCGTGACCAGCTGCGAGATGGGGAAGTTCGAGCCGGGTGGCGCGACGCGCTTGATGCCGTCGGCGTGGGCGTTGAGGGTGAGCGACATGAGTACTCCGGCAAGCAGAAGAAGACGAGGCATGGGGGTGGTTCCTTGCAGGTCAGGCGGCAACGCCGCGGGTGGTCTGGCTGGCGTGTTTGGCAATCAGGCCGACCACCCGGCGGGCGGACTCGGCGGCACTGTTCTGCCAGATGCCCACGCCGCCATGGGCCAGGGCGTCGCTGGCCAGCCAGGTACGCCCCTGGGGCTGGTTGAGCAGGTCGTAGCCGGGCTGGGCGACTTCGTCGTGGACGATCCACGGCGCTTCGCTGAAGGGGATCTTCGACCAGTTCACCACCACCGGCCTGGCCAGCTTGTGGCTGTGGCCCGGGTGCAGCGATTCCACCGCCTGGCGCGAGGAGGCGACCTGGGCCTGCAGCGGCTTGGCGGCAAACTGCTGGGCCACCGCGCCCGTGTTGTAGGTGGCGACCAGCACACCCTGGGCGCTGTTGAGGTGATCGCTGGGGTACCACAGGGTGCGGGCTTCGTGGTTGATGTAGCTGAGCCCGCCATAGATCTGGAAGTCGGTTTCCCAGAAGCGCGGCGACTGCCAGGCCACCTTGTTGGCCTTGTCGCCTTCGGCGCTGGCGATGGCCTGCCTGAAGGCCTTGTCGAAGTTGTTCGGTAGCTTGGCCAGCAGTGGCAGGGGCAGGGTGACGATGGCGTAGTCGGCCTGTTCGACGTGCTGCTGGCCGCTCTTGCGGTCGCGCCAGACCACCTTGGCACCGTTGTCACCGGTATCCACCCCCAGCACCTCGGCGCCCAGGCGCACGCTGTCCTTGACCTGGCGATAGAACGCCTTGGGAATCTGGTCCATGCCGCCGACCGGCTGGAACATGGTCGAGGAGAACTCGGGGATTTCGTCGAACACCAGCGGCAGTAGCAGGTTGCTGTCCAGCAGCTGGTCCAGTGGCACCGGCTGGCGCTGGATCGGGGTCTGGTCGCCGGCGCCGGCGAAGCGGGTGTAGCCGGCGCGTACCGAACCGCGGTACTGCTGCTGGCTGTCGAGGTCGCCGTAGACCTTGAGGAAGTCCAGCAAGGCCTTGCGCTGGCTGCTGTCGAGCTCGGCATCGAGGGAGTTGCGGCTGACACTGCGCGCCAGCAGTTCGCTGAAGTGCCCGCGGGTGTCGTTGACTGCCTGGCGCAGCAGCAGCGGTGGGCGAGCCAGGTCTGGCTGGGCCAGGGCGTTGCGGCTGCTGTTGACCAGCACCTGCAGCTCCACGCCCAGCTCACGGCAGTAGCCGAGGATGGTCAGGTGATGGCTGGGCAGGCGCGCGGCGCCGGCGTTGAAGAAGTGGCCCGGGTCGAACTCGACGGTTTGCGAACTGCCGTCGTTGTGCTCGACGCGGTCGCCCTGGCGCAAGGTCCAGACCCGGCCACCGACCCGCTCGCGGGCCTCCAGCACGGTGACCGAAAAGCCGGCCTTGCGCAGCTCGTAGGCGGATACCAGGCCGGAAATACCCGCCCCGACAATCACCACGCGCTTGCCGTTGCCGCCGCTTGCGGCCAGTTGCAGGGGTTGGAAGGTGGCAGCCAGGGCATTCTGCCCCAGCGCGCCCAGGGCTGCCGAATAGCCGCCAATGGCGGCGAGGCGGGTGATCAGGTCTCTACGGGACAATCCCATGTCGCATGCTCCGAGAAGGTTGGGTTCGGATGTGCGCAACGGGCGGATCGAAGGGAGGGACCCGACGGCGGCTGGCACAAATCCATTTGCCTCCGCCATGTTGGGGTCGGTTTACAGAACCTAATGGACTTTCACGGTGCTGTGAAAGGCTTTTTCGTTCTATGTTAATTATGTTTATTAATGATAAAGCTAATCAGTAGAAATGCGTAATGCTGATGTTTTGGCGGGGGCCCTGTGGGAGCGGCTTTAGCCGCGAACACCGGCGCAGCCGGTGCCATCCACCGTGTTGGATTCTTCGCGGCTAAAGCCGCTCCCACAGGGTACGAGGATCGCTTGCGAACTCAGTTATCTGTCCGACAGCGCGGCCCAAAGGGCTGGGCAATCTCCCACAAGGTCTCTGCCAAGGCGCCGAAAGGGCCTGCACAGGCTGCAGGGCCTATGCAGAACGCGTACTGCGTCCAGCCTCGCGCTGTGCCACCAGTGCGCGGATCCGCGGAATCAGCTCCTGCCCGTACTCCACGGCATCGCGCAACTGCTCGAAGCCACGGAACAGGAAGGTGCTCACACCCAGTTCGTAGTAGGCCAGCGCCGCTTCGGCCACCTGCTCGGGCGTGCCCACCAGTGAGGTGGAATTGCCGGCCCCGCCGCCCAAAGCTGCGATTTCGGTCCACAGCCGGGTATCGTGCACCTTGCGCTGGCCGGCCAGCTGTACCAGGCGCTCGGAGCCGACATTGCTCTTGCCGAAATTCTTCTCGCGGCGGTTGCCCTGGCGGATGCCGATGCGCTGCCTGGCATCGGCCAGGATGCGTTCGGCCCGCGCCCAGGCCTCTTCCTCGGTGGCCCCCAGGATCGGCCGCAGCGACAGGCTGAAGCGGATGTGATTCTCCCGCCCGTGACGGGCCGCGGCCTTGCGCACCTGGGCAATGCGCTCGCGCACCTGCTCCAGTGGCTCCCCCCACATCATGTACACATCGGCGTGTTTCGCCGCGACCTCCACCGCCGCGTCCGAAGCGCCGGAGAAGTACACCGGCAGCTTGCCCACCGGCTTGACCAGGGTCAGGTTGTCTTCCACCCGGTAATGCTCGCCGTGGTGGTCGAACGGTGTGGTCTGCGTCCAGGTGTTGCGTAGTACCTGCAGGTATTCGTCGGTGCGGGCGTAGCGGGCGTCCTTGTCGAGGAAGTCGCCGTCGCGCTGCAGGTCGCCGCTGTCGCCGCCGGTGATCACGTTGATCGAGGCGCGGCCGCGGCTGAGCTGGTCGAGGGTGGCGAACTGGCGAGCGGCGAAGGTTGGCGCCTGGAACCCGGGGCGGTGCGCCACCAGCAGGCCGATGCGCTCGGTCAGCGCGGCTACGTAGCTGGCCAGGATCATCGAGTCCGGCGCGCTGGTGTTGACTGCCAGCAGGGCCTTGTCGAAGCCGGCGTATTCCTGGGCCTGGGCGAAGGCCTTGATGAAATCAAGGTCGACCAGCGGGCCGCGCGGGGCCTGTGATTCGCTGCTTTCCTGGGGGCCGATGAGGCCGATGAATTCTAGGCTCATGCAATGGAACTCCTTTTCGTGTGGGGCGGATTCAGGCAGCTGCGATCTGCCCGCGACGCAGCGTGTTGCGGTTGGTCGGAACGCTCAGGCCAAAGCTGTCGCGCAGGGTGCTGCCGCTGTATTCGCTGCGCACCAGGCCGCGCGCTTGCAGCAGGGGCACCACCAGCTCGGTGAAATACTGCAGGCCATCGGGCAGCAGCGAGTTGATGATGAAGCCGTCGGCGGCGCCGTCTTCGAACCACTCCTGCAAGGCGTTGGCGACTTGCTCGGGGGTGCCGGTGAAGTCGCGTCTTGGGCGCGAGAAGCGCAAGGCCAGCTGGCGCAGGCTCAGGCTTTCGTCGCGGGCCAGTTGCTTCAACTGGTCGGCGGTGCCCTTGTGGCTGTTGTCGCCAAGGGTGCCCAGGTCGGGGAACGGTGCATCCAGCTCGTGCTGGCTGAAGTCATAGTCGTTGAACGGGCGGCCGAGGGCGACCAGAGCGTCCTCGATGCTCACCAGGTCGACGGCCTGCTGGTAGCGGCGCTCCACCTCTGCTTCGTCGCGGCCGACGATGGGGCGGATGCCCGGCAGGATGAACAGCTGGTCCGGGTCGCGGCCATGGCTTGCGGCGCGTTGCTTCAAATCCTGGTAGTAGGCGCGGGCATCGCTGAACGACTCGGGGTTGACGAAGATCGCATCGGCGTTCTGCGCGGCGAAGTTGCGCCCGTCCTCCGACACGCCGGCCTGGAAGATCAGCGGCTGGCCCTGGGGCGAGCGCTGGATGTTCAGCGGGCCCTTGACCTTGAAGAACTCGCCCTTGTGGCCCAGGGTGTGCAACTTGGCCGGGTCGAAGAATTCGCCGCTCTGCTTGTCGCGGGTGAAGGCGTCGTCTTCCCATGAGTCCCACAGGCCCTTGACCACTTCGACGTGCTCACGGGCGATGCGGTAGCGCACGGCGTGGGGCGGGTGTTGGTCCTTGCCGAAGTTGTCGGCGGTGCCCGACAGCCATGAGGTGACCACGTTCCAGCCGGCGCGGCCGCCGCTGATCAAATCCAGCGAGGCGAGCTGGCGGGCGACCTGGAACGGTTCGGTATAGCTGACCGTGACCGTGGCCACCAGGCCGATATGGGTGGTGACCGCCGCCAGTGCCGAGAGAATGGTCAGCGGCTCGAAGCGGTTGAGGTAGTGGGGGCTGGAACGGGCATGGATGTGCAGGCTGTCGGCGATGAAGGCGAAATCGAACTTGGCCGCCTCGGCCAATTGCGCCTGCTGCTTGTAGAAACCGAAGTTGACGCTGGCGTCGGCCAGTGCCTCGGGGTGCCGCCATTCGCCCCAGCCGTGGCCGACACCGTGGATCATTGCGCCAAGATGGATCTGTCTTTTGCTCATGTTCAATACCTCTTGCCAGATAGGCCTCAATGTCTGATCCGCGCGGCACGCCCGTGCCGCACGGCAAAACGGTCAAACCGCCACGGGCAGCACGCTGCGCGAATGCCCGGGTATCGCCTCGATCAACGCCCGCGTATAGGCGCTGGCCGGTTGGCCGAACACCTGCACCGCCGGCCCTTGCTCGACCACCTGGCCGCGCTGCAGCACCAGCACCTGGTCGGCCATGCTCGCCACCACCGCCAGGTCGTGGGAGACCAGCACGTAGGCCATTCCCAGCTCGCGCTGCAGCTCATCCAGCAGGGCGAGGATCTGCGCCTGCACCGACACGTCCAGCGCACTGACCGGTTCGTCGAGCAGCAGCACCTCGGGCTCCAGGGCCAATGCCCGGGCGATCGCCACCCGTTGGCGCTGGCCGCCCGACAGCTCCCGGGGCAGGCGGTCGAGGAAGTGCACCGGCAGCTGCACCCGCGTGATCAGTTCACGGGCCCTGCGCTCCAGGGCCTCGCCCTTGAGCAGGCCGAACGACACCAGCGGTTCGACGATGCTGTCGAACACGGTGAAGCGCGGGTCGAGCGCGGCGAACGGGTTCTGCTGCACCAGCTGGATGCGCCGGCGCAGGGGGCGGAACTGCCGCCAGCTGCAGGCACTGACGTCCACGCCAGCGAACTCCACCCGCCCATGGCTGGGCTTTTCCAGCCCGAGGGCGATCCGTAGCGCGGTGCTCTTGCCTGAGCCCGACTCGCCAACGATGGCCAGGGTCTGCCCGGCATGCACCTCAAGGTTCAGGTCATGCAGGGCGGTGAAGTGGGCATCCTGCCCGGGCAACGCGAAGTGCTTGCCGACGTTGCTCAGGCGCAGCAGCGCTGCCTGGCCCCTCGGCGCGCCAGGCCTGCGCCGTGGCACGAAGGCCGGCGCGGCGTTGAGCAGGCCGCGGGTGTAGGGCTGCCGTGCGCCCCAGAGGATCTGCCTGGGCGAGGCCTGCTCGACGAGCTCACCCTGTTTCATGACCAGCAGGCGGTCGGCGCGGTCGCAGGCCATGCCCAGGTCATGGGTGATGATCAGCAGCGCGATGCCGCGCTCGGCCACCAGCTGTTGCAGGTGGTCGAGGATGCGCCGCTGTACCGTCACGTCCAGCGCGCTGGTGGGCTCGTCGGCGATGATCAGCCGCGGCTCGCCGGCCAGGGCGATGGCGATCAGCACCCGCTGGCGCATGCCGCCGGAAAGTTCATGGGGGTACTGGCGGGCGCGCAGCGCCGGGTCGTCCAGGCCGACCTGTGCCAGCAACTCCAGCACATCGGCATCCACCGTCGGGTAGCGTCGGCCGCGAGCCAGCAGCAAGGCCTCGGCAATCTGCCGGCCGATGCGCAGGGTCGGGGTGAGGCTGACCATCGGGTCCTGCGGTACCAGGCCGATGGTGCGCCCGCGCAACTGGCGCCGGGTACGCTCGCTGGCCCGGGCCACATCCACGCCGTCGACCCACAGCTGGCCCTGCTCGATGCGGGCATTGCCCGGCAGCAGGCCGAGCAGGGCATTGGCCAGGGTCGACTTGCCCGAGCCGGACTCGCCGACGATGGCCAGCGTCTCGCCCTGGGCCAGGCTGAACGACAGCTGGCGCAAGGCCTGGATGGGTTGCCCGGCGAAGGTGTAGCTGACACTCAGGTCGCGGACCTCGATCAGGGGGCGCAGGCTCATCGGGCATGCTCCTCGGCGCTGCGCGCCAGGTGGTTGAGGCTGAACACCACGGCTACCACGAACAGCCCTGGCAGCAGGGAGACCCAAGGGGCGGTGATCAGGAAGTGGCGGCCGTTGGCGATCAGCGTGCCCCATTCCGCCGCCGGCGGCGCCGCGCCGAAGCCGAGGAAGCTCAGCCCGGCGGTGGCCAGGATGGCGGCGCCGAAGTCCAGGGTGGCGAGCACCGCCACCGGGCCCCAGGCGTTGGGCAGCACATGGCGCAGCAGCGTGCGCGCCCAGCTGGCACCGCCCAGGCGGGCGGCCTCGACATAGGGCAGGGTCTTGATGCGCAGCACTTCGGCGCGGGTGGTGCGGGCAAAGCCCGGGATGATGCCGACGCCCACGGCGACTGCCACCGGCACCGTGCCGAAGCCGATCGCGGTGACGATGGCCAATGCCAGCAGCAGGCCGGGCAGTGCCAGCAACACGTCGATCAGGCGCATCAGCGCCGCGTCGACGCGCCCACCGGCAAAGCCGGCCAGCACGCCCAGGCCGAGGCCGCCGAGCAGGGCGATGGCCACCGCCAGCAATGCGGCAAGCACCGACAGGCGCGCGCCATAGACCACCCGGGTGTACAGGTCGCGGCCCAGCTCGTCGGTGCCGAACCAGTGCACCACGCCGGGGGCGCTGAGCTTGTCGGCGGGCGAGGTGGCGTAGGGGTCGAAGCTGGTCAGCAACTGCGGGGCCAGTGCGGCGAACAGGGCGAACAGCACGATCAATAGCGCCAGGCTGAAGCCGGGCCTGCGCAGCAGCGGGATCAGGGCCTGCCGGGCGCGCTGCAGGTGCGTGCGCCGCTTCCAGGCGCTGGCAGGATGTGCCACCTCGCCCGTGGGCTGGGTGTCGATCGGGGGCAGGGAAAGGTCGATGGTCATCTCAGCTCACCTTGGCCGTGTGGGTGATGCGTGGGTCGAGGTACGGGTAGAGCAGGTCGACGATCAGGTTCACCACCACGAAGGCGGTGGCCGATACCGCGACGATCGCCAGCACCACCGGGATGTCCTGGCGCAGCACGGCCTCCTGGGCCAGGCGGCCGACGCCGTTGCGCGAGAAGATGGTTTCCACCAGCACCGCGCCGGATACCGTATTGCCGACCTGCAGGCCGATCAGGGTCAGCAGCGGCAAGGCCGCGTTGCGCAAGCCATGGCGCGCCTGCACCTGGGCCCGGCTCAGGCCCTTGGCGAAGGCGGTGGTGATGTAGGGTTCCTGCCACACGCCCTGGAAGCCACGCTGCAGCACCTGGGCGTACACCGCGGCGCTGGGGATCGCCAAGGTGATCGCCGGCAGCACCAGGCTGGCCAGGCCCTGGCTGCCGGTGGCCGGGAACCAGCCGAGGGCGAAGGCGAATACCTGGATCAGCAGCAGGCCCATCCAGAACACCGGCACCGAGAAACCCAGCGACGGCAGGCGTGCCAGGGCAGTCTTCAGTGGCCGCCATTGCAGGTAGGCGGTCAGGTAGGCCAGGCCGACCCCGGCCAGCAGCGACAGGGCGATGGCCGCGCCGGCCAGGGCCAGGGTCTGCGGCAGTCGCTCGGCCAGCAGCGCGGTGACCGGCCGGCCCAGTGACAACGACTGCCCGAGGTCACCGTGCAGGGCGCGCCACAGCAGGTCGAAGTACTGCTCGAGCAGCCCCTTGTCCAGCCCGTAGTAGGCACGGGCCTTGGCCAGGTCCTCGGGTGACAGGCCATCGGCCTCCATGCCCGAGGCGCTGAGCATGATCGCCAGGGTGTCGCCCGGCAGCAGGTAGAGGATGAAGTAGGTGATGGTGTAGGCGCCCCACAGCACCAACAGGGCCTGGCCGATGCGGCCGATCAGGTAGCGTTTCATGGCTGGCCGACCTGGATGTCACTGAGCAGCGCGAAGCCTTCCGCAGTCCAGCGGAAGTCCTTGACCCGCGGCGCGGTGGCGGCTTGCCAGACGCGCTCGTACAGCGGGAACGCCGACGCCTCGTCGACCAGCAGGTCCTGCAGCTGGCCGTAGGCCTGGGCCCGTTGCGGGGAGGCGGTGGCGGTGATGCCGCTGTCGAACAGCGCCTGGGCCCTGGCCAGGGTGTGCGGTTCGTAGGTGTTGGTGGCCAACGTGGTGCTGCTTGCTGCCCGCGGGTCGAGGATGGTCTGCAGGATGATCGGGTCGGCGCGGGTCATGTAGGTGGAGGTCAGGTCGTAGTTGCCGGACGCGTTCCCGGCCACCCATTCGGCGCGGGTCAGCACATTGAGCTTCAGGTCGATGCCGACCTTGCGCAACTGGTCCTGCACCAGCACGTCACCGGCGCTTTCGGCCGGGGTCAGGTTGTAGCGCAGGGTCAGGCGCTGGCCGTTCTTGTGCCGGTAGCCGTCCTCGCCCTTGTGCCAGCCGGCGGCCTCGAGCAGTTGCTCGGCGCCCGTGGGGTCATAGGCGAGCTTGTCGGCCTGGGGCTTGAAGTACGGCGTGGTGACGTCGTAAACGCCACTCACCACCGGGAACGCGGCGTTGTACACGGTATGCGCGTAGCTGGTGCGGTCGATGGCCTTCTGCAGTGCCAGGCGCACCTGGCGGTCGGCCAGCAGGCGGTCGTTGCGGGTGTTGGGGTAGAGGTTGAGCGCCGGGCCCGGCAGCGAGCGGCTCTGGATGGTCGCGCCCTTGGACTGGAACAGCTTCAGGTCGACTTCCGAGAACGGGTTGCGCGGCCACAGGATGTCGGCCTTGCCCTGCAGGAACAGGCCGTTGCGCACGCTTTCCTCGGGGATGTAGCTGATGTCCACGGCATCCAGGTGCGCCGGGCCCTGGTTGTGCATGTTGGCTGATGGCCAGGCGTAGTCGGCGCGCTTGACCAGCCGTGCGCCTACCTCCGGGGTGTAGTGCTCGAGGATGAACGGGCCGGTGCCGATGATGTTGCCCAGTGAGCGCGCCTGGGCAGTCAGCTTGTAGGAGGCCGGCGCAAGGATGGCCAGGTTGGTGGTCGAGGTGGCCTGCAGGAAACCGGCGTTAGGTTTGGCCAGGACCAGGCGCACGGTGAAGTCGTCCAGCACCTCGGCGTGGTCGTAGCCGGCCAGGTAGGTGGCACCGAAGGTGGCCGGCAGCTGCGTGGCGAAGGCCTTGTTGCTGTCGAAGGCGGTTTTCACGGCGTGGGCGTCGAAGCGTTCGCCGTTGCTGAAGGTGACGTCCTGGCGCAGCTGGAAGGTGTAGCTCAGGGTATCGGCACTGACCTCCCAGCTTTTTGCCAGCCAGGGGATGATGCGGCCGGTTTGCGGGTCCTGGTCGGTCAGGGACTCGGCCACGTTGCGCAGCAGTACGCGGTGCTCCAGCCAGTAGACCTGGAAGGGGTCGACGCTGACCAGGGTGGTGTTGTCGCCCCAGAAGGCGATGTTCAGGGTGTTGCTGGCCGAGGTGTTGTCGGCTGGGGAGCAGGCGGTGAGGGCCAGGGCCAGGGAGCCGATGGCGAACAGGCGGTGCAGTGGGGGCATGGGATGGTCCTTCATTGAATTGGGGTTACCTGTGCCGGCCTCTTCGCGGGTAAACCCGCTCCCACAGGTACGGCGCTCCACTCAAGGGAAGTGAAATCCCTGTGGGAGCGGGTTTACCCGCGAAGAGGCCGGTACAGGCGACAGCTGCCTTCCAGTCAGTCCTGGTAATCGCGGCCCTCGCGGTCCAGCTGCCGGATCAACGCATCCCAATGCCTCTGGATGCCTTCCCCCTTGCCATCGGAAAACCGCTTCGACTGTTCATGCACCTTGGCAATCGCCGCCTGCGATGCATGCAGCAGCTGGTCATTGCCCCCGGCCTGGGCTGCCACCTGGATGTTGCAGGCCCGCTCCAGCCCATGCAGCTCACGGAACGCGTGCTCGACGCTGATCCCCCCGGTGAGCAACCCGTGGTTGCGCAGGATGAGGATGTTGCTGTCGCCCAGGTTGGCCACCAGCCGCTGCTGTTCGTCCAGGTCCAGGGCCACGCCTTCGTAGTCGTGGTAGACCACCCGGCTGTAGTAGGCCAAGGCATGCTGGGAGATCGGCAGCAGGCCGTCGCGCTGGGCCGATACCGCTGCGCCATCGCGGGTGTGGGTGTGCAGCACGGCCTTCAGGTCGGGGCGGGCGCGGTGGATTGCGCTGTGGATCACGTAGCCGGCCTGGTTGATGCCCAGCCCCAGCGGGTCGTCGATGATGGTGCCGTCGACGTCGACCTTGACCAGATTGGAGGCGGTGATTTCGTCGAACAGCAGGCCGAAGGCGTTGATCAGGAAGTGTTCGTCCGGCCCCGGCACGCGGGCCGAAAAGTGCGTGTAGATGTGGTCAGTCCAGCGGAACAGGGCGGCCAGGCGGTAGGCGGCGGCCAGCTTGACCCGCACCTCCCACTCTTCGGCGCTGACCCGGTCGCGCACCTTGTCGGTGCTGGTAGTGACGGCAGACAGTGAACTCATGGTGTGCTCTCCGGTAATCAGTAGCCGCGCGCGGTGTCGACCAGGTTGGCCAGGGGCGCCTGCTCGCGGTAGCGGTGGAAGTTGGCGATGAAGGCTTCGAGCAGGGCCGGGTAGCCGTCCTCGGAAATGGCCGAGGTGTGCGGCGACAGAAACACCCGTGGGTGGTGATACAGCGGGTGGCCGGCGGGCAGCGGCTCGGGGTCGGTGACATCCAGGCTGGCGCGGCCGATCAGGCCGCTGTCCAGGGCCTCGAGCAGGGCCTGCTGGTCAAGCAGGCCACCGCGGGCGATGTTGATCAGGTGCAGGCCAGGGCGGGCATGGGCCAGCACCTGACGGTCGACCAGGCCACGGGTGGCGGCGGTGAGTGGGGCGGCCAGCACCAGGTGGTCGCTGCCGGCGAACAACTGCTGCAGGTCGGCGGCGCGCTCCACCCCGGGCACCTCGGCGATGGCCTGGCCGGGGCGGCTCAAGGCCAGCACCTGCATGCCAAGGGCCACTGCCTTGCGCGCCAGGCTCTGGCCGATACTGCCAAAACCGAGAATGCCCAGGGTGCGGCCGCGCAACGGCGCCAGCGGGGTCAGGCGCCAGTCGGCATCCTTGACCCACAGCCCCGGCAGTTGCTTGGCGGCGGCGAACACCAGGGCCAGGGCGAATTCGGCCACCTGCTCGGCATTGGCGCCCTTGCCGCTGGTGACCGGTGTGCCCTGGAACACCCAGTCGGGGTAGAAGTCGATGCCCGAGGACACCAGCTGCACCCACTTCAGGCCCCAGGGCCAGCCTGGCGGCGGGGTGTCGATGCGCTGCCCGCGCACGTTGATCGGGCGCAGGATGAATACATCGGCAGGGGCTTGGAGGGCCAGCTGGCCGGGGGCGATATCGATGACTTCATGGTCCGGCAGGTGTTCGCGCAGGTGCTGGTTGGCCTGGGCGTCGAGCTGGCTGGCGATGATCGAATGGCTCATGCGTGCACCTCCGCCAGCGCCGCGCGGCCGGCCTGGCCGAACACCACATCGTCCTGCGGAGTGTGGATGCGGCTGCAGAGCACGTCGCGGTAGTGCCGTTCCAGCGGATTGCGCCGCGACAGCCCGGGGTTGCCGGCGGCCTCGATGGCCAGCTCCACGGCCTGGATGGCATTGGCGCTGACCAGGTGCTTGAGTTGCCCGGCATGCTGCGCAGCAACCTGCCCGGCGGTGGCTGCGTCAAGCAGGCCCTGGTTGGCGAACAGCAGGGTGTCGATGCGCCCCAGCACGTCCTGGAAGCGCGGCAGGCTGGCCAGCGGCGCGCCCAGGTTTGAGGGGGCACGCTGCTTGAGAAAACCCGCCAGCCAGTCGCGGGCGGCACGGGCCACGCCGTCGTACAGCGCCGGCAGCAGGACGGACATCCACAGCAGGCTCTCGCCGTCGAGTTCGGCCTTCGGTGCGCTTGCCGGGCTGACGCTGACGGCATGGTCGAGGGGGATCAGCACATCGTCGAAGCGCACTTCATGGCTGCAGGTGGCGCGCATGCCCAGGTGGTCCCAGTCATCGACGATGGTGATGCCGGGCGTGTCGCGGTGCACCAGGAAGCCGCCGACCAGCGGGTCGGCGTCGTCGCTGCGGCCCCAGACCAGGTACCAGGTCAGGCCGTGGCTGCCGGTGGAGTAGATCTTGCGCCCGCTCAGGCGCCAGCCCTCGGCTGTGCGCCGCGCCACGGTGGCGGGCAGGCCACCGCGGGCCGGGGTGCCGAGTTCGGGTTCAACGCGCAGGGCATTGATCAGTGCGCCCTGATGCACGGCATCGCGGGCCACGCGCTGGCGCAGGTGTTCGGGCCAGCGGGCCTCGTCCTGCAGGCGAAAGTGCTGCAGGTACTGCATCACCAGGATCAACGCAGTAGCCGGGTCGCCCTTGCCGACCGCGCCGATCACCCGACGGGCGCTGGCCAGGTCCGCGCCAGTGCCACCGAGTGCGCGGGGTACGGTGAAGGCGAGCAGGCCGTGGCGGTGCAGCAGGTCGAAATTGTCCTGGGGGAACTGCGCGCTGCGGTCGTAGCGTTCGGCGTTGGCCGCGAGGGCCTGCGTCAGCTCGGCGAGGGCGCTGTCGGAGGGGTGACTCATGGGGTTTCATCCCTGAATGACGGTGTGTTGCTAAGACCGTATTCGTATGGATGAACGCTGTAAAAGTCTTTTTGGTTCTATGCTAATTATTTGTTTTAAGAATTTATTGTTTTTACTGTTATGCATGAATTGCATTTATCGGCGGGGCGCCAGGCGCCCCTGCGTGGTCAACCCAGGAGCCTGTGCCCTGCCACCTCACCGAAAAGCTCGACCGGTTCCTGCAGGTTGCCCAGGTAACGTGGATGGAACAGCCACAGGTCTACCTGCGGCTTGAAATCACTGACATTGATCACATCCAGCGCATCGCGGTGGCGGCTGGCCTGCAGCAGTGGTTCGGGCACCAGCCCCAGGCCCTGGCCATTGGCGACCAGGCCCAGTTGCAACTCGGTGCCGAAGGTTTCCAGGTTGATCGACAGGCTCAGCCCCTGTTCACTCAGCGCCCGCTGCAGACCGGCGCGGAAACCACAGCCGTCGGGGTTGAGCACCCAGCCACGGGTGTAGCAGTCCTTGAGCTTGTAGCTGCGCTTGGTGACGCTGCCCTTGGCGGCTACCACCTTCAGCGGCATGCGCGCGATCGAACGGCTGGCGATGCCTTCGGGGAAGATCTTGCCCGGTGGGAACAGCGCGGCGGCGGCGTCCAGTTCAGCGTTTTCCATGCGCGCGATGAGGCTGCTGCCCCAACCGCTGCTGACCTGGGTGCGCAATTGCGGGTAGGCCTCGCGAATCTGCGCCAGGGCATCGAGCAGCACCACGTCACCCAGGGTTTGCGGCACACCCAGGCGCAGGGTGCCCGAAGGCGCGCCATCGTTGGCCACCAGTTCGCGCAGCGAGTCGATCTCGCGCAGGATCGCCTTGCACTGCTCGTACACCCGCAAGCCCATGGGGGTGGGCTTGAGCGGCTTGGTGTTGCGGTCGAGCAGGGTGGCGCCAAGGTCTTCCTCGAAGTTCTGCACCCGGCGGGTGATCGCCGGTTGCGTCAGTTGCAGGGCCTCGGCGGCGAGGTTGGTGGATTGGCAGCGGATGACCGCGACGAAGGCGTCCATATCATCGATTTTCATAATTGGCGCTCACAGGGTCGGAGGGAAAATAAGGCATTAGCATAATCTGCCTGGCGGGTAATGCCATCGGTTCTGTTTTGATAGATGAAAACGCATATTAGGATATTCCTAAAATCAATTTAATTTATTTGACGGATCTCGCTAGAGTCGCCTGGCACGGGCCGCATGATGCTGCCCGCCCAGACACCGAGGAACGCCATGTCCATCCGATCGAAGCTGCTGACCCTGGCCGCGGCCCTGCTGCTGGCCAGCCAGGCCGGCGCCGCCGAGCGCCTGACCCTGCGCATCGGCGACCAGAAGGGCAACATGCGCGCCCAGCTGGAAGCCGCAGGCGCCTTGCGCGACCTGCCTTATGACATCCACTGGGCCGAGTTCCCCGCTGCCGCGCCGCTGGCCGAGGCGCTCAATGCCGGGGCGATCGATGCCGGCATCATCGGTGATGCGCCGCTGCTGTTCGTGCTGGCCTCGGGGGCACCGGTCAAGGCCATTGCCGTGGACAAGTCCGACCCCTATGGCACGGCGCTGCTGGTGCGCCCTGACACGCAGCTGCACAGCGCGGCCGAGCTCAAGGGCAAGCGCATCGCCACCGGTCGCGGGTCGATCGGCCATCATCTGGCCCTCAAGGCACTGGACCAGGTCGGCTTGAGCGAGAAGGATGTGGAGTTCCGCTTCCTCGGGCCGGTGGACGCCAAGATCGCCCTGGCCAACGGCTCGGTGGACGCCTGGTCGACCTGGGAACCCTACACCGCGCTGGCCGAGCTGAGTGGGCAGGGCCGGGTGCTGGTCAACGGCCGCGGCCTTTCCAGCGGCAACAGCTTCCTCGCCGCCACCGACAAGGCGCTGGATCAACCCGAGCGGCGCGCGGCGTTGCAGGACTACCTCAACCGCCTGGCCGGGGCGCAGGTCTGGGCCAACCAGCACCTGGACAGCTACTCGAAAACCCTGGCCGCGATCATCGGCTTCCCCGAGGACGCCGCCCGCCTGCAGTTCGAGCGCCGCCAGCTGCGCTGGCAGGTGATCGACCCGCAGACCGTGGCGCAACAGCAGGACACCGCCGATTTCTACAACGCCCACGGCCTGATGAGCGAACGCCTCGATGTGGCACCGACCTTCGCCACCGGCTTCACCCTGCCCGATGCCGCCACGCTGGCCGCGCAACCCTGACTCCGGAGACCTCTACATGTCCTTCAAACCCCTGCGCCAGCTTGGCCTGGCGCTGCTGGCCAGCGCCTTGCTGCCGAGCCTCGCCAGCGCCGAACAGACCCTGCGCATCGGCTACCAGAAATCCTCGACCCTGCTGACCCTGCTCAAGGCCCGCGGCAGCCTCGAACAACGCCTGCAGGCCGAGGGCATTCGCGTCAGCTGGCACGAGTTCCCCAGCGGCCTGCCATTGCTGGAGGCGCTGAACCTGGGCAATGTCGACCTGTCGGCGGATGTTGCCGACACCGTACCGGTATTCACCCAGGCTGCCGGCGCCAGGCTCACCTACTTCGCCCGGGAGACGCCTTCGCCAACGGCCCAGGCCATCCTGGTGCCTGCGGACTCGCCACTCAGGACCCTGGCCGACCTAAAGGGCAAGCGCGTGGCGGTGACCAAGGCCGCTGGCAGCCACTATTTGCTGATCCAGGCCCTGGCCAAGGCTGGGCTGACCTTCAAGGACATCACCCCGGCCTACCTGATCCCTGCCGACGGCCGCGCCGCCTTCGAGAACCACAAGGTCGATGCCTGGGTGACCTGGGACCCTTACGTGGCCAGCGCCCAGCGCCAGCAGAACGCCCGCATCCTGGCCGATGGCAGCGAACTGGCCAGCTACCAGCGCTACTACCTGGCCAGCAGCGACTATGCCCAGGCCCACCCCGAGGTGCTGCAGCAGGTGTACCTGGCCCTGCGTGAGGCAGGTATCTGGACCAAGGCCAACCCGGCGGCCGCAGCACGCATCCTGGGGCCGTTGTGGGGCAACCTGGACAGTGCCACGGTGCAGCAGGCCAATGCCCGGCGCAGCTACGACGTGCAGCCGGTGAAGCCGGAGAATCTGGCCGAACAGCAGCGCATCGCCGATGCGTTCTACCGCGAAGGGTTGTTGCCCAAGGCGGTGGATGCCAAGGCGGTGAGTTTGTATCAGCCGGTTGCAGACTAGCGTTGGATGCTCGTTCCGAGCGTCCGCATGACATCGGTGGCCTGCGCGACAACCCGAAGAAGGCCCTGGCCTTGCCGTCGCTTTGCCGGTGCTGGACTTGCCGGCAAAAGCGATGCAGGTGGCGCTGGAAAACTCGAACTGATCAACAGCGAGCTTGCCAACTACGCCGACTCCAAAGGCTACCTGAGCGATGGTGGTCAGAAGGCCAAGTTGATGGAGCCTAGCCTGGATGCGGTGCTCTAAGGCGTGGCCACCAAGCAGGCCAGGTTTCTATGACGGCCTGAGGAATACTATCGCGCTGCCCACGAACGACCGGTCCGGGGCTGGTGCGTCATCGATTGTCATGGCTCTCAATCCGATAGATCAGAGTATTGTGGGATCCGTCTCGAGCGTCCTCTCTGTTACCCACGATTGTGCCATACAGCTCGAAACCTGCCCGGACTGCCAATTTTTTACTGGATTCATTTCGCTCAGAAATAAACAGCACAGTTGGCAGAGCCTTCAAAAATGGAAGGACCAACTGCAGCGCGTTGGTCATATAGCCGCGCCCAGCACAGTCAATATTTACCCAGTAACCCAGGGAGTTACATTCCTGCTCTGGCAGGTATCGAACTCCAATACAGCCCACCAAGGTGTCCAATTCGCTAGTGAAAATGTAGTACTTCTTTTCTGCTGTCGGATCAGATGAATCGGATGCGGTAACTGATCGCTGAAGACTTTCCTTTGCGTCGATAAGTGATACTTCAGCATTTGGCCATCTGAGGAATTCTTTATGGAGTTTATAGCTGCGTTTCAGGGCCGTATGCAGCAGTGGTGCGAACTCTGGCCGAGGACGAAGCAGGCGTAGACCATTGCCCTCAATCTCATGAGGAAGAGCCAATATATCTATCACGATAAATATGTACCCCCGAAAACCTAGGATCGACCATCAGGGCATGGACCAATGTACAGTTCCTTTGCAGGTCATGTTTGCTTCTGCAAATGCTTGATCATTCTCACAACGTCATAGGTGCCGGCCGATGAGGTCCGCGTGAACGTTTCGCCCAGCTGAAAGCCGCATCTCAAATAACACCTGATGGCCCGTACATTGTTCGCCCGCACGTTCAGCCTTATTGCTAGCAGGCAATGCTTGGCGGCCAGTTGGTCAATGGCTGCACGAATGGCTGCTCTGCCGATGCCTTGTCCCCTCAGGCCGGATTGACCAATAAGCATGCCCAGAGTGGCATAGTCTGGCTCGTCGCAGGGTTCTATCCAGATCGTGCCAACCTCCCTTCCGTCGACAACGATGACCTGCCAAAGCAATGGTGGACGCATGGGCTCGGTGCGCGCCATGTAGTCTGCGCTGCGTCCATCGATCGCCCAGCGTTCCAGCTTCACGCGATCCGACTGGACAAATGCACGCAGAACGATTCGCTTGGTCATGGCATGGGCCCAGTACCAAAATGGGATTTAACACGGCAACTGCACGTGCCATGCCAGTAAGGATTCGCGGGTCTATGGGGTCTCACGGCCAAGTGAAAGGTGTGATGTGTACTTCTGCGAAGCAAATTGCTGGCGCGGTGTACGCGGGCCGACAGCTGCAACGCCACATTGGTTCGAGCTATCTTCTGGGTGCCACACGAAAGCCGAGCTCACTGTGTTAAACGGGAAGTCCTGATTCAAATGAGCTACGCAGGGTAGCAACAACGTCATCAACACGATGACCTTGTATCGCTGGCGGCACGGGGCGTTCGCAAAACTCTCGCCAGATGAATAGCATCAGTTCTGCGCCATCTGTTTGCTGAGGTGCGGTGTCCCCCGAGCCGAAGGTTTGCAGCAGCCTGTATCTTTCGTCCTGCCAGAAAATGGCTTCAACCCAGTCATACACCGGGATGAAGTGGAAGTGGATGGAGTAACCGGCATCGTGCCCGAACCGGCCAATATACAAGTGTTTGGGCGAGAGGTGATCTTCAATGGTTTTCTGAATTCGCGCCTGCAATACCCCAAGTTCCGATTGCGCCTCAAGCGGTAGCGCTGCCAGCGAGTTGGTCATGTGCTTCGCACTGAGCATCAGATAGCCCGGCAACGCACTGTCCATGCGGTGGTTGAGAACCCAGTACCTGGATTCGTGAATGATGAATCGAGCCGGTATTTCCATGAGGTAGCCTTGAGAGGAGCTAGCGAGCGTAGCATTGCGACAGATCGATGTCCGCGTCTTGCCGGATACTGTCTTTTTTCCAATCTCCGCTTTCGGGCGAAAGCGGTAAATATCAACTAATGGATTTGGCCATTTCCGACGTTCCAGTCCAACCGGTTTGCTCATAGACCGGTTTACCCGTCTCGGTTGCGTGCAGGACAGCGAAGGTGATGCCTCGGCGAGCGAACTCGGCGTCGGCTGCCTGCATCAAGGCTGAAGCCAGGCCACGGCGGCGATAGGCCGGCTGGACGAACACATTCAGCACGTACCCTCGCTTGTCCAGGGTCGGGTGCGATGGATGGGGAGGCCAATCAATGCTCATCAAGCCAATGGCTGCGACAGGTTGGTCGCCATCCATGAGCTTGAAACCGTAGTACCGACCGTCACCGAGTCGCTCTTCCAGCCATGGGCGAAAGTGCTGAGTCATGACTTGCAGCTTTTCAGGGTCGCCACCTGCCTCAAGAAACATCTCCTGGCGATGTGAGCAGATCATTTCTGCGTCAGCGGGCTCGACACGCCGGCACTCCAAGCCTGAAAACTTTCCACATCCTTGTAGGTCGATCATCGTTTATCCCGTGTCAGTGGCCGATTCATGGAAAGGCAGCCTATGGCACCTTCAGGCCTGTTTGCAATGGCTAACGATCGCCCTTGGCAAGCCACTCAGCTTTTGTCATCTCTCCTGGAGCTGCACATAACTCATTGAATCAGCGGGGCCTGAAGCAACTGTCTTGCTCAAATTCCCAAAGGTGGCGCGCTCCCACAGGTACAGCGACAACCTCGAGAGCAACGCCCAGGCCGGCATTGTGGGCTGAGGAAGGCTCGGCATGATGGACGATCCCTCCTCCTGAAGCCCATGGCGATGATCAGGCTTGTACCGCATTGACCCCGCCAGTGGGCATGGATTTTTTGCGCACCGCTTGATAGAGAAGGCTGGACACCATGAAGCCCACGATGGCCAGTATGCTCATCAAGGTGAACACATAGTTGTAGCCCTGTTGACCAGGGAAGTGGTCGAGGAGCGCGCCATAGATGACGTAGGCAAACATGCCGGGGGCATAGCCGATCAGGCAACCGATGCCGAAGGCCGAGCCGGTGATGTGCTGGGGAATGCCGACTTCGCCCATGGGTGCCCAGAACACGCCGCGCATCGAGAACACAATCAGGGCGAAGGACAGGGTGGCCGCCATCCCCGCATAGATGAAGCCCGGGCTTTTGGGAATCAGCATGATCACGCCCATCAGCGGCAATAACGCCAGGAATGCCCATTTCAGGTAACGGCTGGTGCTCTTGAACTGCTTGTCGGCAATGAAACCACCGGCAGGCCCGCCGAGGATTTTCAGGAAGTACTGGTTGATGATGCCGTAGGCACCTACCAACGCCACGGGCAACCCGTACATTTCCTTGAGGTAGGGAATGAAATAGGTCAGGCCGCAGTAGACGATGTAGACCATGAACACGTTGAGACTGACCAACCAGATACCGGGTACCTTGATCGCTTCCATCAGGTTCGCCAGACCGTTTTTCGGCTTGGCGGCCGATTGCGCGTTACCGCCCTTGAGCAGGAGCCAGGTCAGGGTGCCGGCCAGAATGTCGATGACCGAGTAGAACAGGATCGCCGACTTCAGGCCGGTTTCCCCCGAGCCCATGGCGACGAACACGCCCAGTGCGGAAAAGGCCACCAGCGTATCAACCACGCCACGCCCGCCTTCCAGCAGGCCGAACAACCGGCCTTGCTCCTGATCGTCCCCCAGATTACGGATGGCTTTGAGCAGCGATGGCCAGAACAGGCAGTCGGCACAGACGGCCAACAGACTGAACACGATCAGCAAGCTGCTGAAGGGCGGAAAGGTTGCCAGGTACAACCCAAGAGCTCCGGTCCCGATCAGGCCGAGGGGGATCAGTTTGCGCGTGTCGTAGCGATCGGCGAGCAGGCCGCCAACCACAAACAGTGCAGTCGCGATGATCGCGTTGGCACTCAACAGCACGCCGATTTCAGTGTGGCTCAGGCCCATGAATTCCTGCATGGGGACATAGAAGGCGTCCTTGAGGTTCGCCAACTTGTAAATGGTGCCGCCACCGAGGATGAGAATCAGGAGTCTGAGCCATTTGGCCTTGTTTTGAGTTGTCATTATTGTTCTCCGGGCGTAATCGGGTCGTCAGGTTCAGGCGTTGGAAGGGGTGGCCAGGGTCAGTTCAGCCAAGGTGCGCAGTTCGCCCAGCAAGCGTCGGACATAAGCCACCTGATTGTTCGCCCAGCGGTGTTCGTCGGCCAGCATGCGCTCGAGCGAGTAGCCTTTCGGGAGCGGCGTTTCGCTCATCTCCCGGTAAGCAATGAATGGATCGGCCGCTTCGAGGCTTTGGCGGAAGGCCGGGGCCACGTAGTGATTTTCCTGCTCGAGAATGAACGCGATCACCTGTGGGGTTGCTTCGCCCAGCATCAACAGTTCGAACAGCATGCGGGCGCTGGGCAGGTCGTCTTCGTCGCTGCCTTGCAATACGCCGTAATGGCCGAAGCCGTTTTGTTCGGGGACGATGCGTACGCCCTTGAGATGAGCCTGGCGGATGTGCGGCGCCAGGTTGTGCAGGGCCTGCAGGGGCTGTTCGCAGGCATTGATCATGTTGCCGAAGTCGAACAGGGCATGCAGGCGAGGGTGGTTGAGACGGTTGAGCAACTGCGCGATTTCGCTGCTCTTGAGTTCTTCATGCTGCTCGAAGTCAAAGTACAGATCGTTGGCGTCGGCCTGTTGCGCGAGGTAGTGCAGGTCGGTCTCGATCACGTCTATCACCCGCGACAGCGTGCCCTCGTAACGTGAGTAGACGCGGATGTTGCGCACCCCCAGGGCCTTGGCGATGGTGATCACCTGGTCGACATCCTTTTTCAGCGTGCTGCTGATTTCCAGGTGCACATCCAGCCCCAGCGCCTTGGCCTTGCTGGCAAACGCCTGGAGCTGCTCTGGCGACATCTGGCTCAGGCTGTTTTCCTCGCCGTCGAGCAAGTGCAGGCTCAGGCCTTGCAGCTCGTGGCGATAGGCGAAGTCCAGCAGGTCGGCGGGGGTGACACGACCATGGGTGAGGTTGGTCAGCAGCGGGTAGGCGTGGGCAAACAGGCGCAATTGCCCGAGACGCTCAAGCAACCGCTGGGCCAGTGCTTCGGTCAGCACTGGAGCAGCTACCTGTTCGACCACCTTGTGGCTCAGCAAGGCGTTGAATCGTTCCTGGATCTTGTTGTTCATTAGAGTCGTTCCTGGTTCAGACTCCGGGTCTACCGGCGCAGCCTTTATCGCGCCAGTCAGGAACTCTCGATAGATCCATTATCAACTAATTGATAAGGCCACTTGCCTCGCATCAAGTGGCTGGCGGAAGGTAACCCAGCGCGCGCAAGGCCTGGGCCAGCTCCTCGACACGCTCCCGGGCCTGCTTTTCAGGTGTGCCGGCAAAGCCGATCAACAGCGCAGGCGGCAGGTCATGCTTGATGCGGTAGTCGCTCAAGGCGTAGGTGTGAATGTTGTGTCGGGCCAGTTGCCGGGCGATGTCAGCGTCACTGAGTTCGGGGGGCAGCCAGGCGATCAGGTGCATGCCGGCATCCGTCGGAGTAATCCTGAAAAAGCTGCCGATCTGCTTTTCAAGTTGTTCGATCAATGCCTGCTGGCGCGCCTTGTACAGTGCACGCATGCGGCGGATGTGCCCCAGGAAGTGGCCTTCGCTCATGAAGTCCGCCGTTGTGGCCTGAAGCAGCGTGGGCGGGCTGCGATCCATGACCGCCCGCAGGGTGCAGAAGGGCTCGACCAGAGCCTGCGGCAGAATCACGTAACCCAGTCGCAGTGACGGAAAGAGCACTTTGCTGAACGTGCCGACGTAGATCACCCGGGCCATCTGGTCCAAGGCATACAGTGCCGGGAGAAGTCGACCACTGTAGCGAAACTCGCTGTCGCAATCGTCCTCGATGATCCAGCTCTGATGCTGCGCAGCCCAGTCGATGAGTGCCTGGCGCCGCACATAACTCAGGGTGACACCCAAAGGATGCTGACGCGAAGGCGTACAAAATACCAGGCGCGCATCAGGGCACTCGGCAAGGCCTTGCTGGACATCGATCCCCTGTTCGTCAATACGCAACGGAATGATCTTGGCCCCTTGGGCTTGCAACGCAATTCGCGCGGCGATGTGCCCAGGGTCTTCCATCCAGACACTGTCCTGCGGATTGAGCAGCAGCATGCCCAGCAGGTTGAACGCTTGCTGCGCGCCGGAAACGATCACCACTTGCTCGGCATTGCAGTCGATACCTCGCGCATCGAAGACGTATTCGGCAATCGCTGTGCGAAACGCCTGCAAACCTTGCAACTCGCCATAACCCAGAATCGCCTTGGTCGGCTTGAGCAAATGACGGTTCATCAGGCGCCGCCAGATGGCTTGCGGAAATTCTTCATAGGTGCTGTGACTGGGCAGGAAGGAGGTCGGCGTCGCGGGATCCCAGTCGGCATAGGACACCCCGCGAAAATGATCGCTGCGCAGCGACAGCATCGACTGGCTCAGTTCGGACAGGCGCGGTGGCTGGCGCGGTTGCTCGTCCTCGATACTCCGGTTTTCCCACTCAGTACCGACATACGTACCTGCACCCGTGCGCGAGGCCAGGAAGCCTTCGGCAATCAACTGATCGAATGCATTGAGGATGGTGATCCGCGACAGCCCCAACTCAATGCTCAAGGTCCGGGTCGACGGCAGGCGCACGCCCCCCTGAATTCTGCCGTTGAGTATCTGTTTGCGAATCTGCAGATACAGCTGGCGGTACAGGGGTATGGCACTGGCACGGTCCAGTTCGATAGCCGACAGCAGCAAACCTGTGGGGGATTTCATGACATGCTCGTCTGGTGAAATGGGACTTGGCCTGGAAACCGTCAGGTGACGGGGCTTTCAGGGTAGCGAGCGATACCCGATAAGTCATCCGTCCGGCTTTGATGTCCGGTGCAGCGTCCGTTTTGGGTAGATAGTGGCCAGTCGCGAATGGCTGCAAACGACCCATAGCAGAAATCTGTAACCAGGGCCGCTTCGCGGCCCATCGCCGGCAAGCGCGGCTCCCACAGGTACAGCGCATGCCTGAAGGCTGGTGATATTCCTGTGGGAGCCGGCTTGCCGGCGATGAGGCCTGCACTGACTACAGAGCTTTGGATCAGTGTCCGCTCTGGGTCGATAGCGGTCACTCGGCGAAAGCTGCATTTGGGCTAAACACTTATACTGGCGAGAGTATCAGTCCAGGCCTTGTTACACTTGAAACAACCGTTCCAGGAGTTTCGAAACAAAGGGGTAGTTCCGAAACTTGAGCCTTTCGACGGCCATTCGGGCTCGTCACAAGCCCGGCGCCACGTGGCATTACTGGGGAACGGCGGCGGTAATGATTACTTCCACCAGCAGCCGCGGATCTGCCAGCTTCGCCTCGCCGCAGGCTCGCGCCGGTGCATGGCCGCTGGGTACCCAGGCATCCCATACGGTATTCATCTCGTCAAAGTCTGCCATGTCGGCCAACCAGATAATGGCCTGAAGCAGGTGCTGGCGAGTGGTGCCGGCCTCATCGAGTAGGGCATCGACCCGCGCCAGGGCTTCTCGGGTCTGTTCCGCCACCGTCTGGCTGGCCTCGCCGACCTGGCCTGCAAGATAAACGGTGTCGCGGTGGATCACGATCTGGCTCATGCGCGGGTTGATCTGTTTGCGCAGAATGGTCATGGGTCAATCTCCTTGGGTCAGAAACGGCGTGAGGAAAACGCGTCGATCCATGCAGGCGCTGTTCCTTCGATGAGTTGGGTTACCAGTTGCCCTGTAACCCCCGCCAGTGTCAAGCCAAGGTGCTGATGACCAAAGGCGTGAATCAGGCGCGGTTCGTTCGGCGAGACGCCAATGACCGGTAGCGAGTCCGGCAGCGACGGGCGAAAGCCCAGCCAGCGCCTCGCCACTGGCTGGCGAAGGCCAAGCACGCGCCGTACCCGTTGCTCCAGGTACTCGAAGCGCCGGGGGTTGGCCGGGTCATTGATCGAACCCAGCTCCACGGTGCCGGCCACGCGCAGGCGACCCGCCATGGGGGTCATGTAGAAGGCGCTTTCGACCGGGCAGCAGGGGCGTTCGAGCAAGGTATCTTCCAGGTCGAACTCGATATGGTAGCCACGCTCGGTATCCAGCGGGATGCGATCGCCCAGTTGCTGCGCGAGGGCGGCAGACCAGGCTCCGCCGCAGAGCACCACGCGTTCGGCGAGCAGGCTGTGGCCATCGGCGCAGTCCAGTTGTAGTGCATTGCTGCGCCGAACAAGGCGCTGCACGGTGCTGAAACACAGGGTGCCATCCTGCAGCAGTGGCGCTGCCAAGTCTTCGAAGAAGCGCTTTGGATCATCCAGATGTGAGGATTTGGGGAAGAGGATGCCGCCTACCGTCTTGCCGGCCAGTGCGGGCTCAAGTGCTTCGAGTTCGTCGCGACTCAAGCGCTGTTGAGGGATGCCGAAGCTGTCACGCAGCGCATAACCGCCGTCGGCGCCGCGCAGGCTGTCCAGGCTGGAGTAGGCATAGATGCAGCCTTTATGGCGCAGGTGCATTTCGGCCACAGGCGCCTCATCCAGCAGTGGTGCATACCCTTCGTAGGTGTGTTGCAGCAATTGTGCAAGGGCCGTCGCGTTGCGCTGGAAATGATGAGGCTGGCACTGATTCAGGAAGCGGACAAGCCAGGGCATCAAACGAGGCAGGCGAGACCACCGCACAACAAAGGGCGAGTCCGCCGAGAAGAGCAGGCGTGGTATGTCGCGCAGCAGGCTAGGTTGTGCGATAGGCATGCAGCCGTAGGGCGCAAATGTGCCCGCATTGCCATAGGAGGCACCTGCAGCGACCGCATCGCGCTCCAGCAACACCACATGGTAACCTTGGCGGCGCAGCCACAAGGCAGTGGCAACGCCGACCGCACCGGCACCGATTACAGCGACTTCACAACGCTCTGGCATCTTCATCTAGGCTTCAGACCCTGTCGAACATGTGCAAATGGCCTTGCTGCGCGAAACGGGCAATGACGTCCAGGGCGTGGACGAGCTGCTCGCGAGACTTGGCCGCGGAAAGGTTGATGCGCACCGCGTTGGGCGACTGGTCATGGCGCAAGCTGAACGCCCCGCCGGGCAGTAGCCCGACGCCATGCTCCTGGCAAAGGCGGGCGAAACGTGACGCGCTCCAAGGTTCAGGCAGCTGCAGCCAGGCATGTGTGCCAACATCGCTGGCCTGGTAATGCAGGCCCTTGAGGTGCTCTGCGAGCAAGGCCTGGCGTTCGCGCAACTCCTCGCGCTGATGGGCAATCAGTGCCTCGGTGACGCGATCCTCGATCAAGCGTGTCGCGATCAGCGCGTTAAGCGGCGAAATGCTCCAGCAGTCGATGCGCAAGGTGGTGGCGATGTTCTGCACCTGTTCGGGTGGCGCGACGACGAAGCCGATGCGCAGGCCCGGTGCGATGCATTTGGAGAGGGCGGTGACATAGAACGTTCGTGCAGGGCGGCGCAACATGAATGTTTCGTCCCTGCACTCGAGCAACGGGCGATAGACATCATCCTCGATCAGCCAAAGGTCGTCGTGTGGTGCAAGTACCTCAAGAAGGTCCGCACGACGATGCGCGTCGAGGGTGATGGCGGTCGGGTTGTGGATCGACGGCACGAGGAACAGCACCCGTGGCCCGTAGGTAGCGATAGCCTCGCCCAAGGCTTGAGGGTTCATGCCCCGCTCATCCCCATCCACGCCGACCAGGTTCAGCCCCAATGACCGGCACAGGGCGTTTATGCCCTGATAGGTAATGCTGTCGGCCAACACGGTGTCACCTGCCACTGTCATGGCGCGCAAGATGCAGGCGATGCCGTGCTGAGCACCTTCGGTGATCACCACATTGCTCGCTTGAGCGGGTACATCCAGTGCACGCAACCAGTTCGCCGCGGCTTCTCGCGCCCAGGGCATGCCCTCGGAGGGGTGATATTCCTTCATCCCGGCAAAGCGCGGGTCGCTGGCCAGGCGCGGCAGGAGGGTGGCCAAAGCCTGGGTGTAGGCATCGGTAGCGGGGCGGTTGACGCTGAGGTCGATCATGCCGGGCGCATCGCTTGGCGCCGACTGGAACTGCACCTGTACCTGGCGCGGCACCGCAACCTGGGTGCCCCGGCCTGGGCGACTCTCGACCAGGCCTTGCTCCTGCAGCACGGCCATGGCGCGGGTCACGGTGGTGATGTTGATGCCCAGTTCGCCGGCCAGCTCGCGATGGGGGGGAAGCCGTTCGCCCGGACGCAGGGCGCCACTGCGAATGGCTTCGGCAAGGGAGGAGGCCAGTTGCGCGTAGAGTGTTTCAGCGCCGTCGCGCTGCAGCAGCGTATCCGTCTTTAGGGCAGCAAGTAGCTCTTTGAATGGGCTCATGGCCTGATTTTTCCTTGTGCTTATCCTTCACGTAGCAGGATAACAGCTGGGCTTGTCCTGTATTTTTACCCATGACAAACGATGTTGACAAGACATATATGGGTTGATAGCTTCAAATTGTACTGCTTGTCATGCATTACAATAATACGAACCCCTACGGTAGGAATTCGCCATGACAGATCAGCCGTTCCACAGCCTGGCGCGCAGCCCGCTTGCATTGCTTCCGGCTCCAGGGGGCCGCGGCAGACGCCCAGAATATCCGGCGTCGCATCACATTTCATCATCCGATGTCTCGTTCTGTGAGGCTCGCTTGTACGGCAACACGCAGGATCAGGAGGCGCGCCCATGAGCAATTCGCTGAAGCTGGATGAACCGCGTGAGCGCCGGCTGAGCGGCGCCTTGCGCCAGCGGCACATCACCATGATTTCGCTGGGCGGCATCATTGGCGCTGGCCTGTTCGTTGGCAGCAGTGCAACCATTGGCGCGATCGGCCCCGCAGCGTTCCTCAGTTATCTTGCCGCCGGCATCGTGGTGATGCTGGTAATGCGCATGCTCGGTGAAATGGCGGTGGCGATACCGGGCATTGGATCGTTTACCGAGTACGCGCGACTGGGGCTGGGCAATTGGGTCGGTTTCACCAGTGGCTGGTTGTACTGGTACTTCTGGGTCATTGTCGTGGCGGTGGAGGCGGTGGTCGGAGCCGACATATTGAAGCAATGGATCCCGCTGCCCGCCTGGGCCATCGGCCTGAGCCTGCTGGCAGTCATGACCGCCATCAATTGTCTGTCGGTGAAGTCCTATGGCGAGTTCGAGTACTGGTTCGCATCACTCAAGGTGTTCGCCATCATCGTGTTCATCGGCCTGGGTTGTGCCTATCTGTTCGGTTGGGCGCCTAGCACCGGCGCCTTGCTGGACAACCTGGTCAACGACCGCGGCTTCATGCCTTACGGCATCAGCGCCGTGCTCGCGGGCGTGCCAACAGTGATCTTCGCGGTGGGCGGCGCAGAAATCGCTACCATCGCTGCAGCCGAATCGGATGACCCTTCCAAGAGTGTTGCTGCGATGACCCGCTCGGTGATCTTTCGGGTGATCACGTTCTACGTCGTCTCTATTCTGCTGATCGTCTGCATCGTGCCCTGGGGCAGTATCGAGGCAGGGCATTCACCCTTCGTCACCGCCATGGAGGTGATGCATGTACCGGGTGCGACGCTGATCATGGAAGCCGTGGTTCTGGTTGCCGTGCTGTCGGCGCTGAACTCCGGGTTGTATGTGTCTTCGCGCATTCTGTTCGGCCTCAGCGAGCGTGGCGATGCGCCGGCTGCATTGTCGCAACTGACCGGGCACCGGGTACCGCGCATGGCTGTATTGCTGAGCAGTGTGATTGGCTACATTGCCATCGCCGCAGCGATCGCGTCACCACAAGGTGTTTTCCTTTTCCTGGTGAACGCCTCGGGCGCCATCATGTTGTTTGTCTACCTGGCCATCGCGATCGCTCAAGTGCGGTTGCGCCGTCAACTGGAGCGCGAAGCGCCACAGCGCCTGACGCTGCGCATGTGGCTGTTCCCCGGTTTGTCCTACGCGGTTATCGCCGCCATCGTCGGGGTGCTGGTGGCCATGGCGTTCCAGGAAGGGCTGCGCACGCAATTGCTTGCCAGCCTGGTCAGCCTGGGGGTGGTTTCGGCGGCGCATCTGTTGGTGCGCAAGCGCCGATTGCACGCCGGGCAGCACGGGACGCGCGCTGCATAATCACGCCGTCGGATCGAAACCCCGCCAACTGGCGGGGTTTCCTCGCTAGCAGGTTCCGGAGAGCCTGTAAGCACGACGTGGCGCTAAAGTCGCCCCGGTCCAAGACCTCTTGGTTACTTCAGGTGTTGCTTGATCGCCTGGGCAGCCTGGTCCAGTGCACTGCGGGTACCCGCCACTTGGCCGAGCACATTCAGCAGGCCGAAGTCGTGAATCATGCCGTTGTAACGCACGGCGGTCACCGGTACACCGGCAGCGTCCAGCTTGCGGGCATAGGCTTCGCCTTCGTCGCGCAGCACATCCATTTCGGCGGTCTCCACCAACGCTGGCGGCAAGCCTTTCAACTGATCCAGACTGGCTCGCAGCGGCGACGCGTGAATGTCATTACGCTGCCTAGGATCAGTGGTGTAGCTGTCCCAGAACCACTGCATCATATTGCGGGTCAGGAAGTGACCTTCAGCGAACTGGTTGTACGAGCCATTGTTAAAGTTGGCATCGGTCACCGGCCACAGCAGGGCTTGGAATCGCAGCTTCGGCGTGCCAGCCTCTTTGGCTTTGATCGCGACCACCGCCGCCATATTGCCCCCGACGCTGTTTCCCACGACTGCCAGGCGACTGCCATCGACACCAATCTGCTTGCCGTTCTCGGCAACCCAACGGGTCGCCGCATAAGCCTGGTTAATAGCAGTGGGGAACCGGGCTTCCGGCGACGGGGTGTAATCGACGTAGACCGCTGCTGCACCGGAGCCGACCACCAAGTCGCGGATTAGGCGTTCGTGCGTAGGGTAGTCGCCCAGCACCCAGCCACCTCCGTGGAAGAACATGAACACCGGAAGTTCTCCTTTCGCACCTTGTGGGCGTATGACGCGAATCTCCAGCGCCTGACCGTCGACCTGAATACTACGGCGCTCGACCTGGATGCCAGAGACATCCACTTTCACGCTGGCCTGAGCGCCAGTGAGCACGGCGCGGGCATTTTTCGGGGACAAGGTTTCTAATGGTTTGCCGTCACCTGCGGCTAGGGCCTGTAGGAAACCTTGAGTGGTGGTTTCCACACCGGGGCTACCGGCTGCGAAGGCGCTGTTGACAGCAAGGGCGAGCAGACTGGCGGTGAGTGTGCGGGACAGTTTCATGGTTACGTTCCTGAGGTGCTATTTAATTCTGGTTGGCGTTGGTGGTGGGGCGCAGATAACTGATTTCCTGCAGATTGCCGTCGCTGTCACGGTAGGTGAGGGTTGCGGTGCTGGTGTAGCTGGCGGCGTTGCCCGGTGCGTCTAAAGCGATCACTCGAGCAATGTCCATGTTCATTCCGTAGTGGTATGGGGTGGCGCTCTGGGCGAAGGCGCCGACGCTAACGCCGAAGGTCAAGGTGGCGATGGTGACTGCTTTGCTTAAGGTCATGATCATTCTCCGTTCGTTTGGATAATCAGATCAGCGACTGCGTGCTGCTTGAATTTTATTTTGCGCGGTGATTATTAGTGCGCAAAATATATTTTTGCTATCGGTGTCATTAAGGATTGCATCAATCGAAAACACAGCGTGGAACAACCCGATTGCAAAAAAAAAGCGTGGCTTACCCAATTGAAACCGTATCGGGTGCCACGCAAATTAGAGGAGGATAAAACCTAGGGGAAAATTGCTGAACATCCGTGTTCATAGAAAACTTACAGGCCCAGTTCAGACAAGCTCGGGTGGTCATCTGGACGACGGCCCAGCGGCCAGTGGAACTTACGCTCGGATTCCTTGATGGGCATGTCATTGATGCAGGCGTAACGGTTAATCATCAGACCGTCATCGCCAAACTCCCAGTTCTCATTGCCGTACGAGCGGAACCAGTTACCAGAATCGTCATGCCATTCGTAAGCGTAGCGAACTGCCAGACGGTTCTCAGTAAACGCCCACAACTCCTTGATCAAACGATACTCATGCTCTTTGGCCCATTTACGAGTCAGGAAATCTTTTGCTTGCTCGCGGTTAAATGCGAATTCAGCGCGGTTACGCCATTTCGTATCGAGGGAGTAAGCCAGGGAGACTTTTTCCGGGTCACGGCTATTCCAGCCATCTTCGGCCAGACGAGCTTTGAGAATGGCCGTTTCGCGGGTAAACGGCGGAAGTGGCGGGCGAACTTCGTTATTAGCGGACATGATAATTCCTCGCTTACTGGGCTGATATCGCCCGCCTACTGGCAATTAACGATTTAGTAGTTGCTGCGCAATGGTTTTTGCATCAACTGCTGATCGGTTGTCACCAAGCAAATGGGCAACGGTGATGGCGCCGTCGATCAGAATCAGAAATTGGCGTGCAAGTGCCTCTGGATCAGCGGTGCCATATTCTTCACAGATAGAGAACAAAAAAACTTTCAGTTTCTCTTTGTGCTCTTTATCTACAAGTCGTACTGGATCCTCAGGATCGCCGGTTTCACCGGCCGTATTGATGAATGCGCATCCTCTGAAATTTTCAGAGGTAAACCAGTCGCAAAGTACATCAAAAATCCGTAGAAGCTTTTCAGCCGGTGAGTCAGCCTTATTCACTTCTGACTCAAACCATCGCATCCAGTTTCTGTCGCGCCGTTTTAAAATCTCAACGACGAGCGCTTCCTTAGTACCGAAGTAGCGGTAGATACTCTTGCGAGCAACACCAGACGTCTTCACAAGAAGATCCATTCCAGTTGCACCGATTCCGCCGCGATAGATCAAATCTTCCCCGATCTTCAACAACCGCTCTTTGGTTTCGTTACTGCTATCGCTGTTCATGTCGGCAATGGTAGAACGATCGTTCTCCATGGTCAATACCTCCCGCTCCAGTATTTTCAAAAAAATAAAATCTGCTGAATTTACAAACAGTTACGCAGCGCCTCGTGATCCTTAGGATACAAATGCTACACGCTGCACGCGGAAAGCGCTTGTTCTGTAAGGAGTCCGTTCCCCGAGGTGCTCCGAAGCCCGAGGATGCATGCACAGCGGTTCTATGCTATTTAGGAAGCGGTGCGCCTTTGCTCGTCGCCATTGGCCAAGCCTATAGTTGACCGCCATGCTGCTCCGACATATCCGATATCTTCTTGCGGTGGCTGAACACCAGAATTTCACAAGGGCAGCAGAGGCGTTGCACGTCTCGCAGCCAACGCTGTCACAGCAAATTCGTCAAATGGAGGATGTTTTGGGGGCCCAGCTTTTTGATCGTTCGGGCCGGACGGTGCGCCTGACAGATGCTGGTGAGATTTACGTGCGCTTTGCGCGCAGGGCTCTACAAGATCTAGATGCAGGTAAAAGGGCGATCCATGATGTCAAGGACTTAGCCAGGGGCTCGGTTCGCCTAGCGATCACCCCAACCTTTACGGCTTACCTGGTCGGGGCATTGGTCGAACCATTCAACTCCCGATACCCAGGCATCTCTCTTTACATTAAGGAGATGCCTCAGGATCAGATGGAGGCTGCGCTTGCAGAGGATGAGCTAGATATCGGTATCGCTTTTTCTGAAGTGCGCTCACCGGAAATCGAGAGCCAGCCATTGTTTGTTGAAACGTTGAGCATGATGGTCAGCTCCCTACATCAACATGGTGTGACTGATGCTCTATCGATGACCCAGCTCGAGGAGCAACCTTTGGTGCTTTTAAGTGGAGATTTCGCGACAAGACGTTACATAGATGAGTATTTTCACGAGCACAAAATTGTTCCGCGTGTCGCAGTGGAGGCAAATTCAATTACGGCTATAGTTGAAATTGTTCGGCGTAGCCACTTGGCAACAATTCTTCCAGACGCAATCTCTCAGGAACAGACAGGACTAATCTCAGTCCAATTGACGCCGACACTCCGTTGTAGGACAGCGGCCCTACTGGTCCGACGAGATGCTTATCGGAGCGCCGCTTCAGAGGCATTTATGAATATAGCGAAAAGCTGGGGGCAAAAATCAGGCTCTGTGAGGCCGCTCGACTCTTCTTTAAAGATTTAAGAGTATATCCGCGTTCAAAGGCGATGCCTTGTCCTATTGACTAGGTCCGTAAGTTATCTGATTACAGCCTCTGTTGACACCGCGGCATCGTCCCAGGCAAGGAGTAAATTGCCGCGTGTGCGGCTGGGGTAGCCGCGAAGTTCCGCCTATGCAAGCGGGCACTCGAACGATTATCGAAAGCCAGCACGGTATTATGCATGCGAACTTGAGTGCTGCGCACAATTTTAAACCGCCGCAATAGTTGGAGGAGGTTGCAGATCTGAAACTTCATGATGTTCATTGGTTGCCTCGACTAGGTTGTGCGGTTTCTATAATTCCGAGTGGCATCTAATCCTTGTTACACTCATTTTGGCTTGATCTGTGGATAACAGCCCTTCCGAGACTCATTTCAGGCTGCGCACTAAAAGACTTAGTGGCGCAGCCGATTGAAATGAACCATCGTTCAGCTGTCCTTGCATCCAGTTCCGTATACCTGATAGCGAATCGTGTGCTGGTCCCCACTGTGATCGACATAAGTCATCGTCACCGGATAAACACCGCACCCGTCAGGTACCGGTGATATATTGACAACGTCAGCAATATCAAGCTTCATGTCGTAACGATAGTCCTCTACGCCAGTTTGCTCTTGGGCTTCTGATGCATTCGCAATTGTCATTTGAGCTTGGGCCGCAAGCAGCAGTGAGGCGATAACGATTTTAAGTTTCATGGCTCAACCTTCCGATTTAAGTTTCCAGCATTCGAGAAATATAAAGCGCTATTAAAGTGAGCGCGCAACACCGCTGCATTCAATAGAAGGAATGCGAGGACAACTTCAACAGTGGTGACTTGCGCGCTACGTATTACTTTTGCAACACCTGCGCTTCACCAGTACGGTGATGAATACAGGCCTATTTAAAATGGCTTGTAAGGCAGGAATTTACCATCAAGAGTGATGACTGCACGAGATCCGCCTTCTGGATCTTCAACTTTCTTGATGTCCATTTTGAAGTTGATCGCGCTGATGATGCCATCACCGAATTGCTCGTGAACGATTGCTTTGAGAGCCGTGCCGTACACCTGGATCATCTCGTAGAATCGGTAGATGGTAGGGTCGGTTGGCACCCCACCTGGGATGGATCCGCGCACTGGAATGGCTTGCAGTTGGGCGACTACTTCACTATCCAGATCCAAATGCGCAACTACGGCCTTGGCTGCAGTTTCGCTCAGTGGGTGCTGGCCCAACAGTGCAGCAGTAAGGTAGAACAGACTCAGGCCAGTGCCTTCGGTCAGGCTCTCCCAGGAAAGATCTTTACGAGCCTTCGCTTCGAGGATTTTTCCGGTCAGCGCCAGGGTTGGGTCCTGATAAGCATGAGATTGTTGCATGGTTTTTCTCCTACGGGTGGTGGTAACTGTCTTCAAGCTACTTTTGTTACTTGCCGGGCAGGGACAGCGCAGGTGGCCGGGTAATCGACAATCGATACGAATTGGCCAGATGTGTTATCCAGTGCGTCTATGCCTCCGCTTGCGATGTCATAGACCCAGCCGTGCAGATTCAACTTGCCTTGCTCCTGCGCGATCCGAACGCTTGGGTGGGTCTGCAGGTTGGCCAGTTGTGCAATGACGTTTTCTTTGACCAGAGACGCCAGTCGAGCGCTGTCATTAATGTGCGGACGACCCGCATTGATTACCTTGGCGCCTTCTGCGTAGCGCAACCAATTCGAAACTGCTGGCAGGTGATCGAGGCACTTGCATTGAGCGATTGCTGTCATGGCCCCGCAATCGGAGTGGCCGCAGATGACTACATCAGTGACACCGAGGACGGCGACCGCGTATTCAACCGTAGCGGAAACACCACCCGGTTCCGGGCCGTAGGACGGCACGATGTTGCCAGCGTTGCGTACCACGAACAGCTCACCGGGTTCTTGCTGGGTGAGCAATTCAGGAACTACACGACTATCGGAACAGGCAATGAACAGGGTTTTCGGGGACTGGGTTGAAGCCAGGTGTTTGAACAGGTTCGAGCGTTGGGGAAATGCCTCACGCTGGAACTTAATCAGGCCTTCGATGAGGTTTTTCATGGCGATTGTCCTGGTGGGTGGCTGTTGGGGTTAGATTGACCCTAAGCAGCGATAGCGTCCAAGACCCATGTATTATCATCAGCATAAGCAGTGCCTATAGTTACGCAGCGTCATGCATCGCCCCACAGCCGCACTCCTTCTTTGCGGCTTGAGGGATACCAGGCGGGATTGTGACGCGGAGTGGAGAGGTAGCCTCAGCTGCGCCGATGGGACTTCTGGGGGCGCTGCATGGAAACCCCGGGCAGATCACCAGTACCTTTGGTGAGTAAACCGGACAGGTCTCGCTCAAGCTTCGCGTGTTCAAGGTCAGGCGGTTCGAAGTGAGGCTGTCTTCGACATGACGCGGATGGCGATCAAAAGGTGTTAGGGAGCTTGCCGGCGCATTACGGGCAGAGCCGCTCCGCAGTGCGAGTGGCTGCTACGTATAGGTGCCGTTCAGGAGGAGATGCAAAACGGTCAGCAGCGCCTAGTGAATCGTCCTTGTCGATTCCTCAATGCGCGGAAGATTTAGGCTCGTGCTTCTGGAGATGATAGCTACTTGAGGCCTGTTCGAGGTGGGATGGATTGGATAGAGGGCCCGGTTCAGCCCTCGTAGTAGACATCGAAACTGATCGGACGTCCTTGTCCATCAAGTCAGCTCAGAGGCCCAGCTCCGAAAGGCCTGGATGGTCGTCGGGCCTACGTCCGAGTGGCCAATGGAACTTGCGTTCGGACTCCTTGATTGGGAGATCATTGATACAGGCAAAGCGGTTTTCCATCAGACCGTCATCCCCAAACTCCCAGTTTTCGTTTCCGTAGGAGCGATACCAGTTGCCGGAGTCATCGTGCCATTCGTAGGCAAAGCGCACTGCGATTCGATTACCTGTGAACGCCCAAAGCTCCTTAATCAGTCGGTAGTCGAGTTCCTTGGTCCATTTTCGGGTGAGAAAAGCTTTGGCTTCAGCCCGGTTTTGAGCGAATTCGGCACGATTACGCCATTTAGTGTTGAGGGAATAAGCCAGAGAAACACGCTCAGGATCACGGCTGTTCCATCCATCCTCCGCCAAGCGGACCTTCTCGATCGCGGTTTCGCGCGTGAAGGGCGGAAGCGGCGGACGCACTTCAGAGTTGGTATTCATTTTCGGATCTCCTACATCAGGGGCAGGAATTCAGCACCAGCGTCGCGGGCGATGAGTGCAGTACGCGGCGCCATTTTCAGCTTAGGACTGGCAGGCCCGTTCGCTGACCACCGCACAAACCTCGACCAGAAAACTCAAAAGCATCGTGGTTGATTTTGTCGGTTGCTGTCTAACGTACCTCCCTTCTGAGGCTCGGTCCTTGGCTGAAATCTGAAGATCCTGAATTTGTTATCGCCCATTCGTCCCGAACCGAAGCTCCTCTAGGAGCTGGCGTGCATTGATGACGTCTGTGCTCCCAGATCCCTCTCGGATACGGCTACAAGATATCTGCATTAGCTCATAGGCATCCTGCTGCCGACCCACCTTCACCCACAGGCGAGCCAGGCAAGTGGTCACACGCAGCTCCCAAGAAAAAGCTTCCTGTTGGCGGGCCCACTTCAGTGCCTCTAAGAAGCTGCTTTCAGCTGGTTGATACTTTGCTAGCTGAGTTAGGACCTCGCCTTTTATTCGGAGCAGTTCGGCGGTGTTCCAATAGCTTTCGTTGATGAAGGTGAAAGTGAGGGCCTGTTGGATCTTGTCTTCCGCCTCGATCAAAGCACCAGACCGGCAAAGCGCCTCGGCAAGAATCCCTAAAAATGAAGTAAAATGCCCAGTGAATGACGTCGTTCTTAATGCTTCGACGGCATTGCGAAGCTGCGCTATTTCCTCGTTTGAACTGCGACGGAGAAGTGCAAGCGTATGCTGGAAGCAGCGGGCCCAGGCACTCCATACTTCCAAACCGTGCCGTGAAGTGGTATCTCGCAGAATTGCAAGATAATGAGCAGAGGTCTCGTAATCTCCTACGATCAGAGATATAGGGATGGTGGCTTCGATTAGTGCATAGCACCTGGTCATAATGTGATCGCAGGCCAGCGCCTGCTCTGCGACCTCTGTGGCCAAGGAGGTTGCTTGATCTGGAAATCCTTGTACCCATAAGGTACGCGCTTGAATGGTTCGAGCAACTAAGCCCTGGTCGACTTGGTACCCTACAGTACTAGTGTGATGGACCGAATGGATATAACGTGAAATCAGATACTCCAATTCCCGCTGCGATTCACGTTGCTCCCCGTAGAAATGAAGCGACACACCGAGCAGACGATGACTCATCAGTATGTCGGGGACATCTTGGCGCTCTTCTGCTAGCACGGCAAATTTTTTTGCGACCTCTAGGGCCGCGCGCGGTTCTCCGCCATAAACTCGGGCTGTCCATAATCCCCACAGAGCTTTCGCTTGGCTTCTCTGGTCTCCTAGCTTCGAGGCTAAATCAAGAACGTCGCTCCAAAGCGACGCCGTAGTCTTGGAGGGGCCATGTGTGAAAGTTAAGGCCACCGCAAGGCCGGAGCGTAGTTGCATGACGGATTTGGGAGAGGAGCCTGGTACTGCATCCACTGCCGCGAGTGCTGAGGTAAGCCGAACGCGGCACTCATCCACCAACGAAAGCTCCATCAGTAGAGGGATTGATCCGGCTGCCAAATCAATCCCAATCTCAGTGTTTCCCACAGGCGAGAATGACCATTCTAGCGCTGTTCGTACATTGTCTATCTGGTGTTTGTATAGTTTAAGCCATTGTGATGACGGCTCGCGTTGATAATCGCGAAGTGCCTTTACCAGTAAAGCCTTGATGAAGTCGGCATGCCGATAACCGCATGCTACGAACTCTCCATGACTCTTAAGCTTTTCCAACGCATATAGTCGTGTTGTCTCATGAAGCTTGTAGTGCGGCCCCTCAGTGGATCGCTCGATTTGGATCAGGGATTTTTCTACCAGTTCCGACAAACTGTTCAATATTTCAGATCGATCATCGCCCGCGTTGCCTGCTACCGCTACAGCCGTTGCTTGGTCAAAGCTTCCAGATAGAAAACCTAGCTGACGAAAGATCTTCTTTTCAGTGGCGCCAAGCAGTTCATAGCTCCAATCCAGGGCCGCGCGCAGTGTTTGGTGACGTTGCAGGGATGTTCGATAGCCGCACCGAAGCAATTTAAGTCGATCATGCAGTCCATCCGCTAAACCCTCAATCCCCAGCGAAGCAGCACGCGCTGCTGCGAGCACTATGGCCAGAGGGTTGCCATCAAGCTGGCGGCAGATCCCGCTAACCAACGCGATAAGCCTGCCCTCAAGTAGGGCGCTTTGGTCCGCTGCTTTCATCCGAGATAAAAACAACTGGACTGCAGCAAATGGTAGGAGGTCGTTAGCGTTCGACAAGCCAGGGGTAGGAACAGCCAAGGGGAGAACGTGGTAGAGATGTTCGCACTCAATACGAAGCAACTCTCGACTCGTCGTGACAACGCTCACGCTTGGATTTAAACGCACAAGTGCTTCTACAAACTGGGCAGCGGAGTGAATCACGTGTTCACAGTTATCAAGCAAGATCAGTGTGGCATTGTCGCCCAGTGCCTTAGCAATCCGCTCTGCAGATGCGGCGCCGCCTGCAAACCTCAGTCCGAGAGTAGCGCCTATAGTGTCGGCTACTAGGCATCCCGTAGTGAGCGGCGCTAATTCAACGAACCAAACGCCGCCTGGAAAGTTATCAGACTGTTGCTTCGCCACCTCAATTAGCAGGCGCGTTTTGCCTATCCCTCCAGGCCCAGTTAGCGTGATCACTCGATGTTCCAGCAGATGCTCGTTGACTTCTCTCACGTCTTGCTGCCGTCCGATCAACGGAGAGTCGATAAGCGGCAAATTTCCTTTCGCGGAAGTCCGCTTAACTTCCTGTGATACGGTTTTTTCATTGGACGGCATGACGAATCTGTATCCCTGTCCCCAGACCGTCTTGATCACATCTCGATCGGCACCCAACGCTTTACGCAGAGCTGACATATGCACCTGCAAATTATTCTCATCAATGAGCTTGTCAGGCCACACGTGCAACATGATTGCGTCTTTGCTTACTAGCTCGCCGTTTGCGGATATCAAAAGGTTCAGGATATCAAAGGCAGGTCCGCTTATCATGACTGGTAAGCCGTCAACCAAAAGCTCCCGGCGATTTGACCTTACCTCAATTCGACTGAATTTGGTCATGGTGTGGGCTCCTAATGCAGGCCCCGCTTCTTAGTGAGCAAGGCGTCTGGTAAGCCGCGCATCCATAGCCGTTTCCCTAGCGGATGTCCCAATTCGCTGGTTCCGAGAAGCCTAACCCGGTAGTGGCTAAGCGCAGCGCCCGCTGCACCATCCAGGCAAGCACCGTCCGGGGCGCCTATGAGCAGTCTAGCTTCAGAATCTTCAGGTTTCCCCCAAGGACTTAAGCATGCGAATGGCGCTAGCTTTGAGCAGCAGCGTCCAGAAATGGTCTGTGCCAGGGGAGGCCTAACATAGCCTCGGGCAGTCTCTCGACTTGGCGGAACAGGCTGCGGTGAGCAGGATTCGTAACCAAAAACTGACTGCAAGGTTACAAATCAGAATGTGTGACCACTATTGTCTAGGCATTGTGGCTATTAAATCGGTATCACACTGACTAAGCCCTTCACCTGGAGGAGTCATTCATGAAAACCGTTATGAAAATTGCTGCATCTTCTGCGCTCTACCTTGCCTTGGTTAGCACTGCCGCTTACTCAGAGGTGCCGCGTGAACAGATTAGTTACCGTACCCTTCAAGTTAGTGGGTTTGATGTGTTCTACCGCGAAGCAGGGCCTCACGATGCACCGACCGTGCTACTTTTGCACGGATTCCCGACTTCCTCGCACATGTTTCGCGAACTTATACCTAAATTGGCAGTAAAGTACCATGTTATAGCACCTGACTTACCGGGGTTCGGTTTTACTAAGCGAACGGACAACAGTAAATTTAATTACACTTTTGATAATTTGACACAGGTTATCGACGGTTTCATTCAGGCGAAAGGTCTAAACAGGTTCGCCATGTACGTTTTCGACTACGGAGCACCAGTGGGGTGGCGGATCGCTACAGCCCATCCGCAAAAGATCTCGGCTATTATTTCGCAGAACGGTAACGCTTATGAGGAAGGGCTCAGTAGCGGGTGGGCGCCAATACAAACGTATTGGGCAAACCCTACTCAAAAAAATCGATTGGCACTCCGAAATCTGCTCGAGCTTAAAACGACCAAGTGGCAATACATGGAAGGTGTAAGAGACACTTACCATGTCTCACCTGACGGGTACACACTTGATCAGGCCCTTCTGGAGCGAGAAGGCCAACAAGATATTCAGCTCGACTTATTCCTAGATTATGCGAGCAACGTGAAAAAGTACCCGGAGTTTCACGGTTATTTCCGCAAGCATCAGCCCCCACTATTGGCGGTCTGGGGGAAAAATGATCCATTCTTTCTTCCTGCTGGAGCTGAGGCGTTCAAAAGAGATATTCCAAAAGCTGAAGTCAGCTTAATAGAAAATACCGGCCACTTTGCCTTGGAGACTCATTCTACTTTAATTGCCGATAAGATCCTTGACTTTCTTAATCGAAACGTAAAATAAGTCACTGTATTCGCCAGACCTTCAGAAATAGGTAGCACTAACGGTAGTTTAAATAACGTACTGGGGTGGCAACATGACAAATCATGTGTTGACTTTATATCACGCTCCCCTTTCAAGCAGCTGTCATAGTGTGTTGATCATGCTGTCGCTGCTTGGTATAACTTGCAAGAGGGTCGAGATTGATATAGATAGCGGCACATCTCAGTCCTCAGCATATTCTGCATTGAAAGCTTTTTGGCGGGGGCCGGTGATTGATGATGACGGCGTTGTTATATCCAGCTCAAATGCAATTCTCATTTACTTAGGCCGAAAATATGGAGGTGAGCAATGGTGCCCAAGTGATCCCGTCGGTTCTGCAGCAATCCAGCGCTGGCTTTCAACCGCAGCCGGGCAATTATTTCATGCCGCTGGAGACACTGGAGTTGCATTACTTCGCACAGGATTGGATGCCGAACAAGCGACTCAGCGTTATGAAGGCTTTCTTGATCTTTTGAACTCGGAACTCACCAGTCGACATTTTCTGGTCAAAGGAATCCCCACAGTTGCAGATATCGCCATGTATACATTCGTGTCTAGTGCCACGAAGGTTAACATAGCTCTTGGTGGGTACCCTCACATACTGAGCTGGCTAGAAAAGATTCGTGCCCTTCCTGGGTTCGTAAACGTTGACTAGCGTTTCGAGGTCCGGCTTATAACTATCGGAGTAAATCATGAATAGTTCTGTTTTGATCGGAAACTCAGCCTCCTTAGATTATCGTGCTTTTAATTTCAGTGCAGGGCCATCCGCACTCCCCGATAGCGTTATAAAAAAAATGCAAGCAGAGCTGTACAATTGGCAAGGACTGGGCCTGTCGGTGATGGAAATCAGCCATCGCAGCGAAGAGTTCAGAGCGGTAGCACAGAAAGCGGAGGCTGATTTACGTTCGCTGCTGAGTATTCCTGAACACTATGCTGTTTTATTTCTCTCTGGAGGAGCTAGTTTTCAATTTTCGCAAATCCCTTTGAATCTCCTAGGGGAGCATGATCAGGCTGATTATCTGGACACTGGGCTTTGGTCCCAAAAAGCTATCAAGGAAGCGTATAGATATACAAATGTGAATGTGGTGGGCAGCTCGAGGGGGGCTGGTTACTGCTCGATTCCACGTCAAGATGAATGGTCAATTTCCAAATATACCGCTTTTCTGCATTATACTGCGAATGAGACTGTCGGCGGCTTGGAGTTAAGTGTAGTTCCTGAAATAGACTGGATTCCGCTTGTGGCAGATTTTTCTTCCAGTATTCTTTCTAGGCCTATTGAGGTTTCTCGCTTTGGGTTGATTTATGCTGGGGCGCAAAAGAATATCGGTCCTAGCGGATTTACGATCGTAATTATTCGTCAAGATCTCCTGGATCGTGCCAGCAAAAAATGCCCTGCACTGCTAAATTACAAGCTAATGGCCGAGCATAAATCGATGTACAATACACCGCCAACATTTTCTTGGTACATCGCTGGCTTGGTATTCGAGTGGCTTCAGGAAAAAGGTGGCTTAGCTGCTATAGCAGCAATCAATGAGCGTAAGCAGCGCTTGCTTTACGATTACATCGACCGAAGCGAATTGTATTTTAACCCTATCGCTCCGGAGTATAGGTCTTGGATGAATGTTCCGTTTCGCCTTGGAGATGTACGCCTAGACGAACTGTTTTTAGCCGGGGCAAAGGAGTGTGGGCTTCTTGGGCTGAAAGGGCATCAATCAGTGGGCGGAATGAGAGCCTCGCTTTATAATGCCGTTACCGAGCAAGCAGTACAGGCACTTGTTGAATATATGTCTGGGTTTGAGCGCTCTTTTGGATAAGTCAGCATAAGCTTCCGGCCGCCCCAACTTTGAACTCCATATTTCTGGACGGTGGAGTTCACCTATTGAAGGTGGCTTGACGCTGGCCGGGCATACCGACAGATTGATGAGCCGTCAGCATCATGCTTGTAGAACTTGTCCGCTTCGGTCGATAGCTGCCGCATGCACCAGAACCGTTATCCAACCTGGCGGTCGTTCACCGCTGGCAGGCCCCCGCGCTGTACTGACCATAGCCCCGTATCAGGCTCTAGGTTGCCTTTCGCCAACCACCGATCGTCAGCTCCATCGACCTCCAAGCCCGCCGCCCGGTCAACCGGGAGACCCTAGGCCGCGATGGTGAACCAATGGACGTCTTTGCTGACAATGAAATGTCGACCCGCAGTGATGTGGTCGGGCAACTGATCGTGGCGTTTTCCCTGATTCTGCTGTTGGCCTTGTTGCTGGGGCTGTTCTCCCTCTACCGCCTCGCCGGGGCGCTGGACGCCCGAGAAGTGGAGCAGAGCCGCTTCTATGCTGAATCCGCCATGGCCCAGCTGCAGAAGAACGACAGGACGTTCCTGCTGACCCATGCCAACTGGCAGGCCGCCTATGATCACTTGGGCGGGCAGGTCGATGCACATTGGGCATACGACGAGGACAACGTCGGCGCCACGCTCTATACCTCCGATGGATACGAAGGCGTATATGTGCTCGATGACGACGGTACGCGGTACGCAATACTGGACGGTAAGCTCAGCCAGCAGGGCCTGGAGCAGCATACCGTCAGTGCCGGCAAGATCCTGCAGGAGGCTCGGCAAGCAGCGCAGCACGAACAGGCGTCTTCAGGCTATCTGGTCTTTCGTGGCCAGCCGGCGGTGTACGTCGCTGCACTGATCCGCCCGCAGACCCAGCCGGCCCGCCCGCCGGGACCAACTGCGGTGTTGGTGTTCATTCGGGTTCTATCGCCACAGGTGCTCTTGCCGCTGGGCCAGGCGGCGGGGCTGTCCGGCCTGGCCGTGGGCGATTCGGCCGATCAGCGCCAAGGGCGCGGTGCCTTGCCACTCGAAGGCAGCGGCCACACCTTGACATGGGATATACCGCAGCCCGGCACCGAACTGATCCACACGGTAATCGCGCCCTTGGCTATCGCCGTTCTGTTCATCGCGCTGAGCATGGCATTGTTTGCACGCTATGCGATCCGCGCCAGCACCAGGATCGATCGCAGCCACCGTGCTCTGGTGACTTCCAGGGTTGCCCTGCAATCAAGTGAAGAGCGCTTCAAGGCAGTGGCCGAAGCTGCCTCGGACTGGATCTGGGAAACGGATGTGCTCCTTCGCCTGACCTACCTTTCGGACCGGTTCACCGAACTCACCGGGCACCCCGTCGAAGCCTGGAGACAGCGCCCGATTACCGAGTTGCTGTCGTGTGATACCAGCAACCTCCGGACCTCGCTGCACAGCCTGGCCGCGACAGGCTCCTCTGGCACGCTGCGCTGCCAGTACCAGGACCATCTAGGCCAGCAGCGTATCTGCAGGATCGCTTCGCGCGCGATCGTGGCCGAGGGCGTGTGTACCGGCTTTCGTGGCACGTGCAGCGACATCACCGACGAAGTCGCCGCCCATGCCCAGATTCAGCACCTCTCCTTGCACGACGCCCTGACCGGCCTGCCGAATCGCAACAAGCTGTTCCGTTTCCTCGAACAATCAGCCCCTGGCGCTGAGCTACCCCAGGTGGCGCTGCTGATGCTGGATCTGGACAACTTCAAGCCAATCAACGACAGCCTTGGGCATCCGGCCGGCGACGCGGTGCTGCTCGAGGTAGCGAGCCGCCTCGGTCAAGTTACCCGCGACAGTGATCTGGTCGCCCGTCTGGGAGGCGATGAGTTCATCGTCGTGCTGACCCGGCCAGGCGATCACCAGGACATGGACCGATTCTGCATGCGCGTGATCGAGGCGATCAAACGCCCCATTCAGGTCGAAGGGCATGTCGTGCAAGTGGGGGTAAGCCTGGGTGTAGTGCTGTCGGCCGAGTACCCCGGTACGCCGAGCGACCTGATCCGACACGCCGACGTGGCCCTTTACAGCGCCAAGCAGGCCGGCAAGAACACCTGGCGCTTCTTTTCGGCACAGATGAACGCAGCATTGATGGAGAAGCGTGTGCTGGAAAGCGAGCTGCGCGAGGGCATACCGCGTGGCGAGCTGGTGCTGCATTTTCAGCCGCGCTTCAAGGTCGATGGGGTCTCGATCGCATCGGCCGAGGCCCTGGTGCGCTGGCAGCACCCGCGCCTGGGCCTGCTCCGCCCGGATCGTTTCATCCCGCTTGCCGAAGAGTCCGACCTGATCGTGCTGCTTGGCAACTGGGTGCTGCAGGAAGCCTGTATCAAGGCGCGGGGCTGGCCGCAGGCGGTGATGGTCTCGGTCAACATGTCGCCGGCCCAGTTCAGCCGCAGCGATGTGGTCCGCGACGTCGGTAACGCGTTGCGCGCCACCGGGCTGCCAGCCCACCGCCTGGAGCTGGAAATTACCGAGAACGTCATGCTCAACGATGTCGAAGGCGCACTGCACACCATGCTTGCACTGAAGGAGCTGGGCGTGCGCCTGAACATGGACGACTTCGGGACCGGTTACTCCTCGTTGGGCTACCTGCGTACCTACCCGTTCGACAGCATCAAGATCGACAAGCGCTTCGTGCAGCACCTGGGCAAGAGTGGCAGCGACCGTAGCGTGGTCCAGGCCATCATTAACCTCGGCAATGCAATGGGCATGACGGTGACTGCCGAAGGTGTCGAGACCGCCGAGCAACTGGCCTTGCTCAGCGATGACCAATGCCATGAAGTACAAGGCTTTCTGCTCAGCAAACCGCTGGAAAACGAGGTACTGATGGGGATGATGAAAGACCAGGTATCGTTAGCGCAATGACGCCTCGCAGAGGAGGGCAGTTTCATTCGGATGCAAACGACGGCCGTTCCGCGAACCATGCTACTGCCAGCTCCTTGAACGCCTCAGCCGAAGGCGTCAGCGGATAGCGCTGATCATGCGCCAGCACGATGCTGTGCGTTGGCAATTTTTCCTCGGTCGGCCGACACACCAGCGCTTGGCCATCATAGCTGCGGTCACCAAATGGCCGGGTGTAGATCAGCGCCACGCCAAACCCGTTGGCGACCAGGCTACGCTGCATCTCGAAGGTGCGCACACGGTGCACAGCGGCGGGCGAAAGATCGTAGAAGCTGAACAGGTCCAGCACATGCTGCCAGCTGTGGACCTGATCGGTGACTACCAGGGTGTATTCGGATAGCGCTTTGAGGCTGACGCGCGACTCCTTGGCCAACGGGTGATCGGCAGCCAGCAGTACCTGAGCGGTCAGCTGGCACAGCTGGGTGCATTGAGTGTTCGGCGGCAGACCCAGATCGTAGGTGATCGCCAGCTCTATCGCGCCCTCACTCAGCCGCTTGCCAACATAATCGAAGCTGCCTTCGCGCATATCGACCGTGACCCTCGGGCAGGACTCCTGCATCCGGCGCACGATCTGTGGCAGGCAATAGGGCGCCAGGTCTTCAAAACACCCGACCACCAACTCTCCGACACACTCTCCCGCATTGGCATTGATCTCGGCAAAGGTCCGAGCCTCGCTCAGCACGCGGCGGGCCTGGACCATGACGGTACGCCCGAACGGGGTCAGCGATATGCCGAGGCCACGTTGGCGCACGAAAATCGATTGGCCCAGCACCTCTTCCAATTCGCTGATGGCCGCCGAAATGGAGGGCTGCGAAACATGAAGCTCCATGGCGGCAGTCGTCAGGTTCCCGTGCTTGGCCGCTGCGAGCGCGTAGCGCAGTTGTCGCAGTGTGAACTTCATAGGTTTTTCCGTTGTGATACATCAGGACATATTATTTTATCCTTTTTTGAGGTTGTGAAATATTTCCTCTGTGCAGTGGCCACCGATCACAGGTGCCACGCCGATGCCGATTGCAAGGCTGATCAGCCAGTTTGGCGACCCTCTTTGGGCCGGATGCCCTCGACTACTGCAATCCATGTTCTTGTTTGGGAGCGTCACAATGAAAATTACAAAGGCTCTGCTGACCACGACACTATCTTTCGGGCTGCTGGCGGCCGCTGGTGCCAGCCAGGCGGCCGGCTGGTGCGAGTCTGGCAAACCGGTGAAATTTGCCGGATTGAACTGGGAAAGCGGGATGCTGCTCACGGACGTGATGCAGTTCGTGCTGAAAAATGGTTATGGCTGTGAAACCGACAGCCTGCCGGGCAACTCCATCTCCATGGAAAACGCCCTGAGCAGCAACGACATTCAGGTGTTTGCCGAAGAGTGGGTGGGGCGCAGCGAGGTCTGGAACAAGGCTGCGGCCGCCGGCAAGGTCGTTGGCGTCGGCGCGCCGGTCGTTGGCGCGGTCGAAGGCTGGTATGTGCCGCGTTACGTGATCGAAGGCGACCCCAAGCGCAAACTCGAAGCCAAGGCACCGAACCTCAAGACCATCGCCGATCTTGGGCAATACGCCCAGGTATTCAAGGACCCGGAAGAACCGGACAAGGGGCGCTTCTACAATTGCCCGGCCGGCTGGACCTGCGAGCTGGACAACAGCGAGATGCTCAAGCACTACGGCCTGGAAAGCAGCTACACCAACTTCCGCCCGGGCACCGGCCCGGCACTGGATGCCGCCGTGCTGTCGAGCTACAAGCGTGGCGAGCCGATCCTGTTCTACTACTGGTCGCCGACGCCGCTGATGGGCCTGGTCGACCTGGTCAAGCTGGACGAGAAGCCAGGCGTGGATAAATCCCTGACCATCAAAGTGGGCCTGTCGAAGGTCTTCCACGAGCAGGCGCCGGAACTGGTGGCGGTGCTGGAAAAGGTCAATCTGCCGATCGACCTGCTGAACCAGAACCTGGCGCGCATGAGCAAAGATCGCATCGAGTCGCCGGAGCTGGCCAAGTTGTTCCTCAAGGAGCACCCCGAGGTCTGGCACAGCTGGGTCAGCGAAGACGCAGCCAAAAAGGTGGACGCGGCACTCTGAGCGTGTGGGCTCGTCCGGCTCCTGCCGGACAAGGCACGCGACAGTCCGTTTCATGCACTTGCTCGAGAGAATTCCATGTTTCCCAAGAACTTCACGTTTTCCATTGCCGACTGGGTCAATGGCTGGGTCGATGCGCTTGTAACCAACTACGGTGACGTGTTCCGGCACATCTCCGACACCCTGCTGTGGGCCATCGTCAACCTCGAAGGCCTGCTGCGCGCAGTACCCTGGTGGCTGATGCTGGCCATCGTCGCCGGTATCGCCTGGCACGCCACCCGCAAAGTCGTGACCACTGCCGTGATCGTCGGCTTGCTGTTCCTGGTCGGCGCGGTCGGCCTCTGGGACAAGCTGATGCAGACCCTGGCGCTGATGCTGGTCGCAACGCTGATATCGGTCCTGGTCGGCATTCCGCTGGGTGTGCTGTCGGCGCGTAACGATCGCTTGCGGGCGGTGTTGATGCCGCTGCTCGACATCATGCAGACCATGCCCAGCTTCGTATACCTGATACCGGTACTGATGCTGTTCGGCCTGGGCAAGGTGCCGGCGATCTTCGCCACCGTCATCTATGCCGCGCCGCCGTTGATTCGCCTGACCGACCTGGGCATTCGCCAGGTGGATGGCGAGGTCATGGAGGCTATCAACGCTTTCGGTGCCAATCGCATGCAGCAACTGTTCGGCGTGCAGCTGCCACTGGCGTTGCCGAGCATCATGGCCGGTATCAACCAGACCACCATGATGGCCCTGTCGATGGTGGTCATCGCCTCGATGATCGGTGCCCGTGGCCTGGGTGAAGACGTTTTGGTCGGCATCCAGACCCTGAATGTGGGCCGCGGCCTCGAAGCGGGCCTGGCCATCGTGATTCTGGCGGTCGTGATCGACCGCATTACCCAGGCCTATGGCCGACCACGGCATGGGGTGGGCAAATGAGCGCCAAACAGACAATGAACAAGATCGAAGTCAAGAATGTCTTCAAGATATTCGGTGCTCGCGCCGAAGATGCCCTGAAACTGATCCGCCAGCAAAAAGCCAAGGATCAGGTCCTGGCCGAAACCGGCTGCGTGGTCGGGGTCAACGATCTCTCGTTGTCCATCGGCAGCGGCGAGATCTTCGTGATCATGGGGCTGTCGGGCTCGGGCAAGTCCACCCTGGTGCGCCACTTCAATCGCCTGATCGACCCGACCAGCGGCCAGATCCTGGTCGATGGCGAAGACATTCTGCAGTACGACATGCAAGCCCTGCGCGAATTCCGCCGGCACAAGATCAGCATGGTGTTCCAGAGCTTCGGCCTGTTGCCGCACCGCACCGTGCTGGACAACGTCGCCTACGGCCTGAAAGTCCGTGGCGAGAGCAAGGCCATGTGCACAGAGCGTGCCCTGCACTGGATCAACACCGTGGGCCTCAAGGGTTACGAAAAGTCGTACCCGCACCAGTTGTCGGGTGGCATGCGTCAGCGCGTCGGCCTGGCCCGCGCCCTGGCTGCCGACACCGACATCATCCTGATGGACGAAGCCTTCAGTGCGCTCGACCCGCTGATTCGCGCCGAAATGCAGGACCAGTTGCTGGAGCTGCAGAAGACCCTGCACAAGACCATCGTCTTCATCACGCATGACCTGGACGAAGCAGTGCGTATCGGCAACCGGATTGCCATTCTCAAGGACGGTCGCCTGGTCCAGGTCGGCACACCGAAAGAAATCCTCTACCAGCCCGCGGACGAATACGTAGATCGTTTCGTGCAGCGTCGCGTAGCTTCGCTTTAAGGAACGCGTGTATGTCGTTTGCCGAAAGAATCATCATCGCCGACGCGCCAGTGCGTTGGCAGGACGTGGTGGCAGTGGCCCGGCATGGCGCGAAGCTTGAGCTGGCCCCATCGGCCTGGGCGCGGATCGAGAACGCCCAGGCGATTGTCCAGCGCATCGTTTCCAGCGGTGACCGCGCCTATGGCGTCAACACCGGGCTTGGCGCCCTGTGCAATGTCTCGTTGCAGGACGAACAACTCAGCCAGCTGTCGCACAACACCTTGCTCAGCCATGCCTGTGGCGTGGGTACGGCGCTGTCGGACGAACAGACCCGGGCGATCATGTGCGCGGCGATCATCAATTTCTGCCAGGGCCGTTCCGGCCTGCAGCGCAAGGTGGTCGAGGCGCTGCTGACCCTGCTCAACCAGCACATCACCCCGCAGGTGCCGAAGCAGGGGTCGGTGGGGTACCTGACCCACATGGCGCATATCAGCATCAGCTTGCTGGGCGTCGGCCAGGTCAGCTATCGCGGCCAGATCATGCCGGCGCAGCAGGCCTTGGCCGAGGTCGGCCTGGCGCCGGTCAAACTGGGTGCCAAGGATGGCCTGTGCCTGGTCAACGGTACCCCTTGCATGACCGGCCTGAGCTGCCTGTCGCTGGACGACGCCACTCGGTTGAGCCAATGGGCGGACGTTATCAGCGCCATGAGTTTCGAGGCCCTGCGCGGCCAGCTCGATGCCTTCGACCCTGAAATCATCGCGATGAAACCGCACCCCGGCATGCAGCGCGTGGGCAGTAACCTGCGGCGCCTGCTCGACGGCAGCGAAATCATTGCCAGCAGCCAAGGCATTCGCACCCAGGATGCCTTGAGCATTCGCTCGATCCCGCAGGTTCATGGCGCCGCGCGCGATCAGTTGGAACACGCTGCGCGGCAGATCGAAACCGAACTCAACTCCACCACCGACAACCCGATGCTGCTGGGTACACCCGAGTCGTACCGGGTGGTTTCCCAGGCGAATCCGCATGGCCAGTCGGTGGCCATGGCGGCCGACTTGCTGGCCATCGCGGTGGCTGAGATCGGGGCGATTGCCGAGCGTCGTCTCGATCGCCTGATCAATCCGTTGGTCAGCGGCTTGCCGGCCTTCCTGGTCAGCCAGCCGGGGGTGAATTCGGGGATGATGATTGTCCAGTACGTGGCCGCTTCACTGTGTGCGGAAAACCGTCAGCTGGCACAACCGGCAGTCGTCGACAACTACGTCACCTCCGGCCTGCAGGAGGATCATCTGAGCATGGGCACCAATGCCGGGTTGAAGCTGCACCGCGCCCTGGAGAACTGCACGCAGATCCTCGCCATCGAATACCTGTTGGCGGCCCAGGCATTCGAGTTCCTCAAGGAGCAGCGCTTTGGCGCGGGTACCAACGTTGCCTGGCGGTTGTTGCGCGAACGGGTTCCAGCCTATGCCCAGGATCGTTGGCTAGCGCCGGATATCGCCAGCAGCGCATCGATCCTGAAGGACCCGGGCCTGCTTGGCGCTGCATTCCCCGAGCTGCTATGACCGATGCATCCGCGCGCTGTGTATGCGTTATGGCTGCCGGGTGCCGTACGGGATGCGTCCGTACGGCATGGTTTTCCCAACGATTTTCTAGAGGATCGGTTTGCCGCCAGTAACTCCGTAACGTGAACCACTGATGTAACTGGCCTCGTCGGAGCCCAGCAATACGTAGATCGGGGCGACTTCCACCGGTTGCCCAGGACGGCCCAACGGTGTTTTCGAGCCGAAGTTCCTGACCGCTTCGTCTGGCATGGTGGAGGGAATCAGAGGCGTCCAGATAGGCCCCGGTGCCACGCTGTTCACTCGGATTCCCTTTTTTCCGAGTAGTTGAGCCAAGCCAGCAGTGAAGTTGGCAATCGCACCTTTGGTCGTTGCATAGGCCAGCAAGCTTGGAGAGGGGTCGTCGGAGTTGACCGAGCTCGTATTGATGATCGAACTCCCCTTTGGCATGGAAGCGATTGCCGCCTGGCAGATTCGAAAGATGGCGGTGATGTTGGTATCGAAGGTTTTTACCCATTCATCATCGTCGATTTCTTCCAGGGTTTCGTGGGACATCTGGAACGCCGCGTTATTGACCAGAATGTCGATACGCCCGAACTGTTCGACTGTCTTTTCGACGATGTCGTAGCAGTGCTGTTTCTGCGCCAAGTCCCCTGGCAACAGCAGGCATTGTCGGCCCGCTGCCTTAACCCAGCGCGCGGTTTCTTGCGCGTCTTCATGCTCATTGAGGTAGGCGATGGCAACGTCGGCTCCTTCGCGGGCGTAGGCAATGGCTACCGCTCGGCCGATACCGCTGTCCGCTCCAGTGATAAGTGCAATTTTGCCTTCCAGTCGGTTCTGACCGGTATACGACTGCTCTCCGCAGTCTGGATACGGCTCCATCTTCCGCTGAGAACCGGGGACGCCTTGAGGCTGGGAGGGGAAGGGCGGAGTAGGGAAGTCTCGCACGGTAGTCGCTCCTGCAGTTGAGAACGTTAATACCGGTTTGAAACGATTGGCCCTGGTTTTGTTGGTTGCAATCTGCATTCGGTACGATGAGCGGTGCGGGGTACATTGCCCAATGAGTTACGTGCAATGCAGCGGAACGACCTGTTTCGCCAGAAAGTCCAAAATGTAGTCGAAAACTCTTTCAAGGCTTGTGCGCAGATGACCTTCATCGTCTGGTTCGCCATGCTGGGCACCGTCTTGCTGCTACTGGCGCTCTCATCCTCCTACCTGCGATGGATCCCTGTGACTTCATCCGTGGTGTGCCTTGCCCTGGGTATCGGCCTGGGCACATCGGGGTTGGGTTTTCTTCATCTGGACCTGAGCAAGGCGAGCGGCTGGATGGAGCACCTCACCGAAGTCGCTGTGCTGTTTTCGCTGTTCTTCAGTGGCTTGAAGTTGCGCCTGCCCTTGCATGACCGCAGATGGTGGGGCGCCTTCTACCTGGCGGGGCCGGTGATGTTGGTCTGCATCGGTGGGGTAACGCTGGTGCTGCATCATGGCCTGAACCTGGGGTGGGGCATATCGGTTTTGATCGGGGCGATACTCGCACCCACAGACCCCGTGCTTGCCACCTTGGTACAGGTGGTTGATGCCCGGGATGATGATCCGGTGCGTTTCAGCTTGTCTGGCGAGGCAGGGCTCAACGATGGCGTGGCGTTCCCCTTCGTCATCCTCGGGTTGTTCCTTCAGCAGGATACCGGCCAGGCATGGTTCAGTGACTGGTTGTTCAAGGACATGCTGTGGGCAGTGACTGCAGGCCTGTTGCTTGGTTACTGGATGGGGCGCGGCCTGGGCAAGCTCACGCTCTTTTTGCGCCTGCGCAACGACGACAGTACCGTGTCGCCCAATGACTACCTGGCCCTTGCCCTGATTGCGCTGGCTTACGTGAGCGCCGAGTCGGTTCAGGCCTATGGGTTTTTAGCGGTGTTCGCTGCTGGCCTCGGTTTACGCCAGGCAGAGGTTCAGACCTCCAATGGCCCCGAAGAGCCGGCTGCTGAACACTTGGTACAGCCCGTGGTAGGCCACCAGCATGTGGCGCCGGAGATGGCCGTCAAAGGTGATGTGCAAGGCCTCGACGACTCGCAGGTGGCAGCAGGCATCATGTTGGGGGATATGCTGGCTTTCGGCAGCTTGATCGAACGGGCAATGGAGGTGTTTCTGGTGACCATGCTCGGGGTAGTACTCATCGAGCATTGGGACTGGCGGGCCTTGATCGTAGCCGCAGCGCTTTTCCTGCTGATTCGTCCCTTGAGCATCCTCCTGTTCCCGGCTCGAGGAATGCTGGATATCCGGCAGCGTGGGCTATTGGGATGGTTTGGCATTCGAGGAATCGGCAGCTTCTACTATCTGTTCTACGCCCTCAATCACGGGCTGATTGCCACGTCAGCCGCGCAGAGTATCAACCTGGTTCTATCGGTGGTGGCGCTAAGCATTCTGCTGCACGGATTGAGCGTTCAACCGCTGCTTGCCAGATACGAAGCCTGGAAAGGGCGGCTCACTGCTTCGGTGTAGCTTGAAACCGACGCGGCACGTGTGGTGGCCGCTGCGTTCAATCTGAAAAAAAGCCAGGGCGCCGTGCACCCTGGCCGAACTCATTTCAAGTTAGCGATTTTCGCTACCACGACCGCCGCCGTGGCTGTTCTGTCCGCCTTTGCGTCCAGCCTCGGAGGCGCGCTCACGGTCGTTGGCAAAATTGCCCCCAGAGCTCTGGCCGCCTTTACGACCTGCCTCCGATGCCTTCTCACGGTCATTGGCAAAGTTGCCTGGGTTGTTCTGTGCGGTACCACCTTGGTGGCCACGATTGGATTGGTTGTCAGCCATGATCTTTCACCTCATGTCGTCACACAGGAAAGTCTGTGTTCAACTCGGACGTCAGGCAGGGGGGCGTTTGCTCCACTGCTTTCTGCTCGGCCCGACGGGTTGCGCGAAAGAACCCGTGCGGGCGACTGTGGCGCCACAGAGCTTTGTTCGCCAACCTTTTGGAAGGATCTGGCTTGCGTCGAGTTTGACGGCACGGTCGCTCAGCTCCTGCGTCGTGAATGGGTGATTGCAAGACCTACGATCACTCCAAGCGCCGCTGCGCCGATCAGTACAGGCGTCTTGTCTTTTGATTTCCTCCAGCCCCCGTCGACACTCCTCCTGCCACTCGGCGGCTCAAAGAGGTTGCCTGATGATGTTTCGGCTTTGGGACTGCGGTTTATTCCCCGACGCGTCAGCCATCCCGATAACAGGGGCAGGCCTGGTACCAGGTAACTGGCCAGATGTGCCAGGCGGGCCGTGGCACCGACCGTGGTGTGGGCGCGTGGTGATATTGCGCAGGCCACCATGGCCTTCGCCACAAGTTCGGGATCATATACAGGGCCCGGAGGCGTCAGCGCATGGCCTGCGTAGTTGCCGCCGTCTCGGAAGCCCGGTGTGTCCATGACGGCCGGATAGATATCGCACACGTGGATCTCGGGGAACGCCGTCAATTCCCCTCGCAGCGCCTCAGTCAGCCCACGCAAGCCGAACTTGCTCGCCGAGTACGCGGCTGCATAGGGTTGGGCCACCCAACTGCCCAGTGACAGCGTGTTGATCAGGACGCCGCTGCCTTGGGCCTTGAACAGGGGAAGGGCTACAAAAGCGCCGCGCAGATAACCCATCAGGTCGGTCTGAATGACCTGCTCGTGGGCCTCCAGTGGAGTTTCTTCGAAATTGCCGACCGCGCCAACGCCAGCGTTGTTGATCCAGATATCGATCCGTCCGCGGCCAAATGCTGCTGCCTGCGCGGCCAGCGCTTGCACCTGGTCGTTGCGGGTGACATCGGTCGTGATCGCTATGGCATCCGTCCCGCAGTCGGTGCATTCGTCCAGGACGTCGAACAACGCTTGTTCATCGCGCGCGGCAAGCACCAGGCGAGCACCCTTGCAGGCAAATGCGTGCGCGGCGGCACGGCCGATACCGCTGGAAGCGCCAGTGATGACCACGACTTTGCCGCGCAGCGGCCCTCTGCTCGGATAGCCCTCTCGGGGCGATTCCCGCTCTTTGCCAGACGTAGTCTGGTCGTCAACTGGCGCGATCGTTTCGCTGGCTTCGATCCGAGAGATTTCAAGAGCGGTGCCGTCGACCAGGGTCAACGTCAGCCCTTCAACCGTGCCAGCCTCCCGGTTCGGAAACACGGGTTCCCCTTCGGCATCCACGCTGTCGTAGATGAAACGCGTGCCCTCGATCCAACCCACGGCGGTCAGAAGCTCAGGGCCGAGGTAGTACTTCCCGTCCTGGAAGAAGCCTGGGAACTGATGTGCCCGCTCCACGTTTTCCACGCGATAGCGTTCACCTGATTTCATACCTGTCGCTTGATCGATCATTTTGCGAACCCCTGTAGATCTCGAAAATGTCAGCCTTCTGCTAGGCATCTTTGCGTGATGGATATGCAGGGGAAGCCAAGGCGGGTCGTAAAGTTCAGACCAACAAGTCCGGTGGTGCGCTGCGTAATGGAATGCAGGCAGAAAAATACCGGTCACGCCGGTATCAGGTCGAGGCGCAGCGCCGATCAGCCCTGGCCAACATTGAGCCAGGGCTGTCCGTTACCTTCAGGCGATAAGGTCCACTGCCAGCTGGAAGGCTACCCATAGCGCCAGGCCAGTGGCGAAGGCCAGCGCGATGTTTTCGAACCAGTTGTTGCGGTACGCCTTGCCCAGCAGCGATTTCTGGTTGGACATGATCAGCAGGCCCAGCGAGATCACCGGCAGGCCGATGATGTTCAGCGCGCTGACACCGATGGTAAGGGTCACGAAGTCGGGCATACCCGGGATCGACCAGGCCAGTGGCGTCACCAGGATGAACAACATGAACCATTTGTGCATCGGGTCGTTGTGGAATTCCTTTCCATAGCGTTCGCGCCGCTCGGGCTTTACATGCTGGAAAGCGTCGGTGATCAGCATGGGGAACGCAGTGGTCTTGCCAGAAATGCTGGCGAACAAGGTGGCGAATACGCCGACGAAGAAGATGTACCAGCCGATTGGGCCGAAGAACAGTTCCAACGCCTTGCCCAGGTCGCCAAGCGTTTTCACCTCGATGCCGTTGGGCCGCAGGATTTCCGCGCCGACGATCCAGATCGCCAGGTTGATGACGATACCGACGAATACCGCAAACAGCAGGTCGTTGCGCTGGATGCGTTTGTGTTGCGGGCCGACCCAGCCTTTTTCACGCATGACATAGGGGTGCACGAAGTTGGCTACCGAGCCTGCCACGGCACCGATCACCGATACTGCTACCAGCAGTGCGCCGTGAACGCCTTCATCGGCTGGAATGCTGAAGCCGATGGTGCCTTTGACGATACCCGCCACGTCAGGGCCGGACATCACAGCCAGCGCCAGGAAGGCGAAGGTCATCACCGCCAACAGTACTTTCATGACGCCTTCGATCATTGCGTAGATGTTGCGCCCCACCAGCATCCACACGGCCAGCACCACGGCCATGGAGCACAGCAGTGGGTAGTCGACCCGCAGCAACATCGCCAGCGCTTCCCCCGCACCCTTGATCATGTAGGCGTTCATCAGGTGCCCCATCAACAGGGCATAGGCCAACATGAACCAGGCGAACACCGGGTGCAGCTGCGCATAGCCCTGCAGAATGGTCATCCCTTGGTTATTGCACAGCTGGAAGCGGGCGATGATGTTTACGATCAGGTACCGGAGCAACAGCGAAACGGCCAGCACCCACATCATGGCGTAACCGTAGTTCGCCCCGGCGACAGATGAGGTTATCAGATCTCCTGCCCCCAGCCACGACAGAACCGCGATGACGCCGGGGCCAAGCAATTTGATCAGCTTTGACAGTCGATTTTGAGGGGTTACGGCAGTTTTCCCCTCGACAGAAGGTATGCTCGACATGGTGACTCCATTGTTTTTTTTGTGAGAGCGGAGCGTAGTCGATCACAGTAGATAGGATGTCGTACAACTTAAATTTCAGCAAAGATATTTCTTGATGTTTCGAGGTAAGGGCCAATGTCCATAGAACGGTCGAGACGAAACTGACAGGCTTCCTCAAACAGTGAGGGAAGGCCGCATTTGTCGCGGCCTTTACTCGTTAGACTTGCGCCTGGCCACCGTCGACGAACAGTTCGGCCCCGTTGACGAAGCTGGCGTCGCTGGACGCCAGGAACAGAGCGGCTTTGGCAATCTCTTCAGGCTCGCCGACGCGCCCCAAGGGAATCTGCGATGCCAGGTAGTCCAGCAGGCCTTGCTGCTGAGCTGCGTCCGGGCCGGCGAGGTCTACCAGACCCGGGGTGCGAGTCGCGCCGGGGCTGATGGTGTTTACCCGGATGTTGCGATCTTTAAGGTCAAGGATCCAGTTACGGGCGAAGGCACGCACCGCAGCCTTGGAGGCCGCGTACACGCTGAATGCGGGTGTGCCCGAGCTGGCGGCAGTGGAGCCGGTCAAAATTACCGAAGCGCCTTGAGCCAGAAGTGGCAGCGCTTTCTGAACCGTGAACAGCGTACCTTTGACGTTACGATCAAAAGTGTCGTAGTAGTGTTCTTCAGAAATGTCTCCCAGAGGCAACATCGAGCCACCCCCTGCGTTTGCGAACAACACGTCGATTCGCCCGTGCTCTGCAGCCACCTGTTGGTACAGGGCATCAAGTTCGTCCGGCTTGGAAGAATCCACTCGAACCCCTACCGCGCTGCCAATCTGTGCGACGGCGTTGTCCAACTCCGCCTGGCGGCGCCCTGTGATGAATACTCGTGCGCCTTGTTGAGCAAAAAGCTTGGCGGTCGCCAGGCCGATGCCCGAGGTTCCGCCAGTCACGATTGCGATTTTGTTTTCAAGCTTGCCAGTCATGATCATCTCCGGTGTTTGTGATGTTGCGTTGGGAGAAGCGTATCGACGACCGGGAAAAACCAAAATAGAATTGTTGGGAACTCATCGTTGCAGAAATGAAATGAGCAAACTTCCGGATTTTGAAGGGCTGGCGATGTTTGCCAAGGTAGCTGAGGAGGGCTCGTTCGCAGCCGCCGCCAGAGTCATGGGCGTTTCAGTGCCCACTGTGTCCAGGGCGGTAGCACGGCTGGAGGAGCGACTGGGGGGGCGCCTGTTCAACCGCACGTCTCGACAACTTTCATTGACCGAATTTGGCCAGAGCATGGCTGGCAAGGCTGGGGAAATCTACCGACAGGCCGAAGAGGTGGAAGGCGAGGCAATGGAGCTCTCCGTTCGACCTCGCGGCCTGGTTCGCCTCGCGATCCCCATGTCGTTCGGCTTGAGATGGGTCGCGCCCTTGATGCCCCAACTCATTCGGCAGTATCCAGAGCTCTCGGTAGACCTCCATTTGTCCGACGCTTCGGTTGACCTGATCGCGGATGGTTTCGACGCGGCCTTGAGGATCGCTGCATTGCCCGACTCCTCGTTGGTGGCTAGAAAACTGTGTGCCGTGACTCAGTTTCTTGTCGCCTCACCGGCCTACCTCAACCAGCACGGAAGGCCAAAGCACCCCCGAGAGCTTGCAAGTATGCCTTGCCTTAGCTACGCCTACCGCGCTCGGACGCAGGTCTGGAGATTCACGCATACATCTGGAGTAGAAGAGGATGTCGTGCCTACCGGGCCTTTGCGTGTCACTAATTCGGAGGCGATGATCCCACTGTTGCTAGAAGGGATGGCCATCTCTGAATTGCCTGAGTTCATCGCGAGTGAGTATCTGACGGATGGGCGCCTGGAAAGAATCTTGCCTGAGTGGAGCATGACTCGGGGCGGCTTGTATTTCGTGACACCGTCTGCGCGAACTCGGCCAGTGAAGATCAGAGCTGTTTCCGATTTCTTCTTTGAACACCTGTCCGCGCCGACGTGGCGTTGGGCGCCTGGGTATGAGTCATCAGGTGATATTCAGCGAGCAGGGCTGGAGTAAGGTTGGTTCATCTACAGAATGCTGATTTCGCCGTGGTTCTTTGCCTCAATTGTGCCGCAGCCAGCAGTGCAAAATGGCCAGCAGCCGGGGGGTGAGACTGTGCCAGGCTAAATCGCCGGGGCGCCTGCGTGCTGAAAAGGGCACCGGGCGCGATGGCCTTTCAGCGGTGGCGGTGCGAATTCAGCGGGCTTTTTCCAGGTGTTCGAACTGGCATTGCATCTGAGCATCTTTGAGGCTCAGCTCAAACTCTACCAAGCCGTCGTGCACTTGCTGCAAGGCCTGGATCTGCCCCATCAATTCCTGCTTTTTGTTATCGATGGCCTGCATGGCCAGATCCCAGGGCAGATCCTGGCCGCGATGATCCTGCAGAATGGCCTGCATTTCCTTGAGCTTGAAACCGAGTTGCTGAGCGCATTTGATGAAGGTCAGCAGCTCTACGCTTTGCTGGCTGTAGATGCGGTACTTGCCTTCGCGTTGCGGTGGGGGCAACAGGCCGATTTCTTCGTAATGTCGAATGCTTTTGACGGTGGTGCCCGACAGCTGGGCGGCTTTGCCGATGTACATGAAAATTCCTTTTTTTGACACATCAGAAGCGAAAAGATGTCGCGTGCTCGTACAGGCGCGCAACATCTTTGCACAAGCGTCAGGGGGTGGGAAACCAAGTTGGACAAGGTGTCACAGCAGGGAGGCTCGGCTGGCCAGCTCAGGGACATGGCCCGACCGGCGCCGATCAGCGGCTGGCGACTGCCTGGACTTGTTTGAGCCAGGCTTCACGCTGTTCCGGCCTGGAGCCCAATACCGGACCGAAGGTCAGGGTTTTCAGGGGTTTTATGCCGCAGAACTCCAGGGTGGTCTTGCGCATCTGGTGCAGGCCCGGCATGCGATACACCCACCGGTAGTACCACGGCGGCGTGTCCATGGTCACCAGAAGGTGAGCCGTGCGGCCCTTGAGCAGCTTATCCGGGAAGGGCGAGCCCTTGCGGTACTTGAAGGCAAAACCGGGCAGAAACACGCGGTCGAAGAACCCCTTGAGCAACGCCGGGATGCCGCCCCACCAGATCGGGTACACCAATGTCAGGTGTTCGGCCCAGGTAATGTCGTTCTGTGCGTCGATCAAATCGGGCTCAAGCGACTGGATCTGGTTATAGCCATCGTGCAAGACCGGATCGAAGTCCAGGGTGCCCAGGCGCAGCAGGCGCACCTCGTGGCCTGCTTGCTTGGCAGCCTCGACATAACGTTCGGACACAGCGCCGCAAAAGCTGTCGTTCGAAGGGTGGCCGAGGATTACGAGCATGCGTTTGCTCTTCATGACAAACTCCAGGTAATGAAGTGCCAAGGGTAAAGTCTGCCCCTTACGGTAGAGTCAAGCGTTGCCGGTTAGCGGTAGAGACAAACAGCTCAGCCTGCGCCGCGTGATGGCGCCGGGTTCCAGGTCACCATCGACTTCCCGGTGAATGTGCATGACATCGCCCAGTTCATCCAGAGCGGCGAGGTAGCCCCTTAGGTTGTCAAAGCACGGCATGTTTTCAGCCTCCTTCCAAAGTGAAGTGGGGTTGCGTCAAATCGACTCCCTCAGGCATGGACGATCATCGGCATCGCTGCGCTTGCGGATCAGACCGCCACACAGCACGCCAATCTCGAACAGCAGCCACATGGGCACCGCGAGCAGGGTCTGGGAGAAGATGTCCGGCGGGGTCAGGACCATCCCGGCCACGAAACAGCCAATGACCACATACGGGCGGACCTTCTTCAAGTACGTCACGTCGACCACGCCGATCCATACCAGCAGCACCACCGCCACCGGGATCTCGAAGGCAACACCGAAGGCGAAGAACAGCGTCATGATGAAGTCGAGGTAGTTGGTGATGTCGGTCATCATCGCCACGCCTTCCGGCGTGGCAGCGGCGAAGAAGCTGAACATCAGCGGGAACACCAGGAAATAGGCGAAGGCCATGCCGGTGTAGAACAGCAGGATGCTCGACACCAGCAACGGCGCGGCGATGCGTTTTTCCTGACGGTACAGACCCGGCGCGACGAAGCCCCAGACCTGCTGGAGGATGAACGGGATGGCCAGGAATAGCGCGACGACCATCGTCAGCTTGAACGGCGTGAGGAATGGCGACGCCACATCGGTGGCGATCATCGTTGCATTGGCCGGCAGGTGCTCGCGCAGCGGCGCCGATATCAGGGTGTAGATCTGCTGGGCGAAGGAAAACAGCCCGGCAAAGATCAGGAGAATGACTGCCACGCAGCGCAGCAGGCGGGTTCGCATTTCGGTCAGGTGCGAGACCAGCGGCATCGGCTGGTCGAGTTGCAGGTGGTCGCTCATGGGGCTCGTGGTGGTTGAGGCTGTTCGGGTGAGGCGGGCGGTTGCAACAGGTGCTCGTTGTGCAGCTGGCGACGGATATCGTCGGCGCCGAGTTCGCGCTCGACCTCGGTCCTGATCGCGCTGAAGCTGCGTTTCAGGCGGCCGATCCACAACCCGGCGGTGCGCGCGGCGCCAGGCAGGCGCTCAGGGCCGAGCACCAGCAAGGCAACAAAGCCGATGAGCAGCAGCTCGCTGAAGCTGATTCCAAACATGATCAGACGTTCTGCTGTGGCTGCGTGGTGTTCTGCACCGGTGGTACAGGTTGGTCAACCGTTGCGGAAGTTTCTTCGCTCATGGCTTTACGAAAACCCTTGATCGATTCGCCCAGGTCAGCGCCGAGATGCTTCAGCTTCTTGGTGCCGAACACCAGAACGACGACAGCCAACAGGACGATCCAGTGTTTCCAGTCAAAAATACCCATTGTGTTCTCCGGTTCAGGCGGGGTGAATCATCACGTTGATGCGGCGACGAGCGCAGGCGTCGAAGATCAGATCCACTGTGAATTTTCCCGACATGGCATGGCTTCCATGAGTGTCAGGGGGGCGGTAGGCTGGTGCATGCGCACCAGCCCCGAAGTCGTCAGGCTTCGAGCCCGGCCTTTGCTTGGCCGGTACGCAGGGTGAAGTTCACCCCGATCGACAGCATCGGCTGCGGCGGATTCCAGTTCGGCTTGGACGCGGACAGCAGGAATTCGGTCAGCGGCTCCATCTTGCCGGCCAGCATGTTGGCCAGCAGAGTGCCGGTGGCAGTGCCACGCACGGTGCCCAGGCCGTTGCAGGCCAGCGCGCCATACACATTCTCGCGCAGCTCGCCGAAGAAGCCGGCGCCGTTGCGGGTCATGCCCAGGCCACCCCCCCAGGTGTGTTCGAACGGCACATCGGTGAGGGTCGGGAAGCGGCGCTCGAACGATTGGCGGTGAGCGACTCGGACTTTGTCGGTGTAACCATCCTTGGAGCGGCCATCCGGGTTGAAACTGAAGCTGTTGCGCACCAGGATGCGGTTGTCGTGGGTTCGGCGCAGGGTGCTGCCGAACGGATCGGCCGGGATCACGCCCCAGAATTCCTGGCCACCGATGCTGGCCTGTTCGGCCGAGGTGAGCGGGCGGGTCAGGCTACCGTAGGTGAAGATCGGCAGCATGCGGTTTTCCAGGAAGCCGAAGTGCTGACCGAAGTGGTTGTTGCCCAGGATCAGCTTATCTGCGGTGATGCGTCCGGTCGGGTGATGCAGGACGATCTTTTGGCCATAGTCGACGGCAGTAATCACCGTGTCTTCATACAACGTGACGTTCTCCGGCAGGCTGTCGGCCAGGCCTTTGACCAGTGCCGAGGGCTGGACCAGCATTGTGCCCGGGGTGTACAGCGCCTTGCGGTAGAACGAGGTACCGATGTGGTCCTTCAGTTCGTTGCCTTCAATCAGCTCGACTTTTTCACCCAGGGCTTCGAGGCCGCCACGGTAGGCATTGAGCACGGCGATGCCTTTGTCCTCGATGGCTGCCTGGTATTTGCCGGAATGGCGCAGGTGGGCGTCAACGATGTTGTGCTGCTCCACCAGGTCGCGCAGGATGCCCTGGCCACGCTGGTTGAGGTGCAGGATATTCCTGGCGTTAGCCTTGTCGCCGATGTAGTCCGGTGCTCCGATGTCATGAGGCACATCAATCAGGAAACCGGCGTTACGGCCAGAGGTGCCGAAGCCGACCTGCTGTGCTTCAACCAGGATGACTTTGTCCTGGGGGAAGTTCAGAGCGAGCTGACGTGCTGCCGCAAGGCCAGTGAAGCCACCACCAATCACGACCCACGGCGCCTTGTCATCACCAATCAACGGCGCTTTTGGCTGACGTACGCGGCTGGTGTGGAACCAGCCCGGGGACGAATCGTCACGCGGCAGCGCATCGACACGCACCAGTGAAGCCGGGTCGGCCGGAATGCCGTCATTGAGCAGCGTGGCGGCGCCGCCGGCTGCTACTACACCTGCGCCGACACCGGCCCCAATAAGTACTTTCCTGCGGGTAACTGCCATTTACATCCATCTCAGTCAAAAGTGTTTGCGGCTCATTGCTACGTTGCAGAGCCGGGATCGCCAAGCGGTCAGATCGTGGTTGGCGAATCGGTGAGGACACGCTGATGCCTACTATAAGAATACAGTGTGTATACAGATTGTATGAATCGATCAGGGGTGCGTCAATCTGCCTCTTCAGAGCAGATTCCGGATCCCGTTAGTGAGCGCGCGTGCGTCATAACTGATATGCCGCGATTGAATAGCAGGCCGCTGCAGCCCCTTCTAAGATGACGGACGTTTTTTCCATCTGTAGGTTGTCGTGTGAACAGTGCGGTGCGTCTTCCCGGGGTTCTGGGCATCTTTTGCCTGGGTATGCTGCAGATCCTGGTCTGGGGCGGTTCGTTTTTTCTGCTTGCGGTGATGGCCGAGCCGATCACGAGGGAAACCGGCTGGGACAGCCATTGGGTCTATGGCGCTCTGTCACTGGGGTTATTGATCTCGGCGCTGCTGGCGCCGCTTTCCAGCCGGTTGGTGGCTCGCCATGGCGGCCGTGTGCAACTGGCTGGCAGTGGCGTCGTTGTGGGTATGGGCCTGCTGATCGTAGCGAACTGCCAGAGCCTGCAAGTGTTCATGTTTGCCTGGATGATCATTGGCACTGGCATGGCGATGGGGCTGTATGAAGCCTTGTTCGCCACCCTTGGGGCGCTGTATGCCGAGCGGGCAGGCCGGGCGATCACAGGCATCACGTTGATCTCAGGCTTCGCCACCACACTGACCTGGCCGCTGCTGGCCCTGGCCATCGAACAGTTCGGCTGGCGTGCAGCGTGCATGGGCTACGGCATCTTGTTGATTGTTGCGGTGGCGCCGTTGTACCTGTGGGTGCTGCCAGCCGGGCATCCCAAACAAGCGTCAAAAAGCGCACCCACCTCCACCACGGCAATCGTGGATCGGCGCTTGTACTTGCTGCTGACCAGCATCTTCGCTCTCGGCGCGATCATCATGACCGCCATCTCCGTGCAGCTTGTGGCAGTGCTGCAAGGGCAGGGTTACTCGCTGGCTACTGCGATCGGGCTCAGTGCCTTGCTGGGGCCGAGCCAGGTCGCCTCGCGCGTTTTGCAGATCCTCGCCAGCAAACGCCACCCGATCTGGACTGCGCTGGTGTCTTCGCTGCTGGTCGCCGTGGGCATGACATTGGTGGCGCTGGCGCCCGGGGCGACCGCGCTGGGGCTGCTGCTGTATGGCAGTGGCAACGGTCTGCGGGCCATCGTCAGGGGCTTGTTGCCGCTCGCATTGATGCCGCCGGCGCAGTATGTTGCGCTAATGGGCAAGATGTCCCGCCCCTCGCTGATCGGTCAGGCGTTGACGCCATTGATCGGTGGGTATCTGCTCCAGCACTTTGGTGCCATGGGCGTGCTCGCCGCGCTTTGCGCACTGGCGCTGGCCAACGTCGTGCTGGTGGTGCTCGTACTTCGTTCGCTGCCACGTAACGCGGCTGCGCAACAGAGGGTGTGACGGCCGCAGTTTTTTGTTTTCAGGATGCAATGACATGTCGAGCACAGAGCGCGAAGAAGTACTGATCGATGGGCCGGTCGGGCGCATCCAGTTGTTGGTGGATCATCCTGAGGGCCAGCCCAAAGGCATCGTGCTGGTCAGTCACCCACAACCGTTGTTGGGTGGAAGCCCGCGTCATGTGGTGCCGTTGACCCTGGCCCGGCAACTCTGCGCTAAAGGTTGGCGGGTGGTTCGGCCGAGCTTTCGTGGCGTCGGGTTGACCGAGGGCGAGCACGACGCCGGCCTCGGTGAGACTGAAGACAGCCTTGCCGTCATTGAGTATCTCGGCAAGCAGAATCCGCAGTTGCCCATTTCCATCGTCGGTTTCTCCTTTGGCGCGTACGTATTCGCCCGGGTTGCCTGCGCGCTCTCCGGGCAATTGCAAGCCGTTGCCTTGCTTGGCCTGCCGGTCGGCGATGTGCCAGGTGGCCGGCATTATCCGGCGTTGCCTGTGCCGACCGATTGCCTGCTGGCCCATGGCGAACTCGATGAAATGGCGCCCCTCGCAAATCTGCTGGAATGGGCGGCGCCCGAGCATAGAAGCGTTTCTGTCTATGCAGGCATCAATCACTTCTTCAAGGGCTGCCTGAATAGCGTGGCCGACCAGGTGATTGCTCACTTGGAGCAGAAGCGACTCTCCAAACTGTGAGACAGCGGGCCATGCCCCGCAGGCATATCTGATAGGCCGCCGTCAGGTCTTCTCCCCAAACGGCGCTGTGCAAAGCTGTACCCGAGTCGGTAAAACAAGAACAACAAGGGTACTTCCATGAACGCAGAGAAAAGCACGGCGCGCCCGTTGACGCGCAAAGAACGCACCACCGCAATCGTCGGCGTCTGTTCCGGCAACCTGGTGGAGTGGTATGACTTTTTCATCTACGCCTACACCTCGATCTACTTCGCTTCCCTGTTCTTCCCCGCCGGGGACCAGACTAGCCAGCTGCTAGCCACTGCCGGGATCTTCGCAGTGGGCTTTTTCATGCGGCCACTGGGTGGCTGGATCTTCGGCTACATCGCTGACACCCGCGGTCGCAAGATTTCGATGATCATCTCGGTGTTCATGATGTGCGGTGGCTCATTGATGATCGCGGTAATGCCCACCTATGCCTCGATCGGTGTGGCTGCGCCTGTCCTGTTGGTAATCGCGCGGTTGATGCAGGGCCTGTCGGTCGGGGCCGAATATGGCACTGGCGCTACGTACATCAGCGAAGTGTCCAGTGCCGGGCGCCGCTCGTTCTTCGGTTCCTTCCAGTACATGACTATCATCGCTGGCCAATTACTTGCGCTGTTAACGGTGGCAGTATTGCAGATGCTGCTGAGCGAGCAGGAGCTGAAAGCATGGGGGTGGCGTGTGCCGTTCCTGATCGGTGCGCTGGCTTCCATCGTCGTGGTGTATCTGCGCCGGACCATGCGTGAGACCGCGACTGAACAGGACATGAAGCGCAAGGAGTCCGGCTCGATCAGGGCCCTGATGCAGCACAAGCGGGCAGTGTTGTTGACCTTCACCATCACCATTGGCTGCTCTCTGTATTTCTATACGTTCACGGCCTACATGCAGAAGTTTCTGGTGGTCAGCGTCGGCCTCGCTGCGCCGACCGTGAGCATGATCATGGCGGCGGCGCTGGTGATCTTCATGTTTTGCCAGCCGGTATTCGGGCTTCTCGCCGACAGGATCGGGGTGCGCCGCAACATGATCATCTTCGGTGTGCTTTCAACTTTTCTGGTGATCCCGCTACTCGCAGCGATCAAGAATGTCCACGATCCATTGAGTGCCTTCGCGCTCGTGCTCTGTGGCTTGCTCATCGCTGCGTTCTACACCCCGGTTACCGGTGTGCTGAAAGCTGATCTGTATCCGCCAACGGTACGTGCCCTGGGGGTAGGGCTGCCTTATGCGCTGGGTAATGCGATGTTTGGCGGCACGGCCGAGTATGTTGCGCTAAGTTTCCGCTCGATGGGCAGGGAAGAGGTGTTTTACGTTTACGTGGCGGCGATCGGTGCGATTACCTTGATCTCGGCCTGGTTGATGCCAGACATGGGCAAGCATGGCTACCTGGACGGTGACGGCAAGGTCGAGGAAAACATCGGCCTGCGCAAGCGCATTGCACGCAAGCGGTTTTCGAGGCAAGTCAGTAGTTAATCTTGAGGCGATGACCATGGACGGCGGTGCACCAGCGGGTTGCTCAGGTGCACCGTCGCAATCGGCATGAAGGCCAAGATGATGGCCTCCCGTGTTACTCAAGCACCTTGGAGCGCCACACCATCATTTTCTCGGTCTGCATTTCCTTCATGGTGTGGGGAATGCCGCCGACACCATGGCCCGACTGGCGAACGCCGGCAAACGGCATCCAGTCGACACGGAACAGCGTGTTTTCATTGACCATCACTGCTGAAGCGTCGAACTGCTGATAGCACTGCATGGCGGTGTCCAGGGCACGGGTGAAGACGGCTGCCTGGAATGCGTAGGGCAAGGCATTGGCTAGCTCGATCGCCTCATCCAGTTCGTCATAGCTGTACACCACGATGACCGGGCCGAACACTTCTTTCTGCATCACCTGGCTATCCGCTGGCGGGTCGAGCAGAACGGTGGGCGCGTAGCAATTGTTGCCCAGGGCTACGCCGCCGCAAATAAGTTCGGCACCTGCACCGACCGCTTCCTCGACCCACTGGCCGACGCGCTTGACTTCACGCTCGTGGATCAGCGGGCCGACGTCGGTCTGCTCGCTGCTTGGGTCACCCACCGTCAGCGCGGCGCCAAGTTCACCCAGACGCAGGGCGACCTCGCGGGCAATGCTGCGATGGCAGAATACCCGCTGCACACTGACGCAGGCTTGCCCTGCGTGCCAGAAACCACCGCGAGCAAGGCGCGGCAGGGCATCATCGAGGTCCGCGTCTGCAGCGATGACCACCGGTGCCACACCGCCGTGTTCGAGCGCGCAGCGTGTGCCTGGGGCCAGTTTCGAACGCAGCATCCAGCCAACCGGCGCGGAACCGATGAAGGAGAAGAAACCGACGCGCGGATCGGATACCAGCTTGCCAGCCACCTCGGTGTCCAGGGGCATCACCATCTGCGCCCAGCCTTCGGGCAAGCCGCTTTCGAGCAGTATTTCGATGATCATCTTGCAGCTGAGCGGCGTATTGGCCGCCGGCTTGACCACCACCGGGGCGCCCACGGCAATCGCCGGAATCACCTGGTGGATGATCAGGTTGAACGGATGGTTGAACGCCGAGATCGCGGTCACCACGCCAATCGGTTCAAGCTGGGTGAACGCCACCTTTCCGGTGGAAATTGCATTGAGGCCCATGGGAATCACATGGCCCGCATCCGCGCGCAGCACCTCGATGCAGTTACGGATACCTTCGACGCCACGGTCCACTTCGGTCAGCGAGTCCTTCAAGGGCTTGCCGCCTTCACGTGCGGCCTGCAAGGCAATCGCTTGGCGACGGGCGCCGATCAGTTCGGCTGCACGGTCGAGAATCTGCATGCGGGTGATCTTCGGCAGCCAGCCTTTGCGATCCCGGAACAGCGCATAGGCTCTGGCCAGGGCTGCGTCGACATCCTCGGCAGTGGAAATGGCTACCTGGCCAACCAGGCTCTGGTCGTAGGGGGAATACACCGAATGCTGTGACATTGCTCGAACCTCGTAGCTAAAACAGGGGAATCATGTTCTGGATCAAAGCCTAGTCCCTGCGAGCGTTAAGGAAAATTGGCATTTCTCGAAGGAGGCGTTAGTCAAAGCTAAACGCTGAGGGCGCAACTGCGTTAATCTCTCAGCACCATTGATTCGGGTAAGTCCCCATGCATGTCGATTTCAAGGATCTGGCGCTGTTCATTCAGATCGCCGAGGCGCCCAGCCTGACCCAGGGGGCCAAGCGGGCTTTCCTGTCACCTGCTGCTGCCAGTGTTCGGATCAAGGCCCTGGAGGGCCAGCTGGGCACTCATCTGTTGTATCGGGCCAGCCGCGGCACCGAACTGACAGAGGCCGGACAGCGCTTGCTCAAGCACGCCCGGGTGATCATGCGCCAGGTCGGCTACCTGAAAACCGAGTTCGACGAGTACGGTGCCGATGGCTCCGGGCACATCCGCATCTTCGCCAACACCACGGCGGTGACCGAATTCCTGCCAGAGATTCTTGCGGGGTACCTGGGGCGCAATCCCGGGGTAACCATAGACCTGCAGGAGCGCTCTTCGAGGGACATCGTGCGCGGTGTGCTGGAAGGCTCCACCGACCTTGGCATCACTGCCGGCACCATCACCGCCAAAGACCTGGAGGTCATCCATTTCAGTACCGACAGGGTGGTGCTGGTGGTGCCGGTCGGGCACCCGCTGGACCTTGGGCAGCCGCTGCGCCTGGCCGACACCCTGGGGTATCACCAGGTCGGGCTGCAGGAGGGCAGCACATTGCATGAGTTCGTCCGTGAGCACGCCGAACAGGAGGGTCGAAACCTGTCGTGGCGCATTCAGGTGTCCAGTTTCGAAGCACTGTGCAGGATGGTGGAGGCGGGAGTGGGTATCGGCATCATCCCGCAGTCGGCAGCGCTCAGGCACCAGAAAACCATGCAACTGTCGGTAGTCCCGCTGGATGAGCCCTGGGCGCTGCGCGAACGCAGTATTCTGGTGCGCGATTTCGATGCGCTACCGGGCTGCGTCAAGGCGTTGATCAACCTGATGCGTCCGACTGCGGGTAATTCTCGCAAGCAGCCAGGCTAGGCAAGTACCGGGCGGGTGCTGGCAAATGAAGCGCGTTGATTGAGGTGATTGCTCAGCGCATCCAGCGCCGCAACGTCTGGCACCCAGGGCGCGTGCCCGAAACGAAAACGCACGGCATCGAGCAACACCACCGTGATGATATTGGCAAGACTCGGCATGCTGCTTTCGTTGTGCGTCGGTGTACCAGCGTTCAAGCGTTGCAGCGCATCCTCGATGGCACCACGTCGGCGCAGGCCGACGGGGGCGTCATCGAAGTCCGGGCGTGTGCGGCGGCCGATGATGATCGAGGCGAAGGCTTCGAGGGCTCCGAAGGCCAGCGCACTCTGCGCCAGCTCGCAGGCCGAAGGCAACGCCAGGGCCTGTTCCGGGTAGGCAGCCTCCAGGTACTGGGCGATCAGCAGACTATGACTGATCGCCACGCCAGCATCGACCAGGGCTGGAACCTTGCATGTGGGCGCAGCGTCGATCAGTGCTGCGGGCGAAGCCCAAGGGTCGACCAGCACTTCTTCGTGGGCAATCCCTTTTTCCTGCAGCAGGATCCTGACGATACGCGCAAAAGGGGAGGTGGAGCTGATGAACAGTTTCATGTCGCGAACCGCTGTCGGTTGAGTCGGAAAGCCATGATCCGGCGCGGCAGGCGTCTTTGGAATCAATCATTTTCAAAGCAGGCGTTAACGTTTCACTAACACCGGTGACTGGCACGTCCCGATCAGCAAGCGGCTCATGCGCATCACCCAGCGCTCGATCGCCGCTTCTGCCATCGGCGTTTCCCGGCGCCGCAGGTTGTCGGCCGAGTCGAGCAAGGCTAGAACCGCGTCGCATACCCCGGTTCCGTCATCCGGCCCGTGCTGTTCGAGGGCGATGTACTGTTGAAGCGGATCACATAACCGTTGTTGTGCGGCCTGCACCCAGCCACGTTGCTTTCCGGTCAGATGCCGCACTTCGTGACGTAGCAGCAGGTGCTCGCCAGGGTGGCTGCGCTGGCGGTCCAGCATGAACCGCAGGTAGCCCTGCAGGTTGCGTGGGTAGGTGCTGCAGCGCCAGGCCTCCAGGCGCTGGGCCAGGGCGTACAGCAAGACGTCCAGAAGCAGGTCCTGCTTGCTGGCGACATGGTGGTAAAGGCTGCCGGGCTGCAGACCGGCGCGTGCCGCCAGTTGGCGCATGCTCATGGCGGCATAGCCAATTTCGGCCATCAATTCGCTTGCCGCCTGAAGCAAGCCGTCACGGCAAGAGTGTGCGTGCTGAGGCATGGCGTGGACATCTCGGGGTTGTTGAGGGGCCCCTGGTGTCGGGGGCCCGGTCCGTCAGAACGTGGGCAGCCCGGCACCAGGGGCAATAACGGTGATTACGCTTGCGGATCGGCGAATTGCAGCAGCGCGCGGGCGCGCAGGATCACTGGCGCGTCGACCATCTGCCCGTCGAGGGTGAAGACGCCTGCTCCGCTGTCGGCACCCGCGACCACGCGGCGGGACCAGTCCAGTTCGGCTGCCGATGGTTGCAATGCACGGTGAATGATCGCGACCTGGCTGGGGTGGATGCAAAGGGCGCCGCCAAAGCCCATGTCCCGGGCGGACTGCACGTGCCCATGGAGCCCGTCTGCGTCCTGGATGTTCGGGTAGACGCCATCGAGCGGTGCCGCCAGGCCTGCGGCTCGGCTGTGCAGGATCACCGCGTAGCGGGCGTGGGACAGCACCTGCTCGGCCGCTTCGCTGCCGGTGCGCAGGTTCAGGTCAAGGCCCAGGTCCAGACTACCGAACGACAGGCGCTCGACGCCTGTTGCCGCTGCCAGCTGGGGCAGGGCGACCAAGCCCCTGGCACTCTCGATGATCGGCAGTACCGGTTTGCCGGTAGCATGCGCGCGCTCGATCTGCTGAACGGTCTCGGCCTTCGGCAAGAGGATACCGATCACCCCGGCATGGCGCTGGCAGAGCGAGAGGTCGGCGTCGAACGCCCAGTGCCCAGGGGCATTGACCCGCACGAGCACCTTGGCCTGCGGATGATCGCCGAGGAACTGCTGCAGGTTTTCTCGCGCATGCTCCTTGGCAGCCTCCTCGACGGCGTCTTCAAGGTCGACGATCACGCGGTCGGCGCCACTGGCCAGCGCTTTGCCGATCCGCTCAGGCCGAGTGGCGGGGACGAACAGCGCCGTTCTGACAATCACCGGGCTCATTGGGTGTTCTCCAAGGTGAATTCGATTTCGCCGGTCTGGGCCATGCCTTGCGCTGCTGTTGCCCAGACCTGGGCCTTGCCCGGCTCGAGCACCCGCCCGCCGACATCGAACGGTGCTGGCGAGATCAACGGGCGCAGACCGCGAAATGCAAAGCGCTGAACCTGAGCGTGCGGGTTGGCACGCTGGAAGGCGCGCAGATTCAAGGTCGCGATCAACGGGCCGTGCACCACCAGCCCGGGGTAACCTTCGGTTTCGGTGACATAAGGCCAGTCGTAATGAATGCGGTGGCCATTGAAGGTGACAGCCGAGTAGCGGAACAGCAGGGTCGCGTCCGGTGTGACCGGCTCCTGCCATTGCGCCTCGGGCGCGGCATCTGTGCCGCCGAGTTTGGGCGGGTTGGGCTCGCGATAGACGATGTCGTGCTCCTCGATCAGTGCCGCGCGGCCGTTCTGCAGGTACTCATGTTGCACCGTCACGAACAGCAGCGCACCGGTACGGCCCTGTTTCTCTTCCGCCTTGATGACCGTCGAGCGACGCGTGACATCGGCTTCGACGCGCAGCGGGCTGATGAACTGCAGGCGGCTGCCGGCCCACATGCGGTTACGGTTTTCAGCCGGAGGCAGGAAGCCGCCACGTGCCGGATGGCCGTCGCTACCCAAGCCTGCGGCGTCTACTGCCGGCTGGAAGAACGCCCAGTGCCAGAGCAGTGGCAAGGCTTCGCCGGGGGCCGGGCATGGTTCGCTCAAGGTCGCAGCGATGCGCTTGACCAGAGTGTGGGTGAGGCGTTCCTCGCAGCTTTCACTGCGGCCGATCCAGGCGCTGAAGTCTTGTGTGGTCATGCTGATGTCCTCTTGTGGTCAGAGCTGGTCGCTGAGTTCAGGCACGGCTTCGAACAGATCAGCCACCAGACCATAGTCGGCCACATGGAAGATCGGGGCCTCTTCGTCCTTGTTGATCGCAACGATCACCTTGGAATCCTTCATGCCGGCCAAGTGCTGGATGGCACCGGAGATACCGACGGCGATGTACAGTTGTGGCGCGACGATCTTGCCGGTCTGGCCGACCTGCATGTCGTTCGGCACGAAGCCTGCGTCGACTGCGGCGCGCGAGGCGCCAACAGCAGCGCCGAGCTTGTCGGCCAGGCTGTACAGGTGCTTGAAGTTGTCACCGTTGCCCATGCCGCGGCCGCCGGAAACGACGATCTTGGCAGCGGTCAGCTCTGGGCGGTCGGACTTGGCCAGCTCTTCACCGACGAAGGCCGAGATTTCGGCGTTGTGCGCGGCGCCGATGGCCTCGACGGCAGCCGAACCACCTTCTGCGGCCACGGCGTCGAAGCCGGTGGTACGCACGGTGATGACCTTGACCGAGGCGCTCGATTGGACGGTGGCAATGGCGTTACCTGCGTAGATCGGGCGCTTGAAGGTATCAGCGGAGTCGACGGCGATGATCTCGGATATCTGGTCCACGTCCAGCAGCGCGGCAACGCGGGGCAGGATGCTCTTGCCATTGCTGGTCGCCGGCGCCAATACATGGCTGAAGTCCCGGCCCAGATTGGCGAGCATGGGGGCGACGTTTTCCGGTAACTGGTGGGCGTAGGCCTCATCATCGGCCAGCAGTACCTTGCTGACGCCGGCAATCTGCGCAGCAGCAGAGGCTACATCCGCGGCGTTGAAGCCGGCCACCAGCACGACGATTTCGCCGCCAATCTGCTTGGCCGCTGCCAGGGTGTTGAGGGTGGCAGGGGCAAGTGAGTGATTGTCGTGTTCTGCAACTACCAGAATGGCCATCAGATTACCTTAGCCTCGTTTTTCAGTTTCTCGATCAGCTCAGCGACCGACTTGACCTTGATGCCAGCGCTGCGGGCAGCCGGAGCTTCGACTTTCAGCGTCTTGTTGGTGGAGGCGAGGGAAACGCCCAGTGCATCTGGAGTGACGGTCTCCAGCGGTTTCTTCTTGGCCTTCATGATGTTCGGCAGCGACGCGTAGCGCGGCTCGTTCAGGCGCAGGTCGGTGGTGACGATGGCGGGCAGGTTCAGCGCAACGGTCTGCAGGCCGCCGTCGATTTCACGGGTGACGTTCAGTTTGTCGCCAGCCAGTTCCACCTTGGAGGCGAAGGTGCCTTGGGCGAAGCCGGTCAGCGCAGCAAGCATCTGGCCGGTCTGGTTGTTGTCACTGTCGATGGCCTGTTTGCCGAGGATCACTAGATCAGGCTGCTCCTTGTCGACAATGGCTTTCAGCGCCTTGGCCACGGCCAGGGAATGCAGCTCGTTAGCGGCTTCGATCAGGATGGCGCGGTCGGCACCCAGGGCCAGGGCGGTACGCAGTTGCTCCTGGGCGGAGGTCGGGCCGACGGAAACCACGACGATCTCGGTCGCCGCGCCTTTTTCCTTCAGGCGTACGGCTTCTTCCACGGCGATTTCGCAGAAGGGGTTCATGGCCATTTTCACATTGGCCAGGTCGACACTGGAGTTGTCCGCCTTGACGCGGACTTTCACGTTGTAATCGACCACACGTTTGATAGCGACCAGCACTTTCATAAGCAGTAATACTCGTTCTGGATCAGGGGACAGCAGGCGATGAAAAAGAGGGGTCAGATGACCCCTGAAGTGCGCAGCTGCTGAATGCGTTCACTTGGCAAGCCCAGTTCAGCCAGGATGGCCTCGCTGTGCTGCCCTAGGGCAGGGACAGGGTCCATGCGCGGTGTATAGGCGTTGCTGGTGGCGGGTGGCAGCAGGCTGGGTACGCTGCCGGTGGCCGTGTCGATCTGCCGCCAGCGCTCACGCGCCTTCAATTGGGGGTGCTGCCAGACACCCTGCATGTCGTTGACCTTGGCGTTGGCGATGCTGGCGCCTTCCAGGCGCTGGATTACCGTGTCGAAGTCGAGCGTGGCAAAGGTTTGGACGATCAGGGCGCGCAGGGCATCGCGATTGGCCACGCGCTTGTAATTGGCGGCAAAACGCTCGTCCTCGGCCAGCGCTGGGTCCAGCAGCACCTGCTGGCAGAACAGCTGCCACTCCCGTTCGTTCTGCAGGCCGAGCATCACCGTGCTGCCATCGCCAATCGGGAAAGGCCCGTAAGGATAGATCGTGGCATGCGCGGCCCCGGCGCGCGGTGGCGGCGGGGCGCCCTCGTAGGCGTAGTACATCGGGTAGTTCATCCACTCGACCAGGCTTTCCAGCATCGAGATCTCGACCTGGCTGCCGACACCGGTCTTCTCACGCAGCAGTACAGCCGAGAGAATGCCGGTGTAGGCATACATGCCGGCGGCGATGTCGGCGATGGAGTTGCCCGCCTTGGCCATCTGGTCATCACCCGGGCCACCGGTTACCGAGAGGAAACCGCCTTCGCTCTGGATCAACAGGTCGTAGGCTTTCTTCTGCTCGTAGGGCCCGCCAACGCCGTAGCCGGAAATGTCACAGACGATCAGCCTGGGGAAGCGCTCATGCAGTGCCTCGAAACTCAGACCCAGGCGGGCGGCGGCGCCAGGTGCCAGGTTTTGCACCAGCACATCGGCCTGCTCCAGCAGCTGATCGAGGATACCACCGGCAACGTCTTGCTTGAGGTCCAGGGTGAGGCTTTCCTTCGAGCGGTTGGTCCATACGAAGTGCGAAGCCAGGCCATTGACCCGTTGGTCGTAACCGCGGGCGAAGTCGCCGCTGCCAGGGCGTTCGACCTTGATGACCCGGGCGCCCAGATCGGCCAGCTGGCGCGTACAGAAGGGCGCCGCGATGGCGTGTTCGAGGCTGATGACGGTGATGCCATCGAGGGGGCGCTGGGCCTTGGACTGGCTCATGTTTATCGTCTCTCTTGTCATGGCAGACCCCTTGCCGGGGCAAGGGGCGTTGAATCAGAACGAGCGTGGCAGCTCCAGGAGGTGTTCGGCCACGTACGACAGGATCAGGTTGGTGGAGATCGGCGCCACCTGGTACAGGCGGGTTTCGCGGAACTTGCGCTCCACGTCGTATTCGTTGGCAAAGCCGAAGCCACCGTGGGTCTGCAGGCAGGCGTTGGCGGCTTCCCAACTGGCCTTGGCGGCCAGGTACTTGGCCATGTTCGCGGCAGCGCCAGCGTTCTGCCCGCTGTCGTACTGGCGGCAAGCTTCCCAGCGCATCAGGTCGGCTGCTTCGATCTCGATGTGCGCTTCGGCGATCGGGAACTGCACGCCCTGGTTCTGGCCGATAGGTCTGCCGAACACCACGCGGTCACGGGCGTACTGTGCAGACTTTTCGGTGAACCAGCGGCCATCGCCGATGCACTCGGCGGCAATCAGTGTGCGTTCGGCATTAAGGCCATCGAGGATGTAGCGGAAGCCCTTGCCTTCTTCGCCAATCAGGCTGTCGGCCGGGATTTCCAGGTTGTCGAAGAACAGTTCGTTGGTTTCGTGGTTGACCAGGTTGGCGATCGGTTGCACGGTCAGGCCGTTGCCGATGGCTTCGCGCAGGTCGACCAGGAAGATCGACATGCCGTCGACCTTCTTCTTCACCTCGGCCAGTGGCGTGGTGCGGGCCAGGAGGATCATCAGGTCGGAGTGCTGGATACGGGAGATCCAGACTTTCTGGCCGTTGATGACGTACTTGTCACCCTTGCGCACGGCAGTGGTCTTGATCTTTGTGGTGTCGGTACCCGTGGTCGGTTCGGTAACACCCATCGACTGCAAACGCAGTTCACCGCTCGCCAGCTTCGGAAGGTAGTAGCTTTTCTGGGCGTGGCTGCCATTACGCAACAGGGTGAACATGTTGTACATCTGCCCGTGGATGGTCCCGGAATTGCCGCCGCAACGGTTCACTTCTTCCAGGATGACCGAGGCCTCCGCCAGGCCCAGACCGGAGCCGCCGAATTCCTCGGGGATCATCGCCGACAGCCAGCCGGCGTCGGTCATGGCTTTAACGAAGGCCTCGGGAAAACCTTTTTCTTCATCGATCTTGCGCCAGTACTCGGCAGGGAAATCGCTGCACAAGGCGCGCACGCCTTCGCGGATGGCGTTGAGTTCTTCGTGGTTGTATTCGGTCATGGTCACTCTCCAGGGTGGGCAGGGCCGGTGGCGTCATCGTGGTTCCGCCACCAGCCCCACCCGCAAACACGGTCAGATGGGCTGGAAGCCCAGGGCGGCGCGGAAGCGGTTCTTGATGTAATGGCCGTCGCGCGGCGGCAGTACCCGCGGCGGGTTTTCTGCCTTGATTTTCACAGTGGCGAGCTTGACGCCGTCGCGGTTGGCGAAGCGCTCACGAAGCCCATGCACGCCGTCCATCTCGAGGATTTCGTCAGTCCAGGAAAACCCGCAAGTGGCGGCAACCTGGTCGAGTTTGATGCCGAAGCCGGCGTGGCTGACCTGCATACCGGTCTCACCGAAGTGGCCGTTGTCGAGCACCACGATGGTCAGGTTCTTCGGCTGCTGCAGGGACACTGTCGCCAGCGCACCAAAGCCCATCAGCAGCTCGCCGTCACCGGTGATCACCACCACGCTTTTGTCCGGCTGGGCATTGGCCAGGCCCAGGCCAACGGTGATGGCGCTACCCATGGCGGCCCAGAGGTAGTAGTTGTTGTCGTGATCGCCGGCGGCCATCACGTCGTACGAGGCGGAGCCCAGGCCGGTGACGACCAGCAGGTCGCTGCGGTCGGCGAGCAGCGTGCGCACCACTTCGCGGCGGCACAGCACGTGGTTGGCGCTTACTTGACCCATTTCTTTTCTCCGATCAGGCGCTGGCCAAGCAGCAGGGCGGTGGCAGCATCACCGTTGAAGGCCATGGTGGCGGCACCATGTAGCAGCGGGGCGACGTCTTCCGGCTTGTCGGCGCGCCAGGTCATGACTTTCATGAGGTTCAGCGAGGCTTCGGTGGCCTGGCCCATTGGGTTCTGCCAGGCGTTGAACTCAGCCCAGTCACCGCGCATGGTCACCACCATCAGCAGAGGGAACCCCGCGCAATTCTGCAGGGCAAGGGTGTTGATGCAGTTACCGACGCCGCTCGACTGCATCAGCAAGGCGCCACGCTCGCCGCCAAGCCAGGCACCTGCGAGGTAGCCGATGCCTTCTTCCTCGGTGGTCAGGACCACGGCTTTGATATCAGGATCTTCATAGGACATGCGGATGGCGGCCGAGTGGCCAGCGTCAGGTACGAACACGACATGCTTGACGTCGTGGGCCTTGAGGACGCGGAACACGTCCTCTTGCCAGTGCTGTTCAGCTTCTTGCGATGACATGGGTATCTCCCGGCAGGGCTGCTCTTGTTTTTCCACATCATGGCGAGAGAAGGCCGGGACGACGACTACCGTTTTTTTCTTTGAGATATGCCGCAAAAGCATAGCTATCGGTGTAAAGCCGCATGTTCGCGGTGGTGTGCGACCGCGAGACGCATCACTTGGGGTATGGCTGCGCAGCGGCGATGTGCTCCTGCGTCTGATCAAAATGCTGAGAGGGTCGCTGGTGTTTTCCACGCTGATGGTCGGCATCGGCATTACGGACGATGCCAGATGAGCGCAGTCGCCGATACCTCCGCCTGCGAATGCTGCAGGTGACTATCTGATATATCCAAATTGTATAGCTGCTGCGTTGGCCGCTGATTAGACTGTCTCCAGCGCGCCGGTTACAGGGCGCTGCCTTCCTGTTCGCAATGGTTGACCGATGGACGTAGTGCAACTCAAGACCCTCATCCACGTGGCCGAGCTTGGCAGCTTGAGCAAGGCATCCGATCGTCTGCACGTGGCGCAACCTGCCTTGAGCCGGCAGATCCGGCAGTTGGAGAAGGAACTGGGTGTCTACCTGTTCGAGCGGCACGGCCGCGGCATGGAAATCACTCCGGCCGGGCTTGAGGTGCTGGAGCGCGCGACGCGCATCATGGATGAGCTCGAAGCCATCCGCAGTTCCGTCGCCGGCGGGCGCGCTGCGTTTCGTGGCATGGTCGCCATCGGTACCACGCCGACCATCGCCGAGATTGTCACGGTGCCTTTGGTCAAGCGCATTCGCGATACCCACCCGGACCTGTCCATCAGGTTCTCTTCGGCGTTCAGTGGCTATCTGCTGGACTGGCTGCAGCGTGGCGAGTTGGAACTCGCCATCTCTTATGACCCGCAACCCTTGCATACGCTGCGCATCGAGCCGGTGATGATGGAAAACCTGGTGCTGGTCGGCCCACCCGAAGCAGGCCTGGATCGGGATACTGCCGTGCATTTCGCCGAATTGGCCGAGGAGCAGATGGTGCTGCCAAGCCCGCGCCACGGCTTGCGCAAGATCATGGACCAATGTGCACTGGAGCGCGGGTTCAAGATTACCACCAGCGTCGAGGCCGACTCCTTCGGCGCCATGATCGACCTGGTCCGCAACGGGTTCGGTTTCACAGCCTTGCCGCTGGCATCGATATATCCGCAACTAAAGGACGGCACCTTATGCGCCGCGCCGCTGATCGATCCAACACCCATGCGCAAGCTGGTGCTGGTGTCGCCGGCAGACCGGCACGTCAGCCCGGCCACGCGTTATGTTGGCCAGACCTTCGTCGAGATTGCCTCGGAGCTGGTGGAGCAGGGGATCTGGGCTGGGCACATGCTCTGAGCCGCCGCGCCTCAGCTATTCAATCGCAGCATAACTGCTAGAGCCCTGACGGTCTGGCCGCTGTCAGGGCGAGGGCGTAGCTTTGCCCGGGAATAAGAGTCAGTGCCCTTTGACTGACTTGTAAAATAATAGCTCCCAAAAGGTACCCCAAGATGTGTGTTACATCGCCTCGTGTTCTGCCGCCCCCTTCATTCATACCTGCAACGACTCCCAGCCAGTAATTCGACGCCGCTGTTCCTTATTCGCGTTCGCCCAGAATCTGGAGTCACCCCATGCACGCCAACAACAATAATGCTGCTTCGCCCGACATCCGTAACCTGACCAACCGCCAACGCATCCGAGCCATTCTTGGCGCCTGCTCCGGCAACCTGGTGGAGTGGTACGACTTCTTCATCTACGCCTATACCTCGATCTACTTTGCCGCGCTGTTCTTCCCCCAGGGCGACCAGACCACGCAACTGCTCGCCACCGCAGGCATCTTCGCCGTCGGTTTCTTCATGCGCCCGCTGGGCGGATGGATCTTTGGCTACCTGGCCGACACCCGCGGCCGGCGATTCTCCATGATCATCTCGGTGTTCCTGATGTGCGGCGGCTCGCTGATGATCGCCGTACTACCCACCTATGAAAGCGTCGGCATGGCCGCCCCGGTGCTCCTGCTCATCGCCCGGTTGATGCAGGGCCTTTCGGTCGGCGCCGAATACGGCACTGGCGCAACTTACATCAGCGAAGTGTCGAGCACGGGCAAGCGCTGCTTCTTCGGCTCGTTCCAGTACTTCACCATCATCGCCGGCCAATTGCTGGCACTGCTCACCGTGGTGGTGCTGCAGAATGTGCTGGCTCTTGACGATCTGAAGGCCTGGGGCTGGCGAATCCCGTTCCTGATTGGCGCGGTGAGTGCGCTGGTGGTGGTTTACCTGCGCCGCTCGATGCTGGAAACCGCCCACGCCAAGGACAGCAAGCACAAGGAGGCCGGGTCGATCAAAGCCTTGATGCGTCACAAAAAGGCGGTGTTGCTGACCATGGCGATCACGGCCGGCTGCTCGCTGCATTTCTACACGTTCTCGACCTACATGCAGAAGTACCTGGTGGTCTCCGCAGGTTTCGACCCTGCCACCGTCAGCTTCATCATGACCGCAGCTCTGATCGTGTTCATGTGCCTGCAGCCGGTCTACGGGATGCTGGCTGACCGGATCGGCTCGCGCAACAGCATGATCGCATTTGGTGTGCTTTCCAGTGTGTTCATCGTGCCATTGTTGAGCGGGCTGAAGAACGTCAGTAACCCATACGAGGCCTTTGCACTGGTCATGGGTGGATTGCTGATCGCCGCGTTCTACACGCCAGTGACCGGCGTGCTGAAGGCCGACCTGTACCCGGCGACGGTGCGTGCGCTTGGTGTCGGTTTGCCTTATGCGATTGGCAATGCCTTGTGCGGCGGCACGGCCGAGTACGTCGCGTTGATGTTGCGAGGAGCCGGTGTCGAGTCGATTTTCTATTACTACGTGGCCGCCATGAGCGCGATCACCTTGCTGGCTGCGGTGCTCATGCCCGATCTGCGCAAGCACGGCTATCTTGACGGTTCCGGTGCGGTCGAAGAAAACACCGGGTGGCGCTCGAGCCCGGACTATACGTCCGCCCGTAACTGAAGTCCGCAGGCTTCGGGCAACTGCACGATGCGTTGCCTGAGGCCTTCAAGAGTGCGTATTCATTAACAACTGTCAGTACAGAAAGATGTCGCCAGTGGGCCATTTATCCCGCTCCGGTGCGGAAATAGGCTAACCACCTTTTCTCAACCGGAGACATCTGATGAACGCAATGAACCACAGTTTCAGCCATGTCGTGCGGCACCGCCGTTCGATGCGAGAATTCCTGCCCCAGACGGTCCCCACAGCGTTGCTTCAGAACGTTTTGGAAGACGCCCAGCAGTCGCCCTCAAACTGCAATACCCAGCCTTGGCAGGTTCATATTGTGTCCGGCGCCAAACGTGACGAGTTAGCTGCGGCTTTGATGGCGGCAGATGACGCCGGCCAATTCACGCCCGATTATTATTTTGATATGACGGAGTATCCGCAACTGTATGCCGAGCGAGCTCAGTCGAGTGCCAAAGCTCGCTACGATGCGATCAAGGTTACCCGCGAAGACAGGGAAGGTCGGGCCAAGGCCATGCGTCTGAACCTGGATTTTTTCGGAGCCCCGCATGTGGCACTGCTATTTATGCCTGCGCTCGGTGACAGCGTTCGAGTGGCCAGCGACATGGGCATGTACGGCCAGACCTTCTTGCTCTCATTGACTGCCCACGGCCTGGCAGGCATCCCCCAGACCCTGCTGGGAATGTATGCCGATACCGTGCGGGAAGTGTTGGGCATCGATCCAGGAATGAAAATGCTGTTTGGTATCTCGTTCGGCTACGCTGACCGAACGGCAACGGCCAACGACATGGTGGTGGGCCGTATTCCGGTCTCGCAGAGTGTCACCTTCCACGGCTGACGTGACGAGTCAGGCAGCGCTTGGCCTTGGGCTCGTTCAACTCGGAACACTCAGCTAGGCAAGCTAAAGCGAGCGCGCAGCTTGAAGGCTGCGCGTCGTTGCAAAGGTGCATGCAGGGTCAGGTTCTGCTCACGCCCAAGACTTGGTTGCGTTCGACCTGCTCCGGCGGATCGACCCAGATGGTTTTGTCGATGTTGAGGTCTTGGAATGCACCGGTTGTGAGAACCGGCTCGGCAATACCGGCTTTGCGCTGTGCGTCGTAGTCTGCGAGCAGTCGCAGGCAGACGCGGCACAGCAACACCAACGCGATGAGGTTCACCAGCGCAGAAAGGGTCATGGTGATGTCAGCGAAGGCAAACACGGTGGACAAGTCTTGAACCGACCCCCATAGAATCAAGGCCAGTACCAGGGCGCGGTAGCTCAGCAGGGCCTTGTGGTTCTTGCCCAGAATGAACCTCAGGTTGTTTTCGCCCAGGTAGTAGTTGTAGAGGATGGAGGTGAACACGAACAGTGCCAGAGCAACGCTGATGAAGATGCGGCCCCAATCGCCGACCACCGCTGCAAGCGAATTCTGGGTCAGTACGATGCCGTCACCGGCAAAACCTGCGGTGTAGAAGCCCGATAACAGGATGAGCAAAGCGGTGCACGTGCAAATGATGAATGTATCGAAAAACACGCTGAAAGCCTGCACGACACCTTGCGAGACAGGATGTCGAACTTCGGCCACTGCCGCGACATTTGGCGCGCTGCCCAGCCCGGCTTCATTGGCGAATACGCCACGTTTGACGCCCATCACGATGGCGCTGCCGATCAGGCCACCAAACGCTTGATCGAGTCCGAAAGCACTCTTCACGATAGTCAGCAGCATCAAGGGCACGTGATCGAATTGCAGCACAATGACGTACAGCGTCACTGCGATATAGGCAAGCGTTTTCACCGGTACGAGCAAGTCTGCCACTCTGGCGATACGTTTGATGCCGCCCAAGAACACGAGAGCTAGCACGGCTGCCAGGGCAACACCGGAATAGGCTGGATCAAAACCAAAGGCATTCTGCAGCGAATGGGTCACGGCGTGTGATTGCAAACCGTTGAAAGAGAAACCAAAGGTGACGATCAAAAGCACGGCCATCACCACGCCCAGCCATCGCTTGTTCAGGCCATACTGGATGTAGAACGCCGGACCGCCGTGAAACTGGCCGCTGCCGTTGTGGCGCTTGTACAACTGCGCCAGGCTGCACTCGAATAGCGTTGTGGCCATTCCGACCAATGCGGTTACCCACATCCAGAAGACTGCGCCGGGGCCTCCCAACGTTACAGCGACGCCGACGCCAGCGATGTTGCCCGCCCCGACGCGGCCGGCCAGGCTGAGCATGAGGGCTTGGAAGGAACTGATTTGGGTCGAGCTACTGGTGAGGCTGTCCTTGAAGACTTTGAACATGTGCAGGAAATAGCGCAGCTGCACAAAGCGGGTTTTGACGGTGAAATAAGCACCCAGTCCGACGACCAGGACGATAAGCAGCTTTCCCGAAAGAAAGCCATTGATGGCTTCGAGCATGACGCAACCTCATTGTTATTATGACTGGGTGTGCGGGCACACACGGCCGCACGCAGCCGTGTAGTGGTTAAAGCCGGTGATGGATCAGGCGCGGTCTTGCAATGCCTTGATGTGCTGCCACATCAGCGCCGGGTTGGAATACATCGGGAAGTGGCCACAATCGGGGATGCACGCCAATTGCACCCCTTGGGCCGCGATGTCTTCCAAATAGGAAAGGTGGGAGTTGGTGACGCCGTACATGTATTGATGCGGGAAAGGCAGGGCCAGGAATTTCTCCATCAGACCGCCGTTATCTGACAACTCGACCATGGACTCGAAAATGCCGCGCACTGCGCCGGTGCGCACTTTGTGCGCAAGACTAGCCGCATAAAGCGCGCTGGCAGGATCGGCGGCAAGTCGGGTGCGCTCGATGAAGTCGCGGAAGAAGCGTGCATCATCCTCGCGTTTGTGATCGTGGATCTGCCGGCTGAGGAAGCAATCCTCGGGCGCGATGTTGCCCTCGATGTCGACGAAACTCAGCACGCGCTCTGGAGCGGCATCTGCGAGCATCAGCCCGGTCAAGCCCCCCATGGAGTGACCGACCAGATGGAATCTGTCGACGCCGAAGTGTTCAAGTACGGCCAGGGCCGTCTGCACCAGAAAGGGGATGTTGATGCGAGAGAGATCACCGCATTCGGTTTCACCGCAACCAGGCGCATCGTAGGCGATGAAGGGGTGACCTTCGAATGCGGGCTGCAGCGTGATGTCGGCATAGTCTTCTTTGGTCGAACCGAACCCATGCAGGAAGAGGATGGGCGCTTTGGGACCGGATCGATGGATCACTGCCAGATCCAGCAACACGCCGTCGATGTTCAACGGCAATTTCTCGTGAGTGAAGCGAGCAGGGTTTGCCACGGTGGGAACTCCTTTTACAGAGGCCTCAATGTCGGTCCAGCCCAGCCTTTTGTAAAATACGAAGCCGCGAACCCAGTCATATGCCCAGCCTATGATGGGAAAATCTGTTTGGCCTGATCGATCATCGCATCCACCAGCGGGTTACTGTTGACCCCATGCCATGCCATCGCGGTGGTGACAACCTTCACTTCCGGCTGCAAAGGCCGCACCAGCACATTTTCCGGCGCCAGTTTGTCCATGGACGTCGGTACCAAGGCGACGCCCTGGCCACAACTGACGAACGCCACCTGCGACGAGACCGAGCGGACCTGATGCACGATACGCGGTGCGAAGCCGCTGGTTTTGCATAGCCCAACCAGATAATCGAAATAAACGGGGCTTACATCTCTTGACGCCATCACCAGCGTTTCATCGGCAAGCGCCTTCAGATCGATGGCTTCACTGGCAGCCAGAGGGTGGTCCTTGGGCATTGCGACTGCCAGGCGGTCCTCTGACAGAGGCATCGACTGCAGGTGCCTGCCGAGGCTGCCTTCGAGGCGCGCAAACGCGATGTCGATATCGCCGGCCTCGAGTGCCGGAATCGCCTCCGCGCTGTCGATTTCCCGAACCGAAACCGTGATCAACGGGTGGTCCTGCTTGAAGCGCTCAATCAGCCGGGGCAGCACATCGATCATTGCCGATGTGATCGCGCCGATGGTCAGCACACCGGCGTGACCGGTCACGGCCTCGTGAACCGCCAACTCCAGACGCTCCAACTGATCCGCAAACTTTCGCACTGCAGGGAGGATCGCAGCTCCGGCTGCAGTGAGCTGAGCGCCACGGCGAGAGCGGGTGAACAGTTGAACGCGAAGGGACTGTTCGAGCGCCTGGATCTGCTCGGTCAATGGTGGCTGCGACATGCCCAGTCGCTTGGCTGCGCGGCTGAAGTTCTGATCTTCGGCAACTGCCAGGAACAGCCAGAGGTGGCGTATCAAGCGAAAGTTGATCACAGCACTCTTCCATAGGTTTGGGGTATGACAAGCTTAGCTTCTTCGTAATATACGTATCAATTCTCGGCGCAGATACTCAAGCCTCACCTACAAGAGGCCTGCAACCGATGAGCTTGAAAGCCCCGCTTGATCGCCTGGCTGCGCTCGATACCAACACGGTGTCGGACGCGCTGGACTTCCTCCAGCTTCCTGGTGCCACCAACGGCCTGATGCCGCTCTGGAACTGCCCGAAGATTGTTGGCCGCGCCAGCACTGTGCAGTTGGGGCCAAAGCAGGACGTGGCGCCCACCGTTCACCTGATTACCCCGGTCGTGGAGCAGATCACCACCGATGACCGCGTGCTGGTGATCGCCGGTGGCGTCGACGGTATCTCCAGCTGGGGCGACATCCTGGCCAACGCAGCCCAGCGCAAAGGCATCCGAGGCTCGATCATCGATGGCTTCAGTCGTGACATCCGCGGCAGCGCCGATATTGGCTACCCGGTTTTCGGCCGCGGTGTGACCATGATCAGCGCACGAAACCGGCTCATCCAGATCGACGCGGCCGTGAAGGTTCGCATGGCCGGCGTTGAGGTTGAGGAGGGCGACTACGTGATCGCCGATGAATGCGGCACCGTTTTTGTCCCAGCCAACGATATCGAAAAGGTGCTCGACCTGGCCGAGCGTATCGATCGCCGCCAGGCCGGCATGGTCGACGCCGTCCGTGCGGGCCGCTCGGTCGAAGAAGTGATGCACGACACCCAATTCGAAGCCATCAAGGTGGAGCACTGACATGAGCCTTTCCGATAAAGAACTCGTCGCTTTGTTCGAAGGCCTGGATACCCCAGGGGTCTCCGATGCAATGGACAAGCTGGGTCTTCCAGGCCAGGCCTTCGGTATCGCGCCACTGGCCAACTACAGCCAGGTTGTGGTTGGTCCGGCTTTCACTGTTCAGTACGTCAGTGCGAGCACACCGCCAGGCACTGTGGGTGACTTCATTGATGAAGTAGCACCCGGCGACGTGGTGGTCATTGCCAACGACGGCCGCACCGATTGCACGGTGTGGGGCGACATCATGACCCAGTACGCCTTGGCCCGCGGTATCGCCGGCACGGTCATTGATGGCGTCTGTCGCGATGTGAACAAGGCACTGGGCGAAGGCTACCCGCTGTTCAGCAAAGGCCGCTTCATGCGTACCGGCAAGGACCGCGTGGAAGTCGTGGCTGTCAACCAGCCGGTATCGGTTGGCCAAGCCCGGGTGTGTGCCCGCGATATCGTCGTGGCTGACGCCAATGGCGTCGTCATCGTCCCGCGTGACCGTGCCCAGGAAGTCGCTGAAACGGCACGTCGAATCGAACACGTCGAAGCGCAGATCCGCGAACAGATCGCCACTGGCAAGAGCCTCAAAGAAGCCCGTGCCGCCCTCGGTTACCACACCCTGCAGAGCAAACAACCATGAGCCTTCCATACGACTATCAGAACATCGCAAAAGTACTCGGCAGCTCCACCCTGTACGAGGCATCTGAGCTTCCGTGTGCGGTCGATCGCGATATTCGCGCTGTCTGGAAAGGCGCGTTCATCGCGGCACCGGCCTACCCGCTGCAATGCTCGCCAGGTGACAATCTGGGCCTGCACCTGGCTGTGGCGAAAGCGCCGCGCGGTAGCGTGCTGGTCTGTGATACTGCCGATTTCGTTGCGGGCTACTGGGGGGAAGTGCTCACTGTTGCGGCTGAAGCCGCAGGCATTGTCGGACTGGTGATCAACGGCGGCGTGCGCGATATCGCCGCGCTTGAAGCCCACGGCTTCCCGGTGTTTGCGCGGGGCATCTCGGTCAAAGGTACCGTCAAGGCGACAGCCCCTTCGGTAGGCAAGTCATTCGACTTCAGCGGCGCGCAAGTCAGCGTCGGCGATCTGGTTGTCGCGGACGAGGACGGCGTCATCATCATCCCGGCCGATGCTGTTGAACGCACACTACGCGAAGGCCAGAAGCGCGCCGACAAAGAGGCCGTGTTCATGGCCAAGCTGCGCGAAGGTCAGACCACCATGGACCTCATGGGCCTTTCACACCCGGAGGAGCACGCGTGAGCCTGGAAACGCTGAACCGTCGCCTGGAGGCTGCCAAGCCTTCGGCGACCTACAAGATCATCGACCGCGTCGCTGCGCGCCGCGCAGATGGGGCGAAGATCATTTCGCTCTGCGCAGGCGAGCCTGACTTCGATACGCCGGAGCACATCCGTGCCGCGGCCATCAGTGCGATCAACGATGGCCACACTCGCTACACCCAGGTGGCTGGCCTTCGAGCGCTGCGTGAAGCCATCGCGCGCAAATACCAGCGTGAAAATGGCCTGGATGTCACCTGGCAGGACACGCTGGTGTGCAGCGGTGGCAAGCAGGTCATCTTCAATGCTTTGGCCGCGACCCTGAACGAAGGCGACGAAGTTGTGATTCCTGCGCCGTACTGGGTCAGCTATCCAGAAATGGTCGAGCTGTGCGGTGGCCACTCACGGATCGTTGCCTGTGGCGCCGAGTCGAACTTCAAGCTCACCCCGCAGGCGCTGGCCGGGGCCATCGGGCCGAACACCCGCTGGCTGATCCTGAATTCGCCGTCCAACCCCACGGGAGCTGTGTACGATCGCGACGAGCTCAAAGCCCTTGCTGAGGTGTTGCTCGACCATCCGCAGGTACTGATTCTGGCGGACGACATCTATGAGCACCTCATATTCGACGACCGTGAATTCCTCACGCTTGCCCAGGTCGAGCCACGCCTGGCTGCGCGAACACTGACCATGAACGGCGTGTCGAAAGCCTACGCCATGACTGGCTGGCGCATCGGGTTCGCCACGGGCCCTCGCTGGCTGCTCGAAGCCATGGAAAAGCTCCAAGGTCAGCAAACCTCGGGCGCCTGTTCCATCTCGCAGCACGCTGCAATCGCTGCACTTGACGGTCCGAAGGACTTTATCGCTCACAGTCGCGAAGTATTCCAGCGGCGCCGCGACTTCATGGTCGAACTGCTCAACCAGGCGCCGGGTATCAGTTGCGAAGTCCCGGGCGGTGCCTTCTACGCGTTCGCAGACTGTTCTGGCCTGATCGGCAAGCGCTCGTCAGGCGGCAGTGATCTCGTTGACGACCAGGCGGTGGCGATGGCGCTGCTTGAGGAAGCCAACGTGGCGGTTGTGCAAGGCAGTGCGTTTGGTTTGCCTGGCTACCTGCGTATTGCCTATGCGCTCGATGATGAGTCGCTTCGCGCTGCATGTCTGGCCATTCACAGCTTCTGCAAAAGTGCTCAGTAACCCTGTCTGACTCTTCCTCAGGTATCCCACGCTGTTGTGGGATACTTGGGGTTGTCTCCATTCTACGGCTGCCCTGATGCTTGATCGCCTGCGCTCCATGGAAGTGTTCATAGCTGCGGCTACGGCCGGCTCGTTTGCAGCTGCTGCGGTGCAGTTGGGTATGTCCGCGCAGATGGTGGCCCGGCATGTTCAGGCGCTGGAGGAACGACTGCAGGTCCGGCTCATCAACCGGACGACGCGCAAGCAGAGTGTCACCGAAATTGGCCACCTGTATCTTTCGCGGTGCAAGGCAGCGCTGGCTGCCGTGCATGCTGCCGATCTGCTAGCCATGGAAGCACACGATCAACCGCATGGGCGGTTGCGCGTCAGTGCGCCTCATCAATTCGGTTCGCACAGCCTGATCAGGTTCGTCGCCGGGTTCATGCAGCGATACCCCAATATCGAGATCGACCTCAACCTCTCTAACCGAGCTGTAAATATCATCGAAGAGGGCTATGAGGTAGTCGTGCGAATCGGAGATCCTGGAATCGGTGACAGCAGCAGCCTGGTCGCAAGGCCGCTGGGTCGTTATCAAATGTACGTCTGTGCGGCCCCAGAGTACCTTGAGCGTCACGCTGCACTGGTTCACCCAAGTGATCTGCAGGATCACCAGTGCCTGGGCTATGTGTTCTGGGATCGGGCAGTAGATGAAGAATGGCTGTTCACCAAAGGGGACGAGCAACTCAGCGTTCGTGTCGCGGGTCGGCTTCAGGTAAATGATGCAGTCGCCCAGCTCAACGCAGCACGTGCTGGCGTGGGTATATTGCTGGGCGCCGAGGACCTTGTCAGGAGCAGCTTGGATTCGGGAGAACTGGTTCGAATCTTCCCTGAGTACAGCGCCCCCTCCAAACCCATGCATCTCATCTACCCGGCCGACAAGCAGCGCAGCGTCAAGCTGCGGCGGTTCATTGATGAGGCGATGATCGAATTCAGTACGCCAGGGCCCAGTTGAAAAGGCCTTGACCGCAGAACCTGATAGCAGCGTTGGCCGAGGTTCTGCTGGCCCACTTGCATGTAATAAGTGTTACAAACGTCGTCCATGAGTCGCCGATCCCATCGGGCTGATTGGCCAGCTTTCTACGGCTGGCGGTGAAATGGTTGACATGAAGCGGTGAACTTACTCCCTGATGGCTGTCAGCTCCGCGCTCATCGCACTGCATCTATGCCCCTTGCGCTGCCAAGGGCAAGCGCTCGGCGGCACGAAGAATCACACGGTGGTTGTCGTTTAGAGGTAATTGCTTAAAAGGTCTCAAGTCGTTCGAAATATGACTTGGACGGTCTTGGTGAGTGAGGCATAGGATTGCAGCCACTGGAGTTCACAACCGACTCCCCTCATCAGGAAAACGCACATGAACCTCAAATCCCTTATCGCCAACCCACTGGGCTTCGGTACCGCACCACTGGGCAACATGTTCCGCAACGTGCCTGAAGACGAAGTACAAGCTACCGTCGATGCCGCCTGGAACAACGGCGTGCGCTACTTCGACAGCGCCCCGTTCTACGGTGCCGGCCTCTCCGAAACTCGCCTGGGCAATGCCCTGGTCGGCCGCCCACGTGACGAGTACGTGCTCAGCACCAAGGTCGGCCGCATCATCCTCGACGAACTGGAAGACCCGGCAGCCCGTGAACTGGGCGAAAAAAGCGGCCTGTTCGAGCACGGCAACCGCAACCGCATCGTCAACGACTACAGCGCCGATGCCACCCTGCGCTCCATCGAGGATAGCCTGCGCCGCCTGAAGACCGACCGCCTGGACATCGTCTGGATTCACGACATCGCCCAGGACTTCTACGGTGACGAATGGCTCAGCCAGTTCGAAACCGCCCGTACCGGTGCCTTCCGCGTACTGACCCGTCTGCGTGAAGAGGGCGTGATCAAGGCCTGGGGCCTGGGTGTGAACCGCGTCGAGCCGATCGAGCTGACCCTCGACCTGG